>WNGN01000108.1_pt1 | contig 150660 bp, 126 predicted proteins | sample 5400561 | NCBI WGS metagenome assembly WNGN01 (sample SAMN13153379, study PRJNA577476) | soil metagenome | isolation source: 115 cm soil or saprolite under Garry oak tree replicate 2 | place: USA:California | collected 2016-06-15 | reverse complement strand
GTGGCCAGCGGGGCGATGAGCAGGATGGTCCGGGACCCGGCGATGACCCGGGACAGGATGTCCCGGCCGAGCTGGTCGGTGCCGAACAAGTGCGCCGAGGACGGCGCCTGGTTCGTGGCCAGCAACTGCTGAGCCAGCGGGTCGTGCGGGGCGATCGCGCTGGTGAACAGCGCGCAGATCACCCAGAAGAGCAGGATCGCCACGCCGGCCAGGAACGTCGGCCGGCGCAGCAGCAGCCGCCAGGAGGTCAGCTCGCCGGACCGCTCGGCGCGCGCGACCACCACCTGGGCGGCCGGGGCCGCCGTGATGTCGGTCATCCGCCGCCCCCGAGCCGCAGCCGCGGGTTCAGCACCGTGTACAGCACGTCGGCGATCAGCGTCGCCACCATGTACACCACCCCAATGGTCAGCACGCCCGCTTCCAGCATGGGGAAGTCCTTACCCTGTGCGGCCTTGTAGATGAGGTTTCCGATGCCCTGGTAGTTGAACAGGGTCTCCACCACCACCAGGCCGCCGATCAGGTAGCCGGTCTGGGTGGCGATGACCGTGATCGTCGGGAGCAGCGCGTTGCGGAGCAGGTGCCTGCGGATCACCACGGACCGCTTCAGCCCCTTGAGGGTCGCGGTGCGCGCGTAATCGGAGTCGAGCGCCTCGATCATGCCGGCCCGCGCCATCCGGGCAATGTAACCGAAAAGCACGAGCACCAGCGGGATGGCGGGCAGGATCAGGTGCTCGAACTGGCTGCCCGCCGAGGCGCCGGATCCCGCCGACGCCGAGACTGGCAGCCACTTCAGCGCCACGGCGAACACCACGATGACCACGATCCCGGAGACGAACTCGGGCACCGTGGCGGCGGACAGCCCGGCCACCGAGATGACCCGGTCGGTCGCCCGGCCGACGTTGAGGGCGGCCAGGATGCCGCCGAGGATGCCCAGCGGAACGACGATGACGAAGGCCAGCGCGCCGAGCTTGATCGAGTTGACCAGCGCCGCCCCGATGAACGGCGCTACCGGCTCACGGAACTGGTACGAGGTGCCCATGTCACCGTGCAGCAGCCCGCCGATCCAGCTCAGGTACTGGCTGATCAGCGGCTTGTCCACGCCGAGCTGGTGGTCGAGGGCGGCGACCGCGCGGGGGTCGGCGAGCGGGCCGAGGATCGACCGTCCCGGGTCACCGGGCAGCACCTGTCCGGCGAAGAACACGATCAGGCTCAGCAGCCACAGCGTTATCAGCGCCAGTCCCAGGCGCTTCAGCAAGTACGTTGCCACGTGGCCCCCTCTGGCTGGCCCGATACCCTCAGTGCCCGGAGTTTGAGCGTTCAAGCGTGATCGACTTGGACCCATTCAAGCGTGATCCGGCGCAAAGGGGGAGTCCCGATGCCGAACGGTGAGCGGGAGCCGTGGTGAGGATCGGGGGGCCGCGGTGAAGATCACTGCCATCCGGCTCGACCGGATGCGGCTGCCACTGGACCCGCCCTTCCGTGCCGCCTGGGACCCGGTGCCGCGCCGGGCCTTTGGCGCCACCCTGGTCCGGGTGGCGACCGACGAGGGCGTGACCGGGTACGGCTCCGGCGACACCATGGACGGCTTCGCCGCGTTCGAGGGCCTGTTCCTGGGCCGGGACCCGTGCCAGGTCGCGCGGCACGTGCGGACCCTGGAGGCCATCGGGTTCCACGCGTCCAGGTACTGGCCGCTGGAGGCGGCGCTGTGGGACATCGTCGGCAAGGTGGCCGGGCTGCCGGTGGCCGCCCTGTTCGGCGGCGCGACGACGAGCATCCCCGCGTACGCGTCGTTCGGTGAGAGCAAGAGCCCGGCGGAGCGGGCGGAGGCGGTGCTCGCCGCGCGCGAGGCGGGGTTCCGTGCGGTGAAGATCCGGATCGACCGCGCGGACGTGGCGGCCGGCCTGGCCGCGGTGCGGGCCGCCCGGGCGGCGGCCGGTGACCAGGTCGAGATCATGGTCGACCTGAACCAGGGCTGGCGCATGCCTGGCGACATCTCCACCGCCCTGGACGCGGCGGGCGTGACCGCGCTGGCCAGCGAACTGCGCGAGCTGGGCGTGCTGTGGCTGGAGGAACCGCTGCCCGCCGCCGACACCGCCGGCCTGCGGATGCTGCGGGACCGGACCGGGATCCGGGTGGCCGGCGGGGAGATGGCCCGCACCCCGGCGGAGCTTTTCGACGCGCTCGCGACCGGCGCGCTCGATGTGGTGCAGCCCGACGCCGTGCTCGCCGTCGGCCTGCTGCGGGCCCGCACGGTCGCCGAGTACGCGCTGCTCAGGCACCGCTGGTTCACCCCGCACACCTGGACCAACGGCCTGGGCCTGCTGGCCAACCTGCACGTGGTGGCCGGTGTCGGCGGCGGCCCCTACCTGGAGTTCCCCTGGGACCCGCCCGGCTGGACCGTGGCCCGCCGCGACTTCTTCCTTGCCGAACCGGTGTCCGTCGACGCCGGCGGCTGCCTCGCCGTGCCGGACCGGCCGGGGCTGGGCGCGGTGATCGACGAGGACGCGGTCCGCCGCTGGGCCGTGTCCTGACCGCCGCCGCGGCGCCGCCGCCGCAGCCCGTACCGGCTCGCTCCCGCCACACCGCCCGCGGTACCGCACCGGGATCCTCGCCGCCGCCCAGGGCTTAGGGCAATGCCCGTTGCCGGTGATTGTGACGTTCAGCGATGATCCGGGCAGGACGAGGTCCCGCACCTGGCGATGATCTTGGCCATCGTGCTGCGGAAGTGTTCGCGATCGTGGGGTGCGAGCGGCGAGATGAGACGGCTGAGTTCCGCGCTGACCTCGGCGTGGAAGGCGGCCGCTGCCCGGTGGCCGGCGTCGGTGAGCGTCACCTGCAGGGCGCGCCGGTCGCCCGGGACGGGTGATCGCTGCGCGAGGCCGCGCCGCTCGGCCCGGTCCATGAGGCCGGTGAGCGCGGCCTTCTCCACGCCGAAGCAGTGGGCTAGCTCGGCCATTCCCCTGGGGCCATCCAGCAGCACGCACAGCAGCTTGGCCTGGACCGGAGTCAGGTCGTGGCGTTCGGAGACGCGTGCATAGAGGCCCTGCACCAGGCTGGTGAGCTGGACCAGCCCGGTGGCGGCGTCGGCCTGCACGTCGGCGCCGGCATGCGGCCGGCCTGTTGCGCACCCGTGACCCGCTGCTCCCACCGTGGCCGCACTCACTTGCGCCGGCTCGCTCACGGCACTACGGTACATGGCGAAGATAGTTAACACCACGTACAGTATGCTGCATTAACGATCGTGACGGTGTGCCGGTGGTGCCTACATGCGGATCACGCCTGCCATTTCGTGGAGCTTCAACCTGGAAGGGCTGCCGTTCACCCACGACCGCGAGGTCAATGTCCGGCGCACCGTCCATCAAGCGGTCGCCGGCTGACCGCTGGCACAACCATGGAGAGGTCACATGAGCTTCGATACACCTGCGGGAACCCGCGGCGGCCGCCAGCCGGCCGGGTGGGCGTTCCGATGGGGGAACAAGCTGATGGCCCGGCGGATCCGCCGCAAGCGCGGCGGCAAGTTCATGGGCTTTAACGCGCTGGTCTTGACGACCATCGGCCGCAGGAGCGGACTCGAGCGGACCAATCCGGTCGGCTGGTTTCCCGGTAAGGACGGCAGCTGGCTGATCGTCGCCTCGGCGAACGGAGCGATTGGCAATCCGGCGTGGTACTACAACATCGCCGCCCATCCCGACAAGGTCCAGATCGAGGTGGACGGCCGCAAGATCCCCGTGGCGGCCGAACAGCTGCACGGGGCAGAGCGTGACCAGGCATGGCAGCAGATCATCGCCAGCGCCCCCCGTTTCGCGCAGTACGAGCAGAAGACCGACCGGGAACTGCCGGTCATCCGCCTGGCGCCCCGATCCGGCGGCGAGGCACCGTCGGCGTAGCTACGGCCAGGCCGATCGGCTGGATCTCAGGTGTGCCTTTCAGCCGGGCCATCGCCCGGGAGCCCGAACAGCGGCAGGCACTGTGCCAGTCCCGTGATTGTGACGGGCGGCCGGTCGGTCGCCTGCCATCGGTCACGCGTCAGGCGCAGGCGGCGGGTCGTGGTGACCTGGCCGTGGGCGGCTACCAGCGCGCGGGCTCGTTCCTTCGGGGGGAGGCCCGGCCAGGAGACCAGGAACGGCCTGCTGCCCGGGTGGTGGATGCCTTCGGCCGCAAGGTCGGCAAGGTCGCTGAGTTCCTCGCCGGCTGGCAGCCGGAGTTCCAGGCGGGGAGTGATCACCCGGAGCCCGAGAAGCGGCCAGTGGTCAATGAGCATGGGCCATTGTCCCGGTGCCGGGCCCCTGCGGTCACCACATATTCTCTGGCGACCGTCGTGTGGCTGGCCCGGCGGCCAGGGGCCGCCGCCCGCGCCGTGGACCGCAGCGGCTGTCCTGGGATGATGATGTCTTGACCTCGACGAGGAGGCGTCATGGATTCCGCGAACGCTGGTTCCCCGCCCGGTGCCCGCCCGGTCCGCGCCCCGCGCGGCACCAGCCTGAGCTGCCGTGGCTGGCCACAGGAGGCGGCCATGCGGATGCTCATGAACAACCTCGATCCCGAGGTCGCCGAGCACCCCGACCAGCTCGTCGTCTACGGCGGATCCGGCCGGGCCGCGCGGAGCTGGGCCGCCTACGACGCCATCGTCATGTCCCTGCAAAGCCTGGCCGAGGACGAGACGCTGCTCGTCCAGTCCGGGAAACCGGTCGGGGTGATGCGGACGCACGAGTGGGCGCCGCGGGTGCTGATCGCCAACTCGCTGCTGGTGCCGCAGTGGGCCACCTGGGAGGAGTTCCGGCGGCTCGAGTCGCTGGGGCTGACCATGTTCGGCCAGATGACGGCCGGATCCTGGATCTACATCGGCACCCAGGGCATCCTCCAGGGCACCTACGAGACGTTCGCCGCGGTGGCGGAGAAACGGTTCGGCGGCACGCTGGCCGGCACCATCACGCTGACCGCGGGCCTGGGCGGGATGGGCGGCGCGCAGCCGCTCGCGGTGACGATGAACGGCGGGGTCGCGATCTGCATCGACTGCGACCCGTCCCGGATCGCCCGGCGGATCGAGCACGGCTACCTCGACGTGGCCGCCGACGGCCTGTCCGACGCGCTGCGCCGGGCCGAGGCGGCCAGGGACGAGGGCCAGGCGCTGTCGATCGGCCTGCTCGGCAACGCCGCCGATCTCGTGCCGGCCATGCTCGCCATGGGCGCGCCGGTCAACGTGGTCACCGACCAGACCTCGGCCCACGACCCGCTGACCTACCTGCCGCGCGGGGTGGCGTTCGAGGACATGGCGGCGCTGCGGGCCGAGGACCCGGCCGGGTTCACCATCCGGGCGCGCGAGTCCATGGCCGCCCACGTGGCGGCCATGGTCGGCTTCCAGGACGCGGGCGCGGAGGTGTTCGACTACGGCAACTCGATCCGCGGCGAGGCGGAGGCGGCCGGCTACTCCCGCGCGTTCGACTTCCCCGGCTTCGTGCCCGCCTACATCCGGCCGCTGTTCTGCCAGGGCAAGGGCCCGTTCCGGTGGGCGGCGCTGTCCGGCGACCCCGGCGACATCGCGGTCACCGACCGCGCCATCCTCGACCTGTTCCCCGGCAACGAGCCGCTGGCCAGGTGGATCCGGCTGGCCCGGGAGAAGGTGCACTTCCAGGGCCTGCCCGCGCGAATCTGCTGGCTCGGCTACGGCGAGCGGCACCTGGCCGGGCTGGCGTTCAACGACCTGGTGGCCCGCCGCGAGGTGCGGGCGCCGATCGTGCTCGGCCGGGACCACCTGGACTGCGGCTCGGTCGCCTCGCCGTACCGGGAGACCGAGGGCATGGCCGACGGCTCCGACGCCATCGCCGACTGGCCCATCCTCAACGCCCTGGTCAACACGGCCTCGGGCGCGTCGTGGGTGAGCGTGCACCACGGTGGCGGGGTCGGCATCGGCCGGTCCATCCACGCCGGGCAGGTCTGCGTGGCCGACGGCACCCCGCTGGCCGGGGCCAAACTGGAACGCGTCCTCACCAACGACCCGGGCATGGGGGTGATCCGCCACGTCGACGCGGGTTACGACGAGGCGGCCGAGGTCGCCCGCGACCGGGGCGTGCGCGTCCCCATGACCGAGCACTCCGGCCAGTCGTCGTGACCGCGGCGGGCCCGGCGTGAGCTTCGCCGCGCTCTGGGAGTCACTGCTGCCGATCGGCCGCGACGCCGGCACCGGCGGCTACCGGCGCCTCTCCTGGACGGCGGCCGACGCGGAATGCCGCCGCTGGTTCTTCAATTCCGCTGACGAACGAGGGCTCAGGGCTACCGCCGACCGCAACGGCAACCTGTGGGCGTGGTGGGACGTTCCTCAGACCGGTCCCGGGGCGGGCCCGCCCGGGGCCGTGGTCACTGGCAGTCACCTGGACTCGGTGCCGGACGGCGGTGCCTACGACGGCCCGCTCGGCGTGGTGACCGGGTTCGCCGCGGTGGATCTGCTGCGGCTGCGCGGCCGCCTGCCGGTGCGGCCGCTGGCGGTGGCCGCGTTCTTCGAGGAAGAAGGGGGCCGGTTCGGCGTGGCCTGCCTCGGCAGCCGGCTGCTGACCGGCGCGATCGGGCCGGACCAGGCGCGGGCGCTGACCGACCGCGACGGCGTCACGCTCGCCGCGGCGATGGCCGCCGCCGGGCAGGACCCCGCGGCCCTCGGCCCGGATCCCGGGCTGCTCGCGGGCATCGCCGCCTATGTCGAACTGCACGTCGAGCAGGGCCGCGCGCTGGCCGACCTGGACGCCGCGATCGGGGTGGGCGAGCGGATCTGGCCGCACGGCCGGTGGCGGCTGACGTTCACCGGCCGCGCCGACCATGCCGGGACCACCAGGCTCGCCGACCGCCGGGACCCGATGCTGGCCTGTGCCGCCACGATCCTCGCCGCGCGCGGGGCCGCCACCCAGGAGGGCGCGCTGGCCACGGTCGGCAAGGTGACCGCGGAACCGGGCGCGGTCAACGCGATCAGCTCTTCGGTGACCGCCTGGCTGGACGCGCGGGCCCCGGACACCTCCCGGCTGCGGGCGGTGGTGGACCGGGTGCTGGCGCAGGCCCGCGCCGCCGCCGTGGCCCAGGGCGTGGACGTGGAGGCCGGCCAGGAATCGGTCACGCCCGCCGTGGATTTCGACACCGCGCTGTGCGACCGGCTGGTGGCCACCCTGGCCGCGGCCGGCATCCGGGCCCCGGTGCTGCCCACCGGCGCCGGCCATGACGCCGGGGTGCTGGCGGCGCACGTGCCGGCCGGCATGCTGTTCGTGCGCAACCCGACCGGGGTCTCCCATTCGCCCGCCGAGCACGCGCAACCGGAGGACTGCGCCACCGGGGTGACGGCGCTGGCCGCCGTCCTCGAGGACCTGGCATGCCACTGACCCCGGGCGCGCCCCGGCGCTGGCACGCCGAGCTGGCCTGGCTGCCCGGGCGGGGGGTGTACTCCGGGGTGCTCATCGAGGCGAGCGGCCGGCATTTCACCGCGGTGACCCCCGGCGTCGCGCCCGGTGACTGCCCGCCGGGCACGGTCGCCCTGCCCGGTTTCACGCTGCCGGGGCTGGCGAACGCGCACTCGCACGCGTTCCACCGTGCGCTGCGCGGTGCCGTCCAGGCCGGGCAGGGCACGTTCTGGACCTGGCGGGAGCGGATGTACCAGGTCGCCGGGCGGCTGCAGCCGGACAGTTACCTGGCGCTGGCCAGGGCCGTGTACGCGGAGATGGCGCTGGCCGGGGTCACCTGCGTCGGGGAGTTCCACTACCTGCACCATGACGCCGGCGGGGCCCGCTACGCCGACCCCAACCAGATGGGCCGGGCGCTGATCGAGGCGGCCGCGCAGGCGGGGCTGCGGATCACCCTGCTCGATGCCTGCTACCTGCGCGGCGGGCTGGCCGCCGACGGGTCCGCGGTCGGGCTGTCCGGCGTCCAGGCACGGTTCAGCGACGGGGACGGCGCGCGCTGGGCGCGGCGGGCCGGTGACCTCGGCCCGGACGAGCACGGGATGCTCGGCCCGCACGCCCGCGCCGGGGTGGCGATCCATTCGGTCCGGGCGGTGCCGCCGGACCAGATGCGGCCGGTGGTGGCCTGGTCGCACGCGTTCGGCGCGCCGCTGCACGCGCACCTGTCCGAGCAGCCCGCGGAGAACCAGGCGTGCCTGGCCGCCTACGGCGTCACCCCGGCCCGGCTGCTTGACCAGGCGGGCGCGCTGGGCCCGCGCAGCACGATGGTGCACGCCACGCATCTCACCTCCGGCGACATCGCGCTGCTCGGCGGCAGCCGGACCGTGGCCTGCTTCTGCCCGACCACCGAGGCCGACCTGGCCGACGGGATCGGCCCGGCCCGGGCCCTGGCCGACGCGGGCAGCCCGCTGAGTCTGGGCAGCGACAGCCACGCGGTGATCGACCTGCTGGCGGAGGCGCGGCTGGTGGAGCTGGGGGAGCGGCTGGCGAGCGGCAGGCGCGGGTCGTTCCGCGCGGCGGAACTGGCCACCGCGGCGACCGTGGCCGGGCATGCCTGCCTCGGCTGGCCCGAGGCCGGCGAGATCGCGCCCGGTGCCCTCGCCGACCTGGTGACCGTGGCGCTGGACACGCCGCGGCTGGCCGGGACCCAGGCCGCCAGCGCGCTGGAGTCGGTGATCTTCGCCGGGTCCGCCGCCGACGTCCGCAACGTGGTGATCAGCGGCCGGGATGTGGTGGCCGGCGGCCGGCACCTGCTCGTGGACGACGTCCCCGGAGCGCTGGACGCCGCCATCGCGCCCCTGCTCGGCCCCTGACCGCCGGTGGTCTTACCAGGCGAACGTCGACAGCTCGCCCGGACCCATGGTGGCGGTGAACCCGGTGTGCTGCCTGTCGTCGATGATCTGGAACGTCTTGGCGTGTGCCGCCCCGTTGTAGACGTAGAGGACCACCGACCCGTCCGGGTTGACCAGGGCCGTCGTCGTGATGTCAGACGGATAGCTCTCATAGGCCCGGTAGGCGCGGCCGTACGAGGGCGACAGGCAGCGCCGCGCACCCGGCCTGGCGAACATGGACAGGTGCGCCAGCGCGTAGTACTCCGGGTTCCGCGTGACCGCACCCGTCGTGTTGTTCACGGTCACCACACCGCGCCTGCCGGGCTTGCCCACGTTGGGCTCGCCGTTCTGGTCCAGGGCAAGGTTCCACAGGATCACCGACCGCGCCCAGTTCGATACCCCGCCGGCGATGTAGCCGCCGGCCATCCCGGCCATGGTGACGGCCCGTGACTCGGAGACCAGCGACCGCCATTCGGTCAGGTGCTGCTCGCCGGTTGCCGGGCTCATGACCGCGGGGCTGCCCCCGTACCCGTGATAGGCGATGCCCGCGGTATGCGGGTGCGCGGCGGAGTTCGCGTAGACGGCCCGGCCATAGCCGGCCTTGGACCACTGGTCGTCCATCGCGAAGATCTTCACGTCGCCCAGGCCGGCCGAGGCCAGGGCGGGGCCCAGGTGCGCCCCGATGAAGTCGCTCTCCTGGGCGGGGGTGAGGGCGGTGAACGTCCCGCCCACCGCCTCGTTCTGCGCGGTCACGGCCCAGACGGGGATGCCCAGCGACCGGTATGCCTCGATGAACCTCACGAAGTACTGCGCGTAGGGCGCCTTGTAGCGGCCGTTGAAGGTGCAGTCGCTGGACTCGAAGGTTCCGCTGGCCAGCATCCACGCCGGTGGCGTCCAGGGGGTGGCGAGGACCCGGACGTGCGGGTTGATGGCCAGGATCTCCGTGATGACCGGCGTGATGAACGCGGTGTCCCTGGCGACGGAGAACCCGGACAGCGACGGGTCGGCGGCCCCGTCGGCGTAGGTGTAGCCGGTCCGCTCGGACCGGAAGTCGGCGGAGCCCATGCACACCCGCAGCATCTGCCAGTTGCGCCCGGACGCCGAGAAAAGCTCTTCAAGCAGGGCGCGCCGCCGCTCCGCCGTCATGTAGCGGGTCAGCACGTAGGCGGCCGCGTCGGTCAGTGCCGCCCCTGCGCCCAGGAACGGCTGGAAGGCCTGCCGCGGGCTGACCGTCACGTCCCCCGGCGCCGCCGTGACGGGGGTAAACGGCGGCAGTTCGGACCTGGCCAGCACGGTGCTCAGATCCGGCGCCGTGGTCAGCCGCAGCCTGGGCCGGGCGCCGCCCGCGCCGACGGCGCCCGCGCGGGGGTGGCGCGCGGGCGAGCCGGCCAGGTACGCATACCCGGCGGCCAGCACCGAGGCGGTCGCCAGCGTGCCGGTGGCCATGATCTGGCGCCGGGAAAACCCTGCCGGGCGGCCCGCGTCCGTCATGAAGGTTCGCCGCCCCCTCTTCGCCGACCGATCACACCATGTCACGGTCGTGGTGCCCGGAATGTTCAGTTGCCCGGCCCGTTGGCCGTGGATGACGTCCCGATGGCCCGCGCGGTTTCTTCCCGCGCATGCCCGGGGGGAATGTAGTTCAAATTTGAACTGTTATCCGGGGCAGAATGGGTGATGCGGCCGGCGTGGCTGGCCGCGGCGGCGAGGAGGACGGTCATGCCCGGCACATCGGCAGCGGCGGACACGGCGGGACAGCGTGGCGCGGGCGGCGGCCGCATGCCAGCGATCTACCTCAGCCATGGCGCCCCGCCGCTGGCGGACGACACCCTGTGGACCGGCCAGCTTGCCGAATGGTCGGCCGGGCTGCCGAGGCCGGCCTCGGTGCTCATGGTCTCCGCGCACTGGGAGGCCGCGCCGCTGGCACTCGGCGCTACCGCGACCGTGCCCCTGGTCTACGACTTCTGGGGCTTCCCGGAGAAGTACTACCAGGTGACCTACCCGGCGCCGGGCGCTCCCGAGCTTGCCGCGGACGTCCGCAAGCTGCTGCGCGCCGCGGGCACGCCGGTGGCGGACCTGCCGGACCGCGGCCTGGACCACGGCGCCTACGTGCCGCTGGTGGAGATGTACCCGCAGGCCGACGTGCCCGTGCTGCAGATCTCCATGCCCAGCCTGGACCCGCGGGAACTGTTCGACATCGGGCGCAAGCTGGCTCCGCTGCGCGACGACGGGGTCCTCATCGTGGGCAGCGGGTTCTTCACCCACAACCTGCGCGCGATGACCATGGACGGCTCGGTCCCCTCGGTGATGACGGAGTTCGACCACTGGGGCCAGGAGGCGCTGGCCCACCACGACCTGGACGCGCTGCTGGACTTCCAGCACAAGGCCCCGGCCGCGCGCCTCGCGCACCCGCGCACCGAGCACTTCGCGCCGCTGTTCGTCACGCTCGGCGCCGCGGCGGGCGACCTGTCCGGTGCCCGCACGGTCATCGACGGTTTCTGGTTCGGCCTGGCCAAGCGCTCCATCGAAATCGCCTGACCCGCACGGCCCGTGGCGGCGCTACCTGGCCGGGGGCTTCGTCTAGCCAACCGGGGCCGTTAGTGATGAATGTGACGTTCATCAGCAAAGATGATGATGAACATCACATTCATCGCTTTCCCCTGCCCTGGGGCTTACCCGATGAGGACGCCAAGGCGGGTGGTGCTGGCGCAGGCGTGCGGCGGGGTGCGGGCGACCCCGGCGTGCAGGTCCGCACATGGCGCGGCCTGCTGTGGCGGGACTGCCGAGCGCAATGCGGGTACCGGTGCGGGCCCGGATCGGGTTAGCTTGCCAGCATGGTTTCGACAGATAGTGGGCCGTCCAGTGGCGGGACGTCCGGCCGGATGACGCCGGGCGGGCACCGGCGCGCATCCCGGGGGAGATGGGACCTGGCGGCGGCCGGGGACGCGGAATCGGTGCTGGCCGAGGCCCGCAAGGCCCTGTTCGTCATGGCCGGGTTCCTTGCGGTGATCTGGGTCCTCCAGATCGCCGACTGGGCCGACCACTACCAGCTCACGCTGGACTACGGCATCCGGCCGCGCGACGTCGGCAGCCTGCCCAACGTGTTCAGCGCGCCGTTCCTGCACTTCAGCTGGGCCCACATCGAGGGGAACTCCGGCCCCCTGTTCATCTTCGGCTTCCTCGCCGCCTACCGGGGCGTGACGAAGTTCATCTGGGTGACCATCCTCATCATCCTCGCCAGCGGTCTCACCGCGTGGATCGCCGAGCCGGCCAACACCGTCGGCGCGGGCGCCAGCGGGCTGGTGTTCGGCTACTTCGGCTACATCATGGTCCGGGGATTCTTCGACCGGCACCCGATCGACATGGTGATCGGGGCGATCATGGCGCTCTGCTTCGCCTACCAGTTCAGCGTGCTGCTGCCCCACGCCGGGATCGGCTGGCAGGCGCACATCGGCGGCCTGGCCGGCGGGGTGGCGGCCGGCTGGATCTTCCGGGAGCGGCGGCCCAAGGCGGCTGCGAAACCAGACCCGCTGACCGGAACCGCTGGCCCGGGCTTCCCCGGCGGCCAGATGGGCGTGATCCGCAAACCGGGCGGCCGGGGCGGCGCCACGCCGTGAGCCTGCTGCTGGCGAACATCGGCGAACTGGTCACCAACGACGGCGGCGGCACGGGCGGGGCGGAGGCCGGGCCCGGCGCCTTTGCCTCCATCACCGGCGCGGCGCTGGTCATCGAGGCGGGCCGGGTGGCCTGGACCGGCCCGGCCGGGCAGGCACCGGACGCGGACCGCAGGATCGACTGCGGCGGGCGGGCGGTGCTGCCCGGTTTCGTCGACTCGCACGCGCATCTGGTGTTCGCGGGCGAGCGCAGCGCCGAGTTCGCGGCCCGGATGGCGGGCACCCCGTACCAGGCGGGCGGCATCGCGACCACGGTGGCGGCCACCCGGGCGGCCAGCGACGAACGGCTCCGCGCGAACCTGCGCGCCCTGCGTGCGGAGATGCTCGCCCAGGGCACCACGACATTCGAGTGCAAGTCGGGATACGGGCTCACGGTGGCCGACGAGCGGCGCAGCGTGTCGCTGGCCGCCGAGCTGACCCCCGAGGTCACGTTCCTGGGCGCGCATGTGGTGCCCCCGGAGTTCGCCGCCGACCGGGACGGCTACCTGGACCTGGTCCGCGGGCCGATGCTCGCCGCCTGCGCGCCACGGGCCCGGTGGGTGGATGTGTTCTGCGAGCGCGGCGCGTTCGGCCCGGACGAGGCCAGGGCGGTGCTCACGGCCGGCCAGGCGGCCGGGCTCATCCCCCGGGTGCACGCGAACCAGCTCGGCGCCGGTCCGGGCGTGCAGCTCGCGGTGGAGCTGGGCGCCGCGTCCGCGGACCACTGCACGTACCTGACCGACGGGGACGTCGCCGCGCTGGCGGGTGGCGGCACGGTCGCCACGCTGCTGCCCGGCGTGGAGTTCTCCACCCGCAGCCCGTATCCGGACGCACGGCGGCTGCTGGACGCGGGCGCCACCGTCGCCCTGGCCACCGACTGCAACCCCGGATCCTGCTTCACCTCCAGCATGCCGCTCGCCGTGGCCCTGGCCGTGCGGGAGATGCGGATGACCACCAAGGAGGCCGTCTGGGCGGCGACCGCGGGCGGCGCACGGGCGCTGCGCCGCGACGACGTCGGCCACCTGCGCCCCGGTGCCCGCGCCGACCTTGTCCTGCTCGACGCCCCCTCCCACGTGTACCTGGCGTACCGGCCGGGCGTGCCGCTGGTCGGCACGGTGGTGCACGGCGGGGAGCTCGCCGTGGGGTGGCGTACGGCGGAGTGACGCCGCGCGAAGCGTTATCGCGCGTTCAGGCGGGAGCCCTTGTGCCGTCCCGGGCCGCCGGGGAAGCTGGCGTTGAGCCGGAGGCCGGAAGCCGGAACGCCGGATGCGCGGACGGGAGCGTTCGGATGCACCGCAGCGGGATTCGTTACGTTCATGGCCGGGCCGGTGCCCGGCAACTTCGCCGGTTCGCCGCGGCCGGGGCGGGCGCGTGCCTGCTGACCGCGGGCGCGGCCGCCTGGGCGCCCGGCGTGGCGCTGGGCCGGGCCGCGTCATTAACGTTCACGGTGAACGCGACCGCCGACGCGCACGACGCCCATCCCGGCGACGGGTTGTGCGCCGGCTCCGCCGGGCGGTGCACGCTGCGGGCGGCGCTCGAGGAGGCGGACGCCTCGCCGTCGGGCAGCACGGTGCACATCATGGTGCCCGCGGGCACCTATGACCTGACGCTGGGCTCGCTGACGCTCGGCTCCGCCNTCGGCTCCGCCACCGTCCCGCTGAACATCACCGTGGATGGGGTCGGCGTTACGAGCACGGTGGTGGCGGCCACGGGCAAGAGCCGGGTCATGACGGTTACCTCCCGCGCCACAGGCGTGCTGGAGAACCTTCAGATCACCGGCGGTAAGGCGGGTCGGCGCTGATCGTTTCCGACAGCACCATCGCCGGCAGCACCACCCAGCCGGCCGGCCGGGGATCGATCGACAACTTCGGCGGGAGCCTGACCCTCTCGTTCGCCACGCTGTCCGGCAGCCAGGGGCTGATCACCGGGGGCGGATTCAACGCCGCCACGGGCACGATCCTCGCCGGAACCGGGGCCACGCCCAATTGCACCGTGTCGTTGAGCGAGACCGCCGGCTACAACCTGTCCACCGACTCGTCCTGCGGATTGTCGCTGAAGACCGACCTGATCAAGGTGAACCCGATGCTCAAGCCGCTGGCGGACAATGGCGGGCCGACGATGACGCAGGCACTGCCCCGGTCCAGCCCCGCCGTCAACGCGGGCGGCCTGCCCGCCAGCTCGTCCTGCCCGGCTGCCGACCAGCGGGGCGAGTCACGCCCGTGGGGACCGGCCTGCGATATCGGCGCCTTCGAACTGCACTGATTTCATGGCCTCCCTCGCGGGCGCTTCGCTTGGTCGTGCCGGAGGCGCGCCAAATCGCAGTGCGGGAGGCACGGGGGTCCGGGGGCTTGCCCCCGGGGCCAGCAGCGTCTCGCCGCCGGGACACCGCAACGGCGCCTGGGGCTGCGTCGTGCCGGAGGCGCGCAGGCCAGCACCGTGCCGGAGGCGCGCAGGCCAGCACCGTGCCGGAGGCGCGCAGGCCAGCACCGTGCCGGAGGCGCGCGGGCGAGCGCTGCGGCGTTGGGCCCGGCGGCTGCGGCGTGACGCTGCCTGTAGCTGACAGAGGATGCCCCAGAGCCGTACCGAACGCGGCCAGTAATGGGGGCGGCGTGTCGGTCCGGGCGGGGTTTTAGCGGGTCGGGCACAATAGGACGAGGCCCCTCCATGTATGAGATGGAGGGGCCTCGCGCGGTCTCGCGGCACCGTCCCGCCGATTTCTCAGCGTCCTTTGCGCCGCTCAACCACCTACCAGGGCCAGGAACGCTCCCGGTGTTCCGGTCGACCGGGGCACCGGGTGGCTCAGGGCTCCCCGCGCCGTGGCTCGGGCTTTCCTCTTTGCCAACGAGCCCGGGGTTTCCCCCAAGCCAGGTGGCGCCAAGTAATTCCCTCGCCGGTGGCTCCGGGCTTTCTCTCACCAAATGACCGGGGTTGCCCCCATGCCAAATGGCTCAAGTTTTCCCTTCGCCGACGGCTCAGAGCTTTCTTCTCCGCACATAACTCGGGGTTTCCCCTCCGCTACGTGCCTTGAAGTTTTCCCTTCGCCGGTGGCCCAAGGCTTTCTTCTCCGCGCACAACTCGGGGTTTCCCCTCCGCCGCGTGCCTTGAAGTTTTCCCTGAGCCGGGTGGCTCGGGTTTCACCCTTGCGGGTGTCCCCCTTGCCGCCGGCACCGGGCTTTCCCCGGGACCAGAGGCCCCAGAGTCTGCCCAATACCGGGTGGTCCGGGGTTTCCCCCGCACCGGTGGCGCGGAGTTTCCCCCTCGCCGTGGCGCCGGACTTCTCCTTGCCCGAAGGCCCGGAGTTGTCCTTTGCCGGGTGGCTCGGGGTTTCCCCTTCGCCGGTTACCGTCCCTGGTGGTGAAGAAATTTCTACGCCTATCGCGCGAGCCGCACAAGAGGTTTCGGGCAGCAATTTCAAGATTCTTTGGCCGTCCACAAGCCATCCACAGTTAACCCCCGGTTGTCCCCCGCGACGAGCGTTTCTCCACCGAATCCTCCACAGGCCGGTCCACAGGCGGACGGCCGCCGCGCCCGGAAACCCGGTCAGCCCAGCGACGGGTAGCGGCCGGCGTACCTGATCAGCGGGCTCCCGGCGTCCGCCACGTACGGCACGGCCAGTACCGACGCGATGACCAGCAGGTGATCCCCGGCCGGCACCCGCCGCACGGCCGCGCACTCCAGTGCCGCAAGGCCGCCGCCCGCGATCAGCGCACCGGAGGCCGCCCCGCGGTCATGCGGCGTGCCCTCCAGCAGCACCCGGGCCCCCGGCCGCCCGGCCACAGCGAACCTGCCCGCCAGGGCACGCTGGCCGGCGCCGAGCACGGTCACCGCGAACCGGTCGACCCGGCCCAGCACCTCGGCCGGGTAGGAGTCGGCGATCAGGGACACCAGCACCAGCGGCGGCGACCACGACACCGGGCAGAACGCGCTGACCGTGGTCCCGATGTCGTCCCGCCCGTCGGCCACCATGACGAGCGTGACTCCCGTGGCGAACGAGGCCAGCGCCTCACCCAGCCGGTCGATCTGGTTCCCGGGGACGGCGCCCGGCGGTGGGACCGGGGCATCGGGGGCCAATCGCTGCGTCACTGAAAAGTCCAGGGGACGGGGAGGTGCAGCGGCCCGAACTGCGGGAGGCCGGAGCCGGCCGCGAGCCGCCACACCGGCCCCCAGCTCTCGGCGAGCAGGCTGGCGCCGGCGGAGGCATAGTCTTCGCTCGACTCCGGCCGCCGCAGCCGGTCAAGCGGCGTGACGCGCGGATAGCCGCGCAGCGGCGCCGTGGCGGGCAGCCCGGCCTTGCGCCGGGCCAGCGCCACCGCGTCGTCCAGGCCGCCGAGATGGTCGACCAGGCCGATCGCGGCCGCGTCCGCGCCGGTCCACACCCGGCCGCGGGCGATCTCGTGCACCTGCTCGGGCGTCATGTTGCGCCCGCTGGCGACCTTCCCGGTGAAGTCCGCATAGATCCGGTCAAGCCACGAATTGATCTTCGACCACTCTTCCTTGCTGAACGGCCGCGTCGTGGTGAACATGTCCGCGTGCGCGCCCTCGGTCACCGAGTCGGTGGTGATGCCGACGCGGTCCAGCAGGCTGGCGGTCACCGGCTTGCCGGTGAGCACGCCGATCGAGCCGGTGATCGTGCCCGGCTGCGCGACGATCGCGTCGGCCGCCATCGAGATGTAGTAGCCACCCGAGGCGGCCACGTCGCCCATGGACACGACGATCGGCTTGCCCGCCCGGCGGACCCTGACCACCTCGCGCCAGATGGTGTCCGAGGCGACATAGGAGCCACCGGGGCTGTTGACCCGCAGCACGATCGCGCGCACCCGCCGGTCGGCGGCCGCGGCCCGCAGCGCCGCGGACACCGTGTCCGAGCCCATCGCCCCGCCGGACAGCGGGCCGCGCCCGCTGCGCCCGCGCCGGATCGGGCCGGCCGCGTAGATGAGCGCGACCATGTCACCGGCGGGTTCCGGCAGCTTCCTGGCCCGCTCGGCGAGCACCCGGGAGCGGTGGTACCGGCCCAGGTAGAGCAGGTGGGCGTCCGGCCCCGCGGTCTTGCGCACGTCGTCGTAGACCTCGTCGCGGTAGCCGAGCGCGTCGACCAGGCCCAGCTCCAGCGCCTCCTCGGCGACGTAGGGGCCGTTGTCGATCAGCTCGCGGGCCTTGGCCGCCGGGATCGCCAGCCGTTCCGCGACGGCCTCGGTGATCTGCCCGGTCAGCGAGGATGCGAGCTGCTCAAGCGCTTCCCTGGCGGGCCCGGTGAACCCCTGCTCGGTGAACCGGTCGGCGGCGTTCTTGTACTCGTGCCGCTTGCCGACCTCGTACTCCAGGCCCAGCTTGTCCAGGGTGCCCCGGAGGAACCACTGCTCCAGGCTGAGCCCGGTGAGGCCGACATCCCCTGACGGCTGCACCCAGACCCGGCCGAACGCGGTGGCCAGGTAGTACGCGGCGTTGCCAGGGCCGAACTCGCCGTACGTCTCCGCCCAGGCCACGGTGGCCTTGCCGGACCGGCGGAACCCGGCGATCGCGGACCGCAGTTCCTGCACCCGGGCCAGCCCGATCCGGCGGCCGCCGATCTTGACCACCAGGGCCCGCACCTTGTCGTCAGCCCCGGCCCGGCGCAGGCCGTCGAGCACGTCGGCGAGCCGCGGGCGGCGCATCGTGAGCACGGTGGCGACCATGCCGCCGGGCGGTTCCTCGGCGATGCCCTCGGACAGGTCGAGCTCCAGGATGAGCGGTGCGGTATGCCGCTGCCGCAGCCTGCTGAGTTTGTTTGTGAACGTCGCCTCCACCATGGGCCCACTGTAAGGCGAAGTCACCCGGGCGCCGTACGGCGCGGGTGCGGTCCGGCGCTGGGTGCGGTCCGGCGCGGGCATGCGGTCCGGCGCATGGGGCGCGGCCGGGTGGCGGCCCGGGCGCGGGGATGCCGGCCGGGGCATGCGCTATCGTCGGCCGCCATGGACGTCACCCTGATTGTGGATGGCGCCAACGTGATGGGCTCGCGGGCCGACGGGTGGTGGCGCGACCGCGCTGGGGCGATGGCGCGGCTGCACGGCGAGCTGGCGGCGCTGGCGGCCCACGGCGTGGCCGGCCCGGTGCCCGGGGGAGCGGCCAGCCCGGCTGGGGAGGCCAGCCCGGCCGGGGAGGCCAGCCCGGCCGGGGAGGCCGGCCCGGCCGGGGGAGCTGCGGGCGGCCGGTGGTTCCCGCGGATCGTCCTGGTGGTGGAGGGCCGGGCGCGGGCGGTGCTCGGCCTGGTGGAGCCGGATCCGGGGGTTCGCGTGGTGGCGGCCCGGGGCGAGGGCGACGACGAGATCGCCGGACTGGCCGGGACGCTGCCCGGGCCGCGGATCGTGGTCACCGCCGACCGGGAACTGCGGCGCCGTTGCGAGGCGGCCGGGGCGGCGGTCACCGGCCCGGGCTGGCTAATCCGCCAGTTCGGCTGACTCCGGACGGGCCGTGATTGTGAGTTTGGTGCCCTTCTGTTGCCGCCACCAAGGGGCAGAAGGTCCTTGCCGTTTTACCGGGCGATGGTGTGTGGTTGGCAACTAGAAAAGGTGGCCTGCGCGCATACCCGGCCCGCACGGTTCCTGGCCTTGGAGGGAGGCAGGATGCGATGAGACGTACATACCGTGCCGTCAACGTACTCGCGGCGGCAGCCGCCACGCTCATCCCCGGGGCTATCGCAGCGGCCCCCGCCGCCGGCCAGGTGGGGCAGGTGACCCAGGCGGGGCAGGTGACACTGTATTCCGCGCGGGTTCTCGACGGCCCGCAGGGGATCACCGCCGGGCCGGACGGGGCGCTGTGGTTCACCAACTCCGGCGGCAACTCGATCGGGCGGATCACCACCACCGGGACGGTGACCACGTACACCGACCCCGGCATGGCCGCGCCGGCAGGGATCACCACCGGCCCGGACGGCGCGCTGTGGTTCACCAACTCCGCCGGCGACTCGATCGGGCGGATCACCACCACCGGGACGGTGACCAGCTACTACACCGACCCCGGCATCAACGGCCCGGGACAGATCACCGCCGGTCCCGACGGGGCGCTGTGGTTCGACAACGACGTTCAGAGCGGCTCGGTGGGGCGGCTCACCACCACCGGCCAGGTGAGCACGTACGGCTCCGGCATCTCCCGGCCGAATGCGATCGCGGCCGGCCCGGACGGGGCACTGTGGACGATCAGTGACACCGGCGAGATCATGCGGGTCACCACCGCCGGGCAAGTGACTACCTTCACCGGCGTCGGCGACAACACCCACGGGATCGCGGCCGGCCCGGACGGGGCCATGTGGTTCTGCAACGCCGTCAACCATGGGTCGATCGGGCGGATCACCACCACCGGCCAGGTGACCACCTACCCTGCCTCGGGCGCCGGCAACCCCGGCTCGATCACCGCCCGGCCCGACGGCGCCATGTGGTTCGGCACGGGCAACGCCCTTATCGGACGGATCACCACACCGTGACCCCCGCGATCACCGGCTCCGCCCGGCCTCCGCGCCCTGTCCGGCGTTGAGGTCCGGGCGGTCAGGCCTCCGGGACCAGCCAGAGCGCGCCCATCGGGGGGAGGGCCAGGATGGCCGACGCCGGCTGGCCGTGGCAGGGCTCCGGCACGGCCTCGACGGAGCCCAGGTTGCCGACCCCGCTGCCGCCGTAGCCGAAGGCGTCGGTGTTGATGATCTCGCGCCACCGGCCGGGCCTTGGCAGTCCCACCTGGTAGCGCCGGTGCGGCCGGCCGGAGAAGTTGATGATGCAGGCGAGGACGCCCGGGCCGGCCGGCGATTCCGGCTCGCCCGGCGGGGCGGATCCGTCTAGCCGGGCGGCCGCCGCGCCCGGCGCGGCGGCCGCAGCGCCCGCCGGGGGAGCGGCGGCGTCCGGCGCCGGGGACCCGGCGAAGCGCAGGAACGACAGCACGTTGCCGCCCGCGTCGTTCGCGTCGATCCAGCCGAAACCCTCCGGGGAGTAGTCCAGCGCCCACAGCGCCGGGTTGTCCCGGTAGGCCCGGTTCAGGTCCCTGACCAGTTGCCGCGCGCCGGCGTGGTGCTCATCGCCAAGCACCCACCAGTCCAGGCCGCGGTCGGCGGACCACTCCGCGCCCTGGCCGAACTCCGAGCCCATGAACAGCAGTTGCTTGCCGGGGTGGGCCCACATGTAGGCGAACAGCGCCCGCAGCCCGGCGAACCTGTTCCACTCGTCCCCGGGCATCTTGCCCAGCAGCGACCCCTTGCCGTGCACCACCTCGTCGTGGGACAGCGGCAGCACGAAGTTCTCGCTGAACGCGTACATCAGCGAGAAGGTGATCTCGTTGTGGTGGTAGTTACGGAACACCGGGTCGTGGGCCAGGTAGTTCAGCGTGTCGTGCATCCAGCCGAGGTTCCACTTGAAACCGAACCCGAGCCCGCCGAGGTGCACCGGCCGGGTCACGCCGGGCCAGGCGGTGGACTCCTCGGCGATCATCATGATCCCGGGCACCCGGCGGTAGCAGGTGGCGTTGACCTCGCGCAGGAACGAGACGGCGTCAGTGTTCTCCCGGCCGCCGTGCTCGTTGGGCGTCCACTCGCCGGGCCCCCGGGAGTAGTCGAGGTACAGCATCGACGCCACGGCGTCCACCCGCAGCCCGTCCGCGTGGAAGTCCTCCAGCCAGCACAGCGCGTTGGCGACCAGGAAGTTGCGCACCTCGGGACGGCCGAAGTCGAAGATCAGCGTGCCCCAGTCCGGGTGCTCGCCGCGCTGTGGGTCGGCGGGCTCGTACAGCGGGGTGCCGTCGAAGCGGGCCAGCGCCCAGTCGTCCTTCGGGAAGTGCGCGGGCACCCAGTCGAGGATCACCCCGATCCCGGCCTGGTGCAGCCGGTCGACCAGGTAGCGGAAGTCGTCCGGGCCGCCGAACCGCGCGGTCGGGGCATAGTAGGAGGTCACCTGGTAGCCCCAGGACCCGCCGAACGGGTGCTCGGCCACCGGCAGGAACTCCACGTGGGTGAAGCCCATCTCGGTGACGTAGGCGGTCAGTTCCCCGGCCAGCTCGCGGTAGGACAGGCCCGGCCGCCACGAGCCGAGGTGCACCTCGTACACGCTGACCGGCTCCCGGGTCCGCTCGCCGCGACCGCGCGCCGCAAGCCACTGTTCATCCCCCCAGGTGTAGGCGGAGGTGAACACGACCGACGCGGTGGCGGGCGGGTGCTCGGCGAGGCTGGCCATCGGGTCGGCCTTGCGCCGCCACCGCCCGTCGGGCCCGCAGATGTCGAACTTGTAGTGGGTGCCGTCGCCGACGCCGGGCACGAACAGCTCCCAGATCCCCGAGCCGCCGAGCGAGCGCATCGGGTGGCCGCGCCCGTCCCAGTGGTTGAAGTCACCCACCACCCGCGCGCCCCGGGCGTTCGGCGCCCAGACGGCGAACGCGGTCCCGGTGACCCTGCCGAACCCGGTCCCGGCGGAGCCGTACTCGCGCACGTGGGCGCCGAGCACCCGCCACAGCTCCTCGTGCCTGCCCTCGCCGATCAGGTGCAGGTCGGTGGCGCCGAGCGTGGGCAGGAACCGGTACGGGGTGTCGACCACCAGCTCCGGCATGGTGCTGCCCGGCTCCGGCCCCGGGTAGGCGACCGCTATCCGGTAGTCGGGCACCTCGGCCAGCGGCAGGGTGCCGCCGAACACCCCCTCGTGCAGGTGGGCCAGGGGGAACCGGCGGCCGTCGGCGAGCACCACGGCGACGCTGGCGGCCAGCGGCAGCAGGGCCCGGACCCCGACCCCGTCCGGGCCGGGGTGCGCGCCGAGCACGGAATGCGGGTCGTGGTGGAGGCCGGCGACGATCCGGTCGATCTCGCCCGGGTGCACCTCGGGCACCTCCGCCGGGGCGCCGGCCTCCGGGGCACCGGCGACCGGGCCGGTCTGGCCGCGCCCGGGCATGCCGCGCCCGGGCATGCCGCGCCCGGTCATGCCGCTCCGTCGGCGATCGAGCCGAGCGGGATGGGCAGCCAGGACGGCCGGTTTCTCGCCTCGTACATCACTTCGTAGACCGCCTTGTCCAGGGTGAGGGCGCGTACCAGGATCCCATGCTTGCCGGGATCTGCCCCGCCCGCCCGCGCGTATCCGGCGCAGAACGCGGCCTGGTTGCGCCGCGCCCAGTCCCGGGCCGCCGCCGCGGTGACCTGCCCGGCGTCCTCCTGCCCGACGAGCTGGAAGCGGGCGGCGTAGTCGAGGGAGCGCAGCATGCCCGCCACGTCGCGCAGCGCCGGGTACCGGGCCCGGCGCTGCTCCAGCGGTACCGCGGGTTCCCCCTCGAAGTCGAGCAGCACCCACCCGGTGTGGGTGCGCATCACCTGGCCCAGGTGGTAGTCGCCGTGGATCCGCTGCACCTCGAGCGGGTCGGTCAGGGTGGCCACGTCCTCGAACGCGGCGCGCAGCATGCGGTCGCAGGCAGCCAGATCCGGCACCGCGGCGACGGCACGGTCCAGCCGGTCCAGCATCCGCGCGGACATCTCCCGGTACTCCCGGGCGGGCAGTTCCTGGGTGCCGAACGCCACCGCGAGGTCGCGGTGCACCTCGGCGGTGGCCTCGCCGAGGCGCTCCGCCTCGCCGGCGAAGTCCCCGCCCGCCTGCGCCGCGCTGGCCGGCCCCATGGCGTACAGGTCGCGGACGCTGGTGGCGGCCAGGGACCAGCCGTCCACCGCGTTCCGCAGGTACGCCGACAGCACGGCGAGCGCCGTGGGCAGCCCCCGGGTCCGCGCGGTGATCCAGCCCAGCGGCGCGGCCACGTGCTCGGAGCGCAGCCTGGCCAGGGCCTCGGGCACCTCCAGGTCGGGATTCGGCCCGGGGGACAGCCGGCGGAACACCTTGAGGATGGCCTCCTCGCCGAACAGCAGGCTGGTGTTGCTCTGCTCGGCGGTCAGCACCAGGCTCTCCAGGCCGGTGTCGATCTGCGCGCCGGGCCTGCGGGCGAACAGCAGCGGCCCGATCGACTCCGCGCCGGCCATCGCCTCGAGCAGCACCGCCGTCAGGCTGGGGTCGTGCAGGCCGTCGTAGCCGACCAGGTCCCCGTCCGCCGGGCCGATCCGGACATGCTCCAGCCGGCCGGGCAAATCGGCCCGCAAGCCGAGGAACAGCTGATATGAGTCGGTGCCGGTGGCCTGGGTGACGTCGACGATGAGGTGCCGGAGGCCGGGATCCCCGGCTACCAGCGTGGTCTGCGAGGCCACGGCCAGGTCGGTGATGGGCGTTCCCTTGCCGGCGAACCAGCGCTGTCCCGGCAGCCAGGCGGCCAGGGTTTCCTCAAACGTCATGACTGCCATCTACCCCGCCATAGCGGATTCACCGTCCCGGCGGGCCGCATAGCGGACCCTGGTGCGCCACGCGCGGCCGGGCCGATGGGCAGCGTCCCCGGTCAGGCCTGCTGCGGCGGAAGCGAGCCGGGGAGCTGGAACCAGTAGAACCCGTGCCCCGGCAGGGTCAGCAGGTAGGGCAGATCGCCGATGGGCGGGAACGTCACCCCGCCCATGCACTCCACCGGGGTCACGCCCTTGAACCGGCGCAGGTCGAGCTCGACCGGCTGGGGGAACCTGGACAGGTTGTTGACGCACAGGATGTGGTCGGACAGGTCCACCCCCTCGTCCACCGGGCCGGTGTACTCCCGGACGAACGCCAGCACGCTGGGGTTGGACGAGCTCAGCTCCTGGAAGCCGCCGAGGCCGAAGACCGGGTGGCGCTTGCGGATCTCGATCATCCGCTTGGTCCAGTGCAGCAGCGAGGCCGCGTTGCGCTGCTGCGCCTCCACGTTCAGCGCCTGGTAGCCGTAGATCGGGTCCATGTTCAGCGGCAGGTAGAGCCGCTGCGGGTCGCAGGTGGAAAAGCCGGCGTTGCGGTCCGGGGTCCACTGCATCGGGGTGCGGACGCCGTCCCGGTCACCGAGCCAGATGTTGTCGCCCATGCCGATCTCGTCGCCGTAGTACATCACCGGCGAGCCGGGCAGCGACAGCAGCAGGGCGGTGAACAGCTCGAGCTGGTTGCGGTCGTTGTCGAGCAGCGGGGCCAGGCGGCGCCGGATCCCGATGTTCGCCTTCATCCTCGGGTCCTTGGCGTACTCCGCGTACATGTAGTCCCGCTCGTCGTCGGTGACCATCTCCAGCGTCAGCTCGTCGTGGTTGCGCAGGAAGATGCCCCACTGGCAGCCCTCGGGGATGGGCGGGGTCTGGGCCATGATCTCCGAGATCGGGTAGCGCTGCTCCCGGCGGACCGCCATGAAGATGCGCGGCATCAGCGGGAAATGGAAGGCCATGTGGCATTCGTCCCCGCCGGTGCGCTCGTCGCCGAAGTACTCCACCACGTCCGCCGGCCACTGGTTCGCCTCGGCGAGCAGCACCCGGTCCGGGTAGAGCCGGTCGATCTCGGACCGGACCCGCTTGAGGTACTCGTGGGTCTCCTTGAGGTTCTCGCAGTTGGTCCCCTCCCGCTCGTACAGGTAGGGGACCGCGTCCAGGCGGAACCCGTCGATGCCGAGGTCCAGCCAGAACCGCAGCACCTCGATCATGGCGTCCTGGACCCTCGGGTTCTCGTAGTTGAGGTCCGGCTGGTGGGAGAAGAACCGGTGCCAGTAGTACTGGCCGCGGACCGGGTCGTAGGTCCAGTTGGACTGCTCGGTGTCGACGAAGATGACCCGCGCCTCGGGGTACCGCTCGTCCGTATCCGACCAGACATAGAAGTCGCCATACGGACCGTCGGGGTCGGACCGGGACGCCTGGAACCACGGGTGGGCCTCGCTGGTGTGGTTCATCACCAGGTCGGCGATCACCCGCAGGCCCCGCTCATGGGCCTGGTCGACCAGGTCCACGAAATCCCCGAGGACGCCGAACTCGGGCAGTATCGAGGTGAAGTCCGCGATGTCATAGCCGCCGTCGCGCAGCGGCGAGTTGTAGATCGGCAGCAGCCAGATGCAGTCGATGCCCAGCCACTGCAGGTAGTCCAGCCGGGAGGTGAGCCCGCGCAGGTCCCCGGTGCCGTCGCCGTTGGAGTCGTGGAAACCGCGGACCAGCACCTCGTAGAACAGGGCGTGCTGGTACCAGCGCGGGTCACGGGGCGTGCCGAACGAGAACGGGTCGGGAACCGGGTCACCGGGAGGCGGGTTGAAGGATCCGTGGCTGGTGGCTGGATCCGGGCCGGCCAGCCCGGGCCCGGCCTTGTTCGGCTGTGCGGCCACTCGCTTCTCCCCAGGCGATGAACGGTCCCCCGTCACGCGGTGGGACCCGGCGTGACGGTGAATATGTGGGCGGGTGCGGTCGCCGGATCGAGGCGCACGTAGTTGGCCTGGCCCCAACGGTAGGACTCCCCGGTCAGCTCGTCGGTGACGACGAACTGCGACCGATCGTCCACTCCGAGTGCGGACATGTCAAGCCAGATGGTGGCCTCTCGCGGCTGGTGTGGGTCAAGGTTCACGACGGCCAGCACGGTATCCGCGTCCCGGCTGCTGCGCTTGGAGAAGCAGATCAGTCCCGGCTGGTCGACGTGGTGGAACCGTAGGTTACGCAACCAGTGCAGTGACGGGTGGGATCTCCGTATCAAATTGAGCCGGGTGATGAACGGCGCCAGGCCGGCCGGCCCGTGCTCCGCCGCCGCCCAGTCCCTCGGCCGGAACGCGTACTTCTCCGAGTCCAGGTACTCCTCGCTGCCCGGCCGCACGGGGACGTGCTCGCACAGCTCATATCCCGAGTACACGCCCCACGTCGGCGACAGCAGGGCGGCGAGCACGGCCCGCACCCGGAACGCGGGCGGCCCGCCGTGCTGCAGGTACTCGTGCAGGATGTCCGGGGTATTCACGAAGAGGTTCGGCCGCATGTACGCGGCCGCGGCCCCGGACAGTTCGCGCAGGTAGCCGGTGACTTCCTGGGAGGTGTTTCGCCAGGTGAAGTAGGTGTAGGACTGGTGGAAGCCGATCTTGGCGAGGGTGTGCATCATCGCGGGACGGGTGAACGCCTCGGCCAGGAAGATCACGTCGGGGTCGGTGCTGTCCACCTCGGCGAGCAGGCGCTCCCAGAACGGCAGCGGCTTGGTGTGCGGGTTGTCCACCCGGAAGATCCGCACCCCGTGGCTCATCCACAGCCGCACGATCCTGAGCACCTCCGCATAGAGGCCGGCCGGGTCGCGGTCGAAGTTCAGCGGGTAGATGTCCTGGTATCTCTTGGGCGGATTCTCCGCGTAGGCGATGGAGCCGTCGGCGCGCTCGGTGAACCAATCCGGGTGCGCGGCGACCCACGGGTGGTCCGGCGATGTCTGCAGCGCCAGGTCGAGCGCCACTTCCATGCCGAGTTCGCGGGTGCGGGCCACGAACGCGTCGAAGTCGGCGAACGTGCCAAGCTCGGGGTGGATCGCGTCGTGGCCGCCGTCCGGCGAGCCGATGGCCCAGGGCGAGCCCGGGTCGCCCGGACCCGCGCGCAGCGCGTTGTTGCGGCCCTTGCGGGCCGTGGTCCCGATGGGGTGGACCGGCGGCAGGTAGACCACATCGAAGCCCATCCGGGCGATCCCGTCGAGCCGGCACATGGCGGTGCGCAGCGTCCCGCCCCGCGGCTCGCGGCGGCCCATCGGGTCTGCCTGCACGCCCTCCGAGCGGGGGAAGAACTCATACCAGGCGCCGTAAAGCGCCCGCGTCCGGTGCACCACCAGCGGGTAGGCGGCCGAGCGGGTGAGCAGTTCGCGCAGCGGCGCCTCGTCAAGGACCGCGACGATCTCCGCGTCCTCGGCGGCGGCCAGCCGGTCCCAGGGGGCAAGCCTCCGGTCGCCCAGCCGCGCCGCCACGGCCGCGAGCGCGGACCGGTGCTCCAGCGGGCGCGACGGCGACCGCGCCGCGCGGTCGAACAGCGCGGCCCCCTCCGTCAGCATCAACTCCACGTCCAGGCCCCGGGGGACCTTGATGCCGGCGTCGTGCCGCCAGTGCCCGATCGGGTCTCCCCAGGCCTCCACGTGGAACCGCCACCGGCCCTCGCCGTCCGGCGCGACCTCGGCCGCGTAGCGGTCCGTGCCGGGCAGGATCTCCCGCATCCTGGCCAGCGGCAGGCGCTGGCCCGCCGGGCCGCGCAGCACCACGCCTGCACCGGGCACCTCGTGCCCCTCGCGGAACACGGTCGCGCTGACCTCGAAGGCCTCCCCGGTCACGGCCTTGGCAGGCCGGCGCCCGCAGTCGAGCACGGGCTCCACATCACTGATCACGATCCGACCGATCACCCCAGAACGCTACCCAGCATGATGCGGGCGCACTCATGCGCCCCCGTTCGCCCGGAAGTTTCCCGCCGGGCCGGCATTCCCGCCGCGGCGGCCGGGCCCGGTCCCCGATCGTGCCCGGTGGTCCCGGGCACGCTGTAAGGTCGCTCTGCGTGAGAGCCATCCGCACCTTCACCATCCGCGCCTCGCTGCCCGGGCCGCTGGCCCCGCTGCGCGACCTCATGCTGAATCTGCGCTGGTCCTGGCACGCCGGTACGCGGGACCTGTTCACCGCGCTCGACCCGGCCGGCCGGGAGCGGGCGGGCCACGACCCGATCGCCCTGCTCGGCGAGGTCCCCCCCGAGCACCTGGCCCGGCTGGCCACGGACGAGGAGTACCTGGGGCGGCTGCACCGCGCGGCCGCGGACCTGCGTGAGTACCTGTCCGCGGCGCGGTGGTACCAGCGCGGGAACGGCGAGGATCCGGGCACGCGCCCGGCGGCCATCGCGTACTTCTCCCCCGAGTACGGGATCGCGGCCGCGCTGCCGCAGTACTCCGGCGGGCTGGGCATCCTGGCCGGGGACCACCTCAAGGCCGCCAGCGACCTGGGCGTCCCGCTGATCGGCGTGGGCCTGCTCTACCGGCACGGCTATTTCAGCCAGTCGCTGTCGCCGGAGGCGTGGCAGCTCGAGCGCTACCCGGCGGGCGACCCGAACGGCCTGCCGCTCACCCTGCTGCGCGGCGCCGACGGCTCGCCGGTCACGATCGTCCTGGCGCTGGGCGAGGGCAGCTCCCTGGCCGCGCAGGTGTGGCTGGCGCAGGTGGGCCGGGTGCCGCTGCTGCTGCTCGACTCCTACGTGGAGCAGAACGACCCAGGCCTGCGTGAGGTCACCGACCGGCTGTACGGCGGGGGCAGCGAGCACCGGCTGCGCCAGGAACTGCTGCTTGGCATGGGCGGGGTCCGGGCGGTGCGAGCCTACTGCGAGCTGACCGGCCATCCGCGGCCCGAGGTGTTCCACACCAACGAGGGCCACGCCGGGTTCCTCGGCCTTGAGCGGATCCGCGAATACGCCGCCCAGGGCCTGAGCTTCGACGAGGCGATCGAAGTGTGCCGGGCCGGCACCGTATTCACCACGCACACCCCGGTTCCCGCCGGGATCGACCGGTTCGCCAGGGAACTGGTGGAGCGCGAGTTCAGCGGCACCGGGGCCGATCCGGCGCTGCCGCTCGAGCGGGTGCTCTCCCTCGGCGCGGAGACCTACCCCGGCGGGGACCCGTGCGTGTTCAACATGGCCGTGATGGGCATGCGGCTGGCCCAGCGGGCGAACGGGGTCAGCGTGCTGCACGGCCGGGTGAGCCAGGACATGTTCGCGGGCCTGTGGCCCGGGTTCGACGCCAGCGAGGTGCCGATCGGCTCGATCACCAACGGCGTGCACGTGGCCACCTGGGTCGCGCCGGAAATCCTCGGCGGCGCCGGGGACCAGCCCGGCGGCGGGCCGGAGAACGGCCCGGCGTGGGACCTGATCGCCGAGACCGGGCCGGCCCGGCTGTGGGAGATCCGCCGCATGCTGCGCCGCCGCCTGGTCGCCGAGGCGCGGCAGCGGCTGCGCGCGTCGTGGCACCAGCGCGGCGTGTCCGAGGCCGAGCTGGGCTGGACCCAGCACATCCTGGACGAGAACGTGCTGACGATCGGCTTCGCCCGCCGGGTGCCGTCCTACAAGCGGCTCACCCTGATGCTGCACGACCCGGAGCGGCTGACCGCGCTGCTGCTTGACCCGCAGCGCCCGGTGCAGGTGGTGATCGCGGGCAAGGCCCACCCCGCCGACGACGGCGGCAAGCAGCTGATCCAGCAGATGGTGCGGTTCGCCGACGACCCAAGGGTCCGGCACCGCATCGTGTTCCTGCCGGACTACGACATGGAGCTGGCCGCGGCCATGGTCCAGGGCTGTGACGTGTGGCTGAACAACCCGCTGCGGCCGCTCGAGGCGTGCGGCACCTCCGGCATGAAGTCCGCGCTGAACGGCGGGCTGAACCTGTCGGTGCGGGACGGCTGGTGGGACGAGTGGTTCGACGGCGAGAACGGCTGGGCCATCCCGTCGGCCGACGACGTGGCCGACGCGGGCCGGCGTGACGAACTGGAGTCCGCCGCCCTGTACGACCAGCTCGAGCAGGTGGTGGCCCCACTGTTCTACGACACCGGGGACGGCGGGCTGCCGCAGCGGTGGCTGGAGATGGTCGCGCACACCCTCGCCGGGCTCGGGCCCCGGGCGCAGGCGGGCCGAATGGTCTGCGAATACGTGGAGACCCTGTACGTGCCCGCCGCCCGGGCGTCCCGTGCCCTGGCCGGCGGCGACGAGGCCTCGTTCAAGCCGGCCCGCGAACTGGCCGCGTGGAAGCAGCGGGTCAAGGCGGCCTGGCCGGGCGTCCGGATCGAGCACATCGAGGCGGGCGACGGGGAGCGCGGCCCGGGGGAGCGGCTGCCGGTCTGGGCCAGCGTGGCCCTGGGCGACCTGGCGCCGCAGGACGTCAGGGTGGAGGTCATCTGCGGCCGGGTGACCGACGAGGAGGACATCGTCGAGCCGGAGGCCAGCCCGCTGGCGCCGGACGGGCCCGCGACCGCCGAGGGCACGGTCCGCTACGCCGGGGACGCGCGGCTTGGCCGGCCTGGCCCGTTCGGGTACACGGTGCGCGTGGTGCCCTGCCACCCGCTGCTGGCCAGCACCGCCGAGCTTGGCCTGGTCACCTATCCCGACGCCCCCGAGGGCATGACCAACGGCGTACTCCGTTAGCCCGGGGGGAGCGACCCCCCGGGCCCCGCTGGCCTGCGGCCAGTGCTGGCCCGGGGGGCGACCCCCCGGAGCCCCCCGGTGGCCTGCGGCCCCGTTCCTTCGTCACGGGGCCTTGGCCGTGTTAGCCCGGGGGAGCGACCCCCCGGAAGCCCCCGCTGGCCTGCGGCCCCGTTCCTTCGTCACGGGGCCTTGGCCGGGTTAGCCCGGGGGAGCGACCCCCCGGGACCCCGCTGGCGCCGAGGCCCTGGTGGCTTGCGCGCTCACCCCTCGGTGACCGGCCACGGGGCAACCTTGCCGGCTGGGCGCCTAGGGGGCTTAGTAGTAACTCTGTGCATGTAAACCGATGCGCTCTGTATCGCGTCTGAGTAAGGTATGTCTTGTAGATCTATGAGATCTGCGAGGTATGTACTAGTGCCCCCGATGCGCGGGACCAGCCGCGCCGTGTCAGCGGGGGCGACCGTCAGAGCCCTGGGGGGGCCACATGAGGGACACAACCCCGCACGCATTACGACTGCCCGGCCGTGTCACTTTCGTCGCCGCCCGTCCCCAGCACGCGAAAGGACAGCAGTCGCCATGAGGTCAGACATCAAGCCGGACAGCCCGCTCCTTACCCCGGCCGAGGTCGCCGCGCTCTTCCGGGTGGATCCGAAGACCGTCACCCGCTGGGCGCAGCAGGGCAAGCTCCGCTCGATCCGCACCCTGGGCGGGCACCGCCGCTACCGCGAGGCCGAGGTCCAGGCCTTCCTGCATCGCCCGCCGCACGCCTGACGCCATCCCGGCCGGGGTGAACTAGGATCGATTCCCCCGGCACGGGAGGTGCGCATGGGCGAGTTCGTCCGGGTGGAGCGCGATGAGGCGATCGCGACAATACGGCTTGACCGGCCACCGATGAACGCGCTCAACGCGCAGGTACAGGACGAGATCGCGGCCGCCGCCGCCGAGGTCGACGCCGACCCCGCGGTGCGTGCCGTGGTGCTCTACGGCGGGGAGAAGGTCTTCGCGGCCGGCGCCGACATCAAGCAGATGGCGGAGGCCCACTTCGCCCAGGTCGCCGTGGACAGCCGCCGGCTGCAGGCCGCCTTCACCGCGGTGGCCAGGATCGGCAAGCCGGTCGTGGCGGCGGTCACCGGGTACGCGCTCGGCGGCGGCCTGGAACTGGCGCTGTGCGCCGATTTCCGGGTGGCCGGCGCGAGCGCCCGGGCCGGCCAGCCCGAGATCCTGCTCGGCATCATCCCCGGGGCCGGGGGCACCCAGCGACTGCCCCGGCTCATCGGGCCCGCCCGGGCCAAGGACATCGTCTTCACCGGCCGCTTCGTGGCCGCGGCCGAGGCGCTGCAGATCGGCCTGGTGGACAAGGTGGTCCCGGACGCCGAGGTGTACGAGGCGGCCCGCGGCCTGGTGGCCAGGTACGCCACCGGGCCCGCCGTGGCGCTCCGCGCGGCCAAGCAGGCCATCGACGCCGGGCTCGAGTCCGACCTGGACACCGGCCTGGAAATCGAGCGGCTGAACTTCGCCGCGCTTTTCGCGACCGAGGACCAGCGCACGGGAATGTGCAGTTTCATTGAGAATGGGCCTGGGAAGGCCACCTTTGCCGGGCGCTGAGGCCGGCGGGCGGCAGGCCCGCAGTCCCCGGCACCACGGGCGAGGAGCAGAGCCGATGCATCCGCTGACAACCTCCGGCCGGTCCGTCCCCGGCCGCCGGGCCCGGCCATGACCGAGCCCGGCGACGGCCTGTCCCTGGAGGAGGTCACCGCCGCCCTGCGCGCGGACAGCGCCGACGTGGCGCTCTACGCGCGGGTGCTCACCGAGTCGCTGGGGAACGCGCTGCCCGCGGGCTGCGTCGAGGTCGACCGGGCCAGGACGGCGTCCGACCGGATGCGCGGGCGCCCGGGCCAGGTCACCAAGGTCACCGTCCGGCTCGGTGAGAAGGTACTGACCCTGGCGACGGCGCCGGGCCGCCCGCCCGCCGCGGAGATCTGCCGGGAGGTACGCGGCATCGTCCTCTCCCGGCGGCCCGCCACGCTGCAGGAATGGGTGGACGACCTGGCACGGGAACTGGTCGCCCAGGCACAGCAGAACTCCCGCGCGGCCGAGGTGCTGCGCAAGCTCGTCGCAGGTTCCTAGCGTCAACCCGGCGGCAGGCTTGCCGATCCGGGCGGGGATACGGAAGGGGGCTCCGTACTCTGGAACATGCCATGAACGATCAGGACCTGATGCCGGACCGGCTCGGGGAATACCGCCTGCTCGACCGGATAGGCGAGGGCGGCATGGGTGTTGTGTTCCTGGCCCGCGACCGCGGGCACCGGACGGTCGCGCTCAAGGTCCTGCGTTCCACGGTCGCGGGCGACCCGACGGCGCGGCGGCGGCTCGCCCGCGAGGTCGAGACCATGCAGCGGGTCCGCAGCCCGAACGTGGCCGAGGTGATCGACGCCGACCTCGACGGCGGCACGCCCTACATCGTGACCCGGTTCGTGCCCGGCCGGACCCTGGACGACGCGGTCACCCAGGACGGCCCGCTGCGCGGTGCGGTGCTGTCCGGGCTGGCCAGCGGGCTCGCCGAGGCCCTGGTCGCGGTGCACGCCGCCGGGGTGGTGCACCGCGATGTCAAGCCGGGCAACGTGATGATGTTCCAGGGCACCCCCGTCGTGATCGACTTCGGCATCGCGCAAGGGCCCGACGCCACCCGGCTGACCATGACCGGGATGTTCATGGGAACCCCGGGTTACCTGGCACCCGAGGTGATCGAGGGCCGGCCGAGCAGCGAGGCCTCCGCTCGCGGCACCCGTGATCATCACCGAGGTCGGCGCGACGAGGTCGGAGGCGGCGCCCGCCGCCGCGCCCGGCGGGCCGGCCGCCTACGTGCCGCCCGCTCCCGTGGCGGGCGGGCCGGCCGGCTACCTGCCGCCGACCGTCACCGGCGTGCCCGCGGCCGGCCCGGGCGGCATGCCCGCGCCCGGCGCGGCCCCGGGGGCGCCGGCCTGGCCCGGCGCGGCCGCGGGAAACGGGGCGGCCCCGCCGGCCGCCGTGGCCTCGCCGGGCACCCGCCCGATGGGGCAGGGGCGGCCGCTCCCTGACGACCTCGCCGATGTGCTCACCCCGGTCAGCTACGCCCGGCGGCCCGTCGCGCCGCCGGGGGCCGGCACAGGCGTGGAGCCGGCCCCGGGCGCCGCGGCCCGGGCGCCGGCCGTGCCGGAGCCGCCCGCACGGGCCCGCTGGAACCCGGTCCTGGTGGCCGCGGCGGTGGTGCTGGCGGCCAGCGTCAGCGTCATCCTGCCGGTGGCGGGCACCGTGGCCGCCGTGCTCCTGTTCGCGGTGCTGCGCACCGCGGGCCTGGTCCAGCGCCGCACCACCGCGCGCCGCGCCGCGCGCGGGGCCCGGGCCATGGATCCGGTCGTCACCGTGGTCAGCCTGCCCTGGTTCTTCCTGCGCTCCTTGTTCGCGCTGCTGCTGCTCGCGCCGTTCGCGCTGGCCGCCGCGGCGCTCGCGGCCGGCCTGGCGGTCGTCGCGGTGGCGGGTGCCTGGCCCGACCGTGCCCTGGCCTACGGCGCGGGCGCGCTGGTGCTCTTCTATGGGTTCGGGCCCGGTTCCCGGGTGCCCAGGACCCAGCTACGGCGGTTCTTCGGCATGTTCACCAAGACTCCCGCGGCCCGGATCGTGGTGGTGCTCGGGGTGGTGGCGCTCGCCCTCGCCGCGGTCAGCGCGGCGGTGTCCTCGCCGTCGGTCTTCTGGCCCACGGTGGTGCCGGGGAACGTGGTCCACTTCGGGGTGACGCACCTGGGGCCGTTGCGCCGCCTCGCCTACCTGGCGCACCTCAGCGGGCCGCACCGCTTCGGCCTGCTCCACGGCCGGTTCCTGCCCGGCCGCTTCCTGAGCCACCCGAACTGACCTGAGCCACCCGAACTGACCTGAGCCACCCGACGGACCCGGGCGCGCAGGAGCCCATGCTGAGGGTTCCCAGGCGTCCCGGGTCAGCCCATTACCCGGATCCCTTCGTTGATGGTGTCGGCGATCACCAGGCGGCCCGCCGCGTCGACGGCGATCGACTCCGGGTTGAACAGCGCGGCCTTGGTGGCCGCACCGCCGTCCCCGGAGAATCCCTGGATGCCGGTGCCGGCCACGGTGTAGATGTCGCCCGCGGTCATCGGTTTCCCGTAGAACGTGCCGGTGCTGTCGGCGACCACCCGGATCCGGTTGTGCTGGGTGTCGGTGATCACCAGGTTGCCCGCGGCATCCGCCGCCACGTCGAACGGGTCTGCGAAACTGGCCCGCTTGGCGGGGCCGCCGTTCCCCAGGCCGCCGGTACCGCCGCCGGCCACGGTGTAGATGTCGCCGGCGGTCATGGCCCGGCCGTAGAAGGTGCCGGTGCCGCCGGCGACCACCCGGATCCGGTTGTTGCCGGTGTCGGTGATCACCAGGTTCCCGGCGCTGTCCACCGCGACGCCCGTGGGGCCCCGGAACTCGGCGCTGGTGGCGGGCCCGCCGTCGCCGGAGAACCCGTCGGCGCCGGTGCCGGCCACGGTGTAGATGCCGCCGGTGGTCATGGCCTGGCCGTAGAAGCTGCCGGTGCTCTCGGCGACCACCCGGGCCCGTTCGTTCCCCGAGTCGGCGAAGACCAGATTGCCCGCGGCGTCCAGGGCCGGCGTGCCGGGAGCGTCCAGTTCGGCGCCGGTGGCGGGCCCGCCGTCGCCGGAGAATCCCTGGGTGCCGGTGCCGGCGATCGTGGAGATGTCGCCCTTGGTCATGGCCTGGCCGTAGAACGTGCCGGTGCTGCCCGCGACCACCCGGATCCGGTCGTTGCCGGAGTCACCGATCACCAGGTTGCCCGCGCGGTCTACGATCACCCCGTCCGGAGAGGCCAGCCCGGCGTGCCAGGCCGGGCCGCCGTCACCGATAGGGCCGGGGGTGCCGCGGCCCGCGACCGTATAGATGTCACCGGCGGTCATGGCCTTGCCGTAGAAGGCGCCGGTCCGGGCCGCCACCACCCGGATCCGGAGAGTGTCCCGGTCGTCGATCACCAGGTTCCCCACCCGGTCCACCGCCACATCGGACGGCCCGAAGAGCGTCGCCTGGGTGGCGGGCACCCCGTCGCCCAGGCCCCCGGTGCCGCCGCCGGCGACGGTGTAGATGTGCCTGGCGGTCATGGCCTGGCCGTAGAACGTGCCGGTGCGCGCCGCCACCACCCGGATCCGGCCGGCCCCGTCGGCGATCACCAGGTTGCCCGAGTGGTCGAAGGCGGCGCCGCAGGCTCTCACGGCGGCCCTGGTGGCCAGCCCGCCGTCGCCGAGCGGCGCGATCGAGCCGGTGCCCACGGGGTTCGTCAGCCAGCCCGTGCGCAGGCTCACCGTGCGTACCACGCCATTGTGCGCGACGTACAGGAACCCGGCGCGAAAGGCCAGATGGCAGTCCGGGAAGATGGCCACGTTGGTGGCCTTGGCCGGGCCGCCGACGCCCCCGGCGACCGTGGAAATGCCGCTGGCCACCGGGGACGGTGCGTGCGGCGCCACCGCTCCGGCGGACATCAGCGCCATGATCGCGGCCGGGGCCACGAAGGCCGCGAACCGGCCGCCCGTCCCCCGCCGCGGGTAACGTGCCCGGCGGGTTTCCCTTGGCATTGAGACCACCATAAGTTCCCGAATTGGCCGGCATCCCCGGATATGGCGATAATGCCCCCTTCACTCGCCGGTCACGACTCGAACACGCGGGGACGATCGCCGCGGCGCAATCGCCCGCGATCATGGAAACGGTCAGGCGTGGTGGTGGCCGGCCGCGTTGGGCTGGCCGACGCCGTTGCCCTGGCTGGCGGGCCGCGCGGCGCGCCTGGGCGGTGGCACCGCGCCCGGTGCGGGCGCGGGGGCCGGGGGCTCCGCGCGCTCGGCCTGGCTTGACTGTGCCGGGCGGTCCGCCCGCTCGGCCGGCGGCAGGGGGCGGACCAGGCCGAGGGCGATCACCTCGTTGGCGAGCCGCACCCGCCGGTTCTGGCCCTCGGGAATGCGGAACTTCTGGTAGAGGCGCAGCAGGTGCTGCTTGACGGCCGCCTCCGTCACCACGAGGTCGGCCGCGATCTCGCGGGCCGTGGCCGGGGCCACGAACGCCTCGTCGGAGAGGGCAGGGCGGCACAGGGACGTGAGCACGTCCAGTTCGCGGCGGGTCAGCTCGGGGCTAGCTGAGCGCCGCAGCTCGACTTCGGCGGCGATGTCCTCCCTGGGGATTCCCCCCACCCGGCAGCGCGCGGCGCCGAAGCTGAGCACATCACCCTCTTCCAGTACCCGGCGGGCCACGAGCCGCCCGTTGACCCGGGTCCCGTTACGCGATAATCCCAGGTCAGCGACGTAGGCGTATGGGCCGTGCCGGACGATCTCGGCGTGCAGCCGGGAGACGCTCGGATCGGCCAGCCGGATGTCCACCCCGCTGCCGCGGCCGATCGTGGTCACCGCCTCGGCCAGCGGTATGACATCGCCGGTCTCTTCGATGCGAATGTAGGGCCCCTCCACAAGGTTCTCCTGCCTGCCTATGTAGCGAGTGAGGTCTTACGGTCTGGTTACCCCTTCGCGGCTACTTCCTATCACCCGGCCCGCGATTGGTCGCCGGTACGGCGGGCGGCGCGGGCCATTGCGGTGGACCGGCAGAGCCGGCGGGGCCCACGCGCGAACCGCCGCAAGTACACTGCCGACGGGTCATGCGGAAGGAAACCAAATGGCGGACAAGCCGTCCCGGGGACTCGCGGATGTCATTGCGGCCTCCACCGCGGTCAGTGACATCGACGGCCGGGCTGGTCTGCTGTTCTACCGCGGCTATGACATCCATCAGCTGGCCGGCGCTGCGACCTTCGAAGAGGTCGCCTACCTGCTGCAGCGCGGCCACGCGCCGTCGCCGGGAGAGCTGGAGGGCTACCGGGCGGAGGCGGCAGGCGCCCGGGTGCCGGGCAAGCTCGTCACCGCCTGCCTGGCCGACGTCGCCGCCAGCCAGGGGCCGATGGAGGCGCTGCGCACCCTGGTCTCGCTGGCCAGTGCCGACGACCCGGACAAGAACTCGAACTCGCCGGAGGCGAACGCGCGCAAGGCGGTCCGGCTGACCGCGCAGCAGCCACTCCTGGTGGCCGCCTACCACGCCGCGCGCGGCGGCCGCGAGGTGCCGCCCGCGGCAGAGGGCCTGGGCCTGGCCGCCAACTTCCTGCTGCAGATGCGCGGCGGCCCGCCCACCGCGCACGAGGCCGAGGTGCTTGATACCTGCCTGGTGCTGCACGCGGACCACACGATGAACGCCTCCACCTTCGCGGCCCGGGTCTGTGCCGCCACCCTCTCCGACATGCACTCCGCCGTGGTCGCGGCGATCGGCACGCTCAAGGGCCCGCTGCACGGCGGCGCGAACGAGCAGGTCATGCGGTCGCTCACGGAGATCAGGGACGCGGCACCGCGGGACCCGGTGGGCGCGGTGGAGCCCGAGGTGGTGCGGCGCCTGGCGGCCGGCGAGAAGATCATGGGCTTCGGGCACCGGGTGTACAAGACCGAGGATCCGCGGGCCACCCACCTGCGGGCCATGTCCCGGGAACTCGGGCAGGCGTCCGGCGACGATACCTTCTACCGGATGTCCCGGCGGATGGAGGAGGTCGTCCTGGCGCGTAAGGGCCTGCTGCCCAACGTCGACTTCTACGCCGCCACCGTCTATCACTACCTGGGGATTCCGGCCGACCTGTTCACCGGCGTGTTCTCGGTCAGCCGGATGGCGGGCTGGACGGCCCACGTGATCGAGCAGCACGCGGACAACAGGCTGATCCGCCCGGACAGCGAATACATCGGCGAGCGCGGGCTCACCTGGATCCCGGTCGGCCAGCGGTGAGCCGGCTGCCGCGGGGCGCCGCGTGACCCGGCCGGTATCGCCGCGGGGAGGCCATACCGGGGCCGCCGCGCGCCGGGGCCAGGCGGGTACCGGGGGATGGCTCGTGTACCTGCTGATCCTGGCCGCCGTCGCGGCCGTCCTCGGCTGGCTCTGGACGGGCGGTGCGCATGCCGCCAAGGGGGGTACGTTGGCACTGGCGGGCGCGATGTTCGCCGCCGCACTTGCCAGGCTGGCGCTGCCGGAAAGCCGGGCCGGCCTGCTCGCATCGAGGAAGCGCCTCACCGATGTGGTCACGCTGGCCGCACTGGCCACCGGGCTCCTGGCCGCGGGGCTGCTGCTCCCGGTGCCACTGTGAGGTGGCGGGAGGCCACTTCGTGGCCGGCGCCACGGCGGGCAGTTCTGGCCAGGGCCGTCCCGCGCGGGCCGGGCCGCGCGTGACAACGGCGTCAGGCCGCAGAACGGAAGGGACCAGCGTCAATGCCCAAGATCAAGGTAGCCAATCCCGTCGTCGAGCTCGATGGCGACGAGATGACCAGGATCATCTGGAAGTTCATCAAGGACAGGCTCATCCTGCCTTACCTGGATGTGGACCTGAAGTATTACGACCTGTCGGTCACCCACCGCGACGAGACCGATGACCAGATCACCGTGGACGCGGCGCACGCCATCAAGCGGTACGGCGTCGGCGTGAAGTGCGCCACGATCACCCCCGACGAGGCACGCGTCGCCGAGTTCGGGCTGAAGCGGATGTGGCGCTCGCCCAACGGCACGATCCGCAACATCCTCGGCGGCGTGGTGTTCCGCGAGCCGATCGTGGTGCACAACGTGCCCCGCTTCGTCCCCGGCTGGACCAAGCCGATCATCATCGGCCGCCACGCCCACGGCGACCAGTACCGGGCCACCGACTTCGTGGTCCCCGGCCCGGGCCGGGTGCTGATCACCTACGAGCCGGACGAGGGCACCGCCGCCCACGGCTTCCAGCTCGAGGTCAGCCGGTTCACCGGCGGCGGCGTGGCCATGGGCATGTACAACTACGACGACTCGATCAGGGACTTCGCCAGGGCCACCATGCGGTACGCGCTCACCCGCGGCTACCCGCTCTACCTGTCCACCAAGAACACCATCCTCAAGGCGTACGACGGGCGCTTCAAGGACCTGTTCGCCGAGGTGTACGAGACCGAGTTCAAGGCGGAGTTCGAGTCGTCCGGCATCACCTACGACCACCGGCTGATCGACGACATGGTCGCCCAGGTCCTCAAGGGCGAGGGCGGCGTGGTCTGGGCGTGCAAGAACTACGACGGGGACGTGGAGTCCGACGTGGTGGCCCAGGGCTTCGGCTCGCTCGGCCTGATGACCAGCGTGCTGATGACCCCGGACGGGCGCACCGTGGAGGCCGAGGCGGCCCACGGCACGGTGACCCGGCACTACCGCATGCACCAGCAGGGCAAGGCGACCTCGACCAACCCGATCGCGTCCATCTTCGCCTGGACCCGCGGCCTGGCGCACCGTGGCGAGCTGGACGGCACCCCGGAGGTCACCAGGTTCGCGGAGACTCTGGAGAAGGTCTGCGTGCAGACCGTGGAAAGCGGCAAGATGACCAAGGACCTGGCCGTGCTGATCGGCGCCGGCGCGCCGTTCCTGAACACCGAGGACTTCCTGGCGGCGCTGGATGACAACCTCCGCGCGGCGATGACGGCCTGAGCACGGCGCCCGCCGCACGGCACGGCGCCCGCTCGACGCGGTGCCTGGCCGGGCGGCCAGCAGAGCAGAAGGAGACCGGAAAGACATGGCCCGCAAGGGGAAGGTTGCCGTGGTCGGCGCCGGGTTCTACGGCTCGACCACGGCCCAGCGGCTGGCCGAGTACGACATCCTCGACGAGGTCGTGCTCACCGACATCATCGAAGGGAAGCCGGAAGGGCTCGCGCTGGACATGAACCAGTCGCGCCCGGTGGAAGGCTTCGAGACCAAGCTCACCGGGCAGACCACCGGCCCGGCCGGCGAGGGTTACGAGGCGATCGCGGGATCCGGGATCGTCATCGTCACCGCGGGGCTGGCCCGCAAGCCGGGGATGAGCCGGATGGACCTGATCGAGGTCAACGCCAAGATCGTCCGCGCCGTGGTGGAGAACGTGGTGAAGCACGCGCCCGAGGCGGTGCTCATCGTGGTCTCCAACCCGCTGGATGAGATGACCGCATTGGCGGCCAAGGTCTCCGGTTTCCCCTCACACCGGGTGATGGGCCAGGCGGGCATGCTGGACACGGCGAGGTTCAGCTACTTCGTCGCCGAGCGCCTCGGCGTGCCGGTCTCCTCGGTGCGCACGCTCACCCTCGGCTCGCACGGGGACACCATGGTCCCGGTGCCGTCGGCGTGCACGGTGGACGGCGCGCCGCTGGCCGAGCGGCTGCCCGCGGCCGACATCGAGGCGCTGGTGGAGCGGACCAGGGCGGGCGGCGCGGAGATCGTCGCGCTGCTCAAGACCGGATCCGCGTACTACGCGCCAAGCGCGGCCGCGGCCAGGATGGCCCGCGCCGTGGCCGAGGACGCCGGCGCGGTCATGCCGGTATGCGCGTGGGTGGACGGCCAGTACGGCATCTCCGGCGTCTACCTGGGCGTCGAGGCCGAGCTTGGCGCGACGGGGATCCGCCGGGTCGTGGCCCGTGACCTGACCGAGCCGGAACTCGCCGCGCTGCGCGAAGCGGCCGAAGCGGTCCGCGCGAAGCAGGCCTCGGTAGCCAGCCTCTGACCGCCTCGGCCCGTTCCTCAGCGGGGATTCAGCGGGTGAGGCGGCGGATGGCCAGTTCGGTGAACAGGGCCGCGCCGTCGGCCAGCACCATGTCGTCGAACACGGCCAGCGCGGAGTGGTTGAACGGCGCCGTGGCCGGGTCCACGCCCGGCGGGCACGCGCCCAGCATGATGAACGCGCCGGGCACCAGCTCCAGCACGTAGGAGAAGTCCTCGGCCCCCGCCATCGGGTTGGCCTGCGGGTGGAACCGGTCCTCGCCGAGCACCTCCGCCACCACGCCGGCGGCGAACCGCGCCTCGCCGTCGTCGTTGACGGTCACCGGGTAGGAGCCGGTGAACTCCGCCGTCGCGGTGAGCCCGTGCGCCGCGGCGGTCTCATGGACCAGCCGGACCGCCGACTCCCGCGCCAGGGCCCGGGACTCCGGGGAGAACGAGCGGATGGTCACCTGCAGCCTGGCCTCGTCCGGGATGACGTTGTTCGCGGTGCCCGCGTGGAAGCTGCCCACGGTGATCACCACCGGGTCGAAGATGTCGAACCGGCGGGTGACCAGCACCTGCAGCGCCGTCACGATCTCGCAGGCCACCGGAATGGGGTCGGCGGCGTGGTGCGGCTGGGAGCCGTGGCCGCCGCGGCCGGTGACGGTGATGTCCAGGGCCTCGGCCGCGGCCATCATCGGCCCCACCCGGCTGCTGAACATCCCGGCGGGCAGTTCGGCCGACGCGACATGCAGCGCGTAGGCGGCGGCGGCCCGTTCGCCGGCCGCGTCGAGCACGCCCTCCTCGATCATGAACCGGGCGCCGCCGTGCCCCTCCTCGCCCGGCTGGAACATGAACACCACGCTGCCCGGCAGGTCCGCCCGGCGCGCCGACAGCAGCCGGGCCGCCCCGACAAGCATCGCCGAGTGCAGGTCATGCCCGCAGGCGTGCATGGTGCCGTCGATACGGGACGCGAAATCGAGCCCGGTCCGCTCGGCGACAGGCAGCGCGTCCATGTCGGCCCGCAGCAGCACCACCGGCCCCCCGCCCGCCGCCCCATCCCCCTTCGCCGCCCCGCCGCGCAGCACGGCGGTGACCGACGTCAGCGCCGAGCCGAGGGTGACCTCCAGCGGCAGGCCGTCCAGCGCGGCGAGGATCTTCTGCTGGGTCAGCGGAAGCTGCAGCCCGATCTCGGGCTCGGCGTGGATGGCGCGCCGCAGATGAGCGAGTTCGCCACCGATCGCCGCCGCGTCCTGGGTTGCTGCTGCCATGTCGTGCTCCTCACGGTGTCCTGGCTGCCGCGCCCAGAATGTCACAGCAGGCGGCGCGCGCCCGCGGAGGGCGGCGCGGCCAGGAAGGCCGGCTCCGGCCAGCCCCGGGCGGCGTAACCGGCCGCCACCGCGGCGCGGACTGCCGTGTCGCCGGCGGGCACCAGCGCGATCACCGACCCGCCGAAACCGCCGCCGACCATCCGGGCGCCCAGCGCCCCGGCCCGCTCGGCGGCCTCGGCCGCCACGTCGGCCTGCGGCCAGGAGATCTCGAAGTCGTCCCGCAGCGAGGCGTGCGAGGCGTGCAGCAGCGGGCCCAGCCCGGCCAGGTCGTGCGCCCCGAGCAGGTCCGCCGCCGCGCACACCCGGCAGTCGTCGGAGATCACATGGCGGGCCCGGCGGGCCAGCACCGGGTCCCCGATCGCCGCCGCCCGCGCCGGGTCGGCCACGTCGCGCAGGCTGGGCACGCCGAGCGCCCGCGCCGCCCGCTCACATTCCTGCCTGCGCAGCGCGTACCTGCCGTCGGTGAGCGCGTGCCGGGCACCGGTGTCCACCACGAGCAGCGCGAGCCCGGCCGCCGCCGGGTCGAACGGCACCGCTGCGGTTTCCCCGCTCCGGCAGTCGAGCAGCAGGGCGTGGCCCGCCTCGCCGAGCAGCGACGCGGACTGGTCCATGATCCCGCTGGGCACGCCGACCATCTCGTTCTCCGCCCGGCGGGCCAGCCGCACCAGGCCGGTCCGGGGCACGCGCACCTGGTACAGCTCGGCGAGCGCGATCGCCACCGCGCACTCGATCGCGGCCGAGGAAGACAGCCCGGCACCCTGCGGCAGGTCGGAATCGATGACCAGGGTGGCACCGCCGACCGGATGGCCGGCCTCCCGCATGGCCCAGGCGACACCCGCCGGGTAGGCGGCCCAGCCGGTCACGGCGCCCGGGCCGAGCCCGGCCAGGGGCACGGTGGCCCGGTCGCCGGCCTGCTCCGACCGGATGTCAAGCAGGCCGTCACCGCGCCGGGCGGCGGCCGCCACCACGCCGCGGTCCAGCGCGAACGGCAGCACCCAGCCGGAGTTGTAGTCGGTGTGCTCACCGATCAGGTTCACCCGCCCCGGCGCGTGCCAGACCCCCTCGGGCGCGCTGCCGTGCCAGTCGCGGAACCGGCCGGCCACCCGCCGCGCGAGAGCCGCTCCGCTCACCGCTCGGCGCGCCGGGTCGGCAGGCCGGGAACCGACCGTTCCAGGGCGAACTGCCAGGCGTCGGCGACCATCGCCGCCAGCCCGCGCTCGGCGCGCCAGCCGAGTTCGCCGTGGATCCGGTCGGAGGAGGCGACCAGCACCGCCGGGTCACCGGGCCGCCGCGGGGCGAACCGGGACGGGATGTCCCTGCCGGTCACCTCCCGGCAGGCGCTGAGCACCTCGAGGTTGGAGAACCCGGCGCCGCTGCCCAGGTTGTAGACCCGGTGCTCGCCGGGCAGGCACGCGTCCAGGGCCAGCATGTGGGCCCGGGCCAGGTCGGTGACGTGGATGTAGTCGCGGACGCAGGTGCCGTCCGGTGTGGCGTAGTCGTCGCCGAACAGCCGCACCTCGCCGGCGTCGCCCCCGCCCAGGGCCACCGCCAGGATGCTGGGGATCAGATGGGTCTCCGGGCGGTGCCGCTCGCCCAGCCACCGCCCGTCCGGGCCGGCCGCCGCGCCCGCGACGTTGAAGTAGCGCAGGCTCACCGCGCCGATCTTGTGCATCCTGGCGTGCTCGGCCAGGGCGGTGTCCACGGCCAGCTTGGAAGCGCCGTACGGGCTGGTCGGCCGGGCCGGGGCGGCCTCCTCGATGGGCGTGTGCTCGGGCTCGCCGTAGACCGCCGCCGTCGAGGAGAACACGATCCGGACGGTCCCGATTACCCGCATCGCCTCCAGCAGCGCGAGCGTCCCGCCCAGGTTGTGCTCCCAGTACAGCGACGGCTTGGCCACCGACTCGGCGACCAGGGACTTCGCCGCGAAATGCAGCACCGCGTCGACGCCGTCGGCGAGCATGGCCTGGGCCTGGTCGCGGACCAGTCCGTGGGTGAACGAGGCGCCGCCGGGCACCGCGTCGGCGTGCCCGGTGGACAGGTCGTCGAGCACCGCCACCTGGTGCCCCTCGCGCAGCGCCAGCGCCGCCACCACGCTGCCGATATAGCCCGCCCCGCCGGTCACAAGCAGCTTCATCCGGCCTCCCGCAGCCTGCGCGCGGCGTCCTCTGGCAGCACGTCGTTGATCCAGACTCCCATGCCCGATTCGCTGCCCGCGAGGTACTTCAGCTTCCCCGGCGCCCGCCGGATCGACAGCACCTGCAGGTGCAGCCCGAACTCCTGGCGCGCGAACGGGTCACCGCCCGGCGCCTGGTGCCACGCCGCGATATACGGCAGCGGCACGCCGAACAGCGCGTCAAGGCGCCGCAGCACGTCAAGATACAGGGCGCAAAACGCCTCACGGGCGGCCGGCGTGAGTTCCGGGAGGCCGGACACCCGCCGCGCCGGGAAAAGCAGCACCTCGTACGGCCACCTGGCGGCGGCGGGCACGAACGCGATCCAGTGCTCGTTACGGCAGACCACCCGGGTGCCCGCCGCGAGTTCACCCGCGACGACCTCGTCGAACAGGTTCGCCCGCCCGGCCGCCGCATGCGACTTGGCCTGGCGGATCATCCGCTCGGTACGCGGGGTCACGAACGGGTAGCCGTAGATCTGCCCGTGCGGATGGCTGAGCGTGACGCCGATCTCCTCGCCGCGGTTCTCGAAGCAGTAGACCTGCTCGATGCCCGGCATGTCGCCGAGCACCTCGGTGCGGTCCGCCCACGCCTCAAGGACCGTGCGGGCCCGCCGGGGGGACAGGCTGGCGAACGAGGCGTCGTGGTCGGAGGTGAAGCAGACCACCTCGCACCGGCCGGTGGCCGGCCGGCCGGGGACGCCCGCGGTCTCCAGCGGTCCTCCAGGCAGCGGCATGGCCGGCAGTCCCACGGCCGCCACCGCCGCGCCGGCACCGCGCAGCGAGGGGAACCGGTTCTCGAACACCACCACGTCGTAGTCGTCCGCCGGGATCTCGGTCAGCCGGCCCTCGCGGGACGGGTCGAGCGGGCACTCCTCGGGCGGCGGCAGGAACGTCCGGTCCTGGCGCTGGGCGGCGATGATCACCCATTCCCCGGCCAGCGCGTCCCAGCGGAGCCCGGAGGGCGACGGATCCCCGTCCGGCTCGTCGGCCTCACCGGGGCCGGGCGGCCGGTAGCCGAGCGGCCGCCGGTCCGGTGCCTTGGCCCGGCCCAGCCCCGGCGACTCGTCGTAGTAGATGATCTCGCGCCCGTCCGCCAGCCGGGCGCTGTCTTTCCAGAACAGATCTCCTCCCACGGGACACATACGGTAGCCGGACCCTGGTCATGGCCCGCGCAGCAGGCTGCCCGCGAGCCCGCCCCTGTGCGCCCGGCCCGGGCCCGGGGTCAGGCGGGCCCGGGCTGCGGCTGGGCGGCCAGCCAGGCGGCGTAGGCAACCTCCATCCGGCGGGTCACCACCTCGGCCGGCGGCCACGCCACCAGGACCGTCAGCGGATCCGGGTCCTTCGGCTCGGGGAACGAGCCGAGCACGGGGAACGGGCCCGGGCCGGCCGCCTCCGGGGCCTTCCTGATCTCCCTGCGGAGTTCCGGGCTGAGCGCCGCGGCCAGGTGGGCCGGGCAGTACCAGCGCCGGTGCTTCAACCGGCCCTCGGCCGCCACCGAGCCGTGCAGCAGGATGCGGAAGCCGGCCCGCTCCAGGCCGGCGTCGTCGCGGAAGTTCACGCCTGGCAGCACCGCGCCGGTCCGGCGCCGCAGCCTGGCCCGCGCGTCCGGGACGAAGCGCTTGATGATCTCGTGATCCAGCGGGTCGGCCAGGCCGGCGAACCAGGAGCCCGGCAGGTAGGTCTGCAGCACCTGCTCGCCGGGCGCCGGGTGCGCGGGGCTGGCCTGGCCGGTGGCGGGCTGGCCGCCTGCCTCGTCCAGGCCGGGCAGCGGCGCGGCGGCCAGGGCCTGGGCGGCCGAAGCCAGCTCGGGGTATTCCGGGTGCTCGCGCGCCAGGCCGCCGAGCAGGTCCAGCGCGCCGGGGTCGCCGAGGGCCAGGCCGCACCAGGCCCGGGTCAGTGCCGCCGCGACCGTGGCAAGCTCCCCCACCTCGGCCGGGAACTGCTCGTTGCGGCTGGCCCGGCCGAGTTCGGCCTCGATCCGCGCCCCCGGCGGCCGGTCGTCGGCCGCGACCTGGGCGGCCTGGGCGCCGAGCGCCCCGGCCGCGGCGGTGAGGTCCACGGCGATGCCCTCGCGGCGCAGCGCGCCGGTGAGGTGGTCGAGCCGGGCGCGCAGGTAGTCGATGGCGAACGGGGTGGCCGCCAGCCCCGCCGCGGCCTCGAGATAGGGCAGCCCGGCACGGTCGCCGTCGAGGATCAGCGCGGCCCCCCGGTTGAACCGGTCGCCGTAGTCGCCGACGGTGGCCGTGGCGATGTCGAGCGCCTGGGTGCTCAGCGTGACCGCGTCGCTGCCGAGCCGCAGTTCGATCGCGGCCCGGGTGGCGAAGCTCAGGCCGTCCGCCTGGTCCAGCCGGGATTCCCGCCACAGCACCTCGAAGTCCTCGCCGGCCAGGTCATCCCTGCCCGCGCGCAGCAGCACGTCCGCGCGGACCAGGTGGTACCAGGGGTTCTGCGGCTGGAGGCGCAGCGCCTCGTTGACCGCGGCCAGCGCCTGGTCCAGGCGCTCGGCGGCCCGTCCGGGCAGCCCGCGGGCGGACACCTTCAGCGCGATCGCCCGGACCGCGCTGAGCCAGCCGTCGCCGCCGTCCGGCGTGGCCCGGCCGAGCAGCGCGAGGGCGGCATCGACGTCGCCGAGGCCGGTGAGCGTGGCGATCCGGTTGCGGGTGACCACCGGGTCGGCCGGGGCGAGCCGGGCGGCGTGACCGCTGAGCACCGCCGCGGCGTGGTCACAGTTCAGCTCGATCAGCGTCTCGGCCAGCCGTACCCAGCGCTGTGCCTGGGACGGGTCGAAGGCGATGGCGCGGGCCGCGGCGATCGGCGCCCGCCATATCTCCCGGGCCCGTGCCTCCGCTGCCGCCTGGTTGGACAGCACGCTGGCCAGGTACGAGTACGTCATGAGGCTCCACGACGTGCGCGCCTGGAGCGGGTGGCGGGCGTAGCTCGCGTCGAGCAGCTCCACGGCCCGGCGGAACTGGCCCGCCGCGTCCTGGAGCGGCTTGCCCCAGCCCTCCACGAGCAGCGCGTCGGCCAGGCCGAGCGTGGCGTCCTCATGGTCGCCTGCCAGCGCCAGGGCCTCGGTGTACTGCTGGATGGCGGCCTGGGCCCGGCCCGCGACCGCGCTGGCCAGCCCGGCGGCGGCCAGCAGGCCGGCGACGCCCGCCGCCGGCTGGCCGGCCAGTTTGGCGATGCGCACCCGCAGGCCGGCGGCCTCGGCGGCGAGCAGCGGGCCCGCGCCGGAACCGGCCCGGTCGGCCAGCCGGCGGGCCGCCTCGAAGTCCCGCTCCCGCACCGCCCGGTCCGCGGCCGCCAGCCAGATCTCGTCGGGAACGGGCAGGATGAGCACGTCAAGCGCGCCCTCCGGGTCGGCGACGGGCGGCAGCTCATCGACCAGTGCGCGGGCGTTGTCCAGGGCGCCCAGCGGTTTGCCGGTACCGCGGCGCTCCGCATGGAACATTTCCACCGCGGCCGCGGCGCATCGCTCCGCCTTCCATGCCTGCCGTGCGAGGGTGCGCGCATCCTCCGGCGGCGTGGCGCCCGCTGCCGCGGTGCCCTGGGGCGGGCCGGTTTCCACCGCGGGCGGGGTGCCGAGCCGTGCCATCGCGGCCCGGGCCGCCAGCACCTCCGCTTGGTGGTGATGATCGGCCGTGCCGGCCTGCCCGAGCAGATCCGCCGCGCCGGGCTGGCCGGCCTGCAGGAGCAGCCGGGCGTGCATGATCAGCGCACGCGCCCGCAGATCACCGGCGAGCCAGGCCCGGCCGGCGAGCGGGGCCCCGGCGGCCAGGTACCGCAGCAGCGGTTCCAGCCGCTGCACGGACCGGGCGGTCAGGGCGTCGCTGGCGGTGCTCAGCCGGTCCGGGCACCAGGCCGCCTCGGGCGGCAGGCGGAACGGCTCGCCGACCAGCCGCTCGGCCTCCGCCGGGCAGCCGAGCAGAAACGCGCGTGCCCAGGCCGCCAGCCAGGCGGCCGCGCCGTCCGGTGAGCCGGCGGCGAGCTTCGCGGCGATGGCTTCGCGCCGCTCGGGCCACAGCTCCGGATCATGGCTGCGTGCGGTGAGCGCCGCCGCTTCGAGCGCGGACAGCCGGGCGCCGGCGTCGTCGAGCCGGATGAGCAGGTCCTGTGCCTGGCCGCGCAGCCGGTTCGCGGCCGCACGGGCCGCGGGAACGGCCGCCGCCGCGCCGCCGCGCCGCACCTCCTCCGCCGCCCGGGCCGCCGACCTTGCCAGCTCCCCGGCCGCGTCAAGCACCGGCCGGAGCGCACCATCGACGCCGCCGGTGTCAGGCACTGGCCCGCCGCCTCACCACGGTGTCCAGGCCACTCGGGATCGCGGGCGGCCCGGCGGTGCCGGTGTCCTGCGGGCCGGCCCGCTTGCCGCCACCGGGGGCGGCCGCCGGCGGCGTCAGCAGGCGCACCTCGCCGGCCTGGCGGGTAGTGACGGTGAAGGAGCCGAACGCGGTGACGTCCCGGTCCGGCCGGATGCCGTTCTGCACCGCGCGGCGGCCGGCCTGCACCGCCAGTTCCACGATGTCGCCCTTGCTGATCCGCTCGTAGAAGCTGCGGTTGAACCTGCTCAGGTCCACCAGGTCCGTGGGGTGCTGGGTGACGACGACCGCGTGCAGGTCGCCCCGCAGCAGCGCGGTGAAGGCACCCGGGTCGGCCGGCGGTCCCAGCTCGGGCCCGAGCGGGGGCCGGTGGAACTCCGCGACGAAGACGCTGCACTGCGCCAGTGCGAGGTAGTCGTCGCCCAGTTCGCTGACCGGGATGGGGCTGAACGAGGACCGCTTGCCGCTGCCCAAGCTGATCACGAGCTTCCCGGCGGTGGCCCAGGCGAAGCCCAGGTAGTGCACCACGTCCCAGCCCTCGGCCAGCTTTTCCTGCAGCTCGTCACCGGGCTGGCTGATGACCTTCTCGAAATGGACCCGCTGGTTGTCGATGAAGATCTCCGAGATGCACCGGTCGAATTCACCGGGGCTGGGCCGGATCGACTGGCCGGACTCGTCCAGGTACTCCCGGAAATCCCGGGCGGGGAGCTCCGGGAACTCGATGACCGCGAGGACGCGCAACCGGTCCCGGGGGGCGGGCGGGTTGCCGGGGGCGGCCACGAAACGCGCGAAGGCCAGGTTCTCGTTCACCGAGAGCGGCACGGCGTCGTCACCCCAGGCGTACTCCCAGGGAAGCTGGCTCAGCCCGCCCGCCTTCTCGGCGCAGACGCGCAGCAGGAACGGCGGCATCGTCACCGCCTCGGCCACCGCGGTCCTGGCCTCGCCCGCTATCAGGGCCCGGTCCAGCACCCTGCCGAGGACTTTCACCTCGTCGGGCCGCCTGATCGGCTGCCGGCGGGACCAGCCGTCGACCGCGCGCAGCACCCCCTCGCCCAGGTCGGCGGCGGTCCGCGGGATCGGGGCGCAGGTGCCGGTGGCGCGGCTGTTCCGTACGCTGATCTGCCACGTCCCCGGCGCGCCGCCGGTGTCCTGCTCCACCGTGAGGTCGATCCGTGCCAGCAGCGACGTCTGGCTCCACCGGGCACCGGTCTTCGGGGCGCGGCCCGACGCTCTCAAGCCGAGCGCTCCGACGGTGTCGGCCCACTGCCTGGCCGCGGCCGGCGGCCGGTCCACGAAGGACTGGAGCAGCGGGATCTCGCCCAGGACGTCGGCGAACATCGTGCTGAAGCCGCCGAGCGTGCCGCTGCCCTTGGTGATCCGCAGGATGCCGACGACCAGACCGGAGTGCAGGCTCACCACGGGGCTGCCGGACATCCCGTCGGTGACGACGTCACCCTCGATGCGGAGTTCCCTCGCCTGCCCGCTGCCGTGCGCCAGGAAGCCGGCGGTGAACCGCTGCGCCTGGTATGCCAGGGCAGCCTTGGCCGGGTAGCCGCCGCTCAGCAGCGGGGTGCCGTCGGGGATGCCGGAGGCGTCCAGGATCACGCAGGACTCGGCGGCGTCCTCGGCGAGGCTGAGGATGGCAATGTCGGGCCAGTCCCCCGCCGGGAGGTCCCGGATGGTGGCCGGCGTGCTCCTGGGCTCGCCGCTGCCGCGCAGCAGCCCGGTCACCGAGATGGCGGCGGCGCGCGGCGCGATCGTGGCGGCGGCGCCCGGCGCGATCGTGGTGACCACGTGGCGGCATGTCATCACGTACTTCGGCGCGATGAAGAACCCCGTGCCGCGTGTCCTGCCGGCCTGGATCTGGACCGTGCACCTGCGCAGCAGTTCGGCGAGCCGCTGCCGGTGGCCCTCATCCAGACCACCGCTTGGCGTCATCTCACCTTCACTTGTCCGGCCGTGGCCCTGGCTGGTTCTTGTCCCACTGGAGGTTCACCGTAACGTTGGCCGTCGCGCTGCCCCGCACCAGCATGGCCACCAGGGTGCCCTGTTCCAGCTTGAATTCAAATCCGAGCTGGATGCCGAAATGGTCCGGTTCGATCGCCTTGACCGCGCCGGCGACGTGACCGCCTAATGTCTTGATGGCATCCATGGCGGAGCCGAGTCCCTCGGTCAGCGTGCTGCCGACCTCGTGCTCCGTGCCGTCCCGCCGTGCCTCGACATAGAACCGGACGCCGTCGAGGACAACCTCCACCTCGGTGACATCGTCGTCGCTCATGGTTTCCCCCCGGTGCGGGTCAATTCTAGAATAGTGAGCCCTAGCATTCGGGCCGCGCCCTTTTGTGCCGCCTTACGGGCCGGTGCCTGCGCCGCGCTCCATGGCTGTACTGCTTAAGCTCCATGGCTGTACTGCTTAAACTGTGCACACGCCCGCGCTCGGGTGGCGCCGGGCGGCGCGGGCCAGCGGGGTTTCGCCCTGCTCTGGCCGGGCAGCGACCCGGGGAACGACCGGGCGCCGCCGGTCGGGGTGAACTGCGGAGGTCAGGGATCAGGCCGTGAACCAGGTCGGCTGGGACGTCATCGTGGTGCTGGTCATTCTGGCCGTCGGCGGGTTCTTCTCCGGCGCGGAGATGGCCCTTGTCTCGCTGCGTGAGGGCCAGGTCCGCGCGCTGTCGCAGCGGGGGAAGCGGGGCCAGCGGGCCGCGAAGCTCGCCCAGGACCCCAACCGGTTCCTATCCTCCGTCCAGATCGGCGTGACCGTGGCCACGCTGCTGTCCGGCGCGTTCGGCGCGGCCACCCTGGCGGCCGCGATGAGGACCACGCTGATCGCGAACAAGGTCAGCTCGGGCTGGGCGGCGGTGCTCTCGCTGATCACGGTGACCGTGGTCATCTCGTTCTTCAGCCTGGTCTTGCAGGAACTCGCGCCCAAGCGGCTGGCGCTGCAGCGGCCCGAGTCGTTCGCCCTGGTCGCCGCCCCGCTCCTCGACCGGATCTCGGTGCTGGCCAGGCCGCTGGTCTGGCTGTTGTCCATGTCCACCAACCTGGTGGTGCGGCTGCTCGGCGGCGACCCGTCGGCCGGCCGCGAGGTGATGACCGCCGAGGAACTGCAGGACCTGGTCGTCGGGCACCAGGCGCTGTCGGCCGACGAGCGGCGCATCGTGGCCGACGTGTTCGACGCGGGGAAACGGCAGCTCCGCGAGGTCCTGCTGCCGCGCACCGAGGTCGAGTTCATCGCGGCCGACACCCCGCTGGCCCGGGCCGCCGAGATCGCCTCGAAGGCGTCCCACTCGCGGTTCCCGGTGTACCAGGAGTCCTACGACGACGTGATCGGGTTCGTGCACCTCCGCGACCTGCTCGACCCCGGCCTGGCGGGCAAGGCGCTGGTCGTCGGCGAGGTGTGCCGGCCGGTGGAGCGGCTGCCGATCAGCAAGCGGGTGCTGCCGGCCCTGTCGGAGATGCGCCGCGACCACGCCCATCTGGCCATCGTGGTGGACGAGTACGGCGGCACCGCGGGGATCGTCACCCTGGAAGACCTGGTGGAGGAGCTGATCGGCGACATCAGGGACGAATACGACGTGGAGGACAGCCCGCGCGTGCTGGTGGGCGGCCAGGTCGAGGTGGACGGCCTGCTCAACCTGGACGAGTTCGCGGAACAGGCCGGGGTGGCGCTGCCGGAGGGCCCGTACGAGACGGTGGCCGGCTACGTGCTCGCGATGCTCGGGCAGCTTCCGGTCGTCGGGGATGCCGTCGAGGTGGACGGGCACCGGCTGACCGTGACCGAGATGGACGCCCGCCGGATCGCGCGGGTGCGGGTCGGGCCCGCGGCACCGGACGCCGGCGATGGCCCCGGCACCACTGCCGCCGAGGAGGCCGGGCGCGCCACGCCGCCTTCGTAACTCAATGATTCATAGACTGGCGCTGACCTGGCCCGCCCGGCCAGGCCGGCGAGGGGCGACGTGCGGGGGCCCGGGAAGGCGGCATCGTGCATCCTGTGCCTGAGCACGACACGGTCCTGGTCGTGGACTTCGGCGCGCAGTACGCGCAGCTCATCGCGCGGCGGGTCCGGGAGTGCCAGGTGCATTCCGAGATCGTCCCGTCCAGCATGCCCACGGCGCAGATCCTGGCCCGCCGGCCCAGGGCGGTCGTCCTGTCCGGCGGCCCCGCCTCGGTGTACGCCGCCGGCGCCCCGCCGGCCCCGGACGGCCTGCTCGAAGCCGGGATCCCGGTCCTCGGCATCTGCTACGGGTTCCAGGTCATGGTGGCCGAACTAGGCGGCACCGTGGCCCGCACCCAGGTGGGCGAGTACGGCGGCACCGAGCTGAGCCTGGTCCCGGACGCGCCGGCGGGACCGCCCGGGGCCGCGGCTCCCGGCGGGGCGCTGCTCGCCGGGCTGCCCGCCCGCCAGCAGGTGTGGATGTCCCACGGGGACACCTGCACGCGGCCGCCGCCCGGCTTCACGGTCACCGCCCGCACCCCGGCCTCCCCGGTGGCGGCCGTCGAGGACGCCGGGCGCGGGCTGTACGGGGTGCAGTTCCATCCCGAGGTGGCGCACACCCCGGCCGGGCAGGAGGTGCTGCGGCGGTTCCTGCTGGCGGCCGGCTGCCGCCGGGACTGGACCATGCGGGGCATCATCGACGAGCAGGTGGCCCGCGTCGCCGAGCAGGTCGGCTCCGGCCGGGCCATCTGCGGCCTCTCCGGCGGGGTGGACTCCGCGGTCGCCGCCGCGCTGGTGCAGCGGGCCATGGGCAACAGGCTCACCTGCGTGTTCGTGGACCACGGGCTGCTGCGGCAGGGTGAGGCCGAGCAGGTGGAGAAGGACTTCGTCGCCGCCACCGGGGTGGACCTGCACATCGAGGAGGCCGCCGGCGCGTTTCTCGGTGCCCTGGCGGGCGTGGCCGACCCGGAGGAGAAGCGCAAGATCATCGGCCGGGAGTTCATCCGCGCGTTCGAGCGGGCCACCGAGCAGATCACCGCGCAGGCCGGCGCGCACGGCGAGGCCGTGGAGTTCCTGGTCCAGGGAACCCTCTACCCCGACGTGGTCGAGTCCGGCGGCGGCACCGGGACGGCCAGCATCAAGTCCCACCACAACGTCGGCGGCCTGCCCGCCGACCTGGGCTTCCGCCTGGTCGAGCCGCTGCGGGACCTGTTCAAGGACGAGGTGCGCAAGGTCGGCGCGGAACTCGGGCTGCCGCCGGGGATCGTGTCCAGGCAGCCGTTCCCCGGGCCCGGGCTGGCCATCCGGATCGTGGGCGAGGTCACCCCGCAGCGGCTGCGGATCCTGCGGGCGGCGGACGCCATCGTCCGCGAGGAGCTTTCCGCCGCCGGGCTGGACGCGCAGATCTGGCAGTGCCCGGTGGTGCTGCTCGCCGACGTGTACTCGGTCGGCGTCCAGGGGGACGGGCGCAGCTACGGCCACCCCGTGGTGCTCCGCCCGGTGACCAGCGAGGACGCCATGACCGCGGACTGGGCGAGGCTGCCTGATGCGGTGCTCACCACGATCGCGACCCGGATCACCAACGAGGTACCCGAGATCAACCGCGTGGTGCTCGATGTGACGAGCAAGCCCCCCGGCACCATCGAATGGGAGTAGGGGTCCTGGCGCCCTCGGCTTACCGCTCGCCCCAGCCAGGGTGAGGGGCGCCAGAGGGAGACCTCCGGCGCGGACAGGACTCCGCGCCGGAGGCACCCTCCGCCGCCGCTAAAAGGGTGTTTCGGTCCTAAGACCCGGGCCGGGGCGGAGATAAGGCGTATGGCCGATGCGCGGCTGGGTGCCTTAGGGCGAATCTCGTAAGTGCCGGGCGGAATCCCATGCCCGGCACCGAGGAGGAACGTCATGTACCCGCACATTGCGCAGAGCCTGGCCGCCGAGCGGACCAGGGACCTGCGGGAACAGGCCGCTGTGGCGCGGCAGGCCAAGGCGGCCCGCCGCGCCCGGCGCGGCGACGGGCCGGTGGCTGCTAGCCGGGTCCATGCCCGCCGGCCTGGCGCACCGCGCTGGGCTTGAGGCGGCCGTCGTGGCCGCCAGCCAGACCTGGCTTCCGCTGTCCGCGGGCAGCACCCTGGCCTGCGGCACCAACCCTGACCTGTTCTTCGCCGAGTCACCGCAGGACGTGGCCCGGGCCAAGGAACTCTGCGCGAGTTGCCCGGTCCGGGCCGCGTGCCTGGCCGACGCCCTCGACCGCGGCGAGCCGTGGGGCGTGTGGGGCGGAGAACTGCTGTTGCGTGGCATGATCGTGCCGACCAAGCGGGCCCGCGGCCGCCCGCGCAAGGCGAGCGTGGCCGCCTGAGGCCCGGTCAGGTCACCTGGGCGTGCTCGGCGGGGAAGTCCTCGTACTCCCGGCTGGCAAGGATCCGCCGGGTAGCGTCCATGGCGTCCCAGACGTCGGCATACCTGGTGGTGATGGGCACCGGGCCGAGCCGCAGCCGGTCCGGGGTCCGGTAGTCGCCGATCACACCCGCATGGATGAGCGCCTGGCCGACCCGCCACGCCTCCGGATGTTCCAGGCAGACGTGCGAGCCCCGGCGGGCCGGGTCCCGCGGGGACGCCACCGTGCAGCCCAGCGGGGCGAGCCAGGCATCGGCGAGGGCGATCAGGTACTCGGTCAGCCGGACGCCCTTGTCCCGCAGCCGGCCGATGCCCGCCTCGGCCAGCAGCCGCGCCCCCTCCTCCACCGCCGCGGTGCCGGCGATGTCCGGCGTGCCGGTCTGGAACCGCCCGATCCCCGGCACCGGGTCGTAGGCCGGGCCCATCTCGAACTGCGCGCGCTGGCCGAACCAGCCCTGGATGGGCTGGCGCAGCGCGGTCTGCAGGCGCCTGCTCACGTAGAGGAAGGCGGGCGCGCCGGGGCCCGAATTCAGGTACTTGTAGGTGCAGCCGACCGCGAGGTCGGCCGTGCAGTCGTCGAGCTGCACCGGGACCGAGCCGGCCGAGTGGCACAGATCCCAGAGCACCAGCGCGCCCACATCGTGCACGATGCCGGTGATCTCCGCCATGTCCGCGAGCGCGCCGCTGCGGTAGGCCACATGGGACAGGCTGACCAGCGCGGTCTGCGAGTCAACCGCGGCGCGCACCGCGGCCGCGGTCACCCCGGCGTTCATGTCGGTCCGGATGAGGCGCAGCTCGGCGCCGCGCTCGGCGGCGGCGCCGGCCAGCACATAGCGATCGGTCGGGAAGTTGTCGTCGTCGGTCACGATGACCCGCCGGCCCGGGCGGGCCCCTATCGCTGCCCGGGCCAGTTTGTACAGGTTGACCGTGGTGGAGTCACAGACGAGCACCTGCCCGGGCGCGGCGCCGAGCAGGTAGCTGCCGAGCAGGTCCCCGGCCCGGCCGGGCAGGCCGATCCAGTGGCTCCAGGACCGGACCAGCCCGGTGCCCCATTCGCGGCGCACCACGTCGGCGATCCGGTCGGCGGTGGCCAGTGGCAGCATCCCGAGCGAGTTCCCGTCCAGGTAGATCAGCGACGGATCCTCCAGGAGGAACCGGTCACGGAAGCCGGCCAGCGGATCGCCGGAGTCACGCTGTTCCGCGAACGAACGGTCGGCGGGAAAGCTGCTGCGCACCGCTCCACCCTAGGCGCGTCCTGCGGGGACCGTGCGGAGTGTGGGCGGCCAGACCGTGCCACCCCCGGCTGGAGCGCGGCCGCCGGCCTGTCGCGCGCACGCAAGGCCGACGGCCACGCCTCCATGGCACCGGGCTGGGCCGCCCCCCTCCTCCTCTTCCTCCGAGCGTCCAAACGCCCGCAAAGCCCGGAGTGTTACACCGGGCCGGATGTCTTACATCGGCACGAGTTCGAAGATCTCGACGGTGAAACGGCCCTTTCCTTCGCTCAGGAACGGGTGGCCGTCGGTGAATGCCCTGGCCGCCTCCAGGGACTCGGCCTCGACGATCGAGTAACCGTTCTGGTCGCTGGGGGCCGGGCCCGAGCCGTTGTCGGCCACCGCCGCGCGGGCGCCGAACGGCGCGCCCGGATCCACCATGGCGGACCCGACCTTGCCCATCCACGCGCCCCACGCCTGCATCTGCTCGGCGGACTGCTCCGGGGTGTAGTCCTCCATCGGCGTGGCCGGGCCCTTGTACAGGAACAGGAACTTGCTCACCTGCGGCTCCTTTCGTGGCTCGGGGGCGGCGGGGCCGCTCCCGGGGCGCGGCACAGGCGCGCCCACTCAAGCCGACGAACAGGCAGGCCGGGAATCGACAGCATCCCACCGCTGGATTCCCATGCGGGCGACGGCTTGGGATCAGCCGCGGCGGCGGCGCTTGCCCCTGATGCCCAGGACCACCAGCACCAGCACGACCACCGCGCCGACGACCGGCAGCACCCGCTTCAGCACCGGGAACCCGGCCACGCTCAGCAGGTCGATGGCGTCCTCGTCGGGCGGCCGGGGAGACCGTGGCGCGGTCGCCGCGCCGCTGCCCGGCGCGCCCGCGCCGGCCCGGGTCCCGCCGACCCGGGTCCCGTCGGCCCGGGTCCCGTCGGCCGCGGCGGCACCGGAGGCGCCATCACTGGCGGCGGCGCCGGGCGCAGCATCGCTGGCCGCGGCGCCGGGCGCAGCATCGCTGGCGGCGGCGCCGGGCGCAGCATCGCTGGCCGCGGCGCCGTCCGCAGCCCGCTCGGCCAGGTGCCGGCCGATGCCGGCCAGCCGCTCCTTGATCTCCCGCACCGACTGCGGGCCGAGGTTCTCGATGGCGAGCAGCTCGGCCTCGGTCCGGGCGGACAGGTCGTCCACCGTGTGGATGCCCACCCGCCGCAGGCTGTTGTAGGCCCGCACGGGAAGCTGGAGGTCCTCGATCGTCGCCGGGCCCCCGGCACCGTCCGCGGCGGCCTCAGCCCCGCCGGACGTGGCCGGGGCGGCCCCGGGGCCGGAGGCGTCCGCCCCCGGCCCCGAGCCGTTGCTGGCGGCCGTGCCGGCCACCGGCGCGCTGCCACTGGCCAGTTGCGCGGCCAGGTTGGTGGCGAACCGCTCGATGATCCGGCCGCCCACCTCGGCCATGACGCCCCGGCCGAACTGGGCAGGCCGGCCGGTGACGCTCAGCGTCGTGTGCACGACAACCTTGGTCTGGCCGCCCTCGTCCTGGAGCGTCGAGCGGACCTTCGCCGAGGCGGTGCCCGCGCCGCGCGTCTCCTTTCCCGATGCCTCCAGCGTGACCGTCCGTGCCTGATCGTCGCGCTCGACGAACCTGCCGGTGCCGGTGTAGGTCAGCGCCACCGGGCCGACCTTGACCTTGATCCGGCCGGTGATCACGTCGTCGTCGACGGAGTCGACGGTCGCACCGGGCATGCACGGGGCGATCTGCTCGACATCGAGCAGCACCTGCCATGCCTGCTCCGGAGGTACCGGGATGGTGAACGAGTGCTCCAGTTCCATAGTTCAGGCTCCTGACGCCACCGCCAGGGCTCTGGCGGTCAGTACCTGCGCCAGGTGGCGCCGGTAGTCGGCCGCGCCGTGCAGGTCTGCAGGCGGGCTGGTTCCCTCGTCCGCGTGCTCCGCGGCGGACCGCAGGGCCTCCCGGCTGACGTCGGCACCTGCCGCCGCCGCCTCGGCCGCCCTGGCCCGGACCGGGACCGAGCCCATGTTGGCCAGCCCGATCCTTGCCTCGGCGACTTGCCCGTTGGTGCGCCGCGCGAGAGCGGCGACCCCCACGATCGCCCATGCCTGGGCGGTCCGGTGGAACTTTTCATAACGATAGCCCCACCCGGGTCCCAGCTTGGGCACCCGGATCCCGGTCAGGACCTCATTGGCCGCCAGGGCCGTGGTCAGGTAGTCCTCGAAGAACTCGGCCGCGGCTATCGACCGCTCCCCGCCGGGGCCGTGCGCGATCATGGTGGCGTCCAGGGCCACCACGACCGCTGGCAGGTCCGCGGCCGGGTCCGCGTGGGACAGCGATCCGCCGAGGGTGCCGCGGTGCCGGACGGCCGGGTCGGCCACCGTTCCCGCCGCCTCCGCCAGCAGCCCGCAGTGCCCGGTGATCAGCGAGTCGCGTATCAGCTCGTCGTGCGTGGTGGCCGCCCCGATCAGCAGGGTCTCGCCCTCGTCCCGTACGCCGCGCAGCTCGCCGAGCCCGCCCACGTCCACCAGCAGCTCGGGGTAGGACAGCCGGAGCCGCAGCAACGGGAGCAGGCTCTGCCCGCCCGCGATCACCTTGGCGTCCTCGCCGCCCTCGTCCAGCGCGCGGACCGCGTCGCCCACCGAGGCGGGCCTGACGTAGTCGAACCTGGCCGGAATCATGCCGCGCCCCCGTTCTCCCGTGCGCTGCGTATGGCCCGCCAGACCCGTTCCGGCGTGCATGGCATCGTGATGTCCCTGATGCCGAACGGGCGCAGCGCGTCGATGATCGCATTGACGACCGCCGGCGTGGAGGCGATCGTGCCCGCCTCGCCGACGCCCTTCACGCCCAGCCGGTTGCCCGCCGGGGACTCGGTCCGGTCGGTCACGTAGGACGGCAGGTCGGCGGCGGACGGCACCAGGTAGTCGGCCAGCGTGGTGGTCAGCAGGTTGCCCTCGTCGTCGTAGACGGCCTCCTCGTACAGCGCCTGGGCGATGCCCTGGGCGAGCCCGCCGTGCACCTGGCCCTCGACGATCAGCGGGTTGACCACCTTGCCGATGTCGTCCACGGCCACGTACGACCGGATCGTCACCATGCCGGTCTCGGTGTCCACCTCGACCGCGCACAGGTGGGTGCCGTGCGGGAAGGAGAAGTTGTCCGGGTCGTAGGTGGCGTCGGAGTCGAGCGAGGGCTCCACGCCGTCGGGAAGGTTGTGCGCGGCGAACGTGGCCAGGGCGACCTCCTGGATGGAGTGGCCCTTCTCCGGATCCCCGCGCACATGGAGCCGGCCCCTGGTGAACTCGATGTCCGGCTCGGCGGCTTCCAGCATGTGCGCGGTAATCCGCTTGGCCTTCGCGATCACCTTGTCGCAGGCGCCGACCAGGGCCATGCCGCCTACCGCCAGCGAGCGCGAGCCGTAGGTGTCCATGCCCTTGGGCGAGATCTGGGTGTCACCGTGCAGCACCCGGATGTCCTCGAACGGCACGCCGAGCTGGTCGGCCACGATCTGGCTCCACGCCGTCTCGTGCCCCTGGCCGTGCGCGCTGGACCCGGTGACCACCTCGACCTTGCCGGTGGGCAGCATCCGGATCGAGGCGTGCTCCCAGCCGCCCGCGCCGTAGGCCAGCGAGCCGAGCACCCGGGACGGGGCCAGCCCGCACATCTCGGTGTAGGTGGAGACCCCGATGCCGAGCCGGACCGGGTCGTTGTCCAGGTTCCGCTCGGTCTGCTCCTGCCGGAGCGCGTCGTAGCCGAACAGCTCCTTGGCCCGGGCCGTGGCGGCCTCGTAGTTGCCCGAGTCGTAGACCAGGGTGGCGATCGTCGTGTACGGGAACTCCTCGTGCTTGATCCAGTTCCGCTCCCGCACCTCAAGCGGGTCCATGCCAAGCTCGGCCGCGAGCTCGTCCATGATCCGCTCGATCGCGTAGGTGGCCTCGGGCCGCCCGGCGCCGCGGTAGGCATCGGTGGGCATCTTGGTGGTGAACACGCCGGTGCACTTGAATGAGTACGCGTCCATCTTGTAGATGGCCGGGAACATGAACGCGCCGAGCAGCGGGACGCCGGGCGTGACCAGCATCAGGTAGGCGCCCATGTCGGCGAGCAGGTCCACGTCCAGGCCGCGGAGCCTGCCGTCGCTGTCCGCGGCGATCCGGATCCGCTGCCACTGGTCCCGGCCGTGGTGCACGGTCAGGTTGCCTTCGCTGCGGGACTCGGTCCACTTGACCGGCCGGCCGAGCTTGCGGGTGATCAGCATCGCGAGCACTTCCTCGGCGGTGACCTGGAGCTTGGAGCCGAACCCGCCGCCGACGTCCGGGGCGATCACCCGGATGTTCTGCTCACCGATCCCGGTCACCAGGGCCAGCATGACCCGCAGCACATGCGGGATCTGGGTGGCCGACCAGAGGGTGAACTCCCCGCCGACGCAGCTCGCCACCACCGCGCGGGGCTCCATGGCGCTGGGGATCAGCCGCTGCTGGCGGTAGGTGCGCTCGATCACCACGGGCGCGTCGCGGAAGGCCTCGGCCATGTCGCCCTGGGCGAAGACCCATTCGAAGCTCTTGTTGCCCTCCGCGTGCACCTTGGGCGAGCCTTCGTCCAGGGCGGTCCGGATGTCGAGCACCGGGGGCAGCGGCTCGTAGCTGACGTCCACCGCGGCCGCCGCGTCCGCCGCCGTGTAGCGGTCCCTGGCCACCACGACCGCGACCGCCTCCCCGGGGTAGCGGACCTCGCCGGTGGCCATCGGCGGGTGCGCCGGGATGACGATGTCCTCGGTGACCGGCCAGGCGCACGGCAGGCTGCCCTGCTCGTCGGCGAAGTCGGCGCCGGAGAAGGCCGCGATGACCCCGGGCATGGCCCGGGCCGCGGACAGGTCCACCGCGGTGATCCGGGCGTGCGCCATCGGGCTGCGCACGAAGGCCATGTGCAGCATGCCCGGCAGCACGATGTTGTCGGTCCAGTTCGTCTGGCCGGTGACCAGCCGGGCATCCTCCTTGCGGGGACGTGCCCGGCCGAGCTCGTACTGGGGTGCCTGGGTGTCCGCGGTCATGAGCCGGCTCCCGCCTCCGCCGCGCGCCGGACGGCGCGGACGATGTTCTCGTATCCGGTGCACCGGCAGAGGTTGCCCTCCAGCCCTTCCCGGATCTCCTGGTCGCTGGGATGGGGGTTGTTACGCAGCAGGTCGGCCGCGGCCATGATCATCCCGGGCGTGCAGTAGCCACACTGGAGCGCGTGCTCGGTGTGGAACGCCTGCTGCAGCGGGTGCCACTGGCCGTTCGCCATGCCCTCGATCGTGGTGATCTCGGCGCCGTCGGCCTGTACCGCGAGGACGGAGCAGCTTTTCACCGAGGCGCCGTTCAGGTGGACCGTGCAGGCGCCGCAGTTGGACGTGTCGCATCCGACGGGGGTGCCGGTCTTGCCGACCTGCTCCCTCAGGTAGTGCACCAGCAGCAGGCGGGGCTCCACGTCGTCGGTATAGGTGACCCCGTCGACCGTGACGGTTATTTTCGCCATGGACCAACCTTCCTCCCTCAGACGCGAGATGCGCCTGTAGCCAAACCTAGGCCCGAGGGAGGCGGCCGCACCAGACCCGTCCTTGGGCGGCCGTGACCTGCCCTGATCCTGCCCAGGCGAGGCTCAGCCGAAGCGGCCGTTGACGTAGTCGGCGGTCCTGGGGTCGCGGGGGGAGCCGAACAGCTCCTCCGTCGCCCCGGCCTCGACGATATACCCCGGTGTGTCCTCGGCGGCCAGGAAGAAAGCGCAGTTGCGCGACACGCGCTGGGCCTGCTGCATGTTGTGCGTGACGATCACGATCGTCACCTGGTTCTCCAGTTCGGCGATGGTCTCCTCGATCCGGTTGGTGGAGGTCGGGTCGAGCGCCGAGCACGGCTCGTCCATGAGCAGCACGTCGGGGGAGACGGCCAGGGCCCGGGCGATGCACAGCCGCTGCTGCTGGCCGCCGGACAGCCCGCCGCCTGGTGCCCGCATCCGGCGGCGGACCTCGTTCCACAGCCCGGCCCGCCGCAGGCTGACCTCCACCAGCGCGTCCCTGTTGGCCACCTTGATCCCGGCCAGCTTCAGGCCGCTGGCCACGTTGTCGTAGATGGACATGGCCGGGAACGGGTTGGGCTTCTGGAACACCATGCCGATCCGCCGCCGCACGTCCGACGGGCGGGTGCCGGGACTATAGATGTCGGAGTCCCCGAGCAGCACCTCACCGCCCAGGCTGGCCCCGGCCACCATCTCGTGCATCCGGTTGAGGATGCGCAGGAACGTGGACTTACCGCAGCCGGACGGCCCGATGAGCGCGGTGACGGTGCCCGGTTCCATGGCGAGCGAGACCCGCTCCAGCACCTTGTGCGTGCCGAACCAGGCCGAGACGTTCCGCGCCTGCAGGCCGACCAGCCGTTTCGGCGCGAACAGCGGGTCACCCGGGCGGCCGTATTCGAGCACGGCCGTGTCCGCCCTGGGGGCCATGATGGTCAGCCCGTCGTGGTCACTATCGGGGGAGCCGTCAGCCGCGGCGGGAGGGTACCCCGGCGGCTCGTACCGCCTGTCTGGAGCGTCCTGCGCTGGGACATCGGTCATCGGTCGGGCCCTCTTCCCCGTCTCGTGGCCCTCGCCGGGCTCAGGCGTCCGCGTCATCGGCTAATACACGTTCGGCAGCAGCATCGACAGGCTCTGGTAGAGCAGCCACAGCACGGCTATGGCCAGCGGCACGGCGGCCAGGTAGGCCGCCCACAGCGACCAGCGCAGCGCGGCGTACGTGCCCACGGCGGACACCACAGCCAGCGCGACGCCCCAGATGAACGTGAGCACCAGCGCCCCGTCGTCGCCGGCCAGGGCCAGTTCCGGCGCGTTGAGCACCCGGACCACCGGTGGCCCAGGCCGGGTGACCGAGACCAGGCGCGCGTCGACCTCGACGTAGTAGCTCGGCACGACCGGCGAGGAGGCGGTGACCAGCAGCAGCCGGTTCGGCTCCGGGTCTACGATGCGCACCTCCTGGCTGCCGCCCAGAGCCGCGACCCGGTAGACGGACCGGCCCTGGCCGGTGATTGTCACGATGACGTCGCCGGGGCGCAGGTCTGCCAGCCGGGCGAACGGCGCGCCGACATCGGGGTGCCCCGCAGGTGGCCCGGGCCGAGGGTCAAGTTCTCCGGGCTGGTCCCCTGCACCACCACCATGTCGCGGATCCCGATGGCGGGGATGTCCAGCACCGCCACCGGGGACCCGGGGGCGGTGGGGCCCAGCGGCGCGACCTGGTTGGCCAGCTCGTGCTGCAGCTGGGTGTAGAGGATCGTCTGGGCCCGCGCCTCCTGCACCCGGGACAGGCCGTACAGGTACCCGGCGAGGCCGAGCACGAAGACGGCGAGCAGTATCAGGCCGATCCCGACCGCCTGCAGGATCGGCCGCTCCGGGGCGCGGGGCGGGCGGGCGGTGGCCGGGGGCGTGCCCGGCGCGGGGCCGGGGGCGGCGCCCGGCCCGCCACTGGCGGCGGGGCCGGCATCGGCGACCGGCCCGGCCAGGACGGTGTCAGCCACGTGCCTGCCCGCGGCGCCGGCGCAGCCAGACGGCCAGTCCCGGCGGCAGGGCGACCGCCAGGACGATGCCGGCCGCGGTGAGCGCGCCGAGCGCGGCCTGGTTGGAATGGTCCCCGGCCAGGTTCACCACCACCCCCGTCACCGGCCCGGTCGCGCCCGTGGTGGTCCCGGTCCCGGTGCCGGTCCCGGTGGCGCCCGCACCCGTGCTGGACGAGGCGGTGGCCTGCGGGTTCGCCGAGCCCGAGCTCCCACCCGCGGCCACGGCCTTGCCGTTCTTCACCACGCAGTCCAGCGGTGCGCCCAGCTTCTGGCATGGGCCCGGGAAGGGTGCCGTGCTGAGCAGGATGTCCTTGCCGTGGATGAACGTCGGGTTGTTGCACTTGGGGAGGGTGGACAGCGGCGGGATGGCCACATGGCCCGGGATCTTGCCGTTCTGGATCAGCCCGCCCTTCACCAGGCCGATGGGCAGCGGCGAGTAGCCGAGCTGGGGCATCTGTTTCTGGCCGCCGCAGAGCAGGAAGTTGACCCAGGTGCTGAGCGTCGCGCCCTTCGCATTGCTGAAGTTGGTGGGCAGCGGCTTGCCCGATCGCGGCACGATCAGGTAGCTGTAGCTGGACAGCGGGTAGTTCCGGTGGTCCTTGAACGTGTACAGCCTGTGCAGGTCCTGCTGGAGGAAGTCCGGGCTGCTCTGGTTCTCGTTGATCTGGGCCTGGGTGAGCGCCACGGCTACGTTCTGCGGGGTGGGCCCGACGAAGTAGTGGGCCGGGTTGAGCACCTGCACCACCGGATAGTGGGAGTTCAGCGCGTACGCGTACTCGTCATAGCCGATCGAGCCGTTGCCGAAGCTGGAGGTGATGTAGGTCATCACATTGTTGGAGCCGTTTTCCGCCTTCGCGCTGCCGAACTGCGGGTAGAACTCGGTCTGCCCGCAGGGCGGCGAGATCCCCTGGTGCACCCTGGCGCAGAACGCGTTCCACTCCGACGGGTACAGGCTGGCCATCCACAGGGTGAAGAAGAACGTGGCACCGGAGCCGTCCGACCGGATGACCGGCGTGATCGGCAGGTTCGGCAGCTGGGCGCCGTAGATGTGGGTGATCCGCTTGTCGTCCCAGTTGGTGATCGCCCCGGTGAAGATGTCGAAGATCGTCTTCGGGTCCAGCCGGAGGTTGGTGATCAGCTTGCCGCCCACGGTGATGTGGTAGATGAGCGCGGTGCCGCCGGCGGTGTCCGGGATGTAGGAGTAGCCCTGGGACGGGTGCTCGGCGCCGGTGCCGCCCAGCTTGTCCTGGCCGTTGCGGAACGGCGGGTCCGAGCCGGCGAAGTCGTCCTGGTTGGCCATGTAGTCGCCGCGCCCGGAGGCCGAGCCGTCCGGGTTGTAGTTGACCACGATGCCGTTGGGCCGGACGTCCTGTGCCCACTGGTCGATCGCGACCGACGCCCACGACGAGCCGGACCCGCTGACGGCCACGAAGCTGGCGGCCCCGACCGGCATGGTGGGCAGCATGCCTCCCAGGACGACGGCGGCCCCGGCGCTGAGCACCGCCGTCACGCGCACCCGCCACCTGGGCGTCATGACTTCCTCCTCAGTCGCAGGTACTTCCGGGCGTTACGGGTCCATGCCACACCGCCCCGCTGGATCCGGCGCAGCCTGGCGACGGTCTCGGCCGGGTCCGCACCGACGATCGAGGACGACCCGGCCAGGGCCGCCAGGCCGCCCAGGATCAGCAGCGCCGGCAGCACATACCGGGTGATGGTGGCCGGCGACACGTGCGCCACCGGGATCATGCTGATCGGCTGGCCGCCGTTCGACGGGGAGACCCCGGGCAGCGACACCGACCCGCCCGGGCTGGTCGTGGCCGAGGGGGTGGGGGACGTGCCGGAGCCCCCCAGCCCGGGGTTGGTCGTGTTGGGCGTGGTGGTGGCGCCGGTCTGGTGCAGCACCGCCGTGGCGTCCTTCCGCGTCGCGGCGGCCATGCTGGCCGGCAGCGGCAGGTAGCCGGGCGGCAGCTGCCCCGGCTGGACGCCCGTTTTCTGGCCGGCCCCGGCGGCGAAGTCGAGGAACCTGGCGATCGCTGCCGCCGTCTTGTGCGGGGTGCCGCTGGTCGGCACCATCGCGTAGATGACCATGGTCAGCGGGTAGGCGGCCTTGTTCTTGCTGGCCAGGTTCACCTGCTGGGTGCCGCTGCCGTCGCTTTGCATGCCCTGCAGCGCCGCGGCCATCCCTGCGTTGGTCGGCTGCACGTAGGTGCCGGTGCCGTTGGGGATCGCGGCGACCGGGAACCGGAACGCGGCGGAGTCCCCCTGGTCGAGGACGGCGAACAGGGCCCGCTGTCCCGGTGGCTGGATCGGGTCCTTGGGGAAGTTGCCGAACTGGTCCTTCTCCCAGCTTGTCCCGGGCTCCCAGTTCTGCGCCTGGTAGAGGGAGGCAACGAGGCTGAGCGGGAACACCGGGCTGTACCGGTGCTGGATGACCGGGTACGAGTCCTGAGCGGCAAAGCTGTCCGTCGGGTACTGCACGCCCGCGGTGCCGACGTTCTCGTAGTCGGTGTTGACGTGCATGCCCCAGGGGTCGAACTGGCCGTCAAGGAAGCTGGTGGCGTCGGCGTTGGCGGCGATCCAGCGGGTCACGAACCAGGTCATGTCGCTGTGCCCGGACTGGACGGTGGGCACCTGGAACGCCGCGCCGAGGCCGAACACCGGCTGCACCGCCGGGTTGAGCTGCTGGAACTCCGGGTCGGCGAACAGCGTCAGCGGGTTGTTGTCCACGGCGTTGTCGCAGCCGGGGCCGTTCGGCGGCGGCGGGGCCGAGCAGGGCACGCCCTCGTTCTGGAAGTCGTAGGACTGGGTGAGCAGCTTGAGCACCAGCCGCTGGTCCAGCTCGAGGCTGGTGACCGGCAGGCCGCTGGTGGGGTCGTCGACCCAGTACGCGACCGAGACCGCCGACACCGCCACCGGCGCGTAGAGATAGTGCCGTGTCGTGGTGATGCCCTGCGCGCTGGCGGGCCGGGTGGTGAGCGCCACGTCGGTGGCTCCGCCGGCCGCCTCCTGCACCGCGAGCGGCTCGGCAACCTGGGAGTTGTACTGGATGCTCAGCCCGTGCGACCCGAGGCACAGGCCCGCCACCCAGGAGTTCATCGCCCTGGCCAGCATGGGCGACCCGGCCGCGGTGAACGCCGCGTTCTTGAATGAGCAGACGTTCGGGGTGGGGGCGAAGCTGAGCGGTACCACGATCCGGTCAGCCCAGGAGCAGGTGTTATAGGTCGCGCCGAAGTCAAGCTGGCCGATCGCGAAGAAGCGGTCCTGCGAATGGTCCGTGCAGTCGGGCGGGCTGGCCAGCACGTTGCCGCCCTGCGCCGGCACCACCACCAGCGAGCAGGGGTGGTTCTGGTCGCAGCCGAGGAACTGGTTCTCCACCGTGGTGTCGATCAGGACGTCGGCCTGGCCGGTGCCGTCAGGGGCGGTGGCCGCGTACGCGGTGTTCATCGGGCCGAACGGGCCGGACCCGCCGGTGACGCCGCCGTTGGTGGCGCCGTAGCAGTCCGCGGAACTGGCCGGGTTGGTGCCCACACATTCGGCGATCATCACCGGGTACAGGGTGGAACTCGGGCCGTATGGCGTGTTGGCGCTCGGCGTGAAGTTGGCCCAGGTCACCTGCACCATCTGGTTCACCAGGCTGCTGGTCTGGTCGACCGTGACGCAACTGGCGTTCGGCAGCGGCTTGCCCGTTGCCGGGTCCCAGAGCTTCTGGCCGGTGACGGTGGTGCCGGAACCCGTGCAGCCGGTGCCCGCGGCCGCCGGGGCGGACCTGGCGGCCGCGCTGGCGGCGGCCCGGCCGGGGTGCGCCAGGCCGGGGAGCATCAGCAGGCCGCCGGCGAGCGAGACCAGGCCGGCCAGGGCGAGCACCCGGCGGGGCAGGAAGGCCGGCAGGGACGGGCTACGCATGCGCGCTCCAGAAAAGATCATGCGATGCGAAATGGCCACGGCCAGGTGACGGAGGAACCGGGCCGTAGGCCACCGGGGGGTTCCGGGGGGTCGCTCCCCCGGGCCAGCAGGGCCGGGGCCGGCCGGGCGCCGCGCTCATACCCGGGCTCCCTGCCGCGCCAGTTGCCGCCGCTGCCTCCTGGTCAGCTGACCCGGCGCGGCACCGCCGAGCCTGCGGGCCAGTGCGAACAGCAGCACGACCACGAGGACCAGCGCAACGCCGGCGCCGAAGGCCCGGGTGACGATGGTCTGGTTGACCGCCTCGATGTGCGCGTACTCCCAGATGTACAGCGGCAGGCTGACCTGGGGACCGTGCAGCGGGTTGAAGTTCATCTCCTTGGTCACCCCGGACACGACCAGGACCGGGGCGGTCTCGCCGATGCCCCGCGCCATCGCGAGCACCACGGCGGTGGCCAGGCCGGCCCGGGCGGTGGGCAGCACCACGTTCAGCACGGTGCGCCACTGGCTGGACCCGAGCGCGAAGGAGGCCTCGCGCAGCGTCCCTGGCACCAGCCGGATCACCACCTCGGAGGCCCGGGCCACGATCGGCATCATGGTGACCGCCAGCGCCAGCGCCGCCGCCAGCCCGCTCTTCTGAAAGCCGAGGGTCAGGATGAACAGCGCGTAGACGAACAGGCCGGCGATGACGTCGGGCAGCGCGGTCATCGCCTCGACGATGGTCCGGATCGGCCGGGCCAGCCGGCCGCCGACCTCGGCGAGGAACGTGGCCGTGAGCACACCCAGCGGCACCGCGAACAGGGTGCCCAGGGTGATCTGCTCCAGCGTGCCCACGATCGCGTGCAGCACGCCGCCGACCGACAGCGGCTGCAGCGGGCCGGCGAAGGCCAGCGACTGGGTCCAGAAGTTGAGGTGCAGCACCGCGCGCAGGCCCCGGACCACGACGAACAGCACCTGGCCGAGCACGATGGTCACCGCGATGACGCCGCCGGTGGTGAAGACGACCATCGCGACCCGGTGGCTGACCTCCCGAGCGTCCCACTGCAGCCGGGCCATGCACGCGTACAGCACCAGGAACACGCAGTACCAGGCCAGCCAGAAGCCGAGCACGCCGGAGAACGGGAGCACCCGCTCGTAGAGCACCCAGGTCAGCCCGAGCGCGCCCAGCGCGGCGCCGGCCACGGTGGCCGCGTCGGCCGGGGTTACCTGGGCGATCCGGACCTTGGTCTCGGCGGCCGGGTAGGCTGCGCCGTCCGGGGCGGCGGCCTGCCCGGGAGCGGCGGCGGCCGGCGCGGCCGGCTGGGCGTCGTGGGTCAGCACCGGTCAGTCCGCCGATGCGCTGGCGCCGGAGCGCGACCGGTTGATGATCATCGCGGCGAACGTGTTGACGATCAGCGTCATCACGAACAGCACGAGCCCGCCGGCCATCAGCGCGGAGATCTCCTTGGCGCCGGCCACGAAGAAGTGGTTCGCGATCATGACCGTGACCGAGTTACCGCCGCTCTCCAGCACGTGGTAGTTGAAGCCGAAGACCGGGCTCAGGATGAACGCCATCACGATGGTCTCCCCGAGCGCCCGGCCGAGGCCGAGCATGCTCGCGCCGATCACGCCCGACCTGCCGTACGGCAGGACCACGGTACGGATCATGCCCCACCGGGTCGAGCCCAGCGCGTAGGCGGCCTCCCGCTCGCCCTGCGGCGCCTGCGAGAACACCTGCCGCGATAGCGAGGCGACGATCGGGATCACCAGCAGCGAGACCGCGATACCGGCGATGAAGGTGGCGTTGGCGTACTCCCCGGAGTAGTTGGCCAGCCGGAACTGGAACAGCGGGATGAACGCCATGTGGTGGCTCAGCCAGGAGTCGAAGCCGAGGATGCGGGGCATCAGGTAGAACACCGCGAACAGCGCGACGATGATGCTGGGCACCGCCGCCATGAGGTCCATCAGCGCGATAAGCGCGCGGCGCAGCCGGGGCGGTGCGTACTCGGAGATGAACACCGCGGTCGCGATCCCGACCGGCACCGCGATGAACAGCGCGAACAGCGCGGCCAGGATGCCGAGCGGGAGGATCGCCGCGATACCGAACTGGTTCGTGCTGATGAACCAGGTGGACGTGGTGAAGAAGCCGAGTCCGGCCGCCCGGAGCGCGCTGGCCGCCCGAATGATCAGGAACACCAGGATCAGCCCGGTGATGAGGAAGACGGTGAAGCCCGCCGCGCGCAGGATGCCGCGGAAGATCTTGTCGCTGAACGCTACCGGGGCCACGATGACCCGGGGCTTGTCCTCTTCGACGGCAGGTTGCTGCCCGGGCGTCAGCGCAACGGCCATGATGACATGCCTCCCGCATCCGGTTCGGCTGTGCCGGCAGCCGTGACGCCCGCCCCGGGCAATCTCATGGTGACCTGCATAGGTTAGTTTTCAGGCTATTTCCGGGTGAACGGATAGGGAAGAGTGAGCGGCGTGAACGGATGAGGAAGAGATAGCGTCCAGAAATCGTCTGGCCCCGGGGCCGGCCGCGGGGCGAAAACCGGTGTGGTGCCGGGGCCCCGGCACCACACCGGTTTTAGGAGATCTCTTGGGTTAGCTGGTGATACCGCAGGTCGGGATCGAAAGGAACCCGTACTTCTTCAGGTCTGCCTTGGCGGTCGCGTTGGTGCACACGAAGCCGGAGGCGCCGAAGATCGGCTCCAGGTTGACGCCACCCACCGGGCTGGTCGCGCCGGGGATGTGGTCGGAGGTGCCGGGATCCCACGGAACCACCTCGAAGACGGTCCGCTGGAAGGTGGCGGGGAAGGCGGAGTTGATCACGGTGCCCTGGCCCGTGCCCGTGGTCGGCGCGATGCCGTTGATCTTCTTGAGCACCATGGTGCCGTGGTTGTTGCAGCCGAACAGGTTCTGGGTCCCGCTCGGGGTGCAGCGGAGGCCGCTGCCGTTCGGCGTGCAGGACGAGTTGAAGCACGTCGCCGAGTGGAACCTCTCGGCGATGTACTTGCCGATGGAGTAGGGGAAGATCGCGTCGGGGTCCTTGAGGACCGGGTTGACGCCCTCGTTCTCCTCCAGCGTGCCGTTCGCGTCGGACACGCAGGCGCCGGGGTTGGCCACCCCGATGGCGGACAGGAAGAACGACCTGGTGCCCGAGCCGGACTGCGGGATGAACGCGTGGATGGGCGCGTTCTTGCCGCCGACCTGGCTCCAGTTGGTGTCGGTGCAGTTGTAGATCGCCGCGAGCTGCGCGGCGGTCAGCGTGGCGGGCGCGTTCGTGGTCGCCTGCGCGGACCAGGTGACCGCGTCACCGGCCAGGTTCACGAACGCGATGCCGCCCGCGGCATACGGCGGGTCGCTGGGCGAGCGCGAGCGCGACGACCGGGCGAAGCTGATGCAGTTGGTGCCGGAGACCACCTGGCTGCTGGTCAGCGCGGAGATGCCGGCCGAGGACCCGTTCGGGCGCGCGATGGCCGCGCACCCACCGCCCTTGACCTGGATGGAGTCGCCGATCGCCCCGGTGTTGGGGTTGGTGGCGTCCCAGCTCCACAGGTGCGTGGCCGTGAGCGCCTTGCCGACGTTGTAGTCGGCGCTGAACTGGTCGAGCAGGTTCTGGATGGTGTCCGAGCCCACACCGGTGGCGTCCTTCAGCACCGGCGCGGCCGACACCGTGATCTTGGAGGCGGGATTGGTCCCGCCGCTGCAGTGGACGGTGAAGGTGGTCGAGCCGGTGCTGAGCCAGTCGCCTGCCAGCTTGGCCTTGTTCGCGTTGATGACCACGTTGACGGAGCCGGGCGGGGCCGGCGTCACCGACGTGACCGTGTTTCCCGTCGGGCAGGGAGGCAGGTTGACGGCCGTCTCCACGCCGAGCGGGACGGTGGGGTCATGGATTCGGTGGACAGTGGGTTGCGCCTGAGCGGTGGCGGCGAAGCCCACCATGCTCAGCGCGGCGGCAGTTGCCGCAGCACCCGCGATCAGCGGACGGACAGTTCGCATTCGCGCCCTCCTTGACACGTGCGCGCGCTGGCATCCGTGGCCGCATTCTGCTGAACCGGCTCCTGCCAGCGCGCCTTGAGTTTCTCCCGGTTGTGAGGCAGGTGAGAAGAAACGGCGAGTGGCGGAAAGATGATGCTTGATTTAACGCCAGAGGCGTGACCTCCGCTATCTCACCGGGCGCAGCCGGACCATTGCCTCGTGTCATAACATGGCTTCTGACCTGCGGTGATACGCAGCGCAATGGGAATGGGCAGGGCCTTTCCCGGGCCTGAATCACGTCCGCGACGCTCGCTGGAAATGCTTTGTTAATTCCGAATTCGGCTGGCGCACACCGAGGAGGCGTCCGGCCGATGAACGCCACATTTACTATCGGCCTTCCCGGAATTCCGGGCAGCGGGAGGCGGATCATGCGGGCAGCCGGAATACGGGTATCCCGGCGTTACGCGGTGTCGATGACCTGGAAGGACTCGGCGAGCCGCCCCTCGGGCAGGCCGCCCTGCGCGGCCACCCGGCCCAGTCGCTCGCGGAGGAAGTTCTCCAGCCCGTCCATGTGCCCGGTCTGGCTCTCGTGCGCGCGCAGCGCGGCGATCTTGCGGTCGAACGTGCCGGTGACGTCCACGTAGTGGTTGGGCACCGGCCCGCCGGGCAGCCACACCTCGCGCACCGTCCATGCCTCCAGGCCCTCCTCGGCGCGCAGTTCCTCGAACGCGTACGGGTTGCGCGCGTCCGGGTAGATCGCGTCAAGCGCCGCGGATCCCACCGCGCGGTGGTCCGGGTGGCCGATCCCGATCCGGACATAGTTGCGCTCCGGGCTCGGGCTCACCACCCGGTCCGGGCGGACCTGCCTGATCACCCGGGCCAGATCCCGGCGCAGCCCGAGGGTGGCCTCCACCCTCCCGTCCGGGTAGCCGAGGAACCGCAGGTCGCTGACGCCCACGCAGGCGGCGGCCGCCGTCTGCTCCTTGCGCCGCAGCGGGGCCATCTCGGCCCGCGGCACCGAGTCGTCGTGGCCGCCCGCGTCGCCGTCGGTCACGATGCAGTACACCACCTCGATGCCCGCACCGGTCCACCCCGCGATCGTTCCGGCCGCGCTGAAATCGACGTCGTCGGGATGCGCGACGATGACCAGGATCCGCTGGACCTCGCTGTCACTAAGCACGCCTTCGATCCTACGGACCCGGTCTACGCCGCCTGGCCGCTCCTCATCCGCTATCCGCTGTCCCGCCGGCTGCCCTAATCCAGGGCGGACATCACGTGCTTGATGCGGGTGTAGTCCTCGAACCCGTACATGGACAGGTCCTTGCCGTACCCGGAGTTCTTGAACCCGCCGTGCGGCATCTCGGCGACCAGCGGGATGTGGGTGTTGATCCACACGCAGCCGAAGTCCAGCCGGCGCGCCATCCGCATGGCCCGCCCGTGGTCGGACGTCCATACCGAGGACGCCAGCCCGTACTTGGTGCCGTTCGCCCAGGCCAGGGCCTCCGCTTCGTCGCTGAACTGCTGCACGGTGATGACCGGGCCGAACACCTCGTTCTGGATGATCTCGTCGTCCTGCGCCAGCCCGTCCACGACGCTGGCCTCGAAGAAGAAGCCGCGCGCCCCGGTCTTGTGCCCGCCGGCCAGCACCTTGGCGTGGTCGGGCAGCCGGTCGATGAACCCGGACACCCGCTCGAGCTGGGCCGGGTTGTTCAGCGGGCCGAAGTCCGCGTCGGGGTTGTCCGGCCCGGCCACGGTCTGGCCGCGGGCCTGCCCGGCGAGCGCCTCGGCGAGCGCGTCGTGGACGCCAGGGCCGGCCAGCACCCGGGTCGCGGCGGTGCAGTCCTGCCCGGCGTTGAAGTACCCGGCGACCGCGACCGCCTCCGCGACCTTGGCCACGTCGGCGTCGTCGAACACGATGACCGGTGCCTTGCCGCCGAGTTCCAGATGGACCCGCTTGAGGTCACCCGCGGCCGCGGCCGCGACCTCCTTGCCCGCCCGCACGCTGCCGGTGATCGACACCATCTGCGGGACCGGGTGGGCGACCAGCGCGCGCCCGGTGTCCCGGTCACCGCACACCACGTTGAACACGCCGTGCGGCAGGAACTCGCTCATCAGCTCGGCCATCAGCAGCGTGCTGACCGGCGTGGTGTCGGACGGCTTGAGCACCATGGTGTTGCCGGCCGCCAGCGCCGGGGCCCACTTCCACACCGCCATCATCATCGGGTAGTTCCACGGCGTGACCGCCGCGCACACGCCCACCGGCTCGCGGCGGATGAACGAGGTGAACCCGGACATGTACTCGCCCGCCGACCGGCCTTCCAGCATCCGGGCGGCCCCGGCGAAGAACCTGATCTGGTCCACCATCGGGGGGATCTCCTCGGACGCGGTGAGCCCGAGCGGCTTGCCGGTGTTCTGGGATTCGGCCTTGACGAACTCCTCCGCCCTGGCCTCGATCGCGTCGGCGATCCGGAGCAGGGCCAGGCTGCGCTCGGCGGGGGTGGTGTCCCGCCACCCCTCGAACGCGGCGGCGGCCGAGGACACCGCGGCGTCCACCTCCGTCTCGCCGGACACGGGCGCCGTGGCGAACACCTCGCCGGTGCTGGGGTTGATCAGTTCGGAGCGCTTATCGAAGGACAGGTCCGTCCACTGGCCGCCGATAAAGTTCTGCAGGTCCTCAGCCACGACGCCTCCGTTTGTCTTGAAAGGTTCTTACTGCCCGGCCGGGGCGCGTTCCTCGCACGCCCACGGTGACCCGTAGTCGGTCAGCAGGTCCAGGAACGGGCCCGGCGGCAGCGCCTCGGGACCCAGCACCCCGGCTCCGGACCACGCGCCGGAGTCGATCAGTTCCAGGGCCACGACCGGGTTCACCGCCGTCTGCCAGACCACGGCCTGGGACCCGTACTCGGCCATGGACCAGGCATTGTCCACCACATGATGAAGGTAAACCTCGCGCGCGGCGCCGTCGGTACCGGTACCGGTAACCCAGGTGCCCGCACAGGTGAGGCCGGTCATCTTGTCGCCAAGCGCGGCCGGGTCGGGCAGGCAGGCCGCGACCACGTCGCGCGGCGACACGCTCACCCCGCCGGCGCTGACCGGGTCTGTGCGGTCCAGGCCGAGCTTGTGCAGGGTCTCCAGCACGCCGATGAACTCCGCGCCGAGCCCGTACTTGAAGGTGACCCGCTTCGCCTTGACCCAGCGGGGGATCAGCAGCACCTCTTCGTGCTCCACGTTCACGCACTCCACCGGGCCGATCCCGGCCGGGAAGGTGAACGTCTCCGGTTCGGAGAACGGCGGCGTGGTGTACCAGCCGCGGCCGTCCTCCCAGATGACCGGCGGGTTCAGGCATTCCTCGATGGTGGTCCAGATGGAGAACGTGGGCGCGAAATCGTAGCCAGCGACCGCGAGATTCGCACCGTCCCTGACGCCGACCTCACCGATTTCGCGGAACAGGGTGTCCGCGGCGTACCGGGCGAACACGTCGGACAGGCCCGGCTCGACCCCGATGCCCACCAGGGCCAGCTTCCCGGACCGCTCCCACTGCTCCGCCATCGCGAACTGCTCGTCACCCAGCTTGACCCCGGTCTTGGCGTGCGGTTCCTGCGGGTGCGGGTGGGACAGCGACATCGCCATGTCCAGGTAGTGCGCGCCGGCCGCGAGCGCGGCACGGAACAGCGGCATGACGAACCGCGGGTCGGTGGCGTTCATCAGCACGTCGCAGGAGTGCTCGGTGAGCAGCGCGGCCGTGGCCTGCTCGTCGCGGGCGTCCAGCCGGACGGCGGTGTAGCCGTCCTTGGCCGCCGCGGCGTGCTGCGCGCGGCCCAGGTCGTAGTCGGCCACCACCAGGCCGGCGAACTGGCGCCGGGCAGCGATCCGGGCAAAGGCCGTGCCGACACCACCCGCGCCCACGAGGAGGATACGCATGCGGAAGATCCTAACCAAAGGCCCGCGAGACCACTGGACCGGTCACGATTTAGGTGAAATACTACGGAAACCGTTGCGGATGGGTCAACTTTGTGCGAGAACCGTATGATCTCGCCCGCCCGCCCGCGCGGGCCAGGCACCCATGGTTGCGGGACCACCGACCTCGTTGGACGATGATCGCCAGCATTCATCTGGCAGGAAGAAGTGGAGTGGCGAGCCCATGGCCGTTGCCGAGTCGATCGCCCAGTCGGCGGAGCAGCAGGTTGACAAGGGCCTGAAGGCGGGTGCCCTCGGCCTGGTTTCCACCACGATCATCGCGACCGCCTCGGTCGCGCCCGCCTACAGCATCGCCGCGACGCTGGTGTTCGTGGTGGGCGCGGTCGCGCTGCAGTCGCCGACGGTGGCCGTCCTGGCGTTCGTGCCGATGCTGCTCACCTCGATCGGCTACAGCGAGCTGAACAAGGCCGACCCGGACTGCGGTACCACGTTCACCTGGGCGACGCGCGTTCAACCCGCGAACCGGCTGGGCGGGCGGCTGGGGCATCATCGTCGCCGACGTGCTGGTCATGGCCAGCCTGGCCCAGGTCGCCGGCCAGTACGGCTTCCTGCTGTTCAACGCCAAGGGGATCGGGTCCAACCCGGCCAGCGGCTGGGTGCTGCTGGTCGGCGTGCTGTGGATCGTGGCGATGACCTACATCTGCTACCGGGGCATCGAGGTCTCGGCGAACTTCCAGAAGATCCTGCTCAGCATCGAGCTGGTGATGCTGGCCGTCCTGTCGATCACCGCCCTGGTCAAGGTCGGCACCGGGCACGCCCCGCCGGGTCACCTGACCCCGAGCCTCTCCTGGCTCAACCCGTTCCACATCTCCAGCTTCAGCGCGTTCACCAGCGGCATCATCCTGATGGTGTTCATCTACTGGGGCTGGGACACCGCCGTCGCGGTTAACGAGGAGACCAAGGACAAGAGCAGGACCCCCGGCCGGGCGGCCATCCTGTCCACATTCATCCTGCTGGTCACCTACGCCCTGGTGATCTTCTCGATGCAGTCCTACGCCGGGATCGGCACCAAGGGCAACGGGCTCGGCAACCTGAACAACGCCGGGGACGTGCTGTCCATCCAGGGCAGCTCCGTATTCGGGAGCGGGGCGTTCGGCTCGTTCCTCACCCACCTGCTGCTGCTGATGGTGCTGTCCTCGGCGGCCGCGTCCACCCAGACCACGATTTTGCCGACCGCGCGGACCACGCTGTCGATGGCGGCGTACCGGGCGATCCCGAAGGTCTTCGCGAAGATGCACCCCCGGTACCTGACCCCGACCGTGTCCACGATCGTCATGGGCGCCATCTCGATCGTCGTGTACGTGATCTTTAACTACTCCGCCAACCCCCTCGGCGTGATCGGCGACGCGGTGATCGCGATCGGCCTGTACATCGCCTTCTACTACGGGCTGACCGGCTTCGCCTGCACCTGGTACTACCGGCGGAACCTCACCAGCAGCGCGCGCAACCTGTGGATGCAGGGCATCCTGCCTAGCCTCGGCGGACTGATCCTGTTCTTCCTCGGCGGCTGGAGCGTGTGGCTGGACTATGACGTGGCCACCTTCAACGACTACACGATGTGGACGGTGCCGTTGATCCACTGGCAGATCGGCGGCGCGTTCGTGATCGCCGTCGTGGCCGCGCTCCTCGGCCTGGTCGTCTTCCTCTACTGCCGGTTCAAGGACCCAGCCTTCTTCAAGGGGCAGACGCTCACCAGGTCCACGCAGACCCTGGTGCCCGACCCGGACGCCTGAGCCGGGGGGGTCACCGCGGGCCCGCCGGCCACGTGCCGGCGGGCCCGTCGGCGTCCGGCGCGATGCGCCGGACGGCCTCCCGCCCGGAGTCCCCGGCCTTCCGCCTGCGGCGCTGCGCCGTGGGTGAAACGGCCCCGCGCGGCGGCCGCCGGGCGTCGGCGCAACCGCCTACTCTTGGCACGTGACCGTCACCGCCGCCGATGCTCTCCTCGAGGACCTGAACCCCCAGCAGCGCGCCGCCGTCGTGCACGAGGGCAGCCCGCTGCTCATCGTGGCCGGGGCCGGCTCGGGCAAGACCCGGGTGCTGACCCGCCGGATGGCCTACCTGATGGCGGAGCGCGGGATCAGCCCGTGGGAGATCCTGGCGATCACGTTCACCAACAAGGCCGCGGGCGAGATGGCGACCAGGGCGGCGGCGCTGACCGGCTCCCGGGCGCGCGGCATGTGGGTGATGACGTTCCACTCGGCGTGCGTGCGGTTCCTGCGCCGGGAGGCGGGCCGGTTCGGGTACCCGTCCTCGTTCTCGATCTACGACCAGGCCGACTCGGAACGGCTGATGGCGCTGGCCTGCCGCGAGCTTGACCTGGATCCCAAGCACCACCCGCACCGGGCGATGCTGGCCCAGGTCTCGAACCTCAAGAACGAGCTCATCGATCACGAGACGTTCGCCGCCCGCGCCGAGGGCTACCGGGAGCGGGCGCTGGCCGAGGCCTATGGCGAGTATCAGCGCCGCCTGGTCGCGGCGGGCGCGATGGACTTCGACGACCTGATCATGAACACGGTCTTCCTGCTGCAGGCCTTCCCCGACGTGGCACAGAACTGGCGGCGGCGGTTCCGGCACGTGCTCGTGGACGAGTACCAGGACACCAACCACGCGCAGTACGTGCTGGTGCGGGAACTGGTGAGCACCGAGCCGGGCAGCGGGCTGCTGCCCGGGGAACTCGCCGTCGTCGGGGACGCCGACCAGTCCATCTACGCGTTCCGCGGCGCGACCATTCGCAATATCGAGGAGTTCTCCCGCGATTTCCCCGGCGCCACGGTGATCCTGCTGGAACAGAACTACCGGTCCACCCAGAACATCCTGGCGGCGGCGAACGCCGTGGTCTCCAGGAACTCGGGGCGGACCCCCAAGCGGCTGTGGTCCGATGCGGGCGACGGCCCGCCGATCGTCGGTTACGTCGCGGACAGCGAGCACGACGAGGCGGCGTTCGTGGCCGAGGAGGTGGACCGGCTCACCGACGAGGGGGCGGCCACCCCCGGCCAGGTGGCCGTGTTCTACCGCACCAACGCGCAGTCCCGGGTCTTTGAGGAGGTCTTCATCCGGGCCGGGCTGCCCTACAAGGTGGTCGGCGGGGTGCGCTTCTACGAGCGGCGCGAGGTCCGTGACCTGCTCGCCTACCTGCGGCTCATCGCCAACCCCGAGGACGAGGTGTCGTTGCGGCGGATCCTCAACGTGCCGCGCCGGGGGATCGGTGACCGGGCCGAGGCGTGCGTGGCGGCGCTGGCACAGCGGGACCGGCAGAGTTTCGCCGCCGCGCTGGCCAGGCCCGCCGAGGTGCCCGGGCTCGCGCCGAGGTCGGCCAGGTCGATCGAGGCGTTCAACGAGCTGATCGGGGGCTTCCGGGCCGCGGCCGAGGCGGGCATCCCGGTGGCCGACCTCGCCGAGATGGTCCTCGAGCGCTCCGGTTACCTGGCCGAGCTCCAGGCCTCCGAGGACCTCCAGGACGCCAGCCGCATCGAGAACCTCAACGAACTGGTGTCGGTGGCGCGGGACTTCGACGCGAACGGGATCCAGGCGGGCCTTGCCGACCCCGACCGCGCGGACGGCGGCGGGCCCGAGCCGGGCAGCCTCGCCGACTTCCTCGAGCAGGTGTCCCTGGTCGCGGACGCCGACCAGATCCCCGAGGGGGAGGACCACGGCGGCCTGGTCACCCTGATGACCCTGCACACCGCCAAGGGGCTCGAATTCCCCGTGGTGTTCCTCACCGGCATGGAGGAGAACGTCTTCCCGCACCAGCGCTCGCAGGGCGATGAGAAGGAACTCCAGGAGGAACGGCGGCTGGCCTACGTCGGGATCACCCGGGCCGAGCAGCGGCTGTACCTGACCCGCGCCCTGGCCCGGGCCTGGTGGGGGCGGCCGGAGTACCACGCGCAGTCCCGGTTCCTCAGCGAGATCCCCGCGAACCTGATCGAGTGGCGCCGCGACGAGACCGCGGCGGCGGCGCCCGCCTCGCAGCGCCTGGCCCGGCGGCCGGGCGTCCGCTCGCCCGGCAACCGGCGGGTGCCGTCCCTGTCGCCCGGCGACAAGGTCGTCCACGACGCCTACGGGCTTGGCACGGTCGTGTCGGTGCAGGGCTCGGGTGACGACCCCGAGGCGAAGATCGACTTCGGCGGCGACTACGGCGTCAAGCACCTGGTCCTCCGGTACGCCCCCATCGAGAAGCTCTAACGCCGCCCGCCGGGCGGTACCGCCTCGGGCTCCCGCCGCCGCCGGCCGGCGCGGGCCGCCGCCGCTGCCCGGCGCGGGCCGGCCTCCTCCCCCCGTCGCCCGGCGCACGGCCGCCCCGCTGCCCGGTCCGGGCCGGTCTCCTGCCCCCCGCCACCGCCGGCCGGTGCGGGCCGGCCTCCGTAGCATGGGTACGTTGCGGGTGGTGGCCATCCGGTCGCGCAGCCCCGCGGGAGGCACTCATGGGAATCATCCGGGTCGTCATCGCCAAGCCCGGCCTGGACGGGCACGACCGGGGTGCCAAGGTCGTGGCCCGGGCGCTTCGCGACGCGGGCGTCGAGGTGATCTACACCGGCCTGCACCAGACCCCGGAGCAGATCGTGGCCACCGCGCTCCAGGAGGACGCCGACGCGATCGGGCTGTCCATCCTGTCTGGCGCGCACATGACCCAGTTCGGCCGGGTACTCGAGCTCCTCGCCGAACGCGACGCCTCGGACATCACCGTGTTCGGCGGCGGCATCATCCCCAAGGCCGACATTGCCGAGCTCGAGCGGATGGGCGTGGCGAGGATCTTCACCCCGGGCGCCGCCACCCACGAGATCGTCGACTGGGTCAAATCCTCCCTAGGCCAGCCCCACCCCGCCTAACCCACCCCACCCGCCTAACCCACCCCACCCCACTCGCCTCCCATCCCGAGCCCCTCCAGCCCCTCCGCACCCCCCACGTTCGCCTCCGCTCGCCGACGCTTGTTCGTGATCATGACTTTGGTGGGGTCATAGCCCCACCAAAGTCATGATCACGATTCGGTGGGCAGTGCGCGCACGGGAAGTCGCGGGCGGGCTTGGCCTGCCGCGAGTGCGGCCTTGATTTCTGCGACCACGCCGACCGGGTCCGAGCGGATCCGGCTTGGCGGGAAGTGCAGCACGATGATCCCGTGGGCGCTCATCCGGGCATGCCGCTGCATGGTGCGCTCCCAGCCCTCGGGTGAGAGGTGCCATTCACGGGAGTCCACTTCGACGGCCACGCCGGCGTCAGCCCACCACGCGTCGACGACAGCGATCAAGGCCTGGCCTGCGTACAAGCGGGCGTTGAATATCGGAATGGGCAGCCCGCGACGGCGGAGCAGGTCACCGAAGTCCCCTTCGGCGCCGGACCTGATGCCGCCGGTTACCTCGGCCAGCGAACGGCGTAACCACGCCGAGCCACGGACCGGCCCTTGGGCGAGTTCGTCCGTGAGGTCCTCAAGCCGGCAATATCGCTGCTGCACCACGCTGGCCGCAAGCGCCCTCACCTCACGGAAGCCGCGAAGCTCGCGTGCCGCATCGGCGACCGCCCGCGCGGGCATGGCAAACGTCACCGCGCCCTCGAAGCAGACGGGAACGGGCATACGCATCGTGGGTGCCACCCTGACGAAGGCGCGGCTATGGCGGACATGCCCGGCCGGGATCAGGACCTGGATCGCCCTCGCCTCCGGCACCCGAATGCCATGGTGTCGTAAGGCTGCCAGCCCCGTAAGGACGCTTTCCTTGCCTGCATACACAAGTGCCGCGATCTCTAACTGTCGCACCGTCGGCGTGCCGGTAACGGTGAGGTAGATACCCGGGAGCAGGCGCTGCCAGGGGCCGCCAGCCCGGATCCGGTGCCTGAGTGCATCGAGGGTGAAGCCGGATGCCAGCGCCTGGGCCCGAGATAGCACATGCTCCTGCCGGCGTAACGCAACCTGAAGCGAATCCCTGTCCCATGCGGCATTGCTCACAAGAGACAGAATCCCCCGGGGACCGACAGGACGGTGCCACGTTCGCTCGTGATCATGACTTTGGTGGGGCTATGACCCCACCAAAGTCATGATCACGAAGAGTTTCGTGAGACGGTTGTCGGCGTTCCAGGGGAGGCGCTGTTGGTGCGCGGGCTGGAAGAGCGAGCGGATAGGCTTCCTGCGGAATCCAGCCGGATCGAGGACGGACAACAGTGGACCTGTTTGAGTTTCAGGCGAAGGAGCTGTTCGGGGAGTACGGGGTTCCCGTGCCGCGGGGGAGCACCGCCCGCACGCCTGAGGAGGCTCGCGCGATCGCGGCGGACTTCGCGGCCGCCGGCACTCCGCGAGTGGTGGTGAAGGCCCAGGTGAAGACCGGCGGCCGGGGCAAGGCTGGCGGGGTCAAGCTGGCCGAGGGCCCGGACGAGGCGCAGGCCAGGGCGCAGGAGATCCTCGGCATGGACATCAAGGGCCACACGGTGCACGCGGTCCTCGTCGAGGAGGCCAGCGACATCGCCAGGGAGTTCTACCTGTCCTTCCTCGTGGACCGGGCGGCACGCACATTCACCTCGATCTGCTCGGTGCAGGGCGGCATGGAGATCGAAGAGGTGGCGCACACCAGCCCCGCCGCCGTCGCCCAGGTGACGGTGGACCCGCTCAGCGGGGTGGACGGGGCGAAGGCCGCCGAGATCGTCTCGGCCGGCGGCCTGCCCGCCGAGGCCGCGGCCGGGGCCGCCGCGGCCGCCGAGCGGCTGTGGGCCGTGTTCGCCGACGAGGACGCGACGCTGGTCGAGGTCAACCCGCTGATCCTCACCGGCGACGGCCGGGTGATCGCGCTCGACGGGAAGGTGACCCTCGACGACAACGCGGCGTTCCGGCAGGACCACGAGCGCTTCGCCGACCCGGGCGCCGCGGACCCCATCGAGGCCAGGGCCCGGGAGAAGCACCTCAACTACGTCAAGCTCGAGGGCGAGGTCGGCATCATCGGCAACGGCGCGGGCCTGGTGATGTCCACCCTGGACGTGGTCGCGCAGGCCGGCGAGGCGTTCGGCGGGATCCGGCCCGCGAACTTCCTGGACATCGGCGGCGGGGCCTCGGCCGAGGTGATGGCGGACGGCCTGGAGATCGTGCTGTCCGACCCCAGCGTGCGCAGCGTTCTCGTGAACGTGTTCGGCGGCATCACCTCCTGCGATGCCGTGGCGACCGGCATCGTGTCGGCGCTTGGCATGCTCAATGCGCGTGGCGAGCAGGTGAACCGCCCGATCGTGGTCCGGCTGGACGGCAACAACGCCGCCGCCGGCCGGGCGATCCTGGACCAGGCGGGCCTCGCCGTGGTCGAGCAGAGCGACACCATGGACGGCGCCGCGCGCCGCGCCGCCGAACTGGCCGCCAGCCAGACTGCAACGTCCCCCACGGGAGCATGACATGGCGATCTTCCTGACCGGCGAGAGCCGGATCATGATCCAGGGCATCACCGGGTCCGAGGGCACCAAGCACGGCCGCAGGATGCTGGCGGCCGGCACCACGGTGGTGGGCGGGACCAACCCCCGCAAGGCCGGCCAGACCGTGGACCTGGGCGGCAGCGCCGTGCCCGTGTTCGGCACGGTGGCCGAGACCATGGCCGCGACCGGGGCGGACGTCTCCGTGGTCTTCGTCCCGCCGGCCGGTGCCAAGAGCGCCGTGATCGAGGCGGTCGACGCCGGGATCCCGCTGGTCGTGGTGATCACCGAAGGCATCCCGGTGCACGACTCGACGGAGTGCTGGGCGTACGCCGGCGCGAAGGGCAACGTCACCCGCATCGTCGGCCCGAACTGCCCGGGCATCGCCTCCCCCGGCAAGTCCAACGCGGGCATCATCCCGGCGGACATCACCTCGGAGGGCCGGATCGGGCTGGTGTCCAAGTCGGGCACGCTGACCTACCAGATGATGTACGAACTGCGCGACATCGGCTTCTCGACGTGCGTCGGGATCGGCGGCGACCCGGTGATCGGCACCACCCACATCGACTGCCTGCGCGCCTTCGCCGACGACCCGGAAACCGACGCGATCGTGATGATCGGCGAGATCGGCGGGGACGCCGAGGAGCGGGCCGCGGCCTTCATCGAGCAGAACGTCAGCAAGCCGGTCGTCGCCTACGTGGCCGGGTTCACCGCACCCGAGGGCAAGACGATGGGCCACGCCGGGGCGATCGTGTCCGGGTCGTCGGGCACGGCGCAGGCGAAGAAGGAAGCGCTGGAGAAGGTCGGCGTCCGGGTAGGCCGCACGCCGAGCGAGACGGCGCGCCTGGTCCGCGAGGCCGCGCCGGGAGGCTGAGCCCGAGGCCCCGCGGGGGGCGCGGCCAGGCACCCGCCAGTCCGCGAGCGGGGCACGGCGAGGCACCCGCCCAGCGGGGGTCCCGGAGGGATATGCCCGCCTCCCGCTAAGCGCGTAATGTCCTCTTTTATTTAGTAATCCTGGTTTAAGATTTCCGAGATCAGGATTTACCTGAATAAGGGGGGATTATGCGGCGTAAGGTGCGAATCGCATCCATGGGCGTGGCTGCTGTGGCAGTGGTGGCCACCCTGGCAGGGACGAGCGTCGGAACAGCGGGCGCGGCGGCGGCTCCCGCCGGGCCGCGGCCGGGCGGGCACGCGATATTCACCGTGAATTCCTGGGGCGGCGCGGCCGCGCAGGTCGCGGCGACCACGATCCCGACCTGGAGCGGGTCGTTCACGCGGAGCTCGACCACATACCACTACAAGATGGTCGGCACGAACCCGGCCGCCGGTTCCAAGACCACGACCATCCCCACCGAGATCCTGCCACTGAAGGTGGTGATGTCCGACGGCGTCACGGTGACCGGGTCGGCGAGCAAGCTCAAGGCATCCCCGATCTTCAGCAACGGCGCCTTCACCAGCGGGACCACGCAGCTCGGGGATGCCATGCAGCGCTCCGCGTTCTGGAGCACCGTGTCCAGTACGGCGCCTAACTGGCACCTGCTGCTCGGCACGCCGAAGGTGCTGCCGACGGTGACCATCAACGTCCCCGCGGCCGACGGCACCGGGTTCACCTTCAACGGGATCCCGTACGCGAACATCCTGTACAGCTGGTGGACCAGCAAGCTGCAGAGCATCATCACCGCGCACAACTTCGCGGCCACCTCGCTTCCGCTGATCCTGTCCGGCAGCACGTTCCTCTACATCAGCAACACCTCGAACTGCTGCGTCTACGGGTACCACGGCTCGTATACCTCGGCGTCGGGCCACAACACCTACGCGTTCTCCAACTGGATCGCCAAGGGACTGGTGGCCAACGGCAACGCGGACGTTTACACCGAGAGCCACGAGGTGGGGGAGTGGGCCGCCGACCCATTCGTCAACAACGTCGTCCCGGTATGGAACCAGCCGGACGGCAGCACCTGCTTCAGCAACCTGCTTGAGGTCGGTGACCCGGTCGAGGCCATGCCGAAGCCCTGGTACACCATCAAGCTCGGCACGGTCACCTATCACCCGAGCGACATCGCCGGGCTTTCGTGGTTCTCCCACGCCAGCCCGTCCACCCAGCAGAACGGCCTGTACTCCTACAAGGGCTACCTGACGACGCCCAACACCGTCTGCTAGGCGGCCAGCTTCCGGACCGGCACCGGGGACCGCCCGGTGCCGGTCCCGGATGCGGGCACCGGGCCGGCGTGGCGGACCAGGTGAATCCCGGCGCGGTTGCCAGGATGGAACGGTGACCGCCCCTACCCGCCCCGAGGCCGGCGCCCGGCCGGCCCGGGACGCGCCGCCGGTGCCCGGTGCCGCCCAGCCGCTCGTGGTGTCCGGTGCCCTGGCGGCCTCCGTGGTCACGATCACCGGCCTGGTCATCCTGACGCCGCTGGTGGTCGCCGGGTGGATCGCCGCCCCGCACTCCGGCCTCGGGCTGCCCGGGGTGGTGCGCACCGCGACCTGCCTGTGGCTGGCCGCCCACCACGTGGAGATCACCCTGTCCGGCGCGGGCCGGATCGGCATGCTCCCGCTCGGCCTGGTGCTGCTGCCCGGCGCGCTGCTGTGGCGGGCCGGGCGCTGGGTGGTCCGCACCGGCGAGATGACCAAGCTCAGCGACATCGGGTACGCGGCCCTCGCGCTCGCCGTTCCGTACGCCGCGCTGTGCGGGGCGCTGGCGCTCGCCAGCCGGTCCCGGCTGGCGGCGCCCTCCCTGCCCGAGGCGGTCATCGCCGGATTCCTGCTCGCCCTGTGCGCGGGGGGCCTCGGCGGCGCGCGGGCGCTGGCGCCGTGGCGCCGCCTGTTCCGGCTCATGCCGCCGCGGTCCCGCTCCGTGGTGCTGGGCACCGCCGGGGCACTCGCCGTGCTGACCGCGGGCGGGGCGCTGCTGGCGGCCGGCTCGCTCGCCGCGCACCTGGGCGAGTACCGCGCCATGAACGCCGCGCTGGCGCCCGGGCTGGTCGGCGGCTCGCTGCTGGTCCTGGCACAGCTCGCCTACGTGCCCAACGCCGTCGGCTGGGCGATCTGCTACTCGCTCGGGCCGGGTTTCGCGTTCGGGACCTCGACCGTGGTGGCCCCCACCGGGGCGGCACTCGGGCCGCTCCCGCTGTTCCCGATGCTGGCCGGGCTGCCGGCCGGCACCGGCGGCATCCCCGGCTGGGCCTCCGTCTGGGTGCTCGCCCTGCCGTACCTGGCCGGGATCGTGGGCGGCATCCTGGTGGCCCGCGCCGCGCCCACCCCGGCGTGCGAGGTTGCCCCGCTGTGGGGGTTCGCCTGCGGCGTGGCCACCGGGTGCGCGATCGGGGTGCTCGCCGCGTTCTCCGGCGGCCCGCTGGGCAGCGGCCGGCTGGCCGCGGTCGGGCCGTCCGGCTGGCAGGCGGCCGTGGTGGCCGTCCTGGAGATCGGCGTCTCGGCGGCCGTGGCCACCGGCATCGCAAACTGGCTCCGGGTGCGCAGGGACCCGGAACTCACCGCCGCGCGGGCCCTCCGGGTCGCCTCCCCGCCGTCCCGGCCGGTCATGCCACCGGCCGCCGAGAACGGGGGGCACCGGATCTACGTGGACCCCTGGGCCGGCGAGGCGGACGACGAGCCGCCCCGCGACCATCCCCCGCTTGGCCCATCCATGCTGCCCTGACCTGGCCGCGTCCATGCTGCCCTGACCGGGCGGGCGCTAGCCCCGTTCCGCGGACTGCAGCGTGGTGATCTCCCGGTTCAGCGCGTGGGTGAGCTGGGCCTGGCAGGCCTGCTGGGCGGTGGCCGTGCCCGCCTCGCTCAGGCACCGGCCATACGCGGACAACTGCCGTCCGAACACGGCGAAGGCAAGCAGCAGGATCATGCTCAGCAGGATGCCGATCCCGGCGATCGCGGTGGCGGCGGCCGATCCGTGCGGCCGCGCGGTGCGGCTCCGCCTGGCCCGCGCCAGCGCGGTCACCGCCAGCCACATCGCGACGACGCCCGCCAGCAGCGCGTAGGCCACCAGGTAGACCCCGCGCTGCGGGACACCGAGCGCCAGCACGCCGGTCAGGCTGAGCAGCGCCACAAGCAGCGCCGCCAGCGCCCGCTGCTGGGCGGCCGGCTCGGCGGGCGCGGCGGCCTGGCGCCCGCCCCGGCGCGGGTCGATGGGGGGCATAGCTCCCCCATTGTGCCCGGCGGAGCCCACTGACCTGTGTGGTTCCGCGATGTGGCGCGCATCACCCCGCGCGGTGACGCGCGCCGGGCCACCGCCGGGAGCCGTTAGGGTGGCTCGCATGACGGCACGCCTCGTGGTCCTCGTCTCCGGGGCGGGCACCAACCTCCAGGCGCTGCTCGACGCGTGCGCGGACGGCTCCTACGGCGCGGCCGTGGTGGCGGTGGGCGCGGACCGCACCGGGATCGAAGGGCTGGCGCGGGCGCGCCGGGCCGGGGTTCCCGTCTTCACCCACCAGGTGGCCGACCACCCCTCCCGGGCCGCGTGGGACCGTGCCCTCGCCCGGTCGTGCGAGCGGTACGAGCCGGACCTGGTCATCTCGGCGGGGTTCATGAAGCTGGTCGGCCGGGACTTCCTTGACCGCTTCGGCGGCCGCTTCGTCAACACCCACCCCTCGCTGCTGCCGGCGTTCGCCGGCATGCACGCGGTACGGGACGCGCTCGGGTACGGGGTGAAGGTCACCGGCTGCACCGTGTTCCTCGTGGACGCGGGCACCGACACCGGCCCGGTGATCGCCCAGGCGGCGGTGCCGGTCCACGAGGATGACGACGTGGCCTCGCTGCACGGGCGGATCAAGGTGACCGAGCGCGCGCTGCTGGTCGATACGGTCGGCAGGATGGTCCGCGACGGATGGTCGGTGCGGGGCAGGACGGTGCTGGTCGGCCGCCAGGCGGCGGCGACGCGGTCCGGCCGGTGATGACGCCGCGGCCGGGACGAAGGCGGCCGGGATGACGCCGGCCGGAGATGAAGAGGGTCAGGAAGTGACGAAGGTTCCCATCAAGCGGGCGCTGGTCAGCGTCTACGACAAGACCGGGCTCGCCGAGCTGGCCGGCGCCCTGGCCGCGGCCGGCGTGCAGATCGTCAGCACCGGCAGCACCGCGGCCGCCATCGCCGCGGCGGGCGTGCCGGTGACCGGCGTGGAGGAGGTGACCGGGTTCCCCGAATGCCTGGAGGGCCGGGTGAAGACCCTGCACCCGGGCGTGCACGCCGGGCTGCTCGCCGACACCGGCCGGCCCGGGCACGCCGAGCAGCTCGCCGAACTCGGCATCGCCACGTTCGAGCTGCTGGTGTCCGGCCTGTACCCGTTCGAGGCCACCGTGGCCGGCGGGGCCGCGCCGGAGGAGTGCGTCGAGCAGATCGACATCGGCGGCCCGGCCATGGTCCGGGCGGCCGCGAAGAACCACGCCAGGGTGGCGGTGATCACCGACCCGTCCCAGTACCGGGAGGCCGCCGACGCGGTCCGCGGCGGCGGCTTCACCCGTGAGCAGCGGCAGCGGCTGGCCGCCGCGGCGTACGCGAGCACCGCCCGCTACGATGCCGCCGTCGCCTCCTGGTTCGCCGCCGCCTACGCACCCGACGAGGTGGCGCGGGACACCGGCTGGCCGGACCTGGTGTCCGCCGTGTGGACCCGCCGCGAGGTGCTGCGTTACGGGGAGAACCCGCATCAGGGCGCGGCGCTCTACGTGCGCCCCGGCGCGCCGCCCGGGCTGGCCACGGCGACCCAGCTGCACGGCAAGGCGATGTCCTACAACAACTACGGCGACGCCGCGGCGGCCTTCCGTACCGCCTTCGACTTCACCGAGCCGTGCGTGGCGATCGTCAAGCACGCGAACCCGTGCGGCATCGCCGTCGGCGCCGACCTGGCCGAGGCGCACCGCAAGGCGCACGCGTGCGACCCGGTGTCCGCCTACGGCGGGGTGATCGCGGCCAACGGCGTGGTCACGGCCGCGATGGCGGCACAGGTCGCGGACATCTTCACCGAGGTGATCGTCGCGCCGGGGTACGAGGACGCCGCGCTCGAGGCGCTCACCGTCAAGAAGAACCTGCGGCTGCTGCGCTGCCCGCCCCCGGCCGCCCCGGCCGGCCGCGAGGTCGAGTGGCGCCCGGTGGACGGGGGCGTGCTGCTGCAGACCACCGACCGGCTGGACGCTCCCGGTGACGATCCCGCGGCCTGGCAGCTCACGGCGGGCCCGGCCGGGTCCGCCGACGCCCTCGCCGACCTGGCCTTCGCCTGGCGGGCCTGCCGCGCGGCCAAGTCCAACGCCATCGTCCTCGCCTCCGGCGGTGCCACGGTCGGGGTGGGCATGGGCCAGGTCAACCGGGTCGACTCGGCCAGGATCGCGGTCGCCCGCAGCGGGCAGCGGTGCCGGGGCGCGGTCGCCGCCAGCGATGCCTTCTTCCCGTTCGCGGACGGCCTGCGGGTGCTCACCGACGCCGGGGTCCGTGCCATCGTGGAACCCGGCGGCTCGGTCCGCGACCCGGAGGTCATCGCCGCGGCACAGGCCGCCGGAATCAGCCTCTACTTCACCGGAACCCGGCACTTCTTCCACTGACGCCGAAAGGGTGCCATGGACATTTCGTTCATCAGCAAATCCGGGACCGTGCGGTGAGCGCGCGCATTCTCGACGGGCGCGCCGCCGCCGCCGCCATCAAAGAGGACCTGCGCAAGCGGGTGGCCGGCCTGGCCGCCGAGGGCCGGGTGCCCGGGCTGGGCACGGTGCTGGTCGGGGACGACCCGGGCAGCCGCGCCTACGTCAACGGCAAGCACCGGGACAGCGTCCAGATCGGCATCGCCAGCATCCGCCGCGACCTGCCCGCCGACGCCAGCCAGCGGCAGGTCGAGGCGGTCATCGACGAGCTGAACGCCAGCCCGGAGTGCACCGGTTACCTGGTGCAGCTCCCGCTGCCGCCGGGCCTGGACCCGCTGGCCGTGCTGCACCGGGTGGACCCGGCCAAGGACGCCGACGGGCTGCACCCGGTCAACCTGGGCAAGCTGGTGCTCGGCGAGCCGGGCCCGCTGCCGTGCACGCCGCGGGGGATCGTGGAACTGCTGCGGCGGTACGGCGTTCCCATCGCCGGCGCGGACGTCACCGTGATCGGGCGCGGGATCACCGTGGGCCGCTCCCTCGGCCTGCTGCTCACCCGCCGGACCGAGAACGCCACCGTCACGCTGTGCCACACCGGGACCAGGGACCTGGCGGCGCATACCCGCAGCGCCGACATCGTGGTGGTGGCGGCGGGCCGCCCGGGCCTGCTCACCCCGGACATGGTCAAGCCCGGGGCGGCGGTCCTGGACGTGGGCATCACCAGGACCGAGGCCGGGCTGACCGGGGATGTCGCCCCGGAAGTCGCGGAGGTGGCCGGCTACCTGGCGCCGATGCCGGGCGGGGTGGGGCCGATGACCAGGGCGATGCTGCTGACCAACGTGGTCGAGGCCGCGGAGCAAGCGATTAGGCCAGAAAGCTACTAACAAGTAACATAGCAGTGCCGTCCGCGGGAGGGGCACCCCGCAGCGTGCCCGGACGGCCGCGTTTGGCAGTCTTGACCCAGCCCGGTAGGCAACGCCGGGCTGCAAGCGGACAGGGGCAGGAGGTCGGCCACCGGTCATGAACATCGTCGTCTGCGTCAAGCAGGTCCCCGACACGTGGGCGGAGCGCACGCTGCGGCCGGAGGACTCGCGGCTCGACCGTGCCTCGGTCGACGGGGTCATCAACGAACTCGACGAGTACGCGATCGAGGAGGGGCTCCGCCTGGCGGAGGCGCACGGGGGCGAGGTGACCATCCTGACCATGGGCCCCGGCAAAGCCAGCGAGTCGATCCGCAAGGCGCTGTCCATGGGCGCCGACAAGGCGGTGCACCTGGTCGACGACGCGCTGGAGGGGTCCGACGCGCTGGCCACCTCGCTGGCCCTCGCGGCCGTGCTCCAGCGCACCGGTTTCGACCTGGTCATCCTGGGCTCGGAGTCGACCGACGCGCGGACCGGCCTGCTCGCCGCGATGCTGGCCGAGCGGCTCGGCTGCCCGCAGCTCAGCCTGGCCAGCAAGGTGGAGATCGACGGCACGGCCATCACCATCCACCGCCAGGCCGACTACGGCTACGACAAGGTCGAGGCCAGCCTGCCCGCCGTGGTCAGCGTGGTGGAGAAGATCAACGAGCCGCGGTACCCGTCGTTCAAGGGGATCATGGCGGCCAAGAAGAAGCCGGTCGAGGTGCTGAGCGTCGCCGATGCCGGGCTCGACCCGGCCCGGGTGGGCCTGGGCGCCGCCGCGACCGAGGTGGTCAGCTTCACCAAGCGGCCGCCGCGGGAGGGCGGCACGATCGTCAAGGACGAGGGTGACGGCGGCGCCAAGGCCGCCGAGTTCCTCGCCGCGCAGAAGTTCATCTGACCGGAAGGGCCGCGCACTCGCATGTCTGAGATCCTCGTCCTCGCCGCGCACGACGGCGATTCGGTCAAGAAGGTCACGCTCGAGCTGCTCACGCTGGCGCGCCGGTTCGGTGAGCCCGCCGCGGTCTGGCTGGGCTCCGGCGCGGAGGCCGGCCGCGAGCGGCTGGCCGAGTACGGCGCCGTCAAGGTCTACACCGCCGCCGGCGACGACATGACCGGCTACGTGGCCGCGCCCGCCGCCGAGGTGCTCGCGGCGCTGGTGGCCCAGGTTTCCCCGGCGGCCGTGCTGGTGCCCGCCACGGCCGAGGGCAAGGAGGTGGCCGGCCGGCTCGCCGTCAAGACCGGTTCCGGCGTGCTCACCGACGCGGTGGACCTCGTCCCGGCCGAGGACGGCGGCGGCCCGGTGGCGGAGCAGTCCATCTTCGGCGGCGCGATCATCGTGAAGTCGCGGGCCAGCAAGGGGATCCCGATCGTGGCGGTGCGGCCGAACGCCGTGCCGCCCGAGGCGGCCCCCGGCGCCGCCGCGCTCGAGCCGGTCGCGGTGGAGCTGAGCGACGCGGCCAAGGGCGCGCGCATCACCGAGCGGGTCGTCGCCGAGCGCAGCGAGCGCCCCGAGCTGACCGAGGCGTCCATCGTCGTGTCCGGCGGCCGCGGCGTCGGCAACGCCGAGAACTTCGCCCTGATCGAGGGCCTGGCGGACACGCTGGGCGCCGCGGTCGGCGCGTCCCGCGCGGCCACCGACGCGGGCTGGTACCCGCACAAGTTCCAGGTCGGCCAGACCGGCAAGACCGTGTCGCCGCAGCTCTACCTGGCGGTCGGCATCTCCGGCGCGATCCAGCACCGGGCCGGCATGCAGACCTCCAAGACCATCATGGTGATCAACAAGGACCCCGAGGCGCCCATCTTCGAGCTGGCCGACTTCGGCGTCGTCGGTGACCTGTTCAAGGTCGTCCCGCAGCTCACCGAGGAGATCACCCGGCGCCAGGGCTCCTGAGCCGGCCGGGCCGGCCGCCAGCCACCCGGGGCCGCCGCGCTGGCCAGGCACTCCGCCGAAAGTCCAGCTACGCTGAAAACGTCATGGACTACACCGATGGGGCAGGCCAGCCGGGGGCCGCCGGCGCAGCCGCACCGCTCCCGCACCCACCGGTCTACCTGGACCACGCGGCGACCGCGCCGATGCTCCCCGAGGCCATCGCGGCGATGACGGAGGAACTCGCTCGCCTGGGCAATCCCTCCTCGCTGCACAACGCCGGGCGGCGAGCCCGCCGGGTCGTGGAGGAGTCCAGGGAGCAGATCGCCGAGGCGTTCGGCGCCCGCCCCAGTGAGGTGATCTTCACCAGCGGCGGCACCGAGGCGGACAACCTGGCGGTGAAGGGCCTGTTCTGGGCCCGCCAGGCGGACGGGCCGCGCCGCCGGGTCCTGGTACCGGCGACCGAGCACCACGCGGTGCTCGACTCGGCACTGTGGCTGGCCAGCCACGAGGGCGCGGAGATCTGCTGGCTCCCGGTGGACGGCACCGGGCTGGTGGCCGCGGACAGCGTGCGCGCCGCGATCGAGGCCGACCCGGGCAGCGTGGCGCTGGTCAGCGTGATGTGGGCGAACAACGAGGTGGGCACGATCGCCCCGGTGGCGGAGCTCGCGGCGGTCTGCGCGGAGTACCAGATCCCGTTCCACACCGATGCGGTGCAGGCCGCGGCGCAGGTGCCGGTGCACTTCGCCGACAGCGGGGCGGACGCGCTCACGGTCACCGGGCACAAGCTCGGCGGCCCGATCGGCGCCGGGGCGCTGCTGCTGGCCCGGGGCGCCCAGCCCGCGCCGGTGCTGCACGGCGGGGGCCAGGAGGGCGACATCAGGTCGGGCACCCTGGACGCGCCCGCGATCCGCGGCTTCGCGACCGCCGCCCAGGTCGTGGCCAAGACCAGGGACTCCGAGGCGATCCGGCTGGCCGCGCTCCGGGACGACCTGGCCGCCCGGGTGCTCGCGGCGGTGCCCGACGCGGTGCTCAACGGCGCCCCCCCGGGCCCGGGGCGGCTGCCGGGGAACGCCCATTTCTCCTTCCCCGGCTGCGAGGGCGACGCGCTGCTCATGCTCCTGGACGCCAGGGGGATCGCCTGCTCCACCGGTTCCGCGTGCACCGCCGGGGTGGCCCGGCCCAGTCATGTGCTGCTCGCCATGGGTGCCGACGAGGCCCGGGCGCGCGGCTCGCTGCGGTTCTCCTTCGGCGCGACGTCTGCCCAGGAGGATTGCGCGGCCGTGGGCGATGTGATCGGCGAGGCGGTCGAGCGCGCCCGGCGGGCTGGACGATCTTGATGAATTACGCTGGCCCGCGCTGACTCCTCCCCGCTGCTGAGCCGGTTCCGGGGGAACCCGCCGGCGGTTCCGTCACGGGCTGCTGATCGCCTGCCCCGGGCTCACCGCAAAGGTGGCGCTGATCGTGACCGGGTCGCCGGTGCTTATTATCGCGGCGCAGCAGGCCAGCGCATAGCGCCCGCTCATCTCCCGCTCCCTTCGGGTTCCGGTGGAAGGCCGCTTGTCTAAGGATGCGGCGGCGGGCCGGTGACCACAATGGGCCGGCCCGGGCGCGGGTGCGTTCCGGGGCCCATAGTCTGGACGGGTCATGAGCGGGATGCGGGTGCTGGCGGCCATGTCGGGCGGGGTGGACTCGGCCGTGGCCGCGGCACGGGCGGCGGACGCCGGTCACGAGGTGACCGGAGTCCATCTCGCGCTGTCGGCGAACCCGCGGTCCCACCGGTCCGGGGCCCGGGGCTGCTGCACGCTGGAGGACGCCAGGGACGCCAGGCGCGCGGCGGACGTGATCGGGATCCCGTTCTACGTCTGGGACATGGCCGAGCGGTTCCACCGGGACGTGGTGGCCGACTTCGTCGCGGAGTACGCGCGGGGGCGCACGCCCAACCCGTGCCTGCGCTGCAACGAGAAGATCAAGTTCGCGGCGGTGCTGGACCGGGCGGTGGCGCTGGGCTTCGACGCGGTCTGCACCGGTCACCATGCCCGGCTCGCCGGTGGCCGCCTGTACCGCAGCCCGGACCTGGCCAAGGACCAGTCCTACGTGCTCGCCGTGCTCACCGGCGAGCAGCTTGGCCGGGCGCTGTTCCCGCTGGGCGACTCCACCAAGGCCCAGGTGCGTGCCGAGGCGGCGGAGCGGGGCCTGGCGGTGGCGGCCAAGCCGGACAGCCACGACGTCTGCTTCATCCCCGACGGCGACACCCGGGCGTTCCTGGCCGGCGCGCTCGGCCGGGCCCCCGGTCCCATCGTGGACACCGGCGGGGCGGTGGTGGGCAGCCACGACGGCGCCTACGGGTTCACCGTCGGCCAGCGCCGCGGGCTGCGGGTGGGCACCCCGGCCGCGGACGGCAGGCCACGGTACGTGCTGGACATCGAGCCGGCCTCGGGCACGGTGACCGTCGGCCCGGCGGAGTCCCTCGACGTGACCGAGATCGGGGCCGAGCGCCCGGTGTGGACCGGCTGCGCCCCGCCGGCCGGGCCCAGGGACTGCCTGGTGCAGTTGCGGGCGCACGGGCAGGCGCATCCGGCGACCGTGATCCCCGGCGCCGGCCTGGTGCGGATCGTGCTGGCCGAGCCGGCCAGGGGAGTGGCCCGCGGCCAGGCCGCGGTCTGCTACGACGGCGACGCGGTGCTCGGCAGCGCCACTATCGCGGCCACTTACTGACACGGCCGTCAGGGCAACCGCCGGGCCCGGGGGCCCCCGCTGACGTGGCTACCTGTCACATGACCGCTGGTCAACGCGCCGGTGTCCGCAAGGTGACAGGACATGTTCCATATTGTGGCCTGGTTCGTCCTTTGTGATGAATGCGGCTGTTGATTATCTCGTCTCCGATTGTGTCGTTCGTGTGAATGCCGGGGTTGCAGAGTGGGTAGATGCCTGACGGCGTGATCGCCATGGGCGCGGCAGGAGGCGAGATGAGAGGCGGCATTGGTAATGCTCGCGCGGGGCGCCGGAGCCCCGCGCCCCGCTCGTCGAGAAAGGGTGCCCGCTACATCGGCGTGACGATGATCGGGGCCCTGGCCGCCGCGGGGCTTGCGGCGTGCGGTTCGAGCAGCGCCGCCACCGGCGGAACGGTGACGCTGAACTTCTATAACTTCCCCGACCCGTCCGGTGCGGTCCAGTCGGCCGTGGACAACTGCAGCGCGCAGAGCCACGGCAAATACACGATCAGCTACAACAAGCTGCAGAACGCGGCCGACCAGCAGCGGCTGCAGATGGCCCGGCGGCTCGCCGCCGGGGACAGCTCGATGGACATCCTCGGGCTTGACGTGACCTGGGAGGCCGAGTTCGCCACGGCCGGCTGGATCCGGCCGTGGACCGGCCAGTACCGGGCGGAGGCCATCCAGGGAACGCTCAAGGGGCCGCTGAACACCGCCATCTGGCACGGCAAGCTGGTCGCGGTCCCGTACAACAGCAACACCCAGTTGCTCTGGTACCGCTCGGACCTGGTGAAGACCCCGCCGAAGACCTGGGCGCAGATGATCGCCGATGCGGAGCAGCTGGCCAAGGCGGGCAAGCCGCACCTCATCGAGATCCAGGGCGCCCAGTACGAGGGCACCGTGGTGTGGTTCAACACGCTGGTGGCCAGCGCGGGCGGCAACATCCTGAACCCGACCTCGACCGCTGCCCAGCTCGGCCCGCCCGCCATCAAGGCGCTGTCCATCATGAAGCAGCTCGCGAGTTCCCCCGTCTCCGATCCCAGCCTCGGGGTGCAGATGGAGGACCAGAACCGGCTCGCGATGGAATCCGGCACCGCGGCGTTCGAGCTGAACTACCCCTACGTCTATCCGTCGATGAAGGCCGACCAGCCCGCGTTGTTCAAGCACTTCAAGTGGGCGCCTTACCCGAGCGTCTACCCGGGCAGGCCGGCCCGGGTCACCATCGGCGGCATCGACCTGGCGGTCAGCGCCTACTCACAGCATCCGCAGCTTGCCTTCCAGGCGGCGCTGTGCCTGCGCAACGCCCAGAACCAGCTCACCGCCGCGATCAAGGGCGGCCTGCCGCCGACGCTGGCCAGCGTCTACAACAACCCGCAGATGCAGTCCGCCTACCCGTTCCGGCGCCTGATCCTCCAGCAGGTCAACAACGGCGCCGTGCGGCCCAAGACGCCGCTCTACCAGGTCGTGTCCGTGGCGATCTCGCACCAGGTCTCGCCACCTGGCTCGATCGTCCCGGTGCCCACCGAGCAAAACCTGCGCACCCAAATCAACAACGCCCTCCAGGGCAAGGGGCTGACCCCATGAGTGCCGCGCGTTCGTGCAGAGAGGCAGACAGATGACCACCACCACTCCTGCGGTCACCACCCAGGAACCGGTCGCCGCCGGGCGGCGCCGCAAGCCACGGCTGTCCGAGGGTGCGCGTGCGGAACGGCGGCTGGGCTGGCTGCTCTGCGCGCCCGCGGTGATCGTGATGGTCGCGGTGACCGCGTACCCGATCGGCTATGCCGTCTACCTGTCGTTCCAGCGGTACATCCTGTCCGCCCCGCAGCTGAACAAGTTCGTCGGGTTCAGCAATTACGCCGCCGTGCTCAGCTCGCCGTTCTGGTGGCAGGCGCTGAAAGTCACGGCCGTCATCACGGTGGTCTCGGTGGCGGTCGAGCTGGTGCTCGGCATGCTGCTGGCGCTGCTCATGTACCGGACGATCTTCGGGCGGGGCACGGTCCGCACCACGATGCTCATCCCGTACGGGATCGTCACCATCGTCGCCGCGTTCGGCTGGCAGTACGCCTGGACGCCGAGCACCGGCTACCTGTCCGCGCTGTTCCACAACGGTGCACCGCTGACCAACACCTGGTACGCCATCGCGATCATCATCATGGCCGAGATCTGGAAGACCACCCCGTTCATGGCGCTGCTGCTGATGGCGGGCCTCTCGCTGGTGCCTGAGGACCTGCTGAAGGCCGCGAAGGTGGACGGGGCCACCGCGTGGCAGCGGTTCTGGCGGATCATGGTGCCGCTGATGAAGCCCGCGATCCTGGTCGCGCTGCTGTTCAGAACGCTGGACGCGTTCCGGATATTCGACAACATCTTCATCCTCACCAGCGGCGCGAACCACACCTCTTCGGTGTCGATGCTGAACTACAGCAACCTGTTCACCGGCTTCAACTTCGGGATCGGGTCGGCCATGTCGGTGCTGATCCTGATCTGCGTCGCGATCATCGCGGTGCTCTTCATCAAGGGCTTCGGCACCGCCGCTCCCGGATCGGACATCCGGCGATGAGGACGGCCCTTAGCACAGAAACGGAGGTGGGACGCTGATGGCAGCCACGACGGCACGGCAGCGGGTCGGCTGGGGGACCGCCAACACGATCGCGATCCTGCTGGCGCTCATCCCGGTGCTCTGGATCGTGTCCCTGTCGTTCAAGACGCCGACCGCGATCACCGACCCCTCCTTCTTCCCGTCGCAGTGGACCTGGTCGAACTACTCCGGCATCCTGACCAGCTCCCAGTTCATCCGGCCGCTGATCAACTCGATCGGGATCGGGCTGATCGCCACGTTCGTCGCTGTGGTGCTGGCGTCGATGGCGGCCTACGCGGTGGCCCGGCTGAGGTTCCCCGGCAAGAGCGTGCTGATCGGGGTGTCGCTGCTCATCGCCATGTTCCCGGCGATCGCACTGGCGACCCCCTTGTTCAACATCGAGCGGATCCTCGGCCTGTTCGACACCTGGCCCGGCCTCATCATTCCTTACGTCGCCACCGGCCTGCCGCTGGGCATCTACACGCTGTCGGCGTTCTTCCGGGAGATCCCCTGGGAGCTGGAGAAGGCCGCCAAGGTGGACGGGGCCACGCCGTTCCAGGCGTTCGTCCGGGTCATCGCCCCGCTCGCCGCGCCCGGCATGGTCACGACCGCGATCCTGGTGTTCCTGTTCTGCTGGAACGAGTTCCTGCTCGCGATCACGCTGACCTCGACGCTCCGGGCGCGCACCGCCCCGGCCGCGATGGCCTTCTTCACCGGGAACTCAGCGTTCGCGGTGCCCACCGGGACGATCACCGCGGCCGCGGTGATCATCACCATCCCGATCATCATCTTCGTGCTGTTTTTCCAGCGCCGGATCGTCGCAGGGCTGACGTCGGGCGCGGTCAAGGGCTAGGCCGGACAGGAGAAATCAAGTGGCTGAGATCATTCTCGATCACCTCACCAAGCGCTTCCCCGACGGGGCGCTCGCGGTCGACGACTTCAACCTGACCATCGCGGACGGGGAGTTCGTCATCCTGGTCGGCCCGTCCGGCTGCGGGAAGTCCACGACGCTCAACATGATCGCCGGCCTGGAGGACATCTCCGACGGCGAGCTGCGCATCGCCGGCCAGGTGGTGAACAACAAGACGCCCAAGGACCGCGACATCGCGATGATATTCCAGAGCTACGCGCTGTACCCGCACATGACCGTGCGGCAGAACATGGGCTTCGCGCTCAAGCTGGCCAAGACTCCCCAGGCCACCATCAACGAGAAGGTCGAGGAGGCGGCCCGGATCCTGGACCTCACCCAGCACCTGGACCGCAAGCCGGCCAACCTGTCCGGTGGCCAGCGGCAGCGGGTGGCCATGGGGCGGGCGATCGTCCGTGACCCGGCGGCGTTCCTCATGGACGAGCCGCTGTCGAACCTGGACGCGAAGCTCCGCGTGCAGATGCGCACCGAGGTGTCGCGGATCCAGCGGCGCCTCGGCACCACGACCGTGTACGTGACGCACGACCAGACCGAGGCGATGACCCTCGGCGACCGGGTCGCCGTCATGCGCAGCGGCCTGCTCCAGCAGGCCGGCACGCCGAAGGAGCTTTACGACACACCCGTCAACCTGTTCGTGGCCGGCTTCATCGGCTCGCCCGCCATGAACTTCATGGCCGGCACCCTCGAGAACGGCATGGTGCGCACCCCGCTCGGCGACTTCAGGCTCGGTGACCGGCTGCGCCGCGAGGTGGAGTCGGCCGGCGCCGGCCGCGAGGTCATCGTGGGCCTGCGGCCGGAGAACTTCGAGGACGCGTCGCTGGTCTCGGCCGACAGCCGCCAGTACGGGATCACCTTCCGCACCGGCATCGACGTGCTCGAGTCCATGGGCTCCGACGTGTACGTCTACTTCACCCGGGGCCCTGAGCAGGGCGTGAACGCCGCCGAACTGGAGGAACTCGCCAGGGACTCGGGGCGGGCCGACACCGGCGCCAGCGGCGACACCCTGGTCGCCAGGCTGGACGCCGCGACCGGCGTCCGCGAGGGCCAGGACGCCGAGCTGTGGGTGGACGCCCGGGCCATGCACATCTTCGACCCGGCCACCGGCCGCAACCTGTCGCTGGGCGCCAGGGACGGCGGCGCGGGCCCGGCCGGGGGCGCGTCCAGCCCGGCTTCGTCCGCCCAGGCGGACCCCAGCCCGGCTCCTGCCGAGCAGCCAGCCCCCGGCCCGCCGCCATCGGCGGGGCCGGCCGAGACGGGGGCCGGCGAGGCGGCCACGGGCGGGGAGGCTACCTGATCTCCCGGCGCAGCCGCTCGATCACCTCGTCGTTCCACTCGTGGGTGCGCATCAGCCGGTACCGCTCCCTGGCCACCCGCTGGTAGGCCTCGGCGTCGGTGCCGGGGCCGATCAGGTCGGCCTCGCGCAGCATGCGCACGACCGGGCGGTATTCCTCGGCGTACCACAGCCGGGCGATCTCCCCCCGGTCCAGGAACCGGTGTGCGTGCTGGAGGTACCGGAACCCCCAGGCTTCGACGCCCTCCCCCAGTTCGGCGTAGGACCAGGGGTCGGCGAAGGTGATCGTGGCGTAGGCCTGCTCGGGCAGCGGCACCCGGGACCGGAACATCCGCTCGTAGTCCTTCATCACCAGGTCGCCGCGGCTGCGGATGCCGGCCGCGGGCACCGTGGTCAGGACCTCGGTGACGTAGGCGTCGATGACCTGCTGCCCCGTGGCGATGGCGATGGACACCCGGTGGTGCCCGTCCTTGACGAAGTGCAGGTCGCCGACCCGGTACACGTCGATGGGCGGGATGCTCTCACCGCGCTTCTGGGCCAGCGCGAGCCGTTCCCAGCGCTCCCGCACCCGGCTCGAGGTGGGCCGGAAGTGCCGGTCGAAGTCGCGCCGCGAGTCCACGGTGCCGACCACCGTGTCCAGCGCGATCGTCCGCAGGCCCAGGTTCCGCTCGCCCCTGCGGCCGAGCGCGGCGACGACGTCGTCGAACGGCAGGATCAGGTTGACGTCGTCGGGTTCCCGACGCAGCCGGTGGGCGAGCCGGGAGAGCACCTCGCGCCGCCGGGCGCGCTGGAAGTCGTCCGCCACGTCGGCGCGGGGGAAGCCGGTCTCAGCGGGCATGGGAGCAGCCGTCCCGGGAGTGCTGGGCGCCGGCGCCCGGCTCGATCTCCAGCAGATGCCGTCCCACGACGTTGCGCACCACGGTCCGGCCGAGCCGGTGGTCGCCGGGCGGCATGCCGTGCGGGTGGACGTGCCCGTGCAGCAGCAGGGCGGGCTGGAGCCGTGCGATGAGCCGGTGCAGTGTGTGGAACCCCTGATGCGGCGGGTCCGCGCCGTCCCCGACGCCGGCCGGTGGCGCGTGGGTGAGCAGCACGTCCACGCCGCGCCCGTCCCGGGCCCGGCGCCACCCGGCCCGCCGGGCCAGGCCGCGGGCCCGCCGGGCCTGCTGGCGCTCGGTGTACTGGTTGGGGCCTTCGCGGTAGCGGCGGCAGCCGCCCAGCCCGGCCAGCCGCAGCCCGGCCGCGTCGACGACCCGCTGGTCGGCGCTGATCGCCCCGTCCGGCCAGGGGAACCTGGCCGGCAGCCCGGCCCGCAGCGGCAGCCCGGCCCGGGACGTGCGGTACCCGGAGATATCGGGGTCGTGGTTGCCGGGCACGAACACCAGCGGCACGTCGAGCAGGTTCATCAACTCGCCCAGGTACTCGAATGGCAGGTCGCCGCAGGCAACGATGAGCTGGGCCTGCCGTACCGCATGCACGTCGGCCAGCAGCGCATCGTCCACCTCATCGGAGACGGCGAGGACGAGGACCACATGCCGATCGTACGTCGCGGCCGGGGCGCCGGCCGCGCCCGGCGCCGCGCGCCGCCCCGGCCCGCGGCGCCGGGCGGCCGCGTTCTCGACAGGACGGCCCGGCCCGCACTACCGTCCAGATGCGAACTTTGACCAGGCCGGGAGGCGCGGTGGATGGAGAGGTCAGGCACCTGGTGGGGCTGCTGCTCGGCACCGAGGACGACTGGCCTCGCGCGTTCGAGCACCTGGTCGCCGCCCTCGGCCCGGTACTGGACGACACCGGCCGGCGGCACACCTTCACCACCGAGCGGCTGACCATCGAGCCGTTCTCGCTCCGGTCCAAGCCGCGCACCGACCTGGTCATCGACCGGCTCGGCTACTGGTACTACCACCCGCGGGAGTGGCTGAAGAAGGTCGCCCTGATGGATGAGGTGTACCTGCTCAACTCCCCGTTCACGTTCCAGGCGATGGAGAAGCACGCGGCCTACTGCGCGATGATGCGGCTCGGCCTGAAGGTGCCGGAGACGGTGCTGGTCCCGTACAAGAACCCGGTGGACCACGACAAGTACGCCTTCACCGCGCAGCGCTACAACCAGCCGTTCGACCTGGACGCGCTCGCCGCCGGGATCGGCTATCCGCTGTACATGAAGCCCTACGACGGCGGCGGCTGGCGCGGGGTGTCCCGGGTGAACACCCCCGATGAACTGCACCGCGCGTACAACTCCTCCGGCGAGATGCTCATGCACCTGCAGGCGTCGGTGGACTACGACGTGTTCGCCCGGGCGCTGTCGATCGGCGCGGAGACGATGGTGATGCGCTTCGATCCGGCCGCGCCGATGCATTCGCGGTACCGGGTCGAGCACGACTTCCTCGACGCCGCCGCCGGGATCGAGGCCATCACGATCTCCCGGGTCGTCAACGCGTTCTTCCGCTGGGAGTTCAACTCCTGCGAGATGCTCGTGCGCGAGGGCGACGTGTACCCGATCGACTACGCCAACGCCTGCCCGGACATCTCGGTCACCTCGCTGCATTACTACTTCCCCTGGGCCATCAAGACGCTGCTGAAGTGGACGGTGTTCTGCCTGGCGACCGGCAGGCAGCCGCGGCTGGACACCGACACCCGCAGCTACTTCGAGATCAGCGACCGCAGCGACCTGGACTACGGCCAGAAGCTGGCCGGCTACCGGCGCCTGGCCGACGCCCATTTCGCCGTGGACGACTACCGGGAGTTCTGCGCCGCGCGGCTGGGCGACATCGACCAGCGGGTGCTGGACTGGGCGGCGGGCCCCGACTTCGACCGCCTGATCGTCGACACGGTCACGGTGACCTATCCGGCAGCCGAGCACGAGCGCTTCATCGCCCATTTCCGCGGGCTGACCGGCCTGTGGGCGGCGGACGAGACGGCGCGGCTGTCGTCCTGAGCCCGGCCGCTACCCTGCCCGGGCGTGGCCGCCGCACGTCGCCGGGCTGGCGCTGGCGGCCGCCCGTCAGCGGAACGCGGCGGTCACCGGGGCCAGCCGCAGCACGTCCTGCGGCCCGTCCAGATCGGGCAGGGAGACGAACACGGTGGCGACGCCGCGCTCGGCGAGCAGCCGGTAGCGGCCGATGTGGTCGGCGGCGGTGCCCGCGTGATGCCGCTTGGCGAACGTGGCGGCCGGGGTACGGCCGCGCAGCCGCTCCACCAGCGCGGCGGCATGCGCCCGGTCCTCGCCGATGACCGGGATGTCGAGCACGGTCACCGCCACCTCCGCCGGGTCGCGCCCGGCCTCGCGGCAGTACTCGCGCAGCACCGCCACCTTGCGGTCGAGGACGTCCAGGCCGGACGGCAGGTTGCAGCCGTCGCCCAGCCGCGCCGCGATCCGCAGGGTGCGGCGCTCACCGCCGCCGCCGACGATGACGGGCACATGCGATACGGGACGCGGGTAGCAGGTGGTCTCGGGCAGCGACACCCTGGTCCCGCGGTAGGCCTTGGTGCCGGGCTGCCACAACGCCCGGAGCGTCTCGATGGCGGTTTCGAGCTGATCCAGCCGCGCGGCGGCCGCGGGAAACGGCAGCCCGAACGCCGCGTGCTCGCGGTCCCACCAGCCCGCGCCGATCCCGCAGAACGCGCGGCCGCCGGTGAGCACGTCGAGCGTGGCGACGGTCTTGGCCAGGATCCCCGGTGCCCGGAAGGTCACCGGGGTGACCAGGGTGCCCAGCCGCAGCCCGGGCGCGAGCCCGGCCAGCAGGCCGAGCGTCACCCACGGCTCGGGGATGGGCTCCCACGCCCGGCCCGCTTGCGGGATCTGGATCAGGTGGTCCATCAGCGCGATGCCGTCGAGGCCGGCCTCGACGGCGGCCCCGGCCACGGCGGCGAGCCAGCCGGGCGGGTCGTCCTGCCATGGGAACCGGGAGATCTGCAGGACGAAGCGCAGCCGGGCCGGCCGCTCGTCCTGCTCGGTCGCGGCCCGGCCGCTGCCCGGGGAATGCGCGGGCTCGATCACCGCCTCGCCGGGCCGGGTGACCAGGTCCCACCCTTCGGCGGCGATCTCACCGGAGGCCGCGGGCACCCGCCGGAGCTGGCCGTCCAGGACGGCCGCGGGCACGCTGCGGTCCCGTTCCGCGTTGCGCCGGCGGCACACCGCGGGATCGGTGTCGAACAGCACGGCGACGGCCGGCAGCCCGGCCTGGCGGGCCAGGCCGAGCTGGGCACGCCGCCGGGCGGTATCCAGCCCGAGGGTGTCGACGACGGTGGTCAGGCCGCGCTTCAGCCGGGCCGCGACGATCTGGTCGAGCAGGGCGAACGCGTCCACCGAGGCGTCGAGGTCGTGCTCACCACTGCCGACGACGCCGCGCAGCCGGTCGGCGGACACCACCTCCTCCGGCCGGTACCTGGCCGCGGCCCAGGCCGACTTTCCCGAGCCGGACGCGCCGACGAGCACGACGAGCGCGGGATCGGGCAGCGCGGTGGTCACGCCCTTCTCTACCACACCCGATGCGCCCGGGCGGCTTAGTGGGCGGCCGGCTCCCGGACGTCGACGCCGCGCTGGCGCAGTTCCGATTCGACCCGGTAGACCTCCGCCTGGTCGAACCGCTGGGATCCCGCCCCGCGTGGCGGGGTGACCGTCAGCCGCTGGCAGGCGGTCCCGAGAGCGTCCAGGTAGGCGCCGCGCAGGGCGCGCACCCGCACGTTCTTGTTCGGGATGCCGGTCCGGGTCTCCATGCTTTCCAGTTCGGCGCGGAGCCGGCGCAGGGTCGTGGTCAGCCGTTCGATCGGCTCCAGCTCGGGGGCACGCGACCTGGGCCACCGTTCGCTTGCCCAGCGGAATCCACGGAAGGCGAGGATCAGCCCGTATCCCAGTGCCGTGGGCAGCATGATCACCAGGATGAATTCCACGTACGGGCTCACGGGATCAAGTCTCCGCTCGTTGGGCAAGCTGTTCAAGTCGGGGCAAGGCGCAATGCAGGCGGCGCGGCGAGGAGGAACATGAACCAGGCAGCGAACGGCTCGCGGTGGTGGCAGGGCGCGACCCTGTACCAGATCTACGTCCGATCCTGGCGGGACACCGACGCCGACGGGTACGGCGACCTGCCCGGGGTGATCGCCGGCCTGGACTACCTGGCCTGGCTGGGCGTGGATGCCATCTGGCTGTCGCCCACGATGCCGTCCCCGGACGAGGACTGGGGCTACGACGTCAGCGACTACCTGGGGGTGCACCCGGACCTCGGCACGCTCGCCGACATGGACAAGCTCATCGACGAGGCCGCGCAGCGCGGCATCAAGATCGTGCTCGACCTAGTGCCGAATCACACCAGCAGCACCCATGCCTGGTTCACCGACGCCCGGTCCGGCCGTGATTCGGCGCACCGCGGCTACTACGTGTGGGCCGACCCGGTGGACGGCAGCCCGCCGAACAACTGGCGGGACGCGATCGGGGCGTCCGCCTGGACGCTGGATGACGCCAGCGGCCAGTACTACCTGCACAACTTCCTGCCTTGCCAGCCGGACCTGAACTGGTGGGACCCCCGGGTGCACGAGGAGTTCCGGGAGATCATCCGGTTCTGGTTCGACCGGGGCGTGGCCGGCTTCCGCATCGACGTCGCCCACGGCCTCTACAAGGACGCCCAGCTTCGCGACAACCCGCCACTGGTCGGCGGCACCCGCCTGGATGGCGGGTTTGGCCTGCGGCCGGTGTACAGCTCACACCGGCCGGAGACGCACGGCATCTACCGCGACTGGCGGAAGATCGCGGACGGCTACTCGCCGCAGCGCCTGCTGCTCGGTGAGACGTGGATGGGTGACCTGGGCATGGTGGCGTCCTACTACGGGCAGAACGACGAACTCGACCTGGCCTTCAACCTCCCGTTCGTGTTCGCCGAATTCGACGCCGACGCGCTCGCCGGGGTGGTGGACCAGACGCTGGCCAAGCTGCCGGCCGGCTCCTCCCCGGTGTGGACGGCGTCCAACCACGACATCAGCCGCTTCCCCACCCGCTGGTGCGGCGGCGACGAGCGCAAGGCGCGGCTGGCCCTGCTGGTGCTGGCCACCCTGCCCGGCGCCACGACCTTCTACTACGGCGACGAGATCGCGATGACCGATGTCGCGGTGCCCAGCGAGTTGCGCAGAGACCGGATGACCCCAGGAGTGGGTACCCAGGGCCGGGACGCCGAGCGGACCCCCATGCAGTGGGACGCCTCAGTGGGACGCCTCGCCGTCGGCCGGGTTCACCGCCGAGGGCGTCACGCCGTGGCTCCCGTTCGGCGACAACGCCCGTCGCAGCGTGGCCGCCCAGCGCGACGACCCGGGCTCAACCCTGCGGCTGTGCCGTGACCTGCTGGCCCTGCGCCGGACCGCGTTCGCCGGCCAGGTCGCCGCCTACGAACGGCTGCCCGCCCCGCCCGGCGTCTGGTGCTACCGCTCCGGCCCGCTCCTGGTCACCGCCAACTTCACCGGCCACCCCGTGCCCGCGCCGCCGGGCGAGGTACTCCTCGCCACCGCCTCCGGGGCGGGCCTCGGCCCCTGGCAGGGCATGGTCACCCGGGCGCCTTAGTGTCCCGGCCCGCCCGGCCGCACCGTATGAAACAACGAGGCCGCGGGACGAATCCCGCGGCCGTCACACCTCTGGCGAATTACTCGCTTGGGTCATAGTGCTCGTAGCGGTACTGCGCCGACGGGCGACCATAACGCTTGGCCATGACACCTCCTTCGCCGCTCGGCTCGCTAGCACGCCCGGGGTGTGCCGCGCCTCAGCATGAATCATGAACCGATCAATGGGGGACGCCCTTGTCCGGCCCGGGACGAGTATCCCACGGAGGTGCCTCGTCTGCTATTTCGCATAGTGACCGGCCAATTGCCGGGCATGTTGCACGAGTATTGCCCTGAGCATGTTGATGTCATTGCTGTGGCCAGTGCGATTCATGAGGCGCAAAGCTAATAATGTACTGGCCTGGAGGCTAGGTGAGCGTAGCCCTGCAGGCAAACCACAACTAGCCAAGTGCCCACGACGACGGGCCCTTGACCTGCCTGGCTCCGGTGCGGCTGCCCCCGTGAAAGGGCAAGCGCCCCGGCCGCTAGTTCACCTTGACGCTAAGCTCGCCTCCTTCGCCGCATGGAACCACCCGGCGGATTTGCTCTCGGCATCGGCGATCGGCTTCTGGAACAGCGCCGCGGATGGGTACTGCCACGGATCCGCGAAATCAAGCGTGCGCAGGTGGTCGAAACCCTGGTCCTTGTAGTACTGGTGGAGCGCGGTGTTCGTGGTCCACACGTCCACCCGGATCCAGTCCGCCCCCCACTCCGCCGCGGCGCGTGCCGCTGCCCAGTGGATCAGCGCTGCGCCTATGCCCTGGCCGGCGTGGTCCCGGCTGACGATCAGCCGGGACACGTACGCGGCACGTTCTGCCAGTTCCGTCGGCGTCCACAGGATGTCGTTGCCGTGCTCACGGCAGGTGACGGTCCCGATCACCGCGCCCTCGCTGTCCTCCACCATCCAGGTCAGGCCGTCCATGATCCCCTGCGTTATCCGGGCATCCCTGTCGTCCCTGTTGGGCCAGGGCCTGGTCCACTGGTCGGTGTCCTTTTCTTCCCGCAACCATGTCGCCGCCGAGCCGATCAGGCCATAGATGGCGGGGCGATCGTCCAGCACGGCGGGCCGGATGCGATAGGTATTTGTCATGGCTCCACGTGGTTCACGTCTATGTCCCTGTTCACCTGCCCCGCATGGCGCGGATCAAGTGCAGGGGAAGAGGCGGAGTCGGGCAAGGGCTAAGCCCGGGCGGTCAGGTCCGCTGTTGGGCTGCTCCGGCGGTCGGCCGTGTCGTGCGAGTGGGCACCGGTGGGCGCCTCCGTTCCGGGTTGGCTTGGTGAGCCCTGGCAGAAGGCTGGGCCTTTCGGGTCAAGACGGCTCGTCTTTGAGGTCAATCGGCGGGGTGTCGCCCACATTGATGACAAACCTATTGCGGTCCGTGGGGTACACGGTAACGGTGAGACGGATGCGCTCACCCGTTTCGTCGAAGCCGACGCGGAAGATCTCGAATACCGACACCCGCCCGTCGCCAGGAATCTTGAAGTGCCCGGTCTCGAGCTCATCCGGCGCACGCACCGAGATCGAGTCCCGGTAGCCGACCTGCTGGATGCCGCACTCCTTGGCGAGGTATTCCACGGCACCTTCGGGTATGTCGGTGGCCTGGATCAACCGTGTCGCGCCCTTTTCCGTCACCAGCGTCATGGGGTAATACGACGTCTGCAGGGACCACATCGTGTCGTCGATGAAGCGCTGCTGATGCCGGCTCACCACCTGGGCGCCCGCCTCGATGTGCAGGGCTTGCGCCACGGTGGGCGGGGCTATCTGGACCTCCACCCTCGGGGTTGAGTTCTTCGGCGTTCGGCTGCGCGCCTCGACCTCGGCCTTGTAGATGGCCTCGTCCCGGCCGTGCGGCTCTCCAGTGAGGGCCGTCACGAACGGGATGATCCGTTCGGTGACGAAGGTCCCCTGGCCCGGCCGGGTCTCGACCAGGCCGCGGGTGGTCAGCCACTTGATCGCATCCCGAACGGTGTTCCGTGACGCCTCGTACTGGTCACGGAGGTCCATCTCGGTCGGGAGCTGGCTGCCTCGCTTCAGCTCCCCGATCTCGATCTTGCGGCGCAGATCGTCGGCGATCTGCTTGTACAACGGTTCAGCCACCGGTCCTCCTAGAGATCCCAACCAGTCCAATGAGAGGGCTAGCTGGTCTCAAGTGGATCATTCCCGCAATCCGAGCCATCCAACTATTTAGTATGAATCGGGTTTCACTGGCTGGGCGGGCGGGCACAACCCCAGTGCCAGTAAAGGTTGGGATGACTGGAACGGCCCAATCCATGCCGATGATACTAGCAGTCCAACTGCTCGGGTGCATAGGAACGGGTCCACCAGTTCCCAACACCGGTCTGGCCGGTATCAACCGTATCGGACAGACCACCCAGATCGGAGCCTGTGGAACGGATTACCGCAGGTGAGCACGTTAGGGGACGCAAGACATGGCAGCCATCGCCCTCATCGCAGCAATCGGAATCTTCACAGTCGGAGTCGTGGTCGGGGTCATCGCGATGGTCACCCACGGCATCCACCGGGAGCAGCGGCGCTACCAGCAAGAGCGCCGCTACCGTGACGAGCACGGGCTCTGGGACGAGCCGGGTGCGCGGGAATACTTCCTCCCCGATGAGGCTCCCGACGGAGTGAGCCAGACGGCCCGCCGGTTCAACGGGCTGTACGTCCGCCGCCCTACCGACGACCACCGTCGTGATGCCGGCCTGGTCCTTCAGGGCTGACCGGACCGCCGGGCGGCCAAGGTCCCGCAGGCCGGGCCGGACAGCCAGCGCGTTGGCCTTCGCCGCACCATCGCGGGCGCATGGTGCGGCGAAGGCCGTTTCATTTCTTCTCATGGGACCCCGCCCGCCTTCCGGAGCGGCCGCGGAGCGCCCTGATCAGGCGTACCAGGCGCTCGGTCCGGTCGTCGGTGCTGAGCACCCAGCCGCCGAACGCAAGCGCGGTGGCCACGGTGCCGCACACGGCCAGGACGGTGACCCCCGCGGAGCCGGCCGTGAAGGAGAGCGCCAGGCTGGCGCCGAAGCTCAGGCCTATGGTGATCGGGATGCGGGCACGCATGGCCGGCTCACGACGAAACCCGGCCCTGCCGCCCGCATGTTGCCGCGGTCCGGTTCAGGGGAGGTCCTACTAGCTGGGGGAATGTCACTTTGATCATGAGTCCTCCCAAAGGTCCCAACCAGTTGAACCAGCAGACTGATTGTGATCAGGGGGGTGGTCGGCCTCGGTTAGATGATTCCCCTCATTCGGTCACTTCAATCCGTAACGAGCCGCTCCGCGTCGTGTTCGGCTGACCGCGCCGCGCGGGTCGCCGCCGATGCTGGCGGTGAGGTGCCGGTACGGCCTCTAAGCTCGGCAGGGTGCCGGAGATCACTGAGGACCGTTTTCCGTGGCCGCCCGGATCCGCGACCGGGATCGGCTCGCTGCCAGGCACGGAGCCGGTGGAGGCCATGCGGCTGGTCTTCGGCGAGCTGCCGGACCTGCCCCATCTCGCCGAGCTGCCGGCCCGGGGCCCCGGCGCCGACCTGACCGGGCGCACCGCCGCGCTGCTCGTCGATCTGCCCGTGGAGCTCACGCCGGGCGGGTGGCGGTTCACGTCCAGGCCGGGCGGTGACCTCAGCCGGGCGCGCGGATTGCTTTCCGCCGACCTCGACGCCCTGGAGGAGGTCACCGGCGGCTACGCCGGGCCGCTCAAGATCCAGGTATGCGGGCCGTGGACGCTGGCGGCCACCGTCGAGCTGATCCGGAGCCAGGATCCGGCCCTCGCCGACCCCGGGGCCCTCGCCGACCTCACCGCGTCCCTCGCCGAGGGACTCACCGCCCATGTCGCGGATGTCCGCAGGCGGGTTCCCGGCGCCCGTGTCGTGGTCCAGCTGGACGAGCCCGCGCTGCCCGCCGTCATCGCCGGGGAGGTGCCGACCGCCAGCGGGCTGAACCGGTTGCCCGTTCCGGAAGCCGCTGACCTGGAAACCACGCTCGGTGTCACCATCAGCGCCGCGCGGGCGTTCACCGTGGTGCACTGCTGCGCCATGTCGGTACCGTTCGGCATGATCAAAGGTGCTGGTGCGGACGGTGCGGGGTGTGACCTGAGCAAACTGGCGCGAACGGAGGAGGACGCCCTCGCGGGGGCCGTGGAAGCCGGCCTGGCCATCGTCGCCGGGGTGATCCCCGCGACCGGCGCGGCCGGTGCGCCGGAGCCGCCGGCGGCGCGGCAGGCGGCGCGGGCGGTGACCACGTTGTGGCAGCGGATGGGCTGGCCCGCCGCGCGGGGCGGCACCGGGCCAGGCGGTGCCGGGGCGGGTGGGGTCGCGGCGCAGGTGGTGCTGGCGCCCGCGTGCGGGATGGCCGGCGCCACGCCCGGCTACGCGCGGGCCGCGATGGCGTGCTGCCGCGAGGCGGCCGGGCTGCTGCCGGAACTGATCGAGGAGGAGCGGACGTGAGCCAGGCGGACGGTATCGACGCTGCGCGGCGCAGGCACGCGGAGCTGAGCGTGGAGATCGCCGAGAACGACTACCGGTACTACATCCTGGACTCGCCGCTTGTCTCCGATGCCGAGTACGACATGCTCATGCGCGAGATCCGGGCGCTGGAGGAGCAGTACCCGGAGCTGCGCACCCCCGACTCGCCGACGCAGCGGCCGGCCGGCGGCGTCGCCACGCAGTTCACCCCGGTGCGCCACCTGCAGCGGTTGCTCAGCATCGACAACGCGTTCTCGGCGGAAGAACTCGACGCCTGGGCGGCCCGGGCGGCCCGGCTCGGCGGCGAGGGGCCCTACCTCTGCGAGGTCAAGATCGACGGGCTGGCGGTTGCGCTGGTCTACCGGAACGGGGCGCTGGTCCGCGGTGCGACCAGGGGCGACGGCGCCACCGGTGAAGACGTCACCCCCAACGTCCGGACCATCGACGCCGTGCCGAGCCGGCTTACCGGGCCCGACGTGCCCGCCGAGCTCGAGGTGCGCGGCGAGGTGTTCTTCCCCGTGGCCGGGTTCCACGAGCTGAATGAGAAGCTCGGCGAGGCGGGCAAGCCGCTGTTCGCCAACCCGCGCAGCGCCGCCGCCGGGTCGCTGCGGCAGAAGGACCCGAAGATCACCGCGAGCAGGCCGCTCGGGATGATCGTGCACGGGCTCGTGGTGCCGGGCGCCGATCCGGGTGCCGCCGGGATGCCCGAGCCGGGGGAGAGCGCACCGGAAAGCGCGCCGTCCACCCAGTCCGGCTGGTACGACCGGCTGCGCGGCTGGGGCCTGCCGGTCAGCGACCTGGTCAAGGTCGTGCCCGACCTGGACGGTGTGCGGTCCTACATTGCCCATTACGGCGAGCACCGGCACGAGCCGCCCTATGAGATCGACGGCGTCGTGGTCAAGATCGACCGGCTCGACCAGCAGAGCACGCTCGGCTCGACCAGCCGGGCGCCTCGCTGGGCAATCGCGTACAAATACCCGCCGGAGGAGGTGACCACCCGGCTGCGGAAGATCGAGGTCAACGTGGGCCGCACCGGGCGGGTCACGCCGTTCGGGATCATGGACGCGGTCAAGGTGGCCGGGTCCACCGTGACGAACGCGACGCTGCACAACGCCGACGAGATCAAGCGCAAGGGGGTGCTGATCGGCGACATGGTGGTGCTCCGCAAGGCCGGTGACGTCATCCCCGAGATCGTCGGCCCGGTGGCGGACCTGCGCACCGGTGAAGAGCGCGAGTTCGAGTTCCCCGTCGTGTGCCCGGACTGCGGGACCACGCTGGAGCGCGAGGAAGGCGAGGTGGACTGGCGCTGTCCCAACACCAGGTCCTGCCCCGCCCAGCTCCGCGAGCGGCTGTTCTACCTGTCCAGCCGGGCGGCCCTGGATATCGAGGTGCTTGGTTACGAGTCGATCGTCGCGCTGCTCGACTCGGGGCTGGTGACCGACGAGGGCGACCTGTTCTCGGTGACCGAGGAGGGCCTCGCCGGGGTCCCGTTCTTCGTCAACAAGCAGGGCACGCTCAAGGTCAACGCGGGCATGCTGCTGCGCAACCTGGACGAGGCGCGGCGGCGCCCGCTGTGGCGGATCCTGGTCGCGCTGTCCATCCGGCACGTCGGCCCCACCGCGGCCCGCGCGCTCGCCGCCGAGTTCGGCTCGCTGGACCTGATCGCCGGTTCGCCCGCCGAACGGCTCGCCGCCGTGGACGGAGTCGGCCCGACCATCGCGGCCTCGGTGATCGACTGGTTCAAGGTGGACTGGCACGCCGCGATCGTGGACAAGTGGCGGGCCGCCGGTGTCGTGCTGGCCGAGGAGCGGGCCGGGGGCGACGCGCGGCCCCTGGCCGGGGTCACCGTGGTGCTGACCGGCTCGCTCGCGGACCTGACCAGGGACGAGGCCAGCGAGGAGATCACCGGGCGGGGCGGCAAGGTGGCGTCGTCGGTGTCGAAGAAGACCGACTTCGTGGTCGCGGGTGACAACGCCGGCAGCAAGTACGACAAGGCGCTCTCGCTCGGCGTGCCGGTGCTCGACGAGGCGGGGCTGCGGGTCCTGCTGGCCGACGGCGCCGAGGCGGCGCGGGCGGTGGCGGAGAAGGCCCCGGCGGCGGCCGCGCCGGACGCCTGACCACGGCCGCCGCGAGCGCAGCCGCCGCGCCAGGCCCGGCACCCGCCAGGCCGGCGCCCGCGCCGGCGCCAGGCCTGGCACCCACGACGGGCCCGGCGACCGCGATGAGCTAAGAAAATTAGTAGCTCGGTAATGGCGTCCTGACCTGCGATTATGCTCAGCCTTCTGGAAAGTCAGTAACGGATTGTAGGCATGCGGTTTCGCGAAGTACCGCTTTCCCCATACTCTTCTCGTGGGCAGTGCGTATCCGACCGGCTGCGTTAAGGCACGAGGGCGCTATGAGGGATCCGAACGACCCACGCGACAACGGCCCGCGGATCGGCTCACCGCTGTGGATCTACCTGACGGCGGTGACGGGGGCAGGCAGTGCCCTGCTTGCCATTGCGCTGGCGGCCCTGCGGACCGCCGGGCTCCCCGTCCTCGTCCATGGGCCTCTTCTGGCGGCCATTGCCGTGCTCTGCGTGATCGGCGAACTGCGGCCTATCGTGACGCCGGGGAAAACGCGGCCGGATTCCGGTGACGCGTCGCTGACGTTCACCTTCGCCGCACTTCTGTACTGGGGATTTCCGGTCGCGGCACTCATGCGTTTGATAGCCAGCCTGGTCAGCGCCGTGATCGGGCGGCGGGCCCTGTTCCGTGCCGCGTTCAACACCGCGCAGTTCACCCTCAGCCTGGGCGCCGCCTGGCTGGTGCTGCTCGCCGCCGGGATCCACCCCCAGCCGCTGTCGCCGTGGGTGCCGGCCGGCCGCCAGCTCGGGGTGGTCGCGCTGGCCGCCTGCGCCTATTTCGCGGTCAACTTCCTGCTGGTGGGCGTGGCGGTGGCGGTGCACGAGCGGGCCCCCATCGCGGCGACCCTCCGCGGGCTGCTGCCCTACCAGGCCTTCGTCAGCCTCGTGCTGCTGTCCGCCGCCCCGCTCGTGGTCGTGGTCATGAGCCGGTCGGTGCTCCTGGTACTGCTCTTCCTGCTGCCGATGACCGCCGTCTATGCCAGCGCCGCGATGTCGCTGAAACGAGAGCACCAGGCGCTGCACGACGAGCTGACCGGGCTGCCCAACCGCGCCTTCCTGCATGCGAAGGCCGGCGAGGCGGTGGCCGAGGCGGCGCGCAAGGGCAGCCGGGTCGGGTTCCTCCTGCTTGACCTCGATCGCTTCAAGGTGGTCAACGACACCCTCGGGCACGCGGCCGGGGACCGCGTGCTGAAGATCGTGGCGCACCGCCTCGCCCACAGTGTCCGGCCGGGCGACGTGGTGGCGCGCCTGGGCGGGGACGAGTTCGCGGTGCTGCTGCCGTCCGCGCGGCCGGGCAGCACGGCCCGCGAGGTGGCCGTGCGGCTGCGCGCCGCGCTGGCCGGCGCGATCCAGCTCGACGGGATGACGCTCCAGATCGAGGCGAGCATCGGCATCGCCTTCTACCCGGAGGACGCGCCAGGGGTCGACCTGCTGATACAGCGCGCCGACGTGGCGATGTACCTGGCGAAGGAGCGCCGCACCGGGGTGGAGGCCTATTCCACCGGCGCCGACCGGCGGTCGGCCGCCCCGGTGTCACTGCTCGGGGACCTGCGGCGCGGCCTGGACCACGGCGAGCTGGAACTGCACTACCAGCCGAAGGTATCCCTGGCGGGCGGGCGCACCTGCGGGATGGAAGCCCTTATCCGGTGGCGGCACCCGCAACGGGGAATGGTCCTGCCTGGCGAGTTCATCCACGCCGCGCAGCGTTCCTCGCTGATGCCCAAGCTGACGGCGTTCGTGGTGGACGCCGCGCTCAGCCAGGCCGCGCACTGGCGCCGGGACGGGCTTGGCGTGCAGATGTGCCTGAACCTCACCGATCGCGACCTGCTGGACAGCAAGCTCACCGGGATGATCAGCGGCGGCCTGGAGGCGCACGGCCTGGAGCCCGCCGATCTCATGCTGGAGATCGGCGAAGGGGTGCTCGCGGGCGAGCCCGCGCAGGCCATCGCGGCCGTGCACGCGCTCGCCGCGCTGGGGGTCGCGATCTGCATCGACGACTTCGGCACCGCTTCCTCGTCGCCGGTCAGGCTGAAGCGGCTGCCGGTGAGCGAGGTCAAGGTCGACGCGTCGTTCGTCACCAGGCTGTTCGACGTGGCCGACAACGAGCCGATCGTCCGGTCGCTGGTGGGGCTGGTGCGGGCCCTGGGGATCCGGTCGGTGGCCGAGGGCGTGGAGACGGCCGAGGTGGCGGCGGCGCTGGCGGCCATGGGATGCGACGCCGCGCAGGGCTGGTGTTTCAGCCGCCCGCTCGAGCCGGCCGCCGCCCGCCAGTGGCTCGCGAACCACCTGCCAGCGCCCGCCCGCGACGGGGCACCCCCGCCAGCTCGCGACGGGGCACCCCCGCCAGCCCCGGACCGGGACGAAGCGCCGGGCGGGGACCAGGGACCGGAACGGGACGCAGGGCCGCTGGTGCTGCCGCCGCAGGCCCGTCGGCCCGCCGGGCGCCGCCTGCCGCGTTCCCCGGTGCCGCCCGCCGGCGCCCCCGCGGGTAGCCGGCCCGGCGCCGCGGCCCGTTAACCGGTCGGCGGGCCCGCGCCCGGACCTTAACCGGTCGGCGGGCCCGCGCCCGGACCCTAGGATTGCAGCATGCCAATCGCTCGTGACGATGTCGCACACCTGGCCAGGCTCTCCCGGCTCGCCCTGGCCGAGGATGAACTGGACCACCTGGCCCCGCAGCTTGATGAGATCATCGCCGCGGTGGCCCGGGTCCAGGAGGTCACCGCCGAGGGCATCCCGCCGACCTCGCATGCGGTCCCGCTGGTCAACGTGTTCCGCGAGGACACCGTCGTGCCCTGCCTGGACGTCGGCACGGTGCTCGGCCAGGCGCCCGCCGTGGAGCAGCAGCGGTTCCGGGTACCGCGGATCCTGGCGGAGGACTGACCATGGCTGAGCTCTTCCGCATGACCGCCGCACAGCTCGCCGCGGCCATCCGCGACGGCGAGGTCTCCGCGGCCGAGGTGACCGACGCGCACCTGGCCAGGATCGAGGAGGTCGAGCCACGCGTCCGCGCCTTCCTGCACGTCGCGGCGGATCAGGCGCGCGAGGCCGCCAGTACGGTGGACCGCCTGCGGTCGAGCGGTGCGCCACTCGGGCCGCTGGCCGGGGTGCCGCTGGCCCTCAAGGACGTGTTCACCACCAAGGACATGCCCACCACCTGCGGGTCTGCCATCCTCGACGGCTGGCTCCCCCCGTACGACGCCACGATCACCCGGCGGCTGCGCGAGGCCGGCGTGGTGATCCTCGGCAAGACCAACATGGACGAGTTCGCCATGGGCTCCTCCACCGAGAACTCTGCGTTCGGCCCGTCACGCAACCCGTGGGACCTTGACAGGGTGCCCGGCGGTTCGTCCGGCGGATCCTCCGCCGCGGTGGCCGCCTACGAGGCCCCGCTGGGCCTCGGCACCGACACCGGCGGCTCGATCCGCCAGCCGGGCGCGGTCTGCGGGGTGGTCGGGGTCAAGCCCACCTACGGCGGCAACTCCCGGTACGGGGTGGTGGCGTTCGCGTCCTCCCTGGACACGCCGGGCCCGCTGGCCCGCACCGTGCTCGACGCGGCGCTGCTGCACGAGGTGATGTCCGGGCACGACCCGTGCGACGCCACCTCGGTGGACGCCCCGGTCCCCCCGGTGGTCGCCGCGGCCCGGCAGGCAGACGTGAGCGGGATGACCATCGGCGTGGTGCCGGAATTCACCGGCGAAGGCTTCCAGCCGGGCGTGCTGGCCAAGTTCGGCGAGGCCGTCGAACTGCTGGAGTCGCTGGGCGCGAAGGTGACCGAGGTCTCCTGCCCGCACTTCAGCTACGCCCTGCCCGCCTACTACCTGATCGCGCCCAGCGAGTGCTCCTCCAACCTGGCCCGCTTCGACGCCATGCGCTACGGGCTGCGAGTGGGGGACGACGGGACCCGCAGCGCCGAAGAGGTGATGGCGCTGACCCGGGCGCAGGGGTTCGGCGCCGAGGTGAAGCGGCGGATCATGCTGGGCACCTACGCCCTGTCCAGCGGGTACTACGACGCCTACTACGGCAAGGCGCAGCAGGTCCGCACCCTGATCACCAGGGACTTCGAGGCCGCGTTCGAGCGGGTGGACGTGCTGATCTCCCCGGCCACGCCGACCACGGCCTTCCCGCTGGGCGAGCGGGTCGACAACCCGATGGCCATGTACCTCGCCGACCTGTGCACGATCCCGTCGGACCTGGCGGGCAACGCGGCGCTGTCGGTGCCCTGCGGGCTGGCCCCCGAGGACGGCCTGCCGGTCGGCCTGCAGATCATGACGCCGGTGCTGGCCGACGACCGGATGTACCGGGTCGGCGCCGCGGTGGAGGCGGCGCTGGACGCACGCCGCGGTTATCCGCTGCTGAACGACGCGAGGGGGCTTGCCTGATGCCCGGCAGCAGTATGGGGCGGGGTGGCGGGGTCAGGGCTAGCAGAGCGCTGGTCGCCTACGACGAGGCGGTGTCCAGGTACGAGCCGCTGATCGGCCTGGAAACCCACGTCGAACTGGGCACCAGGACCAAACTGTTCTGCGGCTGCCCGGCCACGTTCGGCGGCGAGCCGAACACCCACGTCTGCCCGGTCTGCCTGGGCCTGCCCGGGTCGCTGCCGGTGCCGAGCAGGGCGGCGATCGAGTACACGATCCGGATCGGGCTCGCGCTGAACTGCTCGATCGCGCAGTGGTGCCGGTTCGCCAGGAAGAACTACTTCTACCCGGACATGCCGAAGAACTTCCAGATCTCGCAGTATGACGAGCCGCTGTGCACCGACGGCTGGCTGGACGTGACCCTCGGCGAGGCCGGGCCGGACGGCGGCCCGCGCACCTTCCGGGTCGGCATCGAGCGGGTGCACCTGGAGGAGGACACCGGGAAGTCGCAGCACATGGGCGGCGCCACCGGGCGGATCCACGGCGCGGACTACTCGCTGGTGGACTACAACCGGGCCGGCATCCCGCTGGTGGAGATCGTCACCAGGCCGGTCGAGGGCACCGGCCCGCTCGCCCCGGCGGTGGCCCACGCCTACGTGAAGGAACTGCGCGACCTGCTTCGCTCGCTCGGCGTGTCGGACGTCCGGATGGAGGAGGGGTCGCTGCGCTGCGACGTGAACACCTCGCTGTCCCCGCGCGGGTCCGGGCGGTGGGGGACCCGCACAGAGACCAAGAACGTCAACTCGCTCCGGTCCGTCGAGCGGGCCGTGCAGTACGAGGTCGAGCGCCAGGCCGCGGTCCTCGAAGCGGGGGAGCGGGTGATCCAGGAGACCCGCCACTTCCACGAGGACTCCGGGATCACCACGCCGGGGCGGAGCAAGGAAGAGGCGCAGGACTACCGCTACTTCCCCGAGCCGGACCTGGTGCCGCTCGCCCCGCCGCGCGACTGGGTGGAGGAGATCCGCGCCTCGCTGCCCGAGCTGCCCGCGGCCCGGCGGGCCCGGCTGCAGCAGGCCTGGGGCATCACGACGGCCGAGATGACCATCATCCGCAACGCCGGCGCGCTCGACCTGGTCGAGCAGACCATCGCCGCCGGTGCCTCGCCCGCCGACGCCCGCAAGTGGTGGCTCAACGAGCTTGCCCGCCGGGCCAACGACGCCGGCGCCGAGCTGGCCAGCCTGCCGATCACCCCGGCCGACGTGGCGACGCTGGCCGGGCTTGTCGCCGCGGGGACGCTCAACGACCGGCTGGCCCGCCAGGTCATCGAGGGCGTGCTGGCCGGCGAGGGCACGCCGGAAGAGGTGGTGGCGGCCCGCGGCCTGGCCGTGGTGAGCGACGACTCGGTGCTGACCGAGGCGATCGACGCGGCGATCGCCGCCAATCCCGACGTCGCCGGCAAGATCCGCGGCGGCAAGGTCGCCGCCGCCGACGCCCTGGTCGGCGCGGTCATGAAGGCCACGCGCGGGCAGGCCGACGCGTCCCGGGTCCGCGAGCTGATCCTCGCCCGCCTCACCGAGTCATAGAAATACGATTCCCGGGGCCGGCCGGATCCCGGCATGCCGGGTTCCGGCGTGCCCAAGAGCCGCGCCATGCCCGGCGGAAGGGGCGCCGCGAGGCTACGGGCCAGGCACCTGCCGGGATCGCGGCTGTTGAGCTGCCGGGGGTTACTCCGGCGGCCCGGTGCCTGGCTCCTCGGGCGGGTACAGCGGGGTTTCGCCCCCGGGCGTGCGGATCGGGCCGAACTTCTGCTCGTACATGGCCAGGTTCTGGCTGATGGTCCTGATGATGTCGAACAGCGAGGTCGGTGGTATCCGCACCCGGGCGACCAGGCGGTGCGGCGCGCGGATCACCACCTCGCCGTCGGCGGTCCGTGCCTCGGCCGGCGGCTGGCTGCTCACGAAGAAGTCAAAGGTGAACTCGTGCAGGGTGTGCCAGATCGCCAGGCCGTTGGCGTAGCACCCGGCCTCCAGCGCGGTGTCGGCATGCGGTTCGAATTCGATCCGTGGTTGTCCCGGTGGCTCGCTCATACGCCGGACGCTACTAGGACTGGGTGGCCAGCAGCGGCCGGGCCTGGCGGGTGACGTACAGGTCGGCCCGGAACTGCTGGCTCAGCTCGTCGTACGCGGCCTGGATCTCGTCCAGGCCGACGGCGTCGTCGGTGAACTGGACGCTCATCGCGTCATTCCACCAGGTCAGGTCGCGGCGGTTGCCCCACTTGCTCTCGATCGGGGCCCGGACCTTCGCATCGGCGCCGGTAGTGGCGAACATGGCGAACAGGACGGTCATGAACCGGTGGTATGCGGCGAACAACTCGTCCGAGAACAGCACCTTGTTGGCGTACATGATCTGGTCCAGGTCGCGCTTGATCGTGATGGCCTTCCGCGGGTCGGTCTCCTTCCACCCGCCGACGAACGTGCCGAAGCAGAGCAACTGGTTCAGCCCGGGTGCGAGCTTGTCGAAGACGTCCAGGCGGCGGGTGACGACGGTCTGGTTGGCCCACTGCACCTGCTCGATCCGCCGGCTGGCCTTGCTGAACAACACACCGAGCACCACGACGGTGATCGGCGTCAGGGCGCTCACGACCAGGGTCACGATCTGCACGCTGTTCCACGAATCCGCCATCGGTCGTTACCTGCCCTTCTTCTTGCGGCGTACGGCCGCCTTCTGCGCCTTCACCCATTCGTCGACGGTGGCCAGCGGGTCGGGGTCCAACCCGGGCGGGACCAGCCGGTCATGCAAGGCATCGGCCTTGGCGGCCCAGTCGTAGCCGGTGCCCTCGGCATCGTCCAGCGCGGCGTGGGCGCGCAGCGCGTCAAGTTCGTGCCAGTGCAGGTGGTGGCGTGTAGCCAGGCGCAGCGCGGCGTCGGCGGCGTCGCGGCCCTGGAACAGCAGGCCAGGATCGGTGCCCGCGGCGGCGGCCTGAGCGGCGCGGATGCGGGCGCGGGCGGCCAGGCCAGCGCACTGGGCGGGGATCAGGCCGCGGGGGGCGGCGATGGTGATCGCCTCGGTGGCGTGCCGGTCGGCGGCGCCGAGGTCCCCGGTGGCCAGGGCGCAGCCGGCCAACTCCGGCAGGGTTTCGCCGAGTTCGGTGAGGTAGTCGCCGTGGCGGAAACTCCCGGCGGCGGCGGCCAGGCGGGCGGTGGCGGTGGCGGCGTCCCCGGCGGCCAGGGCCAGCCGGCCCAGCACGCGGTCACACCGGGCCACATCGGCGTTCCAGCCGTTCTCACGGCAGATCTGGGCGTTGCGGTCGGTGAGCGCCCGGGCCGGGCCGCGGCGGCCGGTGCGGGCCGGCCAGTCCGCCCACCAGGCCCCGCGAAGCGAGTACAGGTGATTGCCGTCCGGGTCATCGGTGACCTCGATCTGGTCGGCGGCGGTGAACTGCTGTTCGGCCTCGGCGGTGTCGCCCGCCAGGCCGGCCAGCCACCCCAGGAACGCGTGCGCGCTGCGGATGCTTCGCCGGTCGCTGGTGGCCTGGGCGCAGGTGAGCGATTCGGCCGCGGCGTCCCGGGCCGGCCCGGCCAGGCCCTGGCGGCCAAGGCACTCGGCCAGGTTCCGCAGACCGGCCGCCAGGTTCGGCAGGTCCTCGGCGTCCCGGTCGTGGCGGACGCCCGCGGGCAGGTACTCGCCGGCGGTGGCCAGGTCACCCGCGTACACCGCGAACAGACCGGCCGCGTTCAGGTAGAAGCCAAGATCGCGGGGGGTGAGGCGGTCGGCGCAGGCGGCGCGGCGGGCGGGGTCAGCCACGAACGCGCTGGCGGCGCGCTGCCCCAGCCGGGCCGCCGGCAGGGTAAGCCACACCTGGTCGGCGCCGGAGCGGCTCATGTACAGGTCGTCGGCGGGCTGCCAGTGGCCGGCCTCCAGCAGCAGTTCGATGGCCTCGACCACGCGCAGCGCGTCCGTACGAGTGGTCACGTCGCCGGCCGGGAGCCCGGCCAAGGCGGTGCCGGCGGCGGTGTCGGCGGCTTCCATGACCAGGGGGCGGAAGGTGTCGCGGACCAGGGGGTGAGCGGAGATGGTGCCGTCGGGGTGCCAGGACGCCAGCCCGCCCAGCCGGTCCCGCACCGCCGCCTCGGCCATGGCCGGGGTCCAGCCGGCCAGCCGGTCCCCGAACGCCTCGTGGCCGGCGACCGCCAGCACCGCCCCGGCCTTGACGGGCCGGGCGAACAGCGACACCGCGGCGAGCAGGTAGCGGTCCGGTTCGGGCAGTCGGTCGGCGTAGAACCTCAGCACCTTGCCCACCCGGGCGTCGGTGCGCGCCGCGGCGTCCAGTTCGGCGCGCAGCGCTGCCAGATCGCTGGCCAGCGGGCGGTCGGCGAGCAGCCCGGCCAGCACGCTGACCGCCAGGGCGTGCCCGTCCACCGCTGCCACCAGGTCCCGCCGTTCACTGTCTGGGAGCCAGTCCCCGCCGGCGGCGGCTAGCAGTTGTGACCCTTCGGCCAGGGTGAACGGTGGCACCTCCAGCATCCGGGCGGTGGTGCCGTCGAAGGTTTCCAGGTCGGCGAACGGGAACCGGCTGGTCAGCACCACCAGCCCGCCGTGGGGTACCTGGCAGGCGCCGGCCAGCACCTCCCGCAGCGTGCCATCCAGCAACCGCCCGAACCCGTCCCCCGCCGGCCCTTCCTGCGATACCTCCAGGCCATCCAGCACCAAGAGCAGTGGCACTGCCCGCAGGACGGCCAGCACCGTCGCCGCAGGGCGGCCGGTGCCTGCCACCACGGACCCGAGGTTCTCCAGGGCCCAGGTCAGGAGCGCCTCGGCCCAGTGGTCGGCGGAGGGGTCGGCGTAGAAGCTCCACCCGAACACGCCCCGGATCCCGGGCCTGCGTGCCGCGCCGCCAGCCTCAACCCAATGGGTGACCAGCGCGGTTTTCCCCGCCCCGCCCCAGGCGGTCACCCCGATGAGGGAGACCTGGGGGTCGGCGGCCCACCGGTCCAGCCGGGCGAGTTCCTCGGCCCGCCCGGTGAAGTGCGCCACCGGCTCCGCCGCCGGAACCCACGACACCGGGATGCCGCGCCCGCCCGGGCCAGCCTCGCCCGGGCCAGCCCCGCCCGGTGCGTCAGCCCCGCCCGGAACGCCATGCCCGCCCGGGCCGTCGGGCTCGCCCGGGCCGGCCGCCGGGACCGGCGCGGCCGCCGGCGTCCCGGCCCGGGCCAGGAGGCCCTCGGCGGCCGGGAATCTCGCATCCGTCAACGTCTCCAGCAGCAGCACCAGCGCCGAATGATCACCGCCGGGCGCGGGATACAGCACCACCTGCGCCCCGTACTCGATCTCGGCCCGCTGGGCGAGGATCTCCGGGTCGTTGCCCGCCGCGGCGGGATTCCAGGCCACCAGGGCAACATGGCGCGGCGCGCCGCCCGGGTCGATCCTGGTGCCGGTGTGGTCGGCGATCTCCCGCAGGATCGCGGCGATCCGCTGGTCGGCGAAGCTGAACCCCAGCCACACCAGGTGCCCGTCCATCAGCCGGGCCAGCACCTGCGGCAGCTTCCCGGCATAGGCCCGCCGGTACTCCGTGGTCGCCAGCACAATGCTGTCCGGCTGGTTGTGCTGGCCGTGCGCGAACAGCACAGGCAGTTCCGCCTCGCCGAACACGTCCCCGGTCCGCCACCGGTCAAGCCCCAGTTCGTCCTCCCAGGTCATGAACCCTGTCGCCACGGCGGCCGGCCGGACCCGCATCCGCGCGTTCACGATTCCCGGGTCGTAGTTGGTGGTCACCACGGCCTTGACCGGGCACCGGCAGACCAGCTCCTGCACGGGTGTCCACGACCGCCCAGACTCCGGGTCGGTCCGCACCCGCAGCACCCGGCGCAGCACCTCACGGAACACCCCCGGGCCGAGACCACGGCGGACGACCTCCACGACCGCCTCGGGGCTGTCGCGTGCCAGCGCCCGGCAGGTGGCCGCTTCCTTAGCGGTCAGCTTGCTGGCCGCCGCGTCGACCAGTTCCCCGATCAGCCCGTCCCACAGGGGGTAGAGCGGCCGCGATGCGCCCGCGCCCAGGAATGCCACGGCTTCGCCCGAGGCCAGGTACTCGTGCAGCGCGGTTAACCCGGGGGTGTTCACCCGGGTCAGTTCGTCCCGCTGGTCTTCCGGCAGCCCAGAAAGGTAGCCGCCCCCCAAAACGTCCGGCATGGACCCGATCCTCCCAGTAACCGGGCCTGGCCACAGCCATGATCGGGCCGTCGTTCAGGTTTACCGGAGGTTACTGCCGCCTTACCTTGCTGCACTCTCAATCGAAGTGTGACCTTTGGGACCTACAGTGAGAGTCACAGCGATATGACGACCCGTGTTCGTGTGGTTGCAAGGGCGCGCTGCACCGCGGCTCTCGTTTCTCCCAGTGCGTGACAACGGGCCATGGCCCGGTTACTGAGCGGCGGGCTAACCCACAAGGCGGCCCGCCGGCCAGACCAGCCTGACAGCGAGCGGGACTCGGTGGAAGGGAGAGCTCGGTGCGCGGTACAGCATCGGGTGTCCTGCCATGAGCCTGGCACTGCTGGCAGCGATAGCCGCGGTAGTTCTCGCCGCGATCGGAGCGGCGGTGAGCCTGTGGCGTGGCGCTGCCCGCCAGCCATGGCCAGATCTGCGTGCCTACCGGTGGTTCACGATCGCGGCCGGCCTGGTGTGCGCAAACGTGATCGTCGGCCAGGCGGTCCCGCCCCCGCCGGGCGCGGGCTCGATGCTGTCGTTCACCGATCTCCCGGCCCTGCTCCTGCTGCCGGTGATGGCGGCGGGCCTGGCCGGTCTCGCCGCCACCGCCCGCCACGCGGTCCCCGAGGAGCCGGCCCCGCGCCGGCCCCGGCGCGGGCTGGCCATCGCGGCCGCGTACCTGGCGGACGGGTACGCGCTGGCCGCGGCGCTGTTCCTGATCGGCTGGGTGACGTTGTTCGGTGCCCAGTTCGCCCTGTCCGGCGCCGGGCCGTCGTTCGCGGCGCAACTGGTCCACCCGCTGGTTGACCTGATGATCCTCTGGGTCACGCTGCCGCTGGTCCAGACGGCCGGGCGCCGGGCGGTGGCGCCCTACCTGGCCCTGGTGGCCGTCACCGCGGGCGACTCGCTCGCGGTGGCCGCCCGGATGGCCGGGACGCGCCCGGGCACCGGAGCGCTGGCCGCGCAGCTCGTCGCGCTGGTGCTGCTCGCCCTGACGCCGTGGGCCAACGACGCCTGGGCGGCCGGCGGCCGGCGGCTCGGCGGGGCGCGCGAGGTGACCACCGCCGCGGCCGCAGCGGCGGCCGCCGTGGCGGCCCTGCTTGTTGTCGGCCAGGTGGTGGCGACCGGGCACCTGACCGGGCCGGTGGAGATCCTGGTGCTCGGCACCATGGCGGCCATCCTCGCGGTGCGCGTGGTCAGCCTCGTCTGGCGGGTGGACTCCTGGTCGCGGGTGTGGCAGGAATCCGGCCGGCAGTTCCGCCAGCTTGCCGAGCGGACCAGCGACGTGGTGCTGCTCTGCGACGCGGCCGGGGTGATCGGGTACGCGAGCCAGGCGGTCACCGGCTACGGGTACGCGCCGGACGCGCTGCGCGGCACGCACGTGGCCGACCTGTTGCACCCAGAGGAACGGGACGGTGGCATGCGGGCGATCCGCCGGGCGATCACCAGCAAGGCCCAGCGGCCGGGCCACTACCCCTGTCAGGTGCGGGCCGAGGACGGTACCTGGCGCCACGTCGAGGCCACCCTCTCCCGGTACCGCGACCCGGGGCAGACGGACCTGGTGCTGATCACCGCCAGGGACATGAGCGCCCAGGTGGCGCTGCGCCGCCAGGTCACCCATCTCACCTTCCACGACGGGCTGACCGGCCTGCCGAACCGGGCCTATGCCGAGCAGCGCGCCCAGGAGGTGCTCAGCCAGGACCGGGACGCCGCGGCCGCCGCGCTGGCCGTCGCCGACCCGCCCGTGCCCGGGGTCATCGTCGTAGACATCGACGGGTTCACCACGGTGAACGACGCCCGCGGGCACACCGCCGGCGACCTGCTGCTCGCCCAGGTCGCCCGCAGGCTCCGGCTGGCGGTCTCGCCGGAGGACACGGTCGCCCGCTGGGGCGGCGACGAGTTCGCGGTGATCGCCGAGGCCACGGTGAGCGCCGCGGAACTCGCGGACATTGCCGAACGGCTGGCGCGTGGCGTGGCCGCCCTGCCGTTCCGGGTAGGTGATTCGGACCTGAACATCACCGCCAGCGTCGGGGCCGCGCTCGCCGACGGCAGCCCGGCGGCACATGTGTGGCGCAATGCCGAGATGGCGCTGGGCCGGGCCAAGGCCGCCGGGGGCGGCCAGGTCGAGTTGTTCGGGGCCGGCGACGACGCCGGTGCCCGCGACGATCCGGTGCAGGCACCGGCGGAAGCCGCCACGCCGCAGCCCGGCGCGGCGTGAGCCGCCCGCCCGGCCCGGGGGCCGGCGCCGGGTGCCGCCGTGCCGTCTCATACGCCGAGACGAAACTGTTCTCAGGTTGACGGATCTGAACCCATGCACCACAGTGGACTACGTGCAAGGTGGCCACATTCTCGTACTTCCAAGGCGCGCGGATCGCTGACGTCCGCTTATCCGCGCGCTACCCCGACTGCCCAGGGCAGGAGGGGTTTTTTGTTGCCAGCGTTCGCGTTCACCAAGGCAGATGAAGGAAGCATTGGCGATGACTGACCAGACCACGACCGCGGCCGGCTCCCGGCCCGGGCAGACAGGCCCGGCCCGGCCGGGCCAGGCGCCGTCGCCGCGCGACCTCGCGGCACGCGCGCCTGCCCGGGAAGCGGCGAGCCCGCGGCGCGCCGACGAGACGCCCGCCGGAGCCCAGCCGGTCCTGATGACCGGCGCCCAGGCGCTGGTGGCGGCGCTGGAGCGGCTCGGCGTCGATGTCGTCTTCGGCATCCCCGGCGGGGCCATTCTCCCCGCCTACGACCCGCTGTTCGACTCGCGCAGCGTGCGCCACATCCTGGTCAGGCACGAGCAGGGCGCCGGCCACGCCGCGGCGGGCTACGCCCAGGTGACCGGCCGTCCCGGGGTGTGCATCGCCACCTCGGGGCCGGGCGCGACCAACCTGGTCACCCCGCTCGCCGACGCGTACATGGACTCGGTGCCCGTGGTCGCCATCACCGGGCAGGTGCCGTCCAGCCTGATCGGCACGGACGGCTTCCAGGAGGCGGACATCGCCGGGATCACGCTGCCGGTCACCAAGCACAACTTCCTCGTCACCGAGGCCGGCGACATCGCCAGGACCGTGGCGGAGGCGTTCCACGTGGCCGCCACCGGCCGGCCCGGCCCGGTGCTCGTGGACATCGCGAAGGACGCGCTGCAGGCCAAGACGCAGTTCCGCTGGCCGGTGCCGTTCGACCTGCCCGGCTACCACCCGGTGACCCGGCCGCACTCCCGGCAGGTGCGCGAGGCGGCCCGGATGATGATGGCGGCGCAGCGCCCGGTGCTGTACGTCGGCGGCGGCGTGATCAAGGCGGGCGCGAGCGCGGAACTGCTCACGCTGGCCGAGCTGACCGGGATGCCCGTGGTGACCACGCTGATGGCGCGCGGCGCCTTCCCCAGCAGCCACCAGCAGAACCTGGGCATGCCCGGCATGCATGGCAAGGTCGCCGCGGTCGGCGCGCTGCAGAAGGCGGACCTGCTGGTGGCGCTCGGCGCCAGGTTCGACGACCGGGTGACCGGCCGCCTGGACACCTTCGCCCCCGAGGCCGCGGTGGTGCACGCCGACATCGACCCGGCCGAGATCTCCAAGAACCGGCACGCCGAGGTGCCCATCGTGGGCGACTGCCGCGAAGTGATCATCGAACTGATCGCGGCCATCCGCGCCGAGCACGAATCGGGCACCCAGGCGGACCTGTCCGCCTGGAGGTCGCAACTGGAGGCCTGGCGCGCCACCTACCCCCTCGGCTACGACGAGCCGGGCGACGGCTCGCTGTCACCGCAGTACGTGATCGAGCGGATCGGCAAGCTGGCCGGGCCGGACGCGGTGTACGTGGCGGGCGTCGGCCAGCACCAGATGTGGGCCGCCCAGTTCATCGACCACGAGCGGCCCCGGCACTGGCTGAACTCCGGCGGGCTCGGCACGATGGGCTACGCGGTGCCCGCCGCCATGGGCGCGAAGGTGGGCACCCCGGAGTCGGCGGTGTGGGCGATCGACGGCGACGGCTGCTTCCAGATGACCAACCAGGAGCTCGCCACCTGCACGGTGGAGGGCATCCCGATCAAGGTGGCCATCATCAACAACGGCAACCTGGGCATGGTCCGCCAGTGGCAGACGCTCTTCTACAACGAGCGTTACTCCCAGACCGACCTGGACCGGATGGAGCAGGGCACCTCGGCGGGTACCCGGATCCCGGACTTCGTCAAGCTGGCCGAGGCCTACGGCTGCGCCGGCCTGCGCTGCGAGACCGCCGCCGGCGTGGACGCGGTGATCAAGCAGGCCATGGAGATCAACGACCGCCCCGTCGTGATCGACTTCATCGTGCACCGCGACGCGATGGTCTGGCCGATGGTGGCCGCGGGCACCAGCAACGACGACATCAAGGTGGCGCGGGACATGGCGCCGGACTGGGATGTGACCGAATGAGCCAGCCACCGGTGCGCCTGCGGGAGCAGGAGCCGAGCGCGTCCAGGCACACGCTGTCGGTGCTCGTGGAGAACAAGCCCGGGGTGCTCGTCCGGATCGCCGGGCTGTTCTCCCGGCGCGGGTTCAACATCGAGTCGCTGGCAGTGGGGCCGACCGAGCATCACGAGATCTCCCGGATGACGATCGTGGTGAACTGCGCGGAGCACCCGCTCGAGCAGGTCACCAAGCAGCTCAACAAGCTGATCAACGTGCTGAAGATCGTCGAGCTGGAGCCCTCCGTCTCGGTGCAGCGGGAACTCCTGCTGGTCAAGGTGCGCGCCGACGCCGAGACCAGGTCCCGGGTGCTGGAGACCGTCGCGCTGTTCCGCGCCAAGGTGGTCGACGTCGCACAGGACGCGGTGACGGTCGAGGCCACCGGAAACAGGGACAAGCTGGATGCCCTGATCAGGGTGCTTGAGCCGTTCGGCATCAAGGAACTCGTCCAGTCCGGCATGGTGGCCCTGGGGCGCGGGAGCAAGTCCATCACCGACCGCGCGCTGCGGCCACTGGACCGCGGCGCGGGCGGCTCAGCGCAGTAGCGGAAGCAGTAGACGAAAGGCAACCGATGGCAGACATCTTCTACGACGACCAGGCTGACCTGGCAGTCATCCAGCGGCGTCACGTGGCGGTGCTCGGCTACGGCAGTCAGGGGCATGCGCACGCGCTGTCGCTGCGTGACTCCGGCGTGGACGTCAGGGTCGGCCTGCCGGAGGGATCGCGCAGCAGGGCGGCCGCCGCCAGCGAGGGACTGCGGGTCACCACCCCCGACCAGGCCTGCGAAGAGGCAGACCTGATCATGGTGCTCGCCCCCGACCACGTGCAGCGGGCCCTGTACGCGGAGGCGATCGCGCCGAGCCTGGTGCCGGGCGACGCGCTGTTCTTCGCCCATGGGCTGAACATCCGCTACCAGCTGATCACCCCGCCGGACGGCGTGGACGTGTGCATGGTCGCCCCGAAGGGCCCCGGCCACCTGGTGCGCCGCCAGTTCACCGAGGGCCGGGGCGTCCCGGTGCTCGTCGCGGTGCAGCGCGACGCGACCGGCGGCGCGTGGCCGCTCACCCTCGCCTACGCCAAGGGCATCGGCGGGACCAGGGCCGGCGCGCTGGCCACCACGTTCGCCGAGGAGACCGAGACCGACCTGTTCGGTGAGCAGGTGGTGCTTTGCGGCGGCGTCTCCGAACTGATCAAGGCGGGCTTCGACACCCTGGTCGAGGCGGGCTACCAGCCGGAGGTGGCCTACTTCGAGTGCCTGCACGAGATGAAGCTGATCGTGGACCTCATGTACGAGGGCGGCCTGTCCAAGATGTACTGGTCGGTCTCGGACACCGCGGAGTTCGGCGGCTACACCCGGGGCCCGCGGATCATCGACGGCCGCAGCATGGAGGAGATGAGGCGGATCCTCGGGGAGATCCGCGACGGCTCGTTCACCCGGGAACTCGTGGACGAGTTTGACAGCGGGCGGCCGAACTTCCTCAAGCGGCGCGAGGCCCTGCACGCCGAGCAGATCGAGCAGGTCGGGGCCAAGCTGCGGCCGCTGATGAGCTGGCTCGCCGACGACGCCGACGAGTCCTGACGGGCAGCCCGGCCGGTAAGTGCGGTGATTGAGACGGCGGCCGTCCCGTGCGCGCGGGACGGCCGCCACCACGTCTGCCGCCGGTCAGCCTTTCAGCACGGCACCGTGTTGGCCTGCTCGCAGATCACGAACGGGGGGCAGCGGCGGCTCCCGGGTGAACGCCGCTATCGATCGGCGGGCCTTCGGGCGAACAGCGGACGCAGTGGCCGGTCGGCATAGCCGCCCTCGGCCAGCCCGGCCCGCCGCTCGAAGATGTTGCGCGCGCCGAAGTCGCCGGTCAGCAGCCAGGACACCCCGGCGGCGAGGAAGTAGAGCGGCAGCATCAGCACGCCGCCACAGCAGGCGAACTGGGTGGCGTGGCGTGCCTCGTGCCCGAGCAGGATGCCCGCGCCGCGGGCACCCTCGAGGTCCAGCCGCGTCACGATCACGTTGCCGAGGCAGAACGCCATCGCGGACGGCACCGGCAGCCGGTACCCCACGGCCACGAGCAGGCCGTCCCTGGCCCGGAGGAGCCGGGCCCGGCCGGCGGCGGCCACCAGGAGCCCGGCCAGGGTGGACCCGTTGAGCAGGTTCACCGCCAGCCTGGCCCGGTAGGCGGTGCGCACCGGCCGCCGTCCCGGAGCTGCCGTCAGGGGCTGGCCGGCGGGCCGGAACCGGGCGCCCAGTCGCCGCCGGGCGTCCAGCCGCCCTCCTGCGCGGGCCCCTCGCCGTTCGGGGCACCGCCGGCCGGGCCCGTGCCGCCATTCGGCGCCGCCCCGCCGTCGAAGGCAGGACCGCCGTCCAGCGCCGCCACCGCGCCCTGGCCCACCGTGGCCAGCTCGGGGGCGGGCATGGACAGCGTCACCTTGCCGTGGGTGCGGTGGGCCGCCGCCGCGGCCACGTGGTACTCCTCGAGCCGGTCCACGAACCCCGGGTCCGCGTACGGCCGGCCGTCCACCAGCGGGCCGTGCGTCTGCTCCATGACCGCGACGATGTCCTCGCCGCTCAGCGTCTTGTGCGTCTCCAGCGCGTGCGCCAGGCACAGCACCTTGGCCCGGTCGTCGCGCAGCAGCCCTTCCACCCGCCGCAGCATCGTCGTCAGCGAGTCCTCGATCCGGTCGGCCAGTGCCCGCCGCAGCTCGGCCTCCGGGTCCTGGCCCTTCTTGTTCCGGCCGCCCTGCCCGCCGCCTGGGGCGCCGACCTCCAGGCGCTTGGCCGTCGAATAGGACGACACCGTGGCGCCCATGCCCCAGAAGCCCTCCATGAACGAGGCCACGGTCGTCGCCGACTCCAGGTCACCGGACACGCCGGAGGAGCTGTCGCTGTCGAAGAACATCCGCTCCCCGGCCAGCGAGGCGAGGGACACCAGGATGTCGGTCTCGTACTCGCTGCGCCACCGGGTGAACTGGTCTTCGGGCGGGATGCTGGCCACCATGCCGAGGTAGTCACTGCCCTTCTCGATGGTGGCGATGTCGATTTCCATGTGCTGGCGGGTGCGGTAGGCGACCAGGGCGTGGCACGCCTCGTGCACCGCGACCGCGTGCCGCTCCCGCTCGATGTACTCGACATCCTCGGGCGGCCCGAGTTCCTTGAGCTGCTTGGCCTTGATCACGTCCCGCCAGGTGATCACGTCCCGGCCGTTCCTGATGGCCGTGATCAGTGCCTCGTTGACCATGTCCTTGATGGTCGCACCGGTCGCATACGGGGTGATGACCGCGAGCTTGTCCATCTGCTCCGGGGTGAGCTCGTGGCGCACCTTCCCGAAGTAACCCTCATAGGTGCGGACCCGGCCTGCCTTGGACGGGTAGCCCACCTTGTAGATGCGGTCGATCCGGCCCGGCCGCAGCAGCGCCTCGTCCAGCGCCTCGGGCATGTTGGTCGCCATCATCACGAGGATCCGGTACTTGGGGGGCGGCTTGGGGCGCATGCCAAAGATGCGCCGCACGTAGCGGTTGACGAAACCGCGCGGCTTCTTCAGCCCGGACAGCTCGGTGAGCAGCGCCTGCAGCGTGCCCATGCCTCCTCCGCCGCCGCCGCCGCCGCCCATGCCCCCGCCGATGATCTGCTTGTCCCGTCGGCCGAGCGGTTCCTCCTCGATGCCTGACTGCATAGCCCGCCGCAGCATCATCCACTGCACGTCGGGTGACAGGTAGGAGAAGCCGTGGCAGCCCGCCCGGTGCGGTGCGGGGGTCATCCCGCGCGGGAAGCCGGGGCCGCCCTGGGCCAGCGCCCCGCGGTTGCCGAGGGAGTCCGCCTCGTCGAAGAAGACGATGACTCCCCCGTACCGCAGCGCGAGCCGGCGCAGCTTGCGGAAGAGCCCTTTCACCTTGAGCACGCCGACGCCGAAGAACATGTTGATGAAGGCACCCGGGTCCACGAACACATAGGGCTTGCCGGTCTCCCCGGCCACCGCCTCGGCCATGAGGGTCTTGCCGGTGCCGGGCGGCCCCCAGAGCAGGATGCCTCCGGGCACATAGCCACCGCGGTCTTCGACCTGTTCGGGGTGCTCGAGGTAGAGGATGTTCTCCTTCACCCGCTGCAGCACGTGGTCCTGGCCCCAGACATCGGAGAACCGGGTCTTGATGTCGTCCGGGTAGTACACGTCGACCCCGCCCCGGGACAGGAACCAGAACAAAGCGCCGAATTGGAGGATGAGGAAGAGCATGGCGAACACGATCTGGAACACGAACGGGAGCGCGTGCCAGATGTAGCTCGGCGCGTGCAGCAGCGCGAGGACCGGGCTGGTTTGCTTCACCTTGCCAAGGACCACGCCGGCCACGGCGATCCAGATCAGCCAGGTCAGCAGCCGCCGGAGCCGGAACCTGGTCCAGTCCGACAGCCTGCGGTGAGTGGACCGTTCGAAGCCGCCGAACACCCCGTGCGTCCAGAAGTGGTGGTAGCCGGCCCAGTGCTCACTGATCAGGTAATGAATCTGGCGGAGGGCTTCGAGCCCTATCAGGACGAAAACCCACGCGCCGGCTCTGGCCTCGGTCCGCGCCGCGTCGCTGAACCCCATCAGGGGGTTGTTCGCCATCGCCGACCAGGTCAGGATCAACCAGACCAGGCCCAGCAGGATCAGGAACTTGACCCGGTCCCAGAGCGCCAGGGGCTTGCGGGTCGGGCGGTCCGCGTCGCGCGGCTGCTCGCCGGGCGGGCGCAATCCCTCTGGTGGAGTTGCAAGGGCCTGACGCACTAGGGGCTCCTGACGGTAAACGACGACATGATCGTGTCTAGCTGGCCGCGGTTATGGCTGTAACAGGTCGCGGCGCAATGCACCATGAGCACGTAGAGCTGGGTGCTGTTGGAGTTGGTGAGCGCGACCTGGTCGAAGGTGTCGGTGATGCCGCCCGGGTAGGTGTAGTCGAAGGTGTCCCAGACCCCGTGCACCCCCTGGCCGGGGGTGACCACGGTGTCCCGCAGCAGCTTGAAGTGGGTCAGCGGGAAGCTGCCCTGGGCCGCTTGCGACCTGGCCGCCGAGGTCACCGGCAGCAGCACGTCCCGCAGCCCGTTGTAGGACATGGCGTTGGTCGCGGTCGGGCTGAGGGGAGTGACGAAGGCGAACGCGAACGGCTGGTAGGCGTTGGGGCTGAACAGGTGGACCGCCGCGGGCGCGTTGGCGGCGTCGTAGGCGACATCCCAGGTGCCTGCGGCCTGGCCGAGGGCACTGCCGGGGTTCTTGAACTGGGCCGCGAGGTCCACGTCGCTGATCTTGTGCCAGCCGAACGGCACCTTGAAGTAGGCGTTGGCAGAGATGTCCGAGACGTAGGTGAACTGAGGCGCGGCACATCCCGTCGCGATGACCGCGACGAGTAGCGCCCCGAGCCCGCCGAAAAGCTTCCCAATCAGGGACGTCCTACTAGCCAAACGGCACCCACTCCCTGGCGGACCGCCCAGCTTCGAGTATGACCGGTGAGCATCCGGGGGGCATAATCGTGCACGATAATTGTGGTTTGCCCGGGGCGCAAAATTCCTGGTTGCCCTGCGCCCCGCGGGCCGCCCGCGGTCAGCCGGCCGGCGGGACGGTGGCCGGCGCGGGTTTTCCCGCCGCTGCGGTGTGCGGGCGGGTGTAAAGCCGCAGCCAGACGCCCTTCTCATGCAGCGTGTCAGCCACCGTGAACCCGAGCCGTGGCGGGAGTGGCGAGGGGGACTTGGACCAGGAGGCGACCCAGAGCCTGGTGACCGCGGCCAGGCGCTGCCGCTCCACCTGCGCCGGGGCGTACGTGCCGCCCAGCGTGACGGACGGCACCGGGCCGCGGGCCAGGCTGATGTCGTGCAGCCGGGCCAGCCCGTAGGGGTACTCGCTTTCCAGCCCGCGCTCCACGCCACCGCCCCACGACAGCGGCCAGTACCTGACGTTCATCAGGGCGTCGCCGGGGCGGGCCAGCCGGGCGACGGCCTGGTCGGCGAGGCGGATGCCGTAGCCGTGGCCGGTCACGCTGCGCTGGCTGGCCTGCGCGGGCAGCCCCGCCGCCGCGATCACGATCAGCGCGGCGGCCGCCACGCCCCAGCCCACCGCGCCCCTGGCCAGGGCGGCCAGCGCCGTGCCGGCCAGCAGCGCGGCGGCCGGGATGCAGAACGCGACGTAGCGGAACACGTAGAGCGGGTGGATCACGTGGCTCACGGAGACCGCGAACAGCAGCGCCGGCGGGAGGAACAGCCACGGCACGGCCAGCCCCCACAGTCCCGCGGGCCAGTCGGCGCTCAGCCGGGCCCGGCCACCGATCAGCGGGCCGGCCGCCAGTGCGACCGCCACGACCGCCACCACGATGAGGAACACCTGCCGCGGGCCGATCAGCCCGGCCATGGCGTAGATCGCCACCAGGCCGGGCGGCTTGATCCACTGCACCTGGTGGGCCTGGCCGGAGGCGATCAGCGCCACCGGGCTGGCCACGATCAGGGCCACCGCGACGCTCGCCAGCCAGCGCAGCACGAACGGCTGCCCGGGCCCGCGGTAACGCCAGTGCCAGATCGCGACGGTCACCGCGTGGGGGGCGATGATCAGCAGGCTGAGGATGTTGCCGAGGCCGAGCAGGGCCAGCGCGGCCGCGTACCCGGCCAGCCACATGTATGGCCCCGGGGCGCACTCCGCATCCCCGGGGGCAAGCCCCCGGACCCCACGGCCCTGGTGCCCCTGCGCTGCGCGGCCGGCCCCTGGCGTCCCGGCTTGCAGTGCCCGGACCAGTAGGTAGCTGGCGGCCGTGGCGAGTGCGGTGACGATCGCGTACTCCCGCGCGTCCTCGGCGTAGAAGCTCACCGAGGGGAACGCGGCCATGAGCAGCCCCGCCGCCAGCCCGGCGCGGCCGGACACCAGGCGCTGCCCCAGCAGGGTCACGCCGCCGGCCGCCACCGCCATCGCCACGGCCGAGGGGGCCCTGGCGGCCAGTTCGGCGCTGCCCGCCAGCCGGGTGACCGCCCAGATCAGCGCGTAGTACTCGGTGTGCACCACGTCCACGTTGCCGAGCATCCGGATCAGCTGCGGGAAGCTCCGGTGCACGGCGAGCAGCGTCGCGCCCTCGTCCCTGGTGAACGAGGGGACACCGATCCGGTATAGCGTCACGCCGAGCGTGATCAGCGCCGGGAAGATCGCCACCCATCCGGCCGCGAGCCGGTCCGGCCGGCGGCGGGGCGCGGTGGCCGGCACGCCGGGAGAGCGGGCAAGCGACTGGCTTCCAGAAGCGGCCACGGAGCTCCTCGTCCTCGGGCGACGCTCCGCCTGGCCGAGCGGGGGCGCACATTGCCTGCGTGGCCGGAGGCGGCCGCCACGCGCGTTCGTGAACGCCAGGCGTTCGTGAACGCCAGGTTACTGCACGGCACGCGGCCGGCACGGGACAGCGATGTTCGTGAACGCTTTCACAAGCTTGGCTACACTTGGAACCTCCGACGTCGAGCCCGAGGGGCCGTGCCGTGTCCGCACCGATCGTCCTGGTTGCCGAGGAACTGTCTCCCGCCGCCATCGCACTGCTCGAACCCGACTTCGAGGTGCGGCACACCGACGGCGCCAACCGCGCCGAGCTGCTGGCCGCACTGCCGGACGCGGACGCGGTGATCGTCCGGAGCGCCACGCAGATCGACGCCGAGGCGCTCACGCACGCCCCCCGCCTGCGGGTCGTGGCCCGGGCCGGGGTCGGCCTGGACAACGTCGACGTGAGCGCGGCCACCAAGGCGGGCGTGATGGTGGTGAACGCGCCGAGCTCCAACATCGTGAGCGCGGCGGAGCACGCGACCGCCCTGCTGCTCGCGGTCGCCCGGCAGGTGCCGCAGGCCATGGCCTCCCTCAAGTCCGGCGAGTGGAAGCGGTCGCAGTTCACCGGCGTCGAAGTCAGCGGCAAGGTGGCGGGCATCATCGGGTTCGGCCGGATCGGCATCCTGGTCGCCCAGCGGCTGGCCAGCTTCGGCATGCAGGTCATCGCGTACGACCCGTACGTCCCCCCGGCCCGGGCGGCACAGCTCAACGTGCGCCTGGTGGGCCTGGACGATCTGCTGGCCGAGGCCGATTTCATCACGGTGCACCTGCCGAAGACGCCGGAGACCGCCGGGCTGATCGGAGATCGCGAGCTGCACCTGGTCAAGCCGGGCGTGCGGATCATCAACGCGGCCCGGGGCGGCATCGTGGACGAGCACGCCCTGGGCATGGCGCTCAAGGACGGCCGGGTGGCCGGCGCCGGCATCGACGTGTTCGTGACCGAGCCGGCGACCGGGAACCCGCTGCTCGGCTACCCGAACGTGGTGGCCACGCCGCACCTGGGGGCCAGCACCCACGAGGCGCAGGAGAAGGCCGGCACCCAGGTGGTCAAGTCGATCCGGCTGGCCCTGTCCGGGGAGTTCGTGCCCGACGCCGTCAACGTGGAGGGCGGCGTGGTGGACGAGGATGTGAAGCCGGGCCTGCCGCTGGCCGAGAAGCTCGGGCAGCTGTTCACCGCGCTGGCCGGCGGCGTGGCGTCCCGCCTGGACGTCGAGGTGCGCGGCGAGATAGCCAGCAAGGATGTGCGCGTCATCCAGCTCGCCGCCCTCAAGGGCGTCTTCGCCGACGTGGTCGAGGACACCGTGACCTACGTGAACGCCCCGCTGCTCGCCGAGCAGCGGGACATGACGGTCACCCTGACCAAGGAGGCCGAGAGCCCGGACTGGCGCAACCTGGTGGTGCTGCGCGGCACGCTGCCGGGTGGCCAGACCGTGTCGGTCGGCGGCACGCTGACCGGGCAGCGCCAGGTGGAGAAGCTCGTCGAGGTCAACGGCTTCGAGATGGAGGTCGCCCTGGCCGAGCACATGGCGATCCTGAGCTACACCGACCGGCCGGGCATCGTCGGCGTGGTGGGCCAGATCCTGGGCGAAGAGGGCATCAACATCGGGGGCATGCAGGTGTCCCGGGATGTCCGCGGCGGCCACGCGCTGATCGCGCTGACCGTCGACACCGCGATCCCGCCCGCCCTGCTCGAGGTGATCACCGAGGAGATCGGCGCGGTGTTCGGCCGCGCGATCGACTTCACCCAGTCCTGAATCTGCGCCGGCCCGGGGGACGGCCCCCGGAACCCCCTGCTGGCCCGGGGCCCCGCTCCCTCGTCACGGGGGCCCGGCAGCGCCGCGAAGTTCCGCCATCCGGCCCGCGCGCCACACTAATGTCTCAGGATACGAGACAGTAGTGCTCTCAGGGTGACACCTGGCCTGCACTTCGGTACGCTTGGCAGTGCTATGCGGCGCTTCGTACTTATCTTGCTCAGCCGTAGCGGGGCCTGATCAGGCAGGCCAGCAGCCCGCTACGGGCAACGAGCGCTGGCCACGGGGTTAAATGATCAGGAGAAGCGTCGTGTACGACATGTATCACTGGGACTCCTCGGTCCCGGCCACCGAGCAAACCGGCGAGACGAGCCGGGCCCGCGCCCGTGCCAGCAGCCGCCCGATGGCCGCCGCGCAAGCCGTCCAGGTGGCCCTGGACCGCCGTGACAACGTGGGAGACGCCAGCGACCCGCGCGACCAGTAAGGTACGCGCATGGCATCGTCCCAGATAAGGCTCGCCGTGATCGGCGGCGACGGGATCGGCCCCGAGGTCGTGGCCGAAGCGCTGAAGGTGCTCAAGGCTGCCGGGCTGCCGTTCGAGGAAACCAGCTACGACCTGGGCGCGCACCGCTGGCACCGGACCGGCGAGACGCTCCCTGACTCGGTGCTCGAGGAGATCCGCGGCCATGATGCGCTGCTGCTCGGTGCGGTCGGCGACCCGTCGGTGCCGAGCGGGGTGCTGGAGCGGGGGCTGCTGCTCCGGCTGCGGTTCGAGCTCGACCACTACGTGAACCTGCGGCCGGTGCGGCTGTACCCGGGCGTGGGCACGCCGCTGGCGGGCGTCCGGCCGGAGTCGGTCAACATGGTGGTCGTCCGGGAGGGCACCGAGGGCCTGTACGCGGGCGCGGGCGGCGTGCTGCGCAAGGGCACCCCCGCCGAGGTCGCCACCCAGGAGAGCCTCAACACCGGCTACGGGGTCAGCCGCGTGGTCAAGTACGCGTTCGACCTGACCGCCCAGCGCGCCCGGCAGCACCTCACCCTGGTGCACAAGACCAACGTGCTCACCTACGCCGGTGACCTGTGGCAGCGCGTCGTGGACCAGACCGCCAAGGAGTTCCCCGGCGTGTCCGTGGACTACGTCCACGTGGATGCCGCCTGCATGTTCCTCGTCACCGCGCCCGAGCGGTTCGACGTCATCGTGACCGACAACCTGTTCGGCGACATCCTCACCGACCTCGGCGCGGCCGTGGCCGGCGGGATCGGGCTGGCGGCGAGCGGGAACATCAACCCCGAGCGCACCGCGCCCAGCATGTTCGAGCCGGTGCACGGCAGCGCGCCGGACATCGCGGGCCGCCAGAAGGCCGACCCGACGGCCGCCATCCTGTCGGCCGCCATGCTCTGCGAGCACCTGGGCTTCACCGCGGCCGCCACGAAGATCGAGCAGGCCGCCGCCGACGACCTGGTGGAGCGCCAGGGCGCCTGGGCGGCCCGGTCCACCGCAGAGACCGGCGACGATATCGCGGAGCGAGTAGCCGGCTAGGCCCCGGGTTGGCGGGGCCAGGGTTAGCCTGGATCCGCCAGGCTAACCCGTTCGGGCATCCGGCTCATCCCCGGTTCTGGCACGCCGTGCTAGCTGGTTTTGTGTGCCAGGCCAGGGGAACCGGCCGGAAACAGGATGGGGGTTGGCCTGGTTACCCGGCCAACCCTGGCAACGGCGCCGGGGGTAAGGAAGGACTGCGATGATCACGACCGGTATCACCGACATCGGGTTCGACGTGCGCGTGAGCGATGCTCCGCTGACGGCGGACGAACGCGAGCGCATTCTGGCCGCGCCGGGGTTCGGTGAGGTATTCACCGACCACATGATCACCATCCGCTGGGACGAGGGCCGCGGCTGGCACGACGCCCGGCTGGAGCCGTACGGCCCGTTCACCCTTGACCCGGCCACCTCGGTGTTCCACTACGCCCAGGAGATCTTCGAAGGGCTGAAGGCCTACCGGACCGGCGGCGGCGAGATCGTCGCGTTCCGCCCGCAGGCCAACGCCGCGCGGTTCAACCGCTCCGCGGCCCGGATGGCCATGCCCGAGCTTCCGGCCGAACTGTTCCTCAAGTCCCTCGAACTGCTCGTCGGGCAGGACAGGGAATGGGTGCCCACGGCCCCGGAGCACAGCCTGTACCTGCGCCCGTTCATGATCGCCACGCAGCGGGGCCTCGGGGTCAACCGCCCGTCGGTGTCCTACCTGTTCTCGGTCATCGCCTCACCGGCCGCGTCGTACTTCCGCGACGGCATCCATCCGGTCACGGTCTGGCTGTCGGAGGAATACACCCGGGCGGCGCCCGGCGGGACCGGCGAGGCCAAGTGCGGCGGCAACTACGCCGCCTCGTTCGCCGGCCAGCAGCAGGCCGTGGCGCGCGGCTGCGACCAGGTGGTCTGGCTGGACGCCGCGGAGCACCGCCTGGTCGAGGAGATGGGCGGGATGAACCTGTTCTTCGTGTACGGGTCCGGCCCGCACGCGCGGCTGGTCACCCCCGCCCTGACCGGCACCCTGCTGCCCGGGGTCACCCGGGACACGCTGCTGAAGCTCGGGCCCGACCTGGGCATCCCCGCCGAGGAGGCGGCCATCTCGGTGACGCAGTGGCAGGAGGGCTGTGTCTCCGGCGAGCTGACCGAGGTCTTCGCCTGCGGCACCGCCGCGGTGATCACCCCGGTGGGCAAGGTCAAGGGCCCGGCCGCCGAATGGGCGGTGGGCGACGGGACGCCCGGCCCGGTGACCATGCGGCTGCGCGAGGAACTGCTCGGCATCCAGTATGGCCTCCGGCCCGACCCCTACGGCTGGGTGCACAAGCTCACCTGACGGATTCGGGCGGGTGCGGCGCGGGCCACGACAGCACCATCACGGGCCGCAGGCCGTGGCCGGAAGCGGCCACGGCCTGCGTCGTGACGGGCTACTTCTTGGTCAGCAGGCCCGCCCAGAAAAGGTGGGCGCCGGGTGGCACCTGGACGTTACGGAACCCGGCCGGGACCTTGACCTGGAGCAGCGACAGGTTGGCCGGAGTTGGCTTCAGCCAGCCGAAATCGGTCTGTTCCGCGTGGCTCAGTGTCAGCCGCACCGGCAGATAGGTTGCGGAGTCCACCCAGAGGGTCATTGTCTTGCCGACGTCGCCGGCCTCACCGTGGATCTGCTTCATCAGGGCCGGGGTCGCGGCCAGCCGGCGCGCCAGGATGCCATCCACCACCTGCTGTCCATCGGCCCGGAACAGGTGGCAGGAGAGCGCCTTGGAGATCAGGGCGGTGAGCTGGCGCTCGCTGGCCACGCTGACCGCCAGCCAGTCGACCCCCTCGTTTGTGCAGGTGATGTCGTGAATCTTGTAAGTCGGGAACGGGGTGAGCGGGTGGTACCAGGTCCGGGTGGCCGGGTTGACCGCGATGATGGCGGGGGATGGCGGGGGCCCGGTCGGCCGGGTGGCCATGCTCGGGCCGGTCTCGATCGCGAGCCGCCCGGAGGGGGTGAATCCCTGCGTCCGGGTCCGTCCGTGGTACAGCCAGGAGATGGTGTTCTTGATGGGCAGTGAGCTGAGGCGGAGGGAGAACCGATGGTGCCTGGTCTCCCCTTCGGCGGCCACCTCCGCCAGGCCGGCTATGGGCGGTGGCTTCACGGCGGCCCGCATGATGAGGGTGCCCTGCCCGGCCGCGGCCAGGGCCGCCTCGGTGTGGCTGAAGATATAGGCGCTCGTCCGGGCCGGCAGCGTGCCACCCGGCTGTGGGGCGCCGGTACCGGCGGTGGCGGCGAACGTCGCCACCGCGGCCACCGCCGCGGTACCGGTCAGCGCCGCTGCGCGGATGGTGATCCCCCGCCGGCGGTGCCGCTGCCGGGCACGGGCGGTCAGGCTGGGGTCGAGCCGCTCGCCGGTGGTCGCGCGCTCGATGCCCTCGCGCAACTGTTCCCCGATGCCGGAGTTCATGATGTCCCCTTTACGGTCGTGGCGTCCTTCGCCCGGTGTGGTTGTGGGTCATGCCACGTGGCGGTGAGTTCCCGCAGCCGTGACAGCCCCCGCGACGTCATGGCCTTCACGTTGCCTTCCGAGCAGCCGAGCAGTTCGGCGGTCTCGGCCTGGGTGAGCTGCTCCCAGTAGCGCAGCACCACGACGGTGCGCTGCCGGGGGCTGAGTTGGCGCAGTGCACGGACCAGCGCGTCGCGCAGGTCCACGGTGGTGAGCGGGTCGGTCCCTGTGACATCGCTGGCCCCCACGGGCGCCCGGGTGCGCACCCGGACCCAGGCTCCTCGCCTCCGCCAGCCGTCGGCGGCCAGGTTGTAGAGGATGCGCCGCAGGTACGCCTCCAGGTCATCGACCGGGCGGCGCCTGCGCAGCAGCCGCTCGACCGCCGCCTGCAGCAGGTCCTCGGCTTCTGCCCGGCTGCCCGTGAGGGCTATCGCGGCGTGCAGCAGGTGACTGCCGCGCTCGGCCATCAACCGGTCAAGCGGGTCCTCGCCCGGCCCGGCCGCCGGGCCGGGCCGGTTGGTGTGGGGTGTCACCGCACCACCTCCTTTGCTGCCCACCAAGGACGGCTAACCCGGCGAAGGTGTTGCCGGCGATATGAGAAAGCCGGGCACTCCGGCCCGGAGTTGCCTAGGGCGCCGCCAGCCGGTGCGGCCACCAACCACAGTTACCGTGCTGGGCCATCCGCGGCGTGGCTGATGTTCTGGCTCATCGGTGGCACGATCCAGCCGCTATCTGGGTACCCGGCAATCTGGGCCCGGGGAGTTGCTGGCGATCTGGGGCGCCCGGCCAGCGCGGCGGTCAGGGTGGGGTAGGTGTCGAGGACGGTATCGGCGCCGGTTAGCGTCAGCATCCGGAGCAGGGCGGGGCTGGCCACGATACGCAGTTGTCCTCCGCTGGCGGCGGCCTGGTGATGAGCGCCGATCAGCACGCTCACCCCGGAGCATCCGCAGAAGGTCGTCTTGGCCGCGTCGGCGACCAGCACTGCCGTCCCGTCATCTAGGGCGCGGGTCAGTGCGTCGCGGACCTGGCAGTCGTTGCTGATGTCTATCTCGCCGGGCAGCCGGACCACCGCCTGGCGTGCCTGTCCCTCTGAGGGCACTGCCCCGGCTTTGCCGGGCGCGGGCACGGCAAGCTCGCCGTCGCGTGGGGTCATCGCCACCTCCCCTTGCCAAGAGGGCTCGGCCAGCGGTACTGCCAGGATCGGTAGCCGGATAGAGTATGTCAATAGTATCGCGAGAAAAATCTCATGGGATTGTTCTCGCGACAACTATCTCGCGTCCATCTTCTCGCGTGTATAGTCTCGCGAGGATATAGTCGGGGGTATGAGTCTTCCCGACGAGCGCGGCTGGACGCTGCTGACCGGTCACGGGCACGTACTGGTGGAGATCGCCCGCAACCCCGAAGCCCGCGTCCGCGATATCAGTCCCGTCGTTGGCCTCGCCGAGCGCACCGTGCAAGCCATCGTGGCTGACCTGGAAGCCGCGGGCTACCTCACTCGCACCCGGACCGGGCGGCGCAACCTGTACACCGTTAACCGCAACAGCCTGTTCCGGCATGGTGCCCAGGAAGGGCACCGGGTCGGCCCGTTCCTCGACCTGCTGGCTACAGCCGGTGACGCTGCCCCGCCTGAGTCGGCCGCCGATGACGAACCAGGCGGCGCTGCGGCCGCTGACCACAATTACCGCGGTGCGCCGGGGGTGACCAGGCCGGTCTCGTAGGCGATCACGACGAGCTGGGTGCGGTCGCGGGCCTGCAGCTTCATCAGCAGCCTGCCGACATGGGTCTTCACGGTCGCCGCGGACAGGTACAGCCGCCACCCCGTCGCCATGGACATCGCCACGCAGCCAGTGTCTCGGATGGTGAGACGTGCGTTTCGCCGCTGCGTATCGCATGTGCCAGACTAGGTGCGTGACGTGCGGCCGGATCATTATCGGCAGGCGCGCCGGCACCTAGCAGGCTCACGGAGTTCCCCAGGGCCGCACCCGCCGGCGCGCAGACCTCTCGCATCCCGCGAGGGGTCTTTTGCTTTGCCCGGCCGGGATGGTCCCAGACAGAACGGATGACCAATGCCCGACGACAGTTTCCACGTCTACGACACCACGCTGCGCGACGGTGCCCAGCAGGAGGGGCTCACCCTGACCGTCGCGGACAAGCTGGCCATCGCGCGGCGCCTGGACGAGTTCGGCGTCGGCTTCATCGAGGGCGGCTGGCCCGGCGCCATCCCCAAGGACACCGAGTTCTTCCGGCGCGCCCGCACCGAGCTGCGGCTGTCCCACGCCACCCTGGCGGCGTTCGGCTCGACCCGGCGCCCCGGCGCGGTGACCGCCGACGACCCGCAGGTGGCGGCGCTGCGCGAATCCGGCGCACCGGTCGTGACGCTGGTCGCCAAGAGCCACGACCGGCATGTCACCGCCGCGCTGCGGACCACGCTCGAAGAAAACCTCGCCATGATCGCCGAGACCATCCGGCACCTGGCGGCCGAGGGCCAGCGGGTGTTCCTCGACGCCGAGCACTTCTTCGACGGCTACCGCTCCAACCCGGCCTACGCGCTCGAGGTGGTGCGGGTGGCGGCCGGGGCGGGCGCCGAGGTGGTCGCGCTGTGCGACACCAACGGGGGCATGCTGCCCGCGGAACTCGGCGATGCGGTCGCGGCGGTCGCCGCGGCGACCGGGGCGCGGCTGGGCATCCACTGCCACGACGACACCGCGTGCGCCGTGGCGAACACGCTGACCGCGGTGCGGGCCGGCGTCACCCATGTTCAGGGCACCGCGAACGGCTACGGCGAGCGGGCCGGCAACGCCAACCTGTTCAGCGTGGTCGCGGGCCTGCAGCTCAAGCAGGGCCGCCAGGTGCTCCCGTCCGGGTGCCTCGCCGAGATGAGCCGGGTCGCGCACGCGATCAGCGAGGTCACCAACGTCACCCCGAACACCCACCAGCCCTACGTCGGGTTCTCCGCGTTCGCGCACAAGGCCGGGCTGCACGCCTCGGCGGTCAAGGTCGACCCGATGCTCTACCAGCACGTCGACCCGGGCCTGGTCGGCAACGACATGCGGATGCTGGTGTCCGACATGGCGGGCCGGGCGTCGGTGGAGATCAAGGGCAGGCAGCTCGGCTACGACCTGTCGGCCGAGGGCCGGGCGGGCAGGGTGGTGGAACGGGTCAAGGACCTGGAGGCCCGCGGCTACACCTTCGAGGCCGCCGACGCGTCCTTCGAGCTGCTGCTCCGCGACGAGCTGGCCGGCGAGCGGCTGCGGCACTTCCAGGTGGAGTCCTGGCGGGTGATCGTCGAGCGCCGCGCCGACGGCGCGGTGGTCAGCGAGGCCACCGTCAAGCTGACCGCCAAGGGCGAGCGGATCGTCGCCACCGGGGAGGGCAACGGCCCGGTCAACGCGCTGGACAATGCGCTGCGGCTGGCGCTGGAGCGGCTCTATCCCGAGCTGGCCATGCTGCAGCTGGCCGACTACAAGGTCCGCATCCTGGAGAACTCGCACGGCACCGGCGCGGTGACCCGGGTGCTCATCGAATCCGAGGACGGCACCGGCGCGCTGGCCGGCACCTGGAGCACCGTCGGCGTGGACGAGAACATCATCGCCGCGTCGTGGCACGCGCTGGAGGAGGCGGTCACCTACGCCCTGCTGCGGGCCGGCTACCAGCCCGCCGAACGCGACAGCGGGAGCTGACCGGGCGCAAGCCGGGACGCACGCCGAGATAGGGGCGGCGTGGCGGGTGCGCCCGGCCCGCATCCCGGCGGAACGGGGGGCAGGCCGGCGATACGGTGGAGCCCATGGACGACAAGGAGATCTTGGCCCACATCGGCGATCTCATTAAGACCGAGCACGCGCTGCGCACCAAGCTCGCGGCCGGTGAGATCTCCAGCGATGCGGAACATCAGCAACTGGCCGCGGCCGAGGCCGCCCTCGACCAGTGCTGGGACCTGCTGCGCCAGCGCCGGGCGCGCCGGGAGTTCGGCGAGAATCCGGCCGGCGCGCAGGTGCGCCCGGTCAGCGAGGTGGAGGGGTACCGGCAGTAACGCCGGGATGAGGCGTGCGCATCACGAGGTTCGCCGCGGCGGACGAAGTTTCCTACGGGCTGGTCGGCACCGCCAGGGCCGGGAGCGCGGCGGCGGGCGGTGAGGTCATCGCCGAACTCACCGGCCACCCGTTCGGCGGCAGGGACAGCATCAAGCTCACCGGCACCACCTACCTGATCGATGAGGTCCGGCTGCTCGCACCGGTCATACCCAGCAAGGTGATCGGTTTCGGGCCGCCTGCCCCGGGGCCAGCCGGGCGGGCGGACGACGGGCCGGGCGACGGTTCCGTTATGTATCTCAAGCCGTCCACCGCCGTCTGCGGGCCCTCCGACGCGATCCGCCACCCGGCGCTGACGCGGCGCCTGGAAGCCACGGGGGAGCTGGCCGTCGTCATCGGCCGGCTGTGCCGCCAGGTGCCGGCCGAGCAGGCCGCCGCGGCGATCTTCGGGTACGCGTGCGCGCTCGACGTCACCGCGGCCGACCTGGGGGAGCGTGACGGCCAGTGGGCGCGGGCGAAGGGGTTCGACACGTTCTGCCCGCTGGGGCCGTGGATCGAGACCGATGTCGGCCAGGCCAGCCTGGAGCTGGTCACGTCGGTGAACGGGCAGGTGCGCCAGCGGGCCCGGGCGCCGGTGCCCGGCCGGGAGGTGGCGGCGCTGGTCGCGGCCGCGAGTAACGTGATGACGCTGCTGCCCGGGGACGTGCTGCTGGCCGGGGCGGCCGGCGGCGCCGGGCCCGGCGGCGTGGCGCTGGAGTGCGGAGACGACGTATCGGTGTCGATCGACGGTATCGGCACCCTGACGAACAGGGTGGAGAAAGGTGACTGAGCACGGCGGGGCGGGCCGGGACCAGGGCCAGGTGAGGGTGCGGTTCGCTCCCTCACCCAGCGGTGACCTGCATGTGGGCAACATCCGCACCGCCATCTACGACTGGGCCTTCGCCCGCGCGACCGGCGGGACGTTCGTGCTGCGCATCGAGGACACCGACGCCACCAGGGTGAAGCCGGAATACGTCGCCTCCGCGCAGGACACGCTGCGCTGGCTGGGCCTGGACTGGGACGAGGGGCCGGGCGCCGGCGGCCCGTTCGGGCCCTACCAGCAGAGCCAGCGGCTGGGCATCTACGCCGAGTGGGTGGCCAGGTTCCTGGCCGAGGGGCACGCCTATCACTGCTACTGCACGACCGACGAACTCGAGGCCAGGCGGCAGGCCGCGCGGAAGGCCGGCGGGCCGAGCGGGTACGACGGCCACTGCCGCACCCTCACCGCCGGCCAGGTCGCCGCCTACCAGGCGGCAGGCCGCCGCCCCGTGGTCAGGTTCCGGATGCCGGAGGGCTCGACCACGTTCACCGACCTGGTCCGCGGCGAGATCACCTTCGACCACGCGCACGTGCCCGACTTCGTGCTGGCCCGGGCCGACGGCGGGCCGCTCTACACGCTCGCGGTCGCGGTCGACGACGTGCTCATGGAGATCACCCACGTGGTGCGCGGCGAGGACCTGCTGTCGTCCACCCCGCGCCAGATCGCCGTGTACCTGGCGATGGGCGTGGCCGCGGACCGGATCCCGGTCTTCGCGCACCTGCCCTATGTCCTCGGCCCGAATGGCCAGAGGCTGTCCAAGCGCAACGGCGTGGTGTCCATCAACTGGTACCGGGAGCAGGGCTTCCTGCCCGAGGCGCTGTGCAACTACCTGGCGCTGCTGGGCTGGTCGCCGGGGGGGAACCGGGAGTCGTTCACGCTGGCCGAGATGGCGGCCGAGTTCGACCTGGCCCGGGTGAACAAGAACCCGGCCCAGTTCGACGCGCGCAAGCTCGAATCGATCAACGGCGACAAGATCAGGGCGCTGGAGCCGGCCGACTTCGCCGCCCGGATCACCCCATTCCTGGCCGGGGCCGGGCTGGTCGCCGAGCTCCCGGCGCCCGCGGACGCGGAACTGATCGCGGCCGCTGCCCCGCTGATCCAGCCGCGGATCAGCAAGCTCACCGACGCGGTGGAAATGCTGGGGTTCCTGTTCGTCAGCGAGGCGGAGTTCGCGATCGACCCGGAGGCCGCGGCCGGCGTGCTGACCCCCGCATCGGCGCAGGTGCTCGCCGCCGCGGAGAAGGCGCTCACCGGGCTGGACCAGTGGACGGAGGGCGATATCGATGGCGCCCTGCGCACCGCGCTGCTGGACGAACTGGGCCTGAAGCCGAAGGCCGCGTTCGTCCCGGTGCGGGTCGCGTTGACCGGACGGCGGGTGTCACCGCCGCTGTTCGATTCGATCGAACTGCTCGGCCGGGACAAGACACTGCGGCGGCTGGCCCAGGCCCTCGCGGTGGCGAGCGCCCCGGCCTGACCCCGCGGCAACGGCGTGAGGGCCGGGCCGCCGCGCGATCTGTCAGGCGCCCCGCTCGAGCCAGCCGGCCTCGTCCGCCGTCAGTTCGAGCGCCGCGGCGTCGAGCGCCTCGCCAAGGTGGTCCGCCGAGACGGTGCCGATGACCGGCATGACGTGATCGTCCTGGTGCAGGACGTACGCGAGCGCGATCGCCGTCGGCGAGACGCCGCGCCGCGCGGCAAGCTCGCGGGCCCGCTCGCGCCGCACGGCGTTGGCCGGGCTTGACCAGCTTGGCTGGTCGCGTCCGGCGAAGTAGCCGGTGGCGAGGCTGGACCAGGTGAGCACGCGCACGCCCAGGGCCGCCAGCTCCGGCAACTCGGCCCGGGTCACCGCGAGGCAATCGGGCCACGGCGCCGACACCATCTCGGCCAGCGAGAAGTGGTTGCTGAAGGCGGCGAGGCCGCCGCGGCCGGTGCGGGCAACCGCCCCGGCCAGCTCGCGGGTCCGGGTAAGCGTCCAATTGGAGACCCCGAAGGCGCCGATGCGGCCGGCCGCGACCTCGGCCTGCAGCGCCTCGGCCCACACCTGCGCCGGGACGCCCGGGTCATCGCGGTGCAGCAGGAAGACGTCGAGGTAATCGAGGCCGGTCAGGCGGAGGGCCTTCTCCGCCTCGGACCGCACGAGGTCCGGGCGGCAGGCGGGCGGATGGCAGCCCTTCGCGTAGACAACGACGCCGGCGGGCCTGCGCTGCGCGAGCCACTTGCCGGCCGCGACCGCGGCCTCCCCGTCGCGGTAGACGTTCGCGAGGTCGAGCGCCCGCCCTCCGGCGGCGTGGAAGCGGTCAAGCAGCGCCGGCGCGACCGCGGTGTCCGGCAGCGCGAACGTGCCGAACACGATGCGCGAGCGCCTGCTCGCCGCAGGATCGGAGCCGTCCGGACTGGTCACGCGCGCATTGTGCCACACACTGCCGGGTTTGTTCACAACAGCCCCGGACGGCACGGCAGGCACCCGGCCGGGTGCCGGTCCGGGGAGCCGGGCGGCTATTCGGGGAGCCGGGTGCCGGTCCGGGGAGCCGGGCGGCTATTCGGGGAGCCGGGTGCCGGTCCGGGGAGCCGGGTGCCGGTCCGGGGAGCCGGGTGCCGGTCCGGGGAGCCGGGCGGCTATTCGGGGAGTGGTGGCACGCCCAGGCAGCCGCGCAATGCGTTCTCGACCAGGGCGCCCCGGGCAAAACTGCCCATCAGGCCGGTCACGAAGGCGAACGCGTAGCCGCCGGTGATGCTGGCCCCCGCGTAATTGCCGCCCGACCCGCCCATGCCCCAGCCGTCCGCGTCGACACCGAAGCCAAGGCCCCAGGCGCTGTCCTCGCCGAAGACCGCATCCGTGCCGGTGCACTGCGCCGTGGTGGCCTCGCGCAGCAGGGCCGGCGGGAGCAGCCTGCCCTGCAGCAGCGCCGCGTACAGCCCGGCGGCGCCGCGGGCGGTTCCGTGCCCGTTGACCGCGGGCACCTCGGCGGCCCGCCACGCCGGCCCGTTGACCACCGCCGGGTCGAACGCGCCGGGCGGATTGGTAACCGCCCTGCGGTACAGCTCCGGCATGCCTGCCCTCTGCCCGGCATACTCCGCGACGCCGGCCAGGTCGACGGCGCGGGCCTGCTCGGCCGCGGTGAGCCCGACAAAGAACTCCAGGCCCAGCGGGCCGCAGACCTCGTCGCGGAGAAACCGCCCCAGCCCGCGCCCGTCGACCCGGCGAACCAGTTCCCCGGCCAGGTGGCCGTAGAACAGCGCCGACTCGCCGTGCGCGGTCCCGGGCTCCCAGGCCGGCTCCTGCGCCGCCAGCAGCGCGCACAGCCAGTCCCAGTCGTAGAACGCCTCGGTGGGGGCCGGCTCGTCCAGCGCCACCACGCCCGCCTGATGCGACAGCACCTGGCGCACATCGGCGGCGGCGCGGAACTGCGGCCAGTAGCGCGACACCGGTGCGTCCAGGTCGATCTGGCCACGGCCGGCCAGCAGCAACGCGCAGACGGCCGCGAACGGCTTGGACACCGAGTAGGGCTGGACCAGGCTGTCCGCCAGCCAGGGCCGGGTGCCGGCCGCGTTCGCCCGGCCGCCCCACAGGTCAGCGATCCACTCGCCATCCCGCCACGCGGCGACCGCCGCCCCGATTCCGCCCTGCCCGGCGAGCATCTCGGCGAAGGCCTCGCGCACCGGCTCGAATCCGGGCCTCACATACCCGCCGATGTCCACCCATCCAGTCTGCGCCACCGCCATCATTGCGTGCCAACGGCTGGGTCCCGGGCCGTCTGATGGTGTTTAATGAGCGCGGTTGGAGTCGAAATTCGTATACGTGTCACAGCGCCTGCGAAATTTGACGGCGGCGCTGTGGGCAGCCATAGCCAGGCCTGGACGGACAGGCCGTCGCGCCAACCCGGGTCGCGCACGCGTGACCTGAATATTGTCACACCAGGAGAAGGTAGATGGCTCAGGGCACTGTGAAGTGGTTCAACGCCGACAAGGGGTACGGTTTCATCGCCCCGGACGACGGCACCGATGACGTTTTCGTTCACCACTCAGCCATCCAGGCTGACGGGTACCGCAGCCTTCAGGAGAACCAGCGGGTGGAGTACACGGCCGGCCGCGGGCCCAAGGGCCCGCAGGCCGAGCAGGTCCAGCCGCTCTAGCCGTCCAGTCGCTCTGGCCCCTCAGCCCCACCCGGGCTGAGGGGCGTCACAGCTTGGTCAGCTTGGCGCACGGGACCGGGATCCGCAGCCGTTGCGGGCCGAAGTCCACGAGGACGGCGATGCCGTCTTCGACGCCGAGGATGACGCCGAGCCCGTATTTGTCGTGCGTTACCTGATCGTGCACGGCGAACGTCTCGGCCGGTGGCGCCGGAGCCGGGGGCTTGAACGGGCTGCTGGGCAGGTAGCGCCGGGTTTCGGCGCGGGGCGGCTTCATCGCTACCATCATGCGCCTTCCGTGGCCACGATGGCGTGCCGACCCGCCGGTCACCACCGTCGCACGCACCATGACCCTGCGTGGGGTAGCCTCAGTGGTGCACTGCATCCAGTGCAGGCGCAGCCATCAGGCGCGCCGGTCGTACATCGCTCGGTGAGCGAGCTGGTTTCCACGGACGTGGCGGCCCGCGAAAATGCGGCCACCTTCGTCCGGAAGACGGCATTCATGACAGCTCAGCCCATTG
>WNGN01000008.1_pt1 | contig 154517 bp, 133 predicted proteins | sample 5400561 | NCBI WGS metagenome assembly WNGN01 (sample SAMN13153379, study PRJNA577476) | soil metagenome | isolation source: 115 cm soil or saprolite under Garry oak tree replicate 2 | place: USA:California | collected 2016-06-15 | reverse complement strand
ATCAACCAGAGCAACGCGGGCGGCACACTGCTCGTGTTCTCGCTGTAAGGCCGAGTTAGCGTAGACTCCCACAGGTTTCCGCTGTGGGAAGGCACCCGGTGCCGGAGCGAAACGGGCTCCGGCACCGGGTGTAGTATTGGGCTAACTCTTCACACCTACCCGACGGGAGATCGATGCACCGCACACCGATGAAGCTGGCGGGGGCAGCCGGCCTCGCCGTACAACCTCCCCTTTTCGAACGACCGCGGGGAGGGCTTCGAGAACAAGATCGCGCAGGTCGTCGCGAGCGACTTGAACGCCGCGGTGATCAACTATTGGTGGCCCGAGCGGCGCGGCTTCCTGCGGAACTCCATCCTCGGCGGCTTCTGCGACGTCCTGATCAACGTGCCCGTCGGGTTCGATCCCGTCGCGACCACCAAGCCGTACTACCGCTCGACGTATTACCTCGTGTACCGCGCCGACCGCGGGCTGACCCTCCGCTCGCTCGATGACACGCTGCTCAAGCACCTCAAGATCGGCGTCAACATGATCGGCTACGACTACACGCAAACGCCGCCCGCGCACGCGCTGAGCGCCCGCGGCATCCTCGGCCTGGTGGGCTTCGGGAACTTCCTGAATGCGGACCCGCACGCCGACCACCCGCAAGATATCATCGAGGCCGTCGCGAAGGACTCGATCAACGTCGCGGTCGTGTGGGGCCCCAAGGCCGGCTACTGGGTGAAGCGCCAGTCCGTGCCGCTGACGCTGGTCCCGCTCCCCGATTCGGACGTCGTGTCGGGCTTGCCGTTCGCGTTCAGCATGGCGATGGGCGTGCGCCACCGCGACAAGGAGCTCAAGGCGCAGCTCGACTCCGTCATCGACCGGCGGCGCGGCGACATCCTCGGCATCCTGCGGGACTACAACGTGCCGATGCTGGAGCTGCACAGCGCTCCGCCGCATGCCGTGCCCGCCCCAGCGGCGCGGGACAGCCTTCTCGTGTCGGACTCCATCTACCAAGGATGGAAGTGGTGGCACGTGTACTGCTTCCGGTGCCACGGCGAGGACGCGATGAATCCCATCCTCCCGACCGCGCCGGACCTGCGCTGGGTGTTGAGTACCGCGGGCAAGGCCTTCCCACGCGACTCCTTCGAGTACACGGCGTGGAACGGCCGGCCCGAAAAGGGCATGCCGGCGTGGAAAGTGCTGCTGGATACGTCCGCCATTAAAGAGATCTACCTGTACGCGAAGGCGCGCAGCGACGGCTGGCTCAAGCCCGGGCGGCCCCACCGCGAGTCGGACCTCAAGAAGAGCCAGTGACACGCGGCGCGAGGGATGTCGCCTTCGCCCTGGCGGCCCTGAGCGCCCTCGCACCCGCGCCGGGCTCGGCCCAAGACGGGGCGGCACGGACCTCGGTCGCAGTCGTCGAGTTCGTCACCGTAGACGCAAGCGCCTACCCCAATGCGGACAGCGTGCGCACTGCGCTGGGCTCGAGCGGCCACACCCCGGAAGGCTGGCTCGCCGCCGACCTCACGGCGGCGGGGCGCTACGTCCCCACAGCGGAGCCCCAGGTCGCGGCCGCGCTCACCGCCCGCGGGCTCACGCCCCGCGACTGCAGCGACCTCGCTTGCGCCGTGGCGCTGGGCCGGGCCCTGGGCGTGGACCGGGTCGTGACCGGGCGTATCAGCCGGCTCTCCAACCTGATCTGGTTGCTGTACGGGGCGATGGTGGACGTGGCGACGGGTCGGGTGCGCTATCGCGACGAGTTCGAGATCAAGGGCGACATCGTCGACCTGCTGCCGAGGGCGACGCTCGCCATGGCGCGGCGGCTCGCGGCCGCCGACTCGCCGCTTGCCGACCCCCCCCGGCCCCCCGCCCCCCAACAGACGCCCCAGGGCGAGCGGCTCACTCGCGACCAGGTGCTCGCGGCCCTCGCCGCCGCCACGCCGCAGCACCCCGTGGACCTGACGGGCAAGGACCTCTCCGGGCTCGATCTGGCCGGCGTGGACTTCAAGCGGGCCAACCTGTCCCGCTGCCGCTGCGTGGGCACCAACTTCTCCAAGGCGCAGATGTTCTCCGTGACGCTGTCGGACGCCGTGGCGAGCCAGGCGGCCTTCGCCGGGACGACCCTCGACGTCGCCGTCATGTACCGCGTCGACTTGCGCCACGCCAACCTGCGCGACGCCAGTTTGTTCGCGACCATCCTGATGGGCGCCGACCTCTCGGACGCCGACCTCACCGGGGCCCGCGTCATCGCCGTGATGACCAACGCCAAGCTCGTGCGCACCACCCTGGCGCACGCCAATCTGGGCGCCGATCCGGGGAACCAGTCGATGGGGGTGATGCGCACCGACGTGACGAGCGCCGACCTCTCCGGTGCCGACCTCACGGCCGCGAACCTGCGCAAGGTCAATTTCACGCGTGCCAATTTGACCGGCGCAGACCTCACCGACTCGGACGTCACCGGGGCGGACCTCACGGGGGCCATCTTGCGTACTATCCGGGGCCGGGACCGCATCCGGGGGCTCGACAAGGCCCTCAATCGAGACCAGGCGATCTTTAACGACTGACATCGCATCGGGGGGAGGTTGGTGATGGCCGCACGCGCTTCCAGCGTCGTGGCGCTCGCGCTGGGTGCGACTGCCGCAGCCGCGCCGCGACCCGGGCCGCAGTTGTACGTCAGCAACGAAATCGCGAACACGATCAGTGTGATCGCGCCCGCGACCGGCTCGGTGGTGGGGACCATCGCGGTGGGCAAGCGGCCGCGGGGGATGGCACTGAGCCCCGACGGGCATACCGTGTACGTCGCGCTCGGTCAGGACGACGCGATCGGCGTGATCGACGTGGCCAGGGCCACGATGACGCGCACGCTGCCGGCGGGGCGGGATCCCGAGCTCGTGGTGGTGAGCCCCGACGGCCGTACGCTGTTCGTCTCGAACGAGGAGATCGCCCACGCGTCCGCGATCGACGTCGCGACGGGACAGATGCGGTTTTCCACGCCGGTGGGAGTCGAGCCCGAGGGGATCGGGATCACGCGCGACGGCAGGAAGCTCTACGTCACCGCCGAAACGAGCAACAACGTCTCGGTCCTCGACGCCGCGACCGGCCGCGAGCTGCGCACGATCCACGTCGGCGACAATCCCCGCACGGTCGCCTTCACCCCGGACGGCCGCCAGGCGTGGGTGACGGCGGAAGCGGGCGGCAACGTCACGATCATCGACGTCGCCACGGACAGCGTACTCGGGCAGTTCCCGATCCGGGACCGGAAGACGAAGCCCGTGCGCGTCGCCTTCTCACCGGACGAACGCCTTGCCTACATCACCGAGGGTGCGGCCGCCAGTGTCAGCGTCATCGACGTGGCCACACGTACCGTGATCGACACGATCGTCGTGGGGCGGCGGCCGTGGGGCATCGCGCTCACGCCTGACGGCAGCCGGCTCTACACGGCCGACGGACGGTCTAACACCGTTTCGGTGATCGACACCAAGACCCGGAAGGTGGTCGCGGCCATCCCCGTGGGTGACCGGCCCAACGACCTGCTCTACATTCCGTGAACAGGCCGCTCAGCCGAGCGGCAGGCGCGCGAGCAGCGATCCGGGCCGGCGCAGACGCAGCCAGCCGTCGACCCCCCAGTAGCGTCCCGCCCGCGCGGCGAGGATGACCACCAGGCTCACGACGAGCATGTAGTGGAAGCCCTGTTGCGCAGAGCCCTGCCACTGCACCGCCAGCCCGTAGTTGACGACGAGGAACAGCCCGATGCCCGCCGCCAGCGTCGTGAGAAGGCCCGCTGTGAGGCCGAGTCCCACGGCGACTTCGCCGAACGCCGTGAGCTGAGCGAACAGCTGACTGTGCGGGATCACCGTGTTCTGCAGGAAGTCCCGGAAGAAGCCGACCGGATTGCCTTCGCCGTATTTCCCGACGAGGATCGGCATCACGTGGAGCCAGCGCTCGGACGCAGTGGGCAACGGCAGGAACCCCCACAGCAGGGTCACGCTCAGCTTCGTGACGAGCGCCTTCAGGAACCACAGGCCGACGGCGATCCGGAGGACCGCGAGCCAGCGCTCGGGCGAACGCATGGTCGGCACCGCCTGGGGCTGGGCATCCATCGACTGAGGTCCTCCTCGGTGTGGCGCGTTGGCACACTACCTACGGCCGCAGCGCGGCCCGCGTTGGGCTGGAAATAGACCGCCTCCCCGCCTCCGTAGCTACCCCGGCGCGCGGCACCGAGTCGCGCGGCTCACTTCCCCACGCAGAAGGTCGTGAATACGCGGTCCAGCACGTCGTCCGGCGTCACGACGCCGATCAAGTCGTCGAGGGCGCCCACTGCCGCGCGCAGGTGCGTCGCCGCCGCCGCCGCGTCCACCCCGCCCTCCCGCGCTCCCCAGAACGCCTCGAGCTCCCCGAGCGCTCGCTCCAGCGCCACCCGATGCCGCGCGCGCGTCACGACCGGCTCCACGTCGCCCAGCTCGAGCAGCCGCCCGAACGCCACCTCCGCCAGCCGGCTCTTCAGCAGGTCGAGTCCTTCCCCCGTCACCGCCGAGACGGCGGCGACCGGGGACGGGGGACGAGGGACGGGGAGCAGGTCCGCCTTCGTCCGCACAATGACGACAGGGGCGGTGCATGCCGCGAGAAAGGTCTCGCGTTCGCCCCGGTTCCCCGTCCCCCGTCCCTCATCCCCTGCGTCGCAGAACAGAATCAGGTCCGCCGCTGTCAGATACTTCCGGCTCACCTCGATTCCCAGGCGCTCGATGCGATCCTCGCTCGCCCGCAGTCCCGCCGTGTCCACGAGCCGGAACGGAAATCCCTCGATCACGGCGCCGGCTTCGATGGCGTCGCGGGTCGTGCCCGGAACGTCCGTGACGATCGCCCGCTCGCGGCCCAGAAGCGCGTTGAAGAGCGACGACTTCCCCGCATTGGGGCGACCCGCGATGACGAGCAGCGCCCCCTCCCGCAACCGCTCGCCCTCGGCGGCCGTCCGCAGCAACACGGCGAGCCGGTCGCGCACGGCGCGCCACGCGCCGGCCACGCGCTCCGGCCTCACCGGGCCTTCGTCCTCTTCCGGGAAGTCGATATCGTAGGCGATCAGCGCCTCGAGCTGGAGGATCTCGACGCGCAGCGCCTCCAGCCGCTGCGAGAGCCCGCGATCGAGCTGCTGGAGCGCACGGCGCCGCTGTGCCGGGGAGCCGGCGTCGATCAGATCGCCCGTCGCTTCGGCCTGTAGCAAGTCCAGCTTGCCGTTCAGGAGGGCGCGGCGCGTGAACTCGCCGGGCTGGGCGGGGCGCGCGCCCGCCACGACGAGGGCGGCCACGCACGCGCCGGGAACGAGCAACCCCCCGTGCGTCGTGACCTCGACCAGGTCCTCGCCCGTGAACGAGCGCGGCCCGGGAAAGCACGCCGCCAGGACCTCATCGAGCGGCTCGCCGCTCGCGGGGTGGACGAGCCGCGCCCGCCGCGCCGTGCGGGGCGGCTCGGCGAGGAAGGGGCGGAGACAGCGGGCCGCGACCTCGAACGCCCCCGTGCCGGAAAGGCGGAGCAGCGCCAGCGCGGAACGGCCGGGCGGCGTGGCCAGGGCCACGATGGGGTCGGACAGCACGGTCCCGGTTACGTCGGAGGCTTGCCCTGCTGCCGCAGCCGCCGCCGCGCGATCAGATACTGCTGCGGAATGCTGAAGACGTTCTGCACGGCGTAGTACAGGTTCAGGCCGGAGGCGAAGCGAAACAGCACCAGCGTCATCACGAGCGGCATCGTGTACGCCATCATCCGCGCCTGCGGGTTGGGCGGCACGCCGAGCTGGCCGACCTTGGAGAGCACGAACATTGACAGGCCCATCAGCACGGGGATGATGTAATACGGGTCGTGGCGCGACAGGTCGGGGAGCCACAGGAACGGCACGCCCCGGAATTCGATGGTGTTCGCGAACACAAAGAACAGCGCGAACAACACCGGCATGGGCAGGAGCATCGGCAGGCACCCGCCGAACGGGTTCACTTGATGCTCCTTGTAGATGCGCAGCATCTCTCGCTGCAGCTTCTCCGGCTCGTTCTTGAAACGGTCCTGTGTCTCCTTGATGAGCGGCGCAACCGCCTGCATCCGAATGCTCGACTCCATCGCCTTCTGGTTCAGCGGCCACAGGAGCAGGCGCACGAGCACGCCGAAGATGACGAGCACCCATCCGTAGGGCAGGTTCAGGCGCTCGTGCATCCACAAGAGAACGTTGACGACGAGGATCGACACCGGGTGGATGGCCGGGCGCAGGATGCCGCCGTACGGGTTCGCATCATCGAAGTCGTGGCCGAGGCGCGCCAACCGCCGATGCTCGAGCGGGCCCGCATACAGCTCGTAGCGGAAATCACCCGCTGGTGGGACCGGCAACGTGACGCGCAACGCCGCGCGAGCGGGGGGCCCGCCGTTGCGTGGGCCCCCGACCACTACGCCACCACCAAACCGCGGCTGGTGCTCCTCCACGGCGAGGGCCGCGAGCAGAAAGTACTTCGACTTCACGCCGGCCCACTCGAACGGCCCGTCCAACACCTTCACTTCGCCCGGCTTCACCGACCCGAACGAGGTGCTCTGCGTCTGCGTGGCTTTGGTCACGACGGCGTAGTGTCGTCGGTCGTCCACCGTGTCCGCTTCTACGGACCGCAGGCCCTCGCCCAGGCTCACGACGAGCACCGCTCCCGCGGGACCCAGGCCCGTGACGTGACCCCACACCGCGAAGCGATAGTCGTCGGGCCGGAAGGTGTAGCGCACCTCGATGCGGGCAGCACCCCGCTGCGCGGCGAGCGTCAACGTCGCGCTGTCTCCCGCGGCGCGTACCTCGCGCTCGCTCGGGGTGAAGCTCCAATCCGCGAGCGCCACCGTGTCCGCGCCGAGCACGAGCCACTGGGTGAGCAGGGGCCGGTCAGCCGGGACGAGCTGTACGGGCCGCCCCGAGTCCCCGGGCGCAAATGACTTGTATTCAAGGAGTTGGGCCTCGACGAGCCGCCCACCCAGGGTACTGAAACCAAACCGATATTGCGGACTCGTGACCCACACGGTTTCGGCGGCGGACGATCGGACAGTGGGAATGACGGACGGTGGTGTCGGCACGGCGGTCGGCCCGGGTGCGCTGGGGCGGGCGGCCGCGACGGTGTCCGGCCGTCCCACCGTCCGACCGACCGACCGCTTCTTCGCGGGAAACAGAATGCTCGGCAGCACCGCCACGATGAGCATCAGCACGATGGCCAGGATGACGCGTCGTTCCACGGTTGGGATCCTAGGGCACCGGGTCGTAGCCGCCCGGGTGCAGCGGGTGGCAGCGCAGGATGCGCTTCACCCCGAGCCAGCTCCCTCTCAGCGCCCCGTGGCGCTCGACTGCCTCGAGCGTGTACTGCGAGCAGCTGGGCGTGAAACGACACTGCGTGAACACCAGATGCGACAGCGTCATCTGGTAGGCGCGGATCAGTCCCATCGCCGCGCGACGCGGCCAGCGACGCCAATTCATGTGACGCGGCTCACGCAGGCCGTCAATTCGGCGCGCAGGTCTGCAAAGGAGGCGGCGTACGCGGAGCGTTTCGCTCGCACCACGAGATCAACGGAGGGCAGCTTGCCAAGGAGCTCGCGCCGGAGAATCTCTCGCAGGCGTCGGCGCACCCGATTGCGGGCCACGGCGGTGTGCTGAAAGCGGGGGACGATGACTCCGGTGCGCGGGTGACCCGCGTGGTTGGGGCGCCAGGCGATGTCGGTGTGCATGCTGTGGAGGCGCCGCCCTTCGTCCCAGCAGGCGGCGAGATCCGAGCCGCGCGCGAGGCGCACGCGGCGCGGGAACCGTTCGCCCGTTAGCGGCTCCTGTGCTTCGAGGGGAGGCGCACGGCGAGGCGCTTGCGCCCCTTCTTGCGCCGACGCGAGAGCACGGCGCGGCCCCACACGGTCTTCATGCGCGCTCGGAAACCATGCTTCTTAATGCGCCGCGTGTTGCGCGGACGATACGTCGGACCCATGGAGACCCCTCGTGAGGCCGGGAAACGTACACGCTTGCGGCGGGACGGGTCAAGGTTGACTTTTCCACATGCGGGGCGTAGTTTCGGGCCGCCCTTCTGGACGTCCCACCTTTGTCATTCGTCGATGGAGCAGTCTACTAAAGAAGCCTGGAAGCGCCTGCTCGACGAGGCGCGACGCGAACTTCCCGACGCGACGGTGCGGACCTGGCTCGAACCGGCCGTGCCGATCGCACTCGACGACGGCCGGCTGATCGTGGGGGCACCGGACCAGTTCGCGGTGGAGTGGAACGAGACGAAGCACGGGGACGTGCTGGCGCGCGCCGCCGAGCGCGTGTTCGGTCGTCCCACCGCAGTTGTGTTCCGCGTACAGGAAGACCGCCAGCAGCGCCCACAGATGGACTTCTTCGTGGCGCCGCGGGTCGAGGCGGGAGCGGACAAGTCCGCGATCGCGACGACCCCTCTCAACGAGCGCTACACCTTCCAGACGTTCGTCATCGGCAAGTCGAACGAGCTCGCCGCCGCCGCGGCGCACGCGGTGGCGGAGGCGCCGGGCAAGACCTACAACCCGCTCTTCATCTACGGCGCCACCGGCCTCGGTAAGACGCACTTGATGCAGGCGATCGCTCACACGGTGCTGAAGCGGAACCCGAGCACGCGGTTGCAGTACTTCGGGGCCGAGCAGTTCATCAACGAGGTCATCGAGTCGATCCACGCGCGTACGATGTCGGAATTCCGGCGGCGCTACCGCAACGACGTCGACCTCTTCCTGGTGGACGACGTGCATTTCCTGGAAGGCAAGGAGATGACCCAGGAGGAGTTCTTCCACACCTTCAACGCGCTGTTCGAGGCGCACAAGCAGATCGTGCTCACGTCGGACCGGCCGCCCAAGGAGATCCCCGGGCTCGAGGATCGCCTCATCTCCCGTTTCGAGTGGGGCATGGTCGCCGACATCGGGCACCCGGATCTCGAGCACCGGATCGCCATCCTGCGCAAGAAGGCCGAGCAGGATCACCTCGAGCTCACGATCCCCGACGACGTGCTGCGCTTCATCGCCGAGCACGTGCGGTCGAGCGTGCGCGAGCTGGAGGGCTGCATCATTAAGCTGCTGCTCTTCGCCTCGCTCAAGAACCGCGAGGTGACGATCGAGCTCGCGCGCGAGGCGCTCTCGGACAAGATCCGCCAAGGAGAAGAAGGCGCGAGCTACGTCGGCCATCCGACGCCGAGCATCGACCGCGTGCAGGAGGTCGTCGCGCGGCGGTGGGGAGTCACCCCCGAGGGGCTGCGCTCCAAGGCCCGCACCAAGACCCTCACCGTCCCCCGCCAGGTGGCGATGTACCTCGCCCGCGACATGCTGGGGATGCAGCTCGTGGAGATCGGGCAGGCGTTCGGCGGGCGGGATCACTCCACCGTGATTCACTCGGTCGACAAGGTCGAGCGCCAGATGATCCGGGACCGGACGTTCAAGGAGCGCGTCGAGATGGCGCGCCAGGAGTTGTCCGCATTGTAGCCCACATGCGGATTGGAAATGTGGGCGGCGTGTTGGGTGTAGGGCGCCGGCGTGGAAACGGCGCATTCTTTCCCCATGCCCCACGTCGTACTCACATGAACTGGCGGTGGCAGCGGACCGCGCGGCCTGGAGTTGCGGCCCTCACCCACATATCCCCGCCCTCTACTACTACTACTAGTCTTATCAAGTAGTATAGAGGTAGCTTCTCTTACCCACACCCGAAGAGGCGGGCCGGCCGCATGAAGTTCACGATCACCCGGGAGCAGCTGCAGGAGGGCTTGATGGCGGTGGCGGCAGCGATCCCCGCCAAGACGACGCTGCCGGTCTTGGCCAACGTGCTGGTCGAGGCCGCGAAGCCCGGCCTGCGGCTCTCCGGCACCGACCTGGATATCGCCGTGAGCACGACCGTCCCGGCCGAGGTGGACACGGAAGGAGCCGTGACGCTGCCCGCCAAGAAGCTGGTGGACATCGCGCGAGAGCTCCCGGGCGGTCCCGTCCGCGTCACGGCGGCGGGCGACGCGCGGGTCTCGCTCGAGTGTGGGCGCGCGAAGTTCAAGCTGCTGGGCCTACCCCGCGAGGAGTTCCCCTCGTTCCCCGCCGTCAAGTTCGACGGAGCCTGGAAGGCGGCCGCGGGCGTCGTGCACAAGCTCGTGGGACACGTGACGTTCGCCGCGTCCACGGAGGAGAGTCGGCCGATCCTGAACGGCGTGCTGTGGGAGTTGCGGGCCGATCGCATGCGCATGGTCGCGACGAACGGCCACCGGCTCGCCAAGATGGACGTGCCGGCTAAGGGCGGCTCGACCGCCGACCTCATCGTGCCGCCCAAGGCGCTCGAGCAGGTGCGCCGGCTGTATCCCGCCGACGCCGAGCTCGAGGTCGCGAAGAGCGACAACCACATCGGCTTCCGGGCGGGCGGCACGCTGGTATTCTCGCGCCTGATCGAAGGACCGTATCCGAATTACGAGCAGGTGATCCCACGCGAGAACGACAAGGCGGTCACGGTGGACAAGGCTGCGATGACCGGGGCGCTGCGCCGTATGAGCGTGGTCGCGAGCGACCAGACGCACAGGATCCGGCTCGCCTTCGCCGGCGGTACCGTGAAGTTCTCCGTGCAAACGCCCGACCTGGGGGAGGCCCAGGACGAGCTCCCGGTCACCTACGAGGGCGAGCCGCTCGAGATCGGGTTCAACGCCATGTACCTGCTCGAGATACTCAAGTACATGCCGACCGACGAGGTTCGCCTCACCTTCAAGGCCCCCGAGCGCGCGGCCACCGTCGAGCCGGTGGGGTGGAATGATCCGGCGAGCTATATGGCGCTGGTGATGCCCTTGCGGCTGGTAGACTGAGGAGCGAGACGCCGGAGGCGTCTCGGCATCTTGGCGTCTACCTAGGCGTCTCGCGTTTTCCTGTGGTGTCAGGCAGGGTATCCGTTGGCGCCGGGATCTCGATCTTGAGCGACTCCGGCGCCGGCACCACCACCTCCGGCACCACCAGCGAATCGATTTCCTCCGCGGCGGGCGGGATGTATACGTCCACCCCATGGTAGCGCGCCAGGATGAGATTGCGGCGCTCGAGCAGCCGGTCGGTCCGGAAGGTGGGATTGGACGTGCGCGGATGCGGTAGCGTGGCGGCGAGGGCGGCCGCCTGCCGCTCGTCGAGGCCCGCGGCGGGGACGCCGAAGTAGGCCCGGCTTGCAGCGTCCGCCCCCCAGATCCCCGGCCCCCACTCCGCCACGTTGAGATACAGCTCGAGGATGCGGTCCTTGGACAGCGCGAGCTCGAGCGACACAGCCGTGACCGCCTCCTTGAGCTTGCGGAGCGGATTGCGCGACGCCGACAGATAGAGGTTCTTCGCGAGCTGCTGGGTGATGGTGCTCGCGCCCCGCAGCCGGTCGCGGTGCCGCCACAGGTCGCCGAGCGTGGTCCGCCATCCGCCGTGCCCGTTCACGCCCAGCGCGTCCGCGATCTCGGCCGGATCGATGCCCCGGTGTGTGCGAAAGCGCGAGTCCTCGCCGATGATCACCATGCGCTGGAGGACCGGGGAGATGTCCTTCAAGGCGGTAGGGCGGAAGGTTGGAAGGGTGGAACGTTCGGCCTCCCGCATCATCGCCGTCTCGCACGGCCAGTGATCGCGCCACCACAGGGGCGGCGGCCACACGCCGACGAGCCACGCGAGCGCTACCGCTGCGAACCCTAGCGCCCAGCGCCCGAGCTTCCTACGTTTCGCGTCCGCCATGGGCACGCTGAATCTCTCCACGCTCCGTCGTCGCCTGCAACAAGCCCTGGGCGACGAATTTACCGTCGGCGCCCTCCTGGGCGAAGGCGGCTTCGCCGCCGTTTTTCGCGTTCACGACGCCGCGCTCAACCGCGACGTGGCGATCAAAGTCCTCGACCTCGGTCTCACACCCTCCCCCGCGCTCGCCGAGCGCTTCGTGCGCGAGGCGCGCACCATCGCTCACCTGGAGCACGCCAACATCGTGCCCATCTACAAGGTGGGCGGTTTCAAGAACGAAGTGCTCTACATCGTCATGCGGTGCGTCGACGGGCCGTCGCTGCGCCAGCTGCTGGAAAAGCAGCGGCGCCTGACGATCGGCGACGCGGCGCGCATCGCGCGGCAGGTCGCCGACGCGCTCGCGTACGCGCACGGGCGCGGCATCGTCCACCGCGACGTCAAGCCCGACAACATCCTCATCGACTCGACGGGCCGCGTCGTCGTTACCGATTTCGGTATCGCCAAGGCGGCCGAGGCGGCGGCCTCGCAGCTCACGACCGAGGGAATGGTAGTCGGGACGCCGCAATACATGAGCCCGGAGCAGTCGACCGGCGAGCGAACGGACGGCCGCTCGGACATCTATTCGCTGGGCGTCGTGCTGTACCAGATGCTCGCGGGGGAGCCGCCCTTCGCCGGAGAATCGGCGCAATCGATCCTCATGAAGCAGGCCACCGCCACCCCGGTCCCGATTACGCGGATGCGGAGCGACGTCTCGCAGCCGCTGGCCGCGGTGCTGGACCGGATGCTCGCCAAGGACCCCGCCGAGCGCTACCAGACGGCTGCAGAGGTGAGCCGGGCGCTGGTGGGCGCGCTTCCGACCGCGGCGCGTGATCGGGTCAAGCTCCGCTACGGCTGGATGTCCACGGCGATCAAGTCCTTGGTGGGTGTCGGAATGGTGGGATGTCTCGTGGTTGTGGCGTTCGTGGCGGGCGCCGGGGTCGTCGCTTGGGCGGTGCTGAGCGGCCCGCCCCGGCTCGATGCCACGGCACCGTTCCCGGACAGCCTCACCGCCGCGCTGCGCCGGCGCGGCGCGCTGCTGCCGCGAGACACGGGGCTGTTCGCGTTCATCCCGGACGGGCCCCAGGATTCAGTCCTGCTGCTTGTCGGGAAGCGCCGGGTCGCCGTGGCGACGCCGCGCGGCGCTCGCACCTATCCGCGGGAGGGCGTAGCCTACGGATTCCACGTACGCTGGGGCGTCGGGCCGCGGTTCGTGCTGGTGTTGCGCGTGGCGGGGGGGCGGCGCGATACGGTCTTTACAAACCTGTCGCCGCGCGGCCTCTACGTGCTGGCCCGGCGGCTGGACCCGCTGTTGCGGGAGGACGGGCGGTCGGGCGCCCGCGGGCGCAGGCGGCTCTAGCGGCGCGGGGTACGCTTGGAGACGCCGTACAGGCTTGCCGCCGCGATCCGGCTCACGTCCCCCGGCGTGCTGGCGATCACCCCGAGCACGTCACGCCCGCCCACGGACAACCCGACCGCGAGTCCAGTGCGTCGGAGGCTGCGGTCCACGTCGAGCCGGGCGAGGACGCTCACCGCGAGCCGGCCGGGCGCGCTCCAGCGCCCGCCCACGGCGTACCCCTCCTGCGTGGTGTCGGTGCTGAACCGCGCGTGCGCCGACAGCGCCGCCCGCGGCCCCAGCGGTCGCCAGCTCAGCCCGAGGATGTAGGTGGTGGTGAGCCGGACCCCGCGGATCGTCGGCTGGCCGATGTTCGTGATGACGGCCGCCGCCGCCAGCGTCGGCTGCAGGGCGTAGGTCAGGCCCAGGTCCCAGCTCGTGCCGCTGGCGGCGCCCCGGTAGAGGCTCGTCGCGATCCCGACCAGGAGCCCGTGGTAGGTTCCCGCGAGGCCGGCCCGGTACGTGTGACCGCGGAGGCCCCCGTCAAACACGTCCCGCTGGTAGCCGAAGGAGAGGCCCCGAGAGTTGAATCCCAACGAGAGCTGGCGCAGGCGGCCTGCCGCCCCGGGGTCGCCGACCGTGACGTCGGCGTTCACGGACGCTTCGAGCCCGCGCGCCAGGCCGGCCGGATTCACCCACAGGGCGCGCGCGTCGGCGAGGTCGCTCGGATGGAGGTAGGCGGTGGCCCGGTTGGGCGCGACCTGCGCCGACCCGCCCGCGGCGAGGAGGACGAGCAAGCCGACCTGTCCGCCTGTCCGCCTGACCGCCCGACCGCGCTCCACTACGGCCGCACCGCCACCGACGACCGGGTGACCTGGATGACAGGGATGCCGAGTCCCTGGACAGGGAAGCTCACCGTCAGGCTCGACGAGTCACGCGACTCGCCGCCCAGGTAGCGGCCGTCCGCCGCGACGTAGGCCACTCCGCTGACGCTGCCCGTGCCCCCCAGCTCGAACGGCTGGCCGCCGCCGTCCCCCGACCCCTGGATCGTGTAGCTCGCCCCGATGTCGAGGCGCAGGCTGTGGACGCCGCCGCGATCTTCCCACGCCGCGGCGGCGCTATGGGCGATGGTTCGGCGGGTGACGAGCGCCCCGCCTCCGTGCTGCGTTCCAGCCAGGGTATCCGTCCAATCTGCCCCGAGCTTCAGGCCCTCGGCCGGAAGGCGCGGCAGGAAGTCGCGGAAGTTGCCGAGCAGCTGAATGAGGGATTGGGCGAGCGCCGTGTCGGAGGCCGCCGGGTTGCGGAATTCCCCGCGCCCGTCGAGGCGGCCGTCGAACACGAGCCGGCGCGCGCGGGTCATGCTCACGGCGACGACGGCCGGCGTACCGGAGTCCGCGACGACCGAGTCCACCGTGAAGCTGGCGCGATACCCGAGGCTGTCGCTCGGGCCCGTGATCAGGAGGACGACGAAGATCTGGGCGCCGAGGTCCTGCGACTGCGGCTGGCCGCCCAGCGCCTGCTGTATGTGCAGTCGCCGGTGGACCACGTAGCGCAGGACGCTCGGACCGTAACGCACCGGCGCGGGCGCGCGTGGCCCCGCGGTGCGGGTGGTCGCCGGGGTGGGGGCTGTGGGGGTGGAGGTCGGGGTGGCGGCATGGCCGCCGGAGGCACAGGCGGCCGCCAACGCGGCCCCCAAGCTCCGCAGACCGCGGGTCATCGCGACCGTCCTCACGCTCCCTTGCGGTCGCTCTTGGTGCGCCCGAAGATGGCGACCATTTCCTGTCCCTCGCTCGAGACACGCAGCAGCTTCCAGCCGCGCTTGCGCATGTCGGCGCGCCAGCCGATGAGCTTCTCCCATTCCTGGGACGTGGTCCGGAAGACGCGCAGGTCGGCGACCGCCTCCCAGTGCGGAGGGTACGGTTTGGCCGTCATGGGGAGCGGAGACGGTAGGGCCATAAGCCGAGTTCTGTATGCCCGCTGATGAGGGGCAGATGGTCATCTCTCTGGGATGGCTGTCGCCAGCCACCTCATGCGGCCTACCCGCAGCTCAGACGACCCGGGCCGGGTCTCGCTGCTTACTTGGCCTTGCTCCGACCGGGGGTTGCCGTGCCGCGCCTGTTGCCAGGCGCGCGGTGGGCTCTTACCCCACCTTTTCACCCTTACCCTTTGGAGAAAAGGGCGGTCTGTTTTCTGTGGCCCTTTCCGTCGCCTTGCGGCGCCCAGGCGTTACCTGGCAGTCTGCCCTACGGAGCTCGGACTTTCCTCGGCGCGCCCGTCCAGCCGGCGCACCGCGACCATCGCACCCTACCGCCTCCCGCGGGGAAAGCTACTGACCGGGAGAGGGCGGGGGCAAGCCTAGCCCCGTTCCGACACCTGACGCGTCAGTCCTCTCCGAGACGGCGCGGGACCAGTCGGAACGGGGCTAGCGCATCAGGCGCCTCAGCAGGCGCGCCAGGCTGTCAGCGGGGAGTCGCCCGCCGGGGGGCCGCGGGCCCCCGCCCGGAGGCATCGCCGCGTCGGCGTCGAGCCAGAAGCCGTCGTTTTCCTTGAACAGCGCTTGGCGCAGCCCGGCCGAATCCCGCGTCGCGAGGATCGCTGGCGCGAGCTCGGTGGCGTGCACGGCGTTGATGCCTCGCGACCGGTACAGCCCGAGCAACTCGCGCGTGGAGAGCTCGGGCGTGAACAGCAGCAGGGGGCGATCCGGCATCGCGAAGCCGCGCAGCAGGCCGAGCGAGAACCAGTCGGCGGGCGCGTGGCTGAAACGAAACGCGAAGTAGAGGTCTCGCCGTAGCTTGAGCACGCGGTCCCGCAGCGCAGCGCCGCGCTCGGCGACCTGGTCCTCGAGCGCCTGGTAGTACTGCGCCAACAAGCCTGCCTCGCGCAGCGTGCCGTAGCGCTCACTCACCGGCACAGAGTCGAACGACCCCTGCCGGCCGAGCCGGGCCATCGTGGGCCGCCAGGCCGCATCGCAGAATTCCTGGCCCATCGTGTAGTCGGCGCCGGCGCGCGCGTCGTGCCACTGGTCCAGCGCCAGCGCGATCACGAGGGCGCGCTGCTCGGCGGCGAGCCGGGCGAGCGCTCCGTAGGCGGTCGAGAAGATGTCCTTCCAGAGGAGCGAATCGAGCGCGCACCACGTCGCGATCCCTTCGCCGCGTGCGCCGCGCGACGAATCAGCCAGCGGGATGCGGGCGTCGCGGGGGTCGAAGGCGGGGATCCACGCGACGCTGGTGGGCTGGAGGCGTGTCACGGCATCGCTCCAGGCCCGCCGCAGCAGATCACGCTCGTCGCGGCGCGCGCGCACCGTGTCGCTGGCCCAGGGGTCCGCGTCGCCCGCGAGCAGGTTCAGCCCGCCGACGTCGAGGAAGCTCACGAGCGAGTCGAACGCGGCAGCGGGTCGCGGTACGCCGCGCCCGTCACGAGACGCGAGCAGCGGGCTCCACAGCGTCCGCAGGCCCTGCAGCCAGGCGGGCGAGCCGGGGGGGCGTGCGAGGGCGACCGGCTGGAGGGGCAGCGGCGTGACGGTGACCCCTTCGGGCGGCGCGAGTCGTGGAGGCTGCCACTCGAGCGGCCCGGGCGCGGGGGTGAGCGCGAGCGGGACGCCGTGCGCGGCCGCCGGCACGTGCGCCCACTCGGCGGGGCGCCGCGTCCAGCGCGCCAGGCCCATCAGGAAATCGCGCGTGCGCTTGCTGGCGTCGCGCTGGAGCGGTGGCATCGTCGTGGCGCGGTACTGGGGCCCGAGCGCGCCCAGCGCGTGCCGGCTGATCACGACCACGAGCCCCTCCCCCACGCGCACGGCGGCCACCGTCGCCGCCCCGGCGCGCGCCGCGGGGCCCGTCGGCGTCCGGACGAAGGCTTGGCGGCTCGCCGTCGCGAGCACGGCGCCCCGGTCGCGCGCGAGGATCACGTGGTTCCGGTCGAGCGGGAAGGGGTCGAACGCCGAACCGAGGGGCTCGTCGCCCACGCGGCGCGCCTCGGCCCAGGGCTGCGCGAGCGCGACTGCCGGCCGGCGGGTCGCGGTGTCCTCCAGGACGCGGTCACCGATCGCAAGTCCCGCACCGAGGGACTCGAGCCAGCGGTTCGCGATCCAGCGGTCGAGGTACCCCTCCCCGTCGCCCGCATACCCCAGCACCACGACACCGCCGCGCCCCAGCCACTCGTTCAGGATCGCAAGGTCGCCCGCCGAGAGACCGTCCGAGGGACCCTCGGGCTCGCGCCCGCCGAGCACGATCACCGTGCGGTAGCGCTCCAGGTCCTGGCGCGTGAGATGGGGATAGAAGCGGCGATACTCGACCCTGTAGCCGAGGTCATGCCAGGGGCGGGCGGTGCTCTGCAGGACGACCGGGTCCGAAAGCGCCGGGTCGAGGAGGAGCAGGCGCTGCGGCTGACAGGCGGCGAGCAGCAGCAGGATGGTCGGACGGAGTGCGCTCACAGGGCGTCCTTCGGGCCGCTTGACGATGCCGGAACCGGGCTACAGCCTCAAGCCTAACAGGAGGCAACCATGACTATGTACCGCCGGACCCGCCTCGCAATCGCCACGGCGCTATGTCTCGGCCTGTGGGCCGACTTGGCCGCGGCCCAGGACACCACCACAGCCACACTCCTCAAGGTCCTGGGCGAAGCCGTGGACGGATACCGCACGGGCCAGCCCGTGTACGTGGTCGCGGCGTTCCGGTCCCCCTATCCGGTGTACGGGGTCTTCTCGACCAGGGACTCGGCTTCGAGCGCGCTACCCCGGGCGGGCAGAGGCTACAGCGTGTTCGGCCCGTACGTCGCTCCTCCGGACGGTCCGGGCGAGGTCCGCTACGCGCTGAGCGCTTGTCCCCATTACTGGCCCACGGTCTACAAGTGTCCGACGCGCTCCTTCGCGGTCGGCGCTTCGCGGGTGGATTCCGTCCGCGTGACGGTGTTCGTGAGATCGGGTCCACCTCAGTCCACCACGTATCCGAGAGCCGAAGTGGACGCTCTCTTCTTCACCCTGAGCGCCATAGACAAGTTCGTCATCCCCTATTACCAGCGCTTGTTGGGCGCCGCCTCCGCCGACTCGCTGCGCAAGGGGTTTGTACAGGGATTCTACGCGGGGGGGCGTTCGGGCTACGAGAGGTAGCCCTCAGGGCTCGAGCCCGACCAGGGCCCTGAACCGTGAATCGGAGCGTAGCGGCCGGAACCAGGGGCTCTGGCCGATCGATTCGCGGGACTGGGGCCTCCACCGGAGGTAGCCGGTCAACAAGCGGAGCGCTTCGTCTCGTTCCCCGAGTAACAGCCGCACGTAGGCCTCCTCGTCGGCGATCTGCGCCGCGAGACTGTCGTCCTGCGCGCCCCTGCGGGCTCGCAGCAGCACGGCTCTCGCGCTGTCGGCGAGGCCGGTGCGGGCGACGACCGCAGCCACCATCAAGCGCCGGTCCAGCCACGGCACCGTGGTCGGGCCCCCGCTGTCCATCGTTTCGGCATTTGTGAGCAGGCGCCAGGCAGTCGCGATCTGGTGCTCGCCCTTTGCCGACCAGCCCAGGATGCGGAGCTCGCAGTCGACGAAGTTGGGATCGCGCGGAAAGCGCTGGATGCCCTGCTGGCACCAGTCGTGCGCCTCGTCGAAGCGCTCGCGGAGCAGCATGGCGAAGTAGAGGTCCGCTATCACGGTCGCCGCGTCGCTCAGATAGGCGTCGGCGTCCAAGGCGCGGCGCGCCGACTGCTCGGCCTCCGTGAACCGGCCGGTGCTGTAGTACATCTCGGCCAGCGCGTACCACGCCCGGGCGACGGTGGGGTCGCTCACGACCGCGGCCCGGAGATCCCGCTCGGCGGCCGCCAGGGTATCGGGCGCTGCGAGCGGAGCGTTTCTCCATACCTCGTAGCGGAGTGTCCCGCGCAGCGCCAGAGCCTGGGGGTCGCCCGGCTTGTGCGCGAGCGCTTGTTGGGCGAAGCCCATGCCGCGGGCAACCCAGTCGGCGAAGGCCCGCGCGGGCCGAGCCGGCGACACGCTGGCGCCCGCCGGCCTCGCCATCAGCGTCAACCGCCCCTGGGTCAGCGTGTACCAGCCCCGCGCGATGATCGGGAGGATCCATCGCTGATCGATGACCTGCGCCCGCGCCAGCAAGGAGTCGGCGGCCCACACTGCGTCGGCTCCTGCCCGGACGTCGCCGGCTTGCATCAGGGTCCGGGCGTCTTCCCAGAGCGCTTGCGCCCGCTGGTAGAGCTCCCACGCGGCGACGCTGTTCGTGCTCGCCCGCTGCGCGCGCAACTGGATGGACTGGCCGAGCCGCTCCCGCAGGAAGCTGGCGATCTTCTCTGCAACGCTATCGCGCAGGCCCAAGAGATCCGCGCCGGGTCGTTGGAAGGTCTGGCTTTGGAGTTGCTGCCCGCTCTCTGCGTCGATCAACCTCACGGCGACGCGCAGCCGCGCCCGCGAGCCGGTGACGCTGCCGGCCACGACTGTTCCCACCTTGAGTTGACGAGCGATGCTGTCCAACGGCACGGCCCGGTCTCGGAACGGTCTCGCACCATTGGCCGAGATCACGTGCAGGGCCTGCACCTGGCCCAGTCGGTCGATGAGGTCTTCGGTGAGGCCGTTGGCTACGGGGCCGAGGGTGCGGTGGTCGCTCAGGTCGTCGAAGTAGAGGACCGCGACGTGCGTAGGATTCAGCGCCCCGGTGGCGGCGATCGCCGGGGGTCCGCGCCGCGCCCAAGCCCACCACCCGGCCGCGGCGACGAGCACGACGGCGACGCCAAGCAGCGCCCGTGGCCGCGGGCGCATCGGCCGGTGGCCTGCGCCGGACTTCCGTGCCTGCGCCAGCGCCGCGCCGAATTCGTGGGCGCTCCCGAAGCGGTCGGTCGGGGCCGCGGCGAGCGCCCGGTCCAGCACCTGCTGCACCGCGACCGACATCGTGGGACGCCGGGCGTGGAGCGAGCTCTTCGCCGCCCGGCGCTCCTCGGCCCGCCCCGGCGGTAGCCGTCCCGTGAGCATCTCGTGAAGCACGCAGCCGAGGCTGAAGATGTCGCTCCGGCCGTCGAGCTCTTGCTCGCCACTCGCTTGTTCGGGGCTCATGTACCCCGGGGTGCCCACGCTGATGCCGGTGCTGGTCACCCGCGCCCCGCCGGCGGCGCTGACCGCGCGTGCGATCCCGAAATCCGCAACCACAGCGTGCTGCTCGACGAGGAGAATGTTCTCGGGTTTGATGTCACGGTGCACGAACCCCTGGCCGTGGGCGTAGCCCAGAGCGTCCGCCACTTCCACCGCGATCCGCACCGCCTCGTCGAGCGGGAGCAACTCCTCCCGCAACAGCCGGTTGCGCAGCGATTCACCGGCGACGTACGGCATGACGTAGTAGAGCGAGCCGGCCGCCTCACCCGAGTCGTGGAGCGGCAGGATGTGGGGATGGGTCAGGTGAGCCACGATCTCGATCTCACGCAGGAACCGGTCGGGCCCCAAGGCAGCCGCCAGCTCCGGCCGCAGGATCTTCACCGCCACGGGTCGGTGGTGCTTGAGATCCTGGGCCAGCAACACGGTCGCCATGCCTCCGCGGCCGAGCTCGCGCTCGATGACGTAGCGCTCGGCGACCGCTGCCTTGAACCGCTCGAGGGGGTCGTTCACCGACTGCTGTGCTTCATTACTCCGCCGCGGCGAATGCCTGGATCGCCTCACGCATCTCCCGCGCGTCCTGCCACCGCTCGTCGCGCGCCTTGGCGAGCGCACGGGCGATCGCGGCGGCGAGCGGCCGAGGCACGTCCGGCCGCACCCTGAGGAGGTCGGGAGCCGGCTGGTGCTGCTGCATGTCGAGCACCGCCGCCGCGCTGGGCGACGAGAAGGGGGGCCGGCCGGCGAGCGACTCGAACAGCACCACGCCAAGCGAATACACGTCGGTGCGCCCGTCCACGTCCGGCGCGCCCGCCGCCTGCTCCGGGCTCATGTACTCCTCGGTCCCCACGACGAAGCCGCTGCGCGTCACGCGGTCCTCCCCCGAGTGCGCGATGGCGCGCGCGATCCCGAGGTCGACCAGCACGGCGCCCTGCGGCGAGAGCACGATGTTGTCGGGCTTGATGTCCCGGTGGGCGATGCCGTGCTCGTGGGCGTGAGCCAGGGCGTCCAGCACCTCGCACCCGATCCGCGTCGTGCGGCCGGCGGAGAGGCGGTGCTCGCGTCGCAATAGCTGCCGCAGCGTATCTCCCGGGACGTAGGGCATCACGAACCACAGGAGGTAGTCCGTCTGCCCGCTGTCGATCAGCTTGGCGATGTGCGGGTGATCGAGCTGCGTGGCGTAGCGGATCTCGCGCAGGAACCGGTCGGCGGCAACCGACACGGCGAGCTCGGGGTGGAGCACCTTGATGGCGACCTGGTGACCGCTCGGGTCGTGGGCGCCGAAGATGGACGCGTTGCCGCCCCGGCCGACCGCCGTGATCACCGTGTAGCGGTCGCCCAATGCCTGCCGCACGCGCTCGATCAGCTCTCGCCCGGGCACCGGCGCACACCCTCGCGTCCACCGCCCGTCGGCCGTTTCCCTGGAGCCGCGCGGGCGGAAACGCTAACAATAGGGTCCGGGACGGGAGGCGGCCAGACGGCGGGGGCGTCGATCACGCTGGACCGCCCCTCAGCGCTCACCGCTCGCCGGGCGTGCCGCGCCCCATCATCTTATCCACTGGATGGACTGTTATCTCGTGCAGCACGGCGAGGCGAAGCCGGAGCAGGAGGACCCCGCTCGCCCGCTCACCGACCGAGGCCGGCGCGAGGTCGAGCGGGTGGCGCAGGCGGCGCAGCGCTCGGAGGTCGCTGTCGCCGCGATCGTCCATTCGGGAAAGCTGCGGGCGCAGCAGACGGCGGACCTGCTCGCGGCAGCGCTCTCCCCGGTGGGCGGCGTACGCGCGGTCGCAGGCCTCGCGCCCCTGGACGATCCCGCCGCTGCTCGCGAGCTCCTCGACCAGGCGGCCGCGCCAAGGATGATCGTGGGACACCTCCCGCACCTGAGCCGGCTCACCTCACTCCTCCTCGTCGGTGATCCGACTCGGGAGATCGTGTCCTTCCGCATGGGCGCCATCGTGTGCCTGACCCGGGAGGAGGAGCGCTGGCGCCTCAAGTGGATCCTGACCCCGGACTTCGTTCCGTGAGCCACCTCTACCGCCCTCTACCGCCTTCTACCGCCCTCTACCGCCCATGAAGCAGATCGACGCCATCCAGGGCGACATCACCCAGCAGCGGTTGGACGCGGTCGTCAACGCCGCGAACACGACGCTGTTGGGCGGTGGGGGGGTGGACGGGGCGATTCACCGCGCCGCGGGCCCCGAGCTGCTGGAGGAGTGCCGGCAGCTCGGCGGCTGTCCTACCGGCGAGGCGCGAATCACCAAGGGCTACCGGCTGCCGGCGCAGTACGTGATTCACACGGTGGGCCCTGTGTGGAGCGGGGGGAAGCGCCGGGAGCCCGACCTGCTGCGCGCCTGCTACGTCAACTCAGTGAAGCTCGCGAATGCGCACGGCATCAAGTCGGTCGCGTTCCCGTCGATCAGCACGGGCGCCTATCGCTATCCCATCGCGCAGGCGGCGAGGATCGCGGTGGACACTGTGCGAGAGGAATTGAGTCAACCGTCGTCGGTGGATCTCGTGCAGTTCGTGTGCTTCAGCGCGGCGGATCTGGAGGTCTATCGAGCGATTTTGGGGGAGCGGGGAGCAGGGAGCGGTACCTGAGGTGCAGGCCGAATCTCACGGTTGGGGCGGCGACCCCACCCGGCCCAGCCCGGCGCGCGCCGCCTCGATGTACACGCGCAGCGTCGTGTCTCCCCCGGCGCCCACCGAGAGAATGAACCGATAGGCGGTCACCGCGCTCGCCCGGTCGCCGCGCGCCTCGGCGAGACGTCCCTGCTCCAATACCTTCGAGAGGACGCCCGCGTTGCGCGAGGTCAGCCCGGGATCGCGGGCCAACTGGGCGCCGAACCGCGCGAACAGGTAGGCGCCGGCGAACGCGAGGACGAGGACGGCCGCCGTGAGCAGCAGCGCGATGCGCCGCCCGCGCCGCGGCGTTCCGCGCCCCGCTAGCGGACCGTGAACGTCAGGCTCGCCCAAAAGCTCTCCCACTGGAACGGTCGATCATGCGCTTCGCGCATGTGGATCGTCCGCACGTACCAGAGACCGGCGCGCGTCACGGCCACGCGCGCACGCCCGGCGGCGTCCGTGACGGTGGTAACCGCGTGCGTCGAGTCGGCTTGGCCGTCCCAGCCGGCGTTCACCGTGAGCCGCGGCATGGCGCGGCCTTCGAACCGCACCTCGACCGGGAGCGTGTCCCCGGACTCGAGCGCGCCTGGGTCGGCGAGCGGCACGATCTCGAAGCGATGCCCCACCGCCTGCAGTCCGGCCGAGCCCGGGCCCGGGCGCCGCAGCAGCGCTTTGGCCCACTTCTGGTAGCGCTCCACCGACGGCCGCTCGAGCTCGCCGCGGGCCTGCCGCAGCGCGTGAATCTGTGGCAGCCCGTCCTCGAGCAGGTAGTCGTTGAACTGCTCGGCGGTGAGGTCGATGCGCCGGGGATGCAGCGCGACCGCGACCCAGAAGGTCCCGCCGATCGCCGGGTCGGCCCTGAGCACGAGCGCCGAGTCGCGGATGCCGACGACCGCGAGCGCCTCGCGCCCCGCGGCGCTCACGGCGACGGCCTCGGCGAGGCGGGACGGCGCGACGGCGTTGGTGCTCACCGGGAAGCGGGAGCCGGTGCGCGCTTCGATAGCTGCGCCCACCGGCACGAGCCAGAAGTCGTGCGCCGCGGCGAACGGGGCGCCGAGCGCGACCGCGACGATCGGTACCAGAAACCGCTTCATCGTGGGCCTTTCTGTTGCCGTGGAATCCGCAGGTTGACGCAGGGTTGAACCCCCGGCTGATAGTTCACCGAAGCGCAGCGACCGGCGCTGCGATAGCCTTGAACGGGGGTTGATCTGCCGGCGCTATGCTCCCGGCGCATGGTGACCGTGTGCACCGTCCTCCCCCCGACCGAGCGCCCCCGCGTCGACGCCGTGGGTGATGGCTGCTTCGCGACGCTGCACGCGGACTCGTTCCGCGACGTGCTGCGGGCCGCCCGGACGCGGCGCGTGGACGCGCTCGTGATCTCGGTGCATCGCTGCGACGGCGACGCGCTGCCTGCGGTGGCGCGCTTCGTGCGCGAGTTCCCGGCGATCCCCGCGGTCGCGCTCGTCTCGCGGCACGACGGCACGGCGACTGAGACGCTGCTGCGCCTGGGTGCGACCGGCGTGCGCACGGCGGTCGACTGCACCGAGCCCGGGGGCTGGCGGCGCCTGCGGGAGCTGGTCGCCCATCCCGCCTCACCGGTGGCCGCGCGCCTCCTCGGCCGGCTGGTGCCGGCGCTGGAGGGCGTACCGCACGACACGCGGATCTTCTTCGAGGTGCTCGCGCGGCTCGCCCCCGTCCTCACCACCGTTCGTCGCCTCGCCCGGCACCTGCAGATGCGGCCCAGCACGCTCATGTCGCGCTTCTACCGCGGCGGGCTGCCTTCGCCCAAGAGCTACCTCGCCGGGATGCGTCTGCTCCACGCCGCCTATCTGCTCCAGAACCCCGGCCTCTCGGTGTCGGACGTGGCCTACCGGCTCGACTACTCTTCGCCCCAGAGCTTCGGCCGGCACCTGAGGGCGATGCTTGGCGTCACCGCCGGCGAGTTCCGGCGCCGTTTTCCTTTCGACGTGTCGCTGGAGCGCTACGTCGACCTGCTCGTCACCCCGTACCGGGAGGCCCTGCGCGCGTTTCACCCCTTGAATGCGGGGATGTGGGACCAGGGCACCCACGCCGCTCGCGCCTCCTGGGCGGGGTGATCAGTCCGCCGCGGCGCGGGCGACGGCGTGCTCCGTCGTGTCGCGCTCGCGCCGCAGCACCGAGAAGCGCGCGATGCTCGTCCGCAGCCGGTCGGCGAGCTGCGCCAGCTGCTGGGAGGTCGCCGTCAGGTCTCCCATCGACGTGATCTGGGCCTGCGTCGCGGTGGCGGCGCCGTCTGCGCTCTCGGCAGATGCGCTCGAGATCGCGGCCACCTGCTGCAGCGACTGCGCCAGCTCGGCGAGGCGCTGCGCCTGGCCGCGTGACACGTCCGCCGTCGCGTTGACGAGATCGCCCATCAACTCGATGCCCTGGTGCAGCTCCTGGAGGGCGCCGTCCGCCTCGGCGGCGACCGCGCCGATGTCCCGCACCTTGGCTTCCCCCGACTGCATCGCCCGCGCTGCGGCGTCGATCCCGGCCCGCAGATCGGACACGAGCTCGGCGACCTCCCGCGCCGACCGCCCCGCCTCCGCGGCGAGCGCTCGCACTTCGTCCGCCACCACCGCGAATCCCTCACCGTGCTCCTCCGCGCGGGCGGCCTCGATTGCGGCGTTGAGCGCGAGCAGGTGAGTCTGGCGGGCGATGCGGGCGATGGTTTGCGCGAACACGCCGATCCGCTCGGACATCCCCGACAGACCCGCGACGGTCGCGGCGGTGGCGCGCACCTCCTCGCCCACCGCGCGCAGCGTCTGGCTGGCTCGCGCCACCCGATCGCGGCCGCGCTCGGCGGCGGCGACGAGCCGCCCCGCGTCCGCCTGCATCAGCTCCGCCCGCACGCGCAGCGATTCTGCTTGGTCCGCCGCCTTCGCGCTCTCGCCCCGGGCCCCGTCTGCGAGCGCCCGCTGACTCGCGAGATCGGTCGCGAGGCGGTGCGCGGTGTGCGTCACCGACTCGGAGGTCGCGTGCAGCTGCTCTGCCGAGGCGGCGAGCTCCTCGGCGAACGCCGCCACTTCATCCGCTTCGCGCTGCACGGTGGAGATCGTCGCCCCGATCTCCTCGAGCATCCGGTTGAAGCTCTTCTCGAGGAAGCCCAACTCATCGGACTCGCCGGCCGGGGCGCGCACGGCGAGGAACCCCTGCTCCGCCTCTCCCATCACCGAGCGCGCGTCGCGAATGCGCTGAATCAGGGTCGCCGGAATCTCCTTCAACGCCATCGCGATCAGCGCGAACAGAGCGGTTTCGAGAGCGGGTCCGGGCGACAGTGCCGGCGGGCCGCCGTACAACGCGTGGTGCAGCTCGACGGCGAGGAGATAGGCCGGCGCGGTCATCAAGACGAGGAAGTTGCCGACGGTGCGGCCCTGGTCGAAGGCGTAGGGCAGCACGGCGATCAGGAAGGCCGCCACGAAGCCCCCGGGCCCGAACCACACGATCACCACCGCCACGAGCAGCAGGTCCAGCAGCGCCAGCGCGTAGATGAACCACCACCGGTACCAACCGCGCTCGTTGATCATGCCGACGAGCGCATTGAGGACCGCCGCCCCCCCCGCCATGAGCACCATGGTGGCAGGGCGGGTCTTTACGACCCCGTAGGCCCAGCCGAGCAGCCCCATGACGAAGCCGCCCCCGACCATCCACCAGCGCCGCCGCAGGCTGCGCGCGAAGGTCTCGAGGTCCTTGAGGCGCTGCTCCAGCCCCTGGGCTTCGTCCTTCCAGCCGCGCAGCCGGAAGGCGAGAGAGCCCTGGGCGGGGGTGACGTCGGTCACGTGAGGCCGAGCTCCGTGACCCGGACCAGCACCTCGACGGCGTACCCCGCGCTGTCCAGGGCGGTGCGCCCCCCCTCCTCTCGATCCACTACGGCCAGCACGCCCAGCACGCGGCCCCCCTCGCTCTCGACCGCCCGGATCGCCTGTTCGGCGGACCCGCCCGTGGTGATGACGTCCTCCACTACGACGACGGCAGCGCCCGCAGCGAAGCAGCCCTCGATGCGCCGCGCCGCACCGTGGGCCTTGGGCTGCTTGCGCACCGTGAAGGCGTCCACCGTGCGACCACCAGCGCGCGCGGCGGCGGCGATGGCGTAGGCGACGGGGTCGGCGCCGAGCGTCAGCCCGCCCACGAAACGGGGCTCCCACCCGCGCGCCGCGAACCGCTCCAGCGCCAGGGGGCCGACGAGGGCGAGTCCTTCTCCGGACATGGTCGTGCGGCGGGCGTCGATATAGAACGAGGACCGCTTTCCCGAGGCGAGGACGAAGTCCCCGCGCTCGACGGAGCGCTCGCGGAGCAAGTCGCGCAGGCGCTGCTGCAGGGAGCCAGTCTTGGTCTGCACTAGTAGTTGTCCTTACTACTACGAGTCACGACCGACGACCCGTCTGAGCGCGTCCAGGAGGCCGCGGCGCCGGGGCTCGGGCTGCGCGGCCAGCGCCGCCTGTACCTCGGCGGCGAACGCCAGGACCGTGGGCTGGCGCTCGGCCGGCGAGCGGGCGAGCCCGCGCATCACGGCGGCTTCGAGCGCGGCGGGGAGCTTGTGGCCGGGGGCGGCTTGGCTGAGCGGCTTGGCAGGCTGGGTGAGGAGCTGCTGGAACAGCTCCCGCGGTGTGCGCCCGGAGTACGGGTGCTGCCCGGTGAGCAGATAGTACGTGATCGTGGCGAGGCTATAGGTGTCGGCGCGCCCGTCCACCAGCTCCCCCGACAGCGCTTCGGGTGCCACGTACTGCAGCGTGCCCACGAAGAAGCCCGTCCGCGTGAGCCGCTCCTCCGGCGGCAGGTCCGCGTCCCGTGCGATCCCGAAGTCGAGCAGCTTCACGCTCTCGGTTTCGGGGTCGTACATGATGTTCTCGGGCTTGAGGTCGCGATGAATGATCCCCGCGCGGTGGGCCGCGTCCAGCGCCGCGGCGAGCTGGCCGATGAAGCGCGCGACCATGGCGGGAGCGAGCGGTCCGTTGCGGTGTAGCAAGTCCGCGAGCGATTGCCCCTCGGCCCACTCGAGGGCGAGGTAGTACAGCCCATCCGCCTCGCCGTAGTCGTAGGTGCGGACCACCCCCGGGTGCTGGACGCGCGAACCGTACCCCGCTTCGCGCAGGAAGCGCTTCACGGCAGTGGGGTCGCTCGCAAGCCGCGAGCGTAATACCTTGAACGCACAGGCACCGCGCTCGGGGTGCTCGGCGCGGTAGACATCCGCCGTGCCTCCCTCGCCGACGCGCTCGAGGAGGCGATAGCCGGCGATGGTGCGGCCGGCCAGGGTCTCGCTGGCCATGGGGACGCGCGAAACTAACGCCCGGATTTGAGGTTCAGCAAGTGAGACGACTCGCCGCCATCGCGACCGCGCTCCTCGGGTGTGGGGTCGCCGCGTGTGGACCCTCGCCGCGAGGCGGCGCGCCGCCGTCGCCGCAACCCGGCAGCACGGCGCCCAAGCTGTTCGACCCCGTGGGCCTGTACCGCGCCATGGGCCTGCTCGTGGCGGGCCCGCCCCTGCCGTTTGTCGCCTCGTTACGCTACCTCGCCGACGCATCGCCCGACTCCACACTCGCCGTCTTCGGGCTGTCGCTCGCCAACCACGCCTTGAGCTTCCGGCGCGACGGCGGCGAGTTCGTCGCCCAGTACCACGTCGAGGTGACATTCCGCACGGACACCACGCCGTTGCGCCAAGTCGCGAGCGACGAGGCGGTGCGGGTGCGGACCTTCCAGGAGACGCTGCGCGCGGACGAAAGCGTCATCTTCCAGCAGTTCGTGGGCGTGCCCCCTGGTGTCTATCACCTCAGCGTGCTGGTCCGAGATCGCAGCGGCGCGGCGCTGTCGCGGACGGAGGCCCTGGACACGGTCCCACGCCTTGGCGGGCGCGGCATCGCCACGCCGATCCCCATCTACACGGGCACGGGACGCACCATGCTCACCGCCCTGCCCAAGTTCCTGGTGAATCCCCGCGGGACGCTGCCGTACGGCGCCGATTCGGCGCGCTTCTACGTGGAGGCGTACGGCCTGCCCCCAGCCACACGCGCCGCCGTGCAGGTGCTGGACAAGAGCGGCACGGAGGTGTGGCGCGACACCACCACCTTCGCGGGCGACGCCCAGCTCGCCGTCGCGCGCATTGTGGTGCGGCCGAGTGACCTGCCGGTGGGCGAGGGTCAGCTCGTGCTCCGCACCGTGGCGAGCGCCGCGCTTGAGGTCCGCGCGCCCATCGTCGTGAGCTTCTCGGATCAGTGGGCGCTCACGAGCTTCGAGACGATGGTGAGCCTGCTGCGCTACTTCGAGCGCCAGGACTGGGTGACCAAGCTGCGCCAGGCGAGCCCCGACCAGCGAGCCGTGGTGTGGCGCGAATTCTTCAAGGCGACGGACCCCGTACCCATCACCCCGGAGAACGAGGCGCTCGACGAGTATTTCCGGCGCGTCCAGGTCGCGAACGAGCGGTTCCAGGAGGCCGGCGAGGCGGGCTGGCTGACCGATCGTGGAGAAGTGTACATCTCGCTGGGCGAGCCGGACGAGATCTACGACTTCAGCACGGACGTCGCGCGCACGGGCGCGCGCGCGATCCGCTGGACGTACAACAGCCTCCGCATCACCCTCTTCTTCCAGGATCAGGCGGGCTTCGGCCGCTACCGTCTGACGCCCTTGTCGCGGGCGGAATTTCAGCGGGTGCTCGCGCGCGTGCGGCGGTCGTAGTGAGCCGGGCCTCGGCGTGGTGCGTCCTCCTGGCCGCCGTTCCCAGGCTGGCCGGAGCCCAGGAGGTGCACACGGTGGGCGAGCGCGCCGAGTCCCTGCGCGCGGCGGGCCGCCCGTGGCATGCGGCGGAGAGCCTGCTCGCGGCTGCGGCGCGCGAGTCGAGACCGAATGCCACCTTCGTCGTGGAGGGCGCTAAGGCCGAGTTGCGCGCGCGCCGCTACGATCGGGCGAAGAGCCTGCTCGCGGGGCAGCCGTGGCTCGACGACTACGGCGAGGGGGAAGCGCTGGCGGTGGTGGCCGAAGCGGAGTTCCGGCTCGGCGCCTTTCCCCAAGCGGCCGCGCATTACGGCGCCGCGCGGGCGCGCGCCCGGGGTCGGCGGGCGGCGTTGCTTGCGGTGCGGGCCGGGGCCGCCTGGGAGGCGGCGGGTGAGCGGGACAGCGCCGCCGCCGCGTTCGCCGCCGCGCGCGCCGCCGGCATGCCCTCGATCGACGCATGGCTGCGCGTCCGCTTGGCACGGGTGGTTCGTGACACCGCGCTCGCGGTCCGGCTGCTCGCGGACGTTCCGTGGCCTGCCGCGCGCGCGGTCCCGGGCGCGCGCGCCCAGGCCCTCATCGCCGCAGGGGACACGGCCCTGGCCCTGGACGCACTCGCCCAGGCGGGGAAATCGCTCGACGAGGCGCGGCTCGGCCTCGCGGCGGGGGACACGGCGCGCGCCCGCGCCGCGCTCTACGACCTCATGGCGCGCGCCCCTGACTCGGACGATGCGGCGGCGGCCGTGGGGGTCGCGCTCGCCGCGCTGCCCGCGGCAACGCCGTCCGAGCTCGTCGCCTTGGCGCGCGCGATGAAGGGGCACGGCGGCGCGAGCGACGCGCGCGGGTTCGTGGAGCGCGCGGTGCGCCTGGGGGACTCGAGCGCGGCCACGCTGCTGCTGCTCGGCGAGCTACAGGTGGGCGCGGGTCGCTACCGGGACGCGGAGCGGGCCTATCGGGCGGCCGCGAAGGATTCGCTCGTCGGGCCGCTCGCGATCTACCGCCGCGCCCGCGTGCTCGTCCGTCTGGGGGACCCCGGCGCCGACGAAGCGCTGGCCGCCTTCGCGCAGACCTACCCGGCGGACACCGCGGCTCCCACGGCGTTGTACCTGATCGGCGACATGCGGGGCGAGCGCGGCGACGCGGCTGGCGCTGCGCGCTGGTTCGGCGAGCTCATCGCCCGCTACCCCGTCGACCCGCGTGCCTCGATCGCCCGCTTCCGGTTGGCGTTCGAGGCCGCGCGCCGCGGCTTGCTCGACAGCGCCGCGGCGCTGTATCAGTCCGAAGTCACGGCAGGTGCGCCGCAGCGCATGGGCGCCCGCTTCTGGTTGGGTAAACTGGCGCTGCAGCGGGGCGATACGGAGGCGGCGCGGGCGACGTGGCTCGGGCTGGCCCGCGACGACTCGATCGGCTACTACGGGCTGCGGGCGCGCCGCGAGACCGGGCTCCCGCCGCTCGCGTTCGCGAGCCCCCCGCGGGCGGCCGTACCGCGCGGTGTGGTCGCGGCGTTCGGGAGCCTCGACACGCTGGTGCTGGCAGGCCTCGACTCCGAGGCCCAGGCCGAAGTGCGCGGCGTGCTCGGCCGCGCCCCGCAGGAGCTGGAAGCGTTGCTCGTCTGGAGCGACGGGCTCGCCCAGCGCGGCTTTGGGCCCGCGGCGGTGCGGCTCGGGTGGCAGGCCGCGCTGCGCGCGCCCAACGACCCCCGCGTGCTCCGCGCCATCTTCCCCTGGCCGAACCGCGGGGCGGTCCAGGCCGAGGCTGCGGAGTTCGGCGTGGACCCCCTGCTGTTCGTGGCGATCGTGCGCCAGGAAAGCGTGTTCGATCCCGAGGCGCTGTCCCCCGCAGGCGCCCGCGGACTGGCGCAGTTGCTCCCCGGCACGGCGGCGCTGACCGCCCGCGGGCTCGACGTTACGTTCTCCCCCGATTGGATCACGGTCCCGGACCTGAACCTCCATCTCGGCGCCGCGCACCTCGCGGAGCTGCTGCGACGTTTCGGTGGTCGGCTCGAGCCCGCCATCGCCGCGTACAACGCCGGGGTCACCCCCGTCACCCGCTGGGTCGGCCGCGAAGGAGCGGACGACCCCGACCGCTTCATCGAGCTGATTCCCTACCAGGAGACGCGCGGCTACGTCCGCTCCGTGCTGCGCAACCGGGAGCTGTACCGGGCTTTGTACGGGATCTCAACCAATTGAGCGGTGGTCAGTTAGGCCGGTGCACCGTCGCGACACTCCGCTCCCGTCTCGCTGTATTGACAACGTTTTCGCCCCACGGCAAATCTATCCCGCCCGACACCGGTGCCGGGCAGGTTGTTCAGCCCTAGGGTGCGACTTCGCAGGAGGCAGATCGAATGGCAAAGGGAAAGGTGAAGTGGTTCAATGACGCCAAAGGGTACGGCTTCATTGAGCAGGAGGGCGGCGAGGACGTCTTCGTCCACTTCTCGGCGATCCAGATGGACGGCTTCAAGACGCTGGCGGAAGGACAGGTCGTCGAGTTCGAGGTGAAAACCGGCGAGAAGGGGCTTCACGCGGCGAACGTCGTCCGAGTGTAATCGCTCCGCACGCCATTCGCTCAGCCCCGCCCGGGCCTCGCAGGGCGGGGCTGTTGTTTGCGGTCTATTATTCTTCTGCACCCATGCCAGCCGCCTCCGCCGCTCCTCCAGCGGCGCCCGCGCTCTTCCTTGTTGACGGCTACGCGCTGATCTATCGCGCCTTTTTCGCGATGATCGCACGCCCGCTCAAGACGACACGCGGTGAAAACACGTCAGCCGCGTGGGGCGTCACGAATTTCCTGCTGCGCCTGATGGAGCAGCACCGGCCGCAGCGCCTTGGATGGGTGAACGACGTGGGAACGTCGTTCCGCCAGCAGACCTACCCTGCCTACAAAGCCACCCGCCAGAAGCTCTCCGAGGAGCTGCAACAGGACTTCGACCGTTCGGTCGCGCGGATTGCGCAGCTGCTCGAGGCGTTCGGCGTGCCGCTCGTGGGCGTGGAGGGCTACGAGGCCGATGACGTGATCGGCACCCTCGCCACCCGCGCGGCGGGAGTGGGGTTTCGCGTGGTCATCGTTTCGGGCGACAAGGACTTCTATCAGCTCATCGGTCCGAACGTCGTGCTGCTCAACCCCGGGCGCGGCGGGCCTGCGGCCGTGGAAGAGCAGTGGGTGGACGAGTCGAATGCGGGCGACCGGCTGGGCGTGCCGCCGGCGCGGGTGGTGGACTATCTCGCCCTCGTGGGGGACAGCTCGGACAACATCCCCGGCGTGAAGGGGGTGGGCGACAAGACGGCGCTCGAGCTGATCCAAGCCTACGGGGACCTGGACAGCATTCTGGCCCGCGCGGCGGAGATACCCGGCAAGCGCGCGCGCGAGGCGTTGCTCGCGCACGTCGCGGAGGCGCGGCTGTCGCGCGACCTGGTCACGATCCGGCGCGACGTGCCCCTACCGCTGGAGCTCGATGCCCTCCGGCTGCGGCCGCCCGATCTCCCCCGGCTCACCGAGCTCTTCACGGAGCTGCAGTTCCGGTCCTTGATTCCGCGGTTGGAGCGGCTGCTGGGCGCCTCCCCCGCCCCCCCCCCCCCCCCCGCCCCCTCGGCCCCCGCCGTCCCCCGGGCCCCTCGCGCGTCCCAGGTGCCCCCGCCGTCCTCAGCGTCCGCAGCGGCCGCGCCTCCTGCGGCGGCCGGCGCGCGGATCGTGGATGACCCGGCTGGCGTCGCGGCGTTCGTCGCCGAGTGCCGCGCGGCCCCGCTCGTCGCGCTGGACACAGAAACCACGTCCGTCGACCCGCTACGTGCGACGCTCGTCGGGATGTCGCTCGCCGTGACACCGGAGCGGTCCTGGTACCTGCCCTTCGGCCACCTGGCCCCTGATGGAGAGCTCGCGGCGGGTGAGCCGCCGCGTAACCTTCCGCCGCTCTCGAGTCCGGCCCTGGCGCCGTTGCGCGCGCTGCTCGCGGACCCGGGAGTTCCCAAGGCCGGTCACAACGTCAATTACGACTGGCTCGTGCTGCGGCGGCACGGCGTGGAGCTGGCCGGCGTCGTCTACGACTCGATGCTCGCGAGCTTCGTGCTCGATCCAGCGCGGCGCTCCCATGCCTTGGCCGAGCTGGCGCGCGAGCGGCTGGGAATCGAGATGCAGACCTACGTCGGCCTCGTGGGCCGCGGGCGGGGGGAGCGGCCGTTCGCGGAGGTGCCCGTGGCCGTGGCGGCGCGCTACTGCTGTGCCGATTGCGAGGTCGTGCTGCGGTTGCGAGACGCCTTCCAACCGGAGCTCGGGGATCACCAACTCCTCCGCCTGCTCGAGACGATCGAGGTGCCGCTCATCCTCGTGCTCGTGGGCATGGAGTGGCACGGCGTGCTGGTGGACCGGGAGGTGCTCGGGCAGATCTCACGGCAGTTCGCGCGGGAGCTGGCCGAGCTGGAGCAGACCATCCATCGCGCCGCCGGCACGGACTTCAACATCAACTCGACCCCGCAGCTGCGTCACATCCTGTTCGACAAGCTCCAGCTGCCCGTGCTCAAGAAGACGAAGACCGGCGCGTCCACGGACTTCGAGGTGCTCGAGCAGCTCGCCGCACTGGGGCATGAAGTGCCCCGGCTGCTCATCGAGTACCGCGAGCTCGCGAAGCTCAAGTCCACCTACGTGGACGCCTTGCCCGGGTACGTGAACCCCGCCACGGGGCGCATCCACACGAGCTTCAACCAGGCCGGTGCCGCGACCGGCCGGCTGTCGAGCTCGGACCCGAACCTGCAGAACATCCCCGTCCGCACCCCTCGGGGCGAAGCGATCCGTCGCGCATTCGTCGCGGCGCCCGGATGGCTGCTGCTCACGGCCGATTACTCGCAAATCGAGCTGCGGCTGCTCGCCCACCTGTCCGGCGATCCGGCCTTCCTGCACGCGTTCGCGCAAGGGGGGGACATCCACCGCCAGACGGCCGCGATCATCTTCGGCGTCTCCCAGGACCAGGTGACGCCCGACATGCGGGCGCGGGCCAAGACCATCAACTTCGCCACCATCTACGGCCAGGGTCCGTTCGCGTTGTCGCGCCAGCTCGGCATCACCCAGGAGGAGGCGACCGAGTTCATCGTGCAGTACTTCAAGCGGTTCCAGGGAGTGCGCGCGTGGCTCGACCGCACGGTGGCCGAGGCCCGCGACAAGGGCTTTGTCGAGACGCTGTTCGGCCGCCGGCGCTACGTTCCGGAGCTCAAGGACAAGAACTTCAACATCCGCGCCTTCGGGGAGCGCACGGCCACCAACTCGCCGCTGCAAGGTTCCGCCGCGGACCTCATCAAGCTCGCCATGATCGGGATCGACCGGGCCGTGCGGGAGCGCGGCCTCGCCACCCGCATGCTGCTGCAAGTGCACGATGAGCTGGTGTTCGAGGTCCCGGAAGCGGAGCGGGAGGACGCAACGGGGCTCGTAAAAAGCCATATGGAAACGGCGGCGGCATTGCGTGTGCCGCTCGTCGTAAGTATCGGCGTGGGAAGGAATTGGGTCGATGCCAAGGGTTAAGCATAGCTCTTGCATGATCGACGGGGGGCGCCCAATATGGTGGCGCCGGGCCTCGGGCTCTAGCTCCCATGGTTCGGCGCCCTTTCGCGCCCTGGAGGGTGAGCGGTGCTGTCTCGACGTGGCTTTACCCTGATCGAGCTCCTCATCGTGGTGGTGATCATCGGGATCCTCGCGGCTATTGCGATCCCGAAGTTCGCCAACACGAAGGAGAAGGCGTACATCGGCGCCATGAAGTCGGATCTGCGGAACCTCGCGACGGCCGAGGAAGCCTTCTTCTACGACAGCACGAACTACACGACCACCCTGGCGCAGATGAATAACTTCTCGGCGTCGACCGGCGTCACGCTGGTCGTCAATGAGGCCACGCCCGCCGGATGGTCGGCCACGGCGTCGAGCGCCACAACGACGCACAAGTGCTACCTCTTCTCGGGCACTGCAACGCCCCCCATCGGCGGGATGATCGAAGGCCGCATTCTCTGCCAGTAGAGGGCGCCTACCGGGAGTTCACACGCCGCCGCGAGGGGATGTGCTTCGCCCTGGACGGCGGCGTTTGGCTTCATCGCCACCGGTTGCAGGGCGAGCCGATGGTGCATCTCGTGAGCGCGGACCGCGACCGGTTGCTCGCGCTGGGCCGCGAGCTGGGACTGCGCCAGGAGTGGCTGCAGTACAAGCCGCTGAAGGACCCGCGGACCGGACAGCGCGTACCGGCGTGGCACTGGGACCTGTGGGGAGAAAAACTGAGCCTCGTGGGATGAGCGGCGCTGTGCCGCCCGCTACCCGCCGTCCTCTCGCTCCATTCTCGGCGCCCTGACGCCCGGCCACCAGTTCCATCTTCCCGCGATGTGCATGATCGCCGGTACGAGGACCATGCGGATCAGGGTCGCGTCCAGCAGCACGGCAGCGGCCAGGCCGAATCCCACGAGTTGTACCGCGAGGACGCGGGCGAAGGCGAAGGTACCGAACACAAGGATCATGATCGCGGCGGCGCTCGTGATGGTCGAAGCGGTGGCGGACAGTCCCTCCATCGTGGCGTGGTCGTTGCGGCCGGTCTTGTCGAACACCTCCTTCACGCGGGTCAGCAGGAACACCTCGTAATCCATCGACAGGCCGAACACGATGGCGAACACCAGCACCGGTACGACCGCCCAGATCGCCTCGGTCGGCCCCTCGAGTCCGAAGAGCCGGCCGCCGTAGCCGTGCTGGAACACGAGCACGGTGAGCCCGAATGCGGCGCCGACCGAGAGGCAGTTCAGCAGCACGGCTTTGAGCGGCACCAGCACCGACCGGAAGGCGGCGAACAGCATAATCGCCGTGATACCGAGGACGAGGCCCATCGTCTCCGGGAAGCGCCGCAGCAGCTCGTGCTGCGTGTCCACGTTGGACGCGGCGAAGCCCCCCACCAGGATCTCCGCGCCGCCTAATCCCCGCACGCCGCGGTGCACGACGGCCCGGACGTGGCGGGCGACGTCCATCATCCCCGCGAGCGATAGCGTGTCGGCGGGGATCACGTCCAGCAGCGTGGTGCGTTCGTCGGTGCTCAGGTAGGCGTCGAAGAACTTCGCGTACTTCTGGCGCGCCGCCGCGGGGTCGCTGTAGAAGAACAGGAGCTGCAGCGTGGACATGCGGGGCCGGACGCTCGCTACGCCGCGCACTTCACGCACCCGGGGATCCTTGCGGATCGAGTCGGTGAGCGCCTTCAGCCCGCTGAGCCAGCGGCCTGTCAGCGCGCGCTGTCCTTCGGGGAGTTGCACGACCACGCGGATGGGCTGGATCACGCCGCTCGCCCCCATCGCCCGGAGCGCTGCCAGGCCCTGCCCGGACTCGGACTCCGGCGGGAACCAATTCGTCGCCGGGAGGCCGAGCCGGATCTGGGTGGCGGGGAAGGCGAGCAGGGCGACGGCGATGCCACCCGCGGCCACCGCGCGCCACGGGCGGTGGCCCAGCCAGCGGGCCCAGCGCTCCCACCCGGTGGGGGCGTGAAACTTCGCGAGCGGGCGGGCCAGCCATTTGGGGCGGTCGATGTTGCGGCCCAGGACGGCGAGGACGGCGGGGAGAAACGTCGTCGCGAGCAGCACGGCCACGAGCACGACGAACAGTCCGCCCACCCCCACGGAGCGCGTGTCCGAGAGCGGCGTCGTGAGCAGCGCCGCAAAGCCGACGACCACCGTCAGCCCCGAGGTGATCACCGCCGACCCGGCCGTCTCGACGGTGCGCACGGCCGCGTCGACCGCCGAGAGCCCGCGGTTCAGCTCCTCGCGGAACCGCGTGACGACGAGCAACGAGTAGTCGATCCCCACACCCAGCCCCACCATCGTGGTGATGTTCAGCACGAATACCGACATGGGGAGGTACTTGGCCGCGATGGTGACGAGGCCCAGCGCGATCGTGATCGCCAACACGCCGACCACGATGGGGACCATCGCGGCCACCAGCGCCCCGAACGCCACGATGAGCACGACCAGCGTCAGGGGCAGGACCCGCTGCTCGCCACGCTCGCTGTCCTCGGCGCTGATCGTGCGCACGTCGTGATCCAACGCCGGAAAGCCCGTCACCATCACGTCGAAGCCATCTGCGCCGGGCACCCGGCCCATCGCGTCCCGGATGGCCGCGCGCAGGTCGGGCACGATGCTCTTGCTGATGTCGCTCGTGAACTCGGGGGTGAGGGCGGCGATCAAGAACGTCGTGCGACGGTCCGGGCTCACGAAGCTCGATTCGCCGATGGAGCGGACCGAGATGATCTGGCTCACGTAGGACTGCCGCTCCGCGACGGCCTTCAGCGTGTCGAGCACTCGCTCGAAGCGCTGGTTGGTCCAGCGCACGGGGCCGTGGACCACGATGGCGACGTAATCGGCGAAGGGGCTGGGGAAGGCCTGCTTGAGGAGGTCGGTGGCGCGGGCCGCCTCGGTGGCTTCGTTGCCCCCGCCCCGCAGTGCGAGCACCTGCTGGACACGGCTGGCTCGCGGCGCGAAGAGCAGCGCGAGCGCCGCCCACGCCGCGATGACCCAGCCGCGCCAGCGGACGAGGAAGGTCGCGGGGAGCGCGAACAATTACTGTGCCGGCATGCGGAGGCCACAATCATAGAGAGGCCGGGCACTCAAAGCTAGCGGCGGGACCGCGGCCTTCCGCATATTGCGCGCATGGTCGAACGGCGAATTTCCGCCCTCCTTGCCGGCCTCGCGGTGCTGCTGGTGTGCGCCGTGCTGTGGGACGCGTTCGGCGGCGTGCGGGTGCGTCGGCCGGCGCCCCGAGCGCCGTCAGCCGGCGATACGGCGGCGGCCGCTCACCGTCCGGGGCCGCTGTCGGAGACGACCGCCGTGCAGGCGGCGCGCCTGCCCGCCCCCGCACCGCCAGGCGTCGCTGTGGCGCCGTCCAACCTCTCCTACGCCGAGCTGCTCGCCCGTTCCGAAATGCGGCGCCGCATCCGCGCCAGCGCCGGCCTTACCTATCTCAATGAAGTGGTGGCGGCGACCGGCGACTCGATGCTCCACCGCTGGGACGACCGCCTCCACCGGCCGGTGCGGGTCTACCTCGCGACCGGGACGGCGGCAAATTTCCAGCCGGCGTTCCTCGGCGCCGTCCGCGACGCGTTCCAGCGGTGGCAGGAGGCGGGCGTGCCGGTGCGCTGGGATCTCGCGGCGGACTCCGCGGCGGCGGAGGTACGATTCAAGTGGAAGGTGCAGTTCGATGAGGAGCGCACCGGCCAGACCGACCTCACGTGGGACCAGGACGGGCACCTCCAGACCGCCATCGTGACCCTCGCCACCTTCGATCCCAAGGGGCACCCGCTCGGCCCGGATGAGGTGCGCGTCATCGCGCTCCACGAAATCGGCCACCTCATCGGGCTCGATCACTCCTCCGACACGACCGACATCATGTACCCGGTCACCAAGGTGCGTGACCTGTCGCCCCGGGACATCCAGACCGCGGTGCTGCTCTACGACCTCGCCCCAGGCTCGCTCCGCTGACCGGCTTCCCCGCGCGACGGGCTGTATATTGAGGAAAGGGCAGGCAGCACATGGCGCACCGCGGTATCACCTCCTTCCTGCGGCACGACACGCCCGACGGTGGGCCGGCGTCGCTGGCGCAAGCGCTGGACGGGCGGGTGCGCGAAGGCGAGTTGGTCGAGCGGCGGCCCGACGGCGCGGTGCGCTGCTTCGCCTGCGGCCACCGCTGTCTCGTGAAGCCCGGGCGCCGGGGCATCTGCAAGGTGCGCTTCAACAAGGATGGGGCGCTGCAGGTGCCGGCCGGCTACGTGGCCGCCCTGCAGTGCGATCCCACTGAGAAAAAGCCGTTCTTCCACGCGCTCCCCGGCTCTGACACCCTGACGTTCGGCATGCTGGGCTGTGATTTCCATTGCGGTTACTGCCAGAACTGGCTCACATCGCAGGCGCTGCGCGACGACGCCGCGGGCGTGCTCCCGACCGACGTCACTCCGGACGCGCTGGTGCGCCTGGCGCTCGGGCAGGGGGCGAAGCTCGTCGGCTCCTCCTACAACGAGCCGCTCATCACGGCCGAGTGGGCGGTGGACGTCTTCAAGGTGGCGCGGGCCGAGGGGTTGAAGACGGCGTTCATCTCGAACGGCAACGCCACCCCCGAGGTCCTCGACTACATCCGCCCTTGGACCGACTGCTACAAGATCGACCTCAAGGCGATGGACGATAAACGCTACCGCGAGCTGGGTGGCGTGCTGCAGCACGTGCTCGACGCGGTGCGCATGGTGTACGAGCGCGGCTTCTGGATCGAAGTCGTGACGCTGGTCGTGCCCGGCTTCAACGACGACACGGCGCAGCTGCGCCGCGCAGCCGAGTACCTCGCGTCGGTGTCGCCCGAGATCCCCTGGCACGTGACGGCGTTTCACAAGGACTACAAGATGACGGACCCTGACGACACGTCGGCGGAGACGCTGGTGCGGGCGTGCGAGATCGGGGCGGCGGCCGGTCTCAAGTTCATCTACGCCGGCAACCTCCCGGGGCGCGTGGGCCGCTGGGAGAACACCTATTGCCCCGACTGCGGCGACCTGCTGATCGAGCGCTACGGCTACGTCATCGAGCGCAACAAGCTCGCTGCCGAGGGGCGCTGCCCCACCTGCGGCCGCGGCATCCCGGGCGTTTGGTGCTAGCGGTCGTTCTGCTGCAGGTCGCCGTCTCCTTCACCCCGGCGCACCCCGGATTTGACGCCGCCACCTTTGATCCCATCGTCCAGGGCGGCATCCGCGCCGGCGCCTACCCCGGGGCGGCGTTCGTCGTGGGGCGGCGCGACACGATCCTCTTCGCCAAGGGCTACGGGCGGCTCACGTGGTCGCCCTCCTCGCGCGCCGTGTCGCCGGAGAGCACGCTCTACGATCTCGCCTCGCTGACCAAGGTGGTGGCGACCACGACCGCGGCCATGCTGCTGGTGGAGCGCGGCAAGCTCGACCTCGATGCGCCGGCGGCGCGCTACGTCCCGGAGTTCGACGGCCCTGGAACGGCAGGCATCACGGTGCGCCAGCTCCTCACCCACACGTCCGGGCTGCGCGCGACGCTCTCTCTGTACGAGGAGCCGGACAGCGCCGCGGCGCTCGCGGCCCTGTTCCACGTGACGCCGATCGTGCCGCCGGGGACGCGCGTCATCTACTCGGACTTGAACGCGATGCTTTGCGGCGAAATCGTGCGCCGCGCGGCGGGGGAGCCGCTCGACCGCTTCACGGCGCGCGAGATCCTCGCACCCCTCGGCATGACGCAGACGACCTTTCGGCCGCGGCGCGCCCTGTATGACCGCATCGCCCCGACGGGCGTGTGGCGCGGGACCCCCGTCGCCGGAGTCGTGAACGACCGCAACGCGGCGCGGCTCGGCGGCGTGGCGGGTCACGCCGGGCTGTTCGCCCCGGCTGCCGACGTGGCGCGGTTCGCGCAGTTCATGCTGCGGGAGGGCACGTTGCGCGACGGGCGCCCGCTGCTGGAGGCGGAGACGGTGCGCCGCTTCACCGCGCGGAGCGCGGGGCCCGAGCGGGGAACTGGTGGGGAAGCGCGAGCGCTGGGGTGGCAGGCCCTGCCCACGGGGGAAGCAGTGAGCAGCGTCGGGCATCTGTTCGGGCCGCGCAGCTACGGCCACACCGGGTGGACCGGCACGTCGCTGTGGATCGATCCGGAGCGGGATCTGTTCGTGGTGCTGTTGACGAATCGCGCCTACGCGCCGCGGGCCCGGCGCTCGTTCACCGCGTTGAAGCAGGTGCGCGGGCGGCTCGCCGACGCCGCCGCGCAGGCGTCCGATGCCGGCGCGCGCTGACCGTCCCGCGCTGTTCTACGACGGCGAGTGCGGATTCTGCCGCGACGCGGTCGCGGTGCTGTCCCGCTGGGATCGCGAGGGCCGCATCGAGCTGATCCCGTTCCAGGACGCGGCCCGCGTCGCGAAGTTCGGGCTGCCCCTCCCCGCGCTCGCCGCCGCGATGCACCTCGTGCTGCCCGACGGTCGCGTGGTCGCGGGGGCGGACGCGGTGCCCGAGCTCGGCCGGCTTTTGCCGGGCAAGCGGTGGCTGACCTGGCTGTTCGCGGTGCCGGGCGTGCGCCCGATTGCCCGGCGCGCCTACGCCTGGATCGCGGCGCGACGGCGGTGCCTGGTCCCGGGCCGCCCCGCGGGCTAGGTTGTCGGGCGAGGAGGAAGCACTGTGACGACTGCGACGCTGAACGAGGAAGCCGTGCGCCGGGCCCTGCGGCAGGTGAAGGACCCCGAGCTCGACATGAACATCGTGGACCTGGGCCTCGTGTACGATGTCGAGGTGGCCGACGGCGACGTGCGCATCGCGATGACGCTGACGTCACCGGGGTGCCCAGCCGGGCCGATGATCACGAACGACGTGTACAAGGTAGTGCGGGCGCTCGAGGGTGTGCAGGACGTCGATGTCGCGATCGTGTGGGAGCCGTACTGGACGCCGGAACGGATCGACCCGAAGGTCCGTGCGCTGATGGGGTTCTAGCGCAGCGCCTCGAGCAGCGCGTCTCCCAGCGCCGCGATCTGCCAGCGCCGGAGCTCCCCCACGTGGGCGAGCCCGGCGCCGTCTTTTGGATGAGCGCGCGCGACCGCTTCGAGCGTGCCCCGCCCGCACAGCACGCCGGGATCGAGTCCCAGCTCGGCGGCCACGCGATTGCGGGCCACCTTGAGTCGCTCGACCCGGGCGTCGATCTCGGGGTCCTTGGGCGGACGCGCCGTCCGCTCGATGCGCGGCAGCTGCGCCTCCGGCAGTGTCAGCCCCTCACGAGTTGCGGCGAGCAGGGCCTCGCCGTGGCGGCGACCGAGCACCGCGGGAAGGCCGGACACCCGCCCCAGCGCTTCGTGCGTCTCGGGCAGCGCTTTGCTCACTGCGAGCAGCGCGTCGTTCCCGATGATCCGGAACGTCGCGGTGTCCGCCTGCGCCGCGACCTCTTCCCGCCAGCGATACAGCGCACGCAGCGTGGCGAGCTGCCGCGGGGCGAGCGCCTTCGCGCCCTTCACGCGCAGGTAGGCATCCGCCCCGTCACCGGACCCGGTCCATCGCAGCGCCTCCAGCCGCACGAACTCCTCCTCCGCCCAGGCGAGACGGCCCAGCGCCACGAGCCGTGCCCGCAGCGCCTCGCGCAATGCGGGTAGGTGCCGCGTGTCCGCGGCCGCGTACTCGAGCATGGCCGGGGGCAGCGGCCGCCGCGACCAGTCGGCCTTCTGGTGCTCCTTTGAGAGCTTCACGCCGAGATGCTTATCCAGGAGCGCCGCGAGTCCCACGGCGCGCTCCCCGGTGAGCTGCGCCGCGATCCGCGTGTCGCACAACCGTCGCGCGCGGAAGCCGTAGTCGCGGTCGAGGATACGGAGGTCGTAGTCCGCATCGTGGAAGATCTTTTCGACCTGCGGGTCGGCGAGGAGATCCCCCAGCGGGGCGAGATCGCGCACCGCGAGAGGGTCGATGATCGCGGTCTGTCGGGGGCTCGAGAGCTGCACCAGGAAAATGCGGTCGCGGTAGCGGTGGAAGCTCGCGGCCTCGGTGTCGGCCGCGACGAGCGGCTCGCGCCGCAGCGCGGCGACGACCTCGGCCAGCGCGGCGTCGGTGCGGATGTGCATCATTCTTCTTTGCCGAGCTGCTCCAGTCCGGCCGCGATCTCTTCCAGCGCCTTCGCGAGGGTCCGATAGAACTCGGGGTCCGGCGGCTGAGGAGCCCCGCCCAGCGGGTCGCCGGCGGACTTGCGCGCCAGCCGTGCCGCGTGACGGATGTAGTCAGTGGCGACCCGCATCGGTTGTCCTCGTCTGAAGGGAGCGTGCGTGTCGAGTGCAGCGGCGTTGAGCCCAAAGATACGCAGTGCGCTCGCGCCGGGCAGTCTCGGTGACTGGCCGACCCCCCTCGAGTCCGCGCCCGGCCTCGCCGCCGCGTGCGGCGCCGCCGCGCTCTGGCTCAAGCGCGAGGACCGGTCCTCCCCCCGCTGCGGCGGCAACAAGGTCCGCGGCCTCGAATTCCTGCTCGGCCCGGCGCCGCTCGACGTGGTGTTCCTGACCGCCGGCGGCACGGGCTCGAGCCATTGCCTCGTTACCGCCGTCCACGCGGGCGCGCTCGGGGCTCGCACGGTGCTCGCCCAGTTCCCGCAGCCCGACACCGACGCCAGCCGCGCCGTCGCCGCGGCAAGCGCGGCGCGGGCGGCGCTGGTTGTGCGGGCGCGCTCACCGGCGGGGCTGCCGCTGGCGCTGCTCAAGGCCTGGCGGGCGGCGCGGCGTATGGGGCCCGTTCGCTGGATCCCGCCGGGGGGCGCGCACCCCCGCGCCGTTGTGGGGCACCTGCTCGCCGGTCTCGAGCTCGAGAGCCAGCTCCCCGACCTGCCCGACGCTATCGTGACGCCGCTCGGTACCGGGGGGACGGCCGCAGGGCTCGGGCTGGCGGTGGCCGCATTGTCCTGGCCGACCCGAATCGTCGGGGTGCGTGTCGCGCCGCGGCTCATCGCCAACCGCTGGCGCACGACCCGCCTTGCTCGCCGGGCGGCGCTGCTGCTCGCACGTCACGGCATACGTCTCCCGCTTCCGGCTTCCCGTTTCCCGTTGGCGGTGGTGGAGGGGCTGGGCGTTGGGTATGGGCATCCGACTCCCCTGGGCGAGGCGGCCCGTCGTCTCGCCGCGCCGCACGGGCTCGTGCTCGATCCGACGTACGGCGCCAAGGCCTTCGCCGCGGTCCCGGAGCTCGCCCGCCGCGGATTCCGTCGGATCGTGTTCTGGCACACCTTTGCGCTCCCAGGGGGCGAGTGAAGTGGGCCGGGCGCGCTCGATCCGCGTGCACGCGGGTGATGCCGAGCTCGCCGTGGCGGTGCGGGGCGAGGGGGCGCCGCTGCTGTTCGTCCACGGGTTCCCGTTCGACCACACGATGTGGCGGCATCAGCTGGGGTCTCTGGATGGGTGGCGTCGCATCGCGCCCGATCTGCGCGGCGTGCGCGCCTCGACGGCGCCCCGCGGGGGCTACACGATGGCTCGCTACGCGGACGATCTCGCGGCGGTGCTGGACGCGCTCGAGATCGAGCGGGCTACGGTGTGCGGCCAGTCGCTGGGCGGCTACATCGTGTTCGAGCTGCTGCGGCGGCATCCGGACCGCGTGGGCGCCCTGGTTCTCGTGGCCACGAAGCCCGACGCCGACACGCCCGAGGGGCAGGGCGCGCGCGACCAGGTGGTCGCGCAGACCGAGCGCGAGGGGCCGGCCGCCGTCGCGGACGGGATGCTCCCGAGGCTGCTGGGCCGCACCACGCGCGCCACCCGGCCCGGGGTGGCGGAGGCGGTGCGGCAGATGGCCGGCGGCTGGTCGGTCCCCGGGATGGTGGGCGCGCAGCGGGCGATGCGCGCGAGGCCCGACTCCACGGAGACGCTGCGCGGGCTGCGGCTGCCCGCGCTCGTGATCGGCGGGGAGGAGGACGAGATCGCTCCGCCGCCCGTCGTGCGGGCCATGGGTGCGCTCATTCTGAACGCCCAGGTCGAGATCGTGCCGGGCGCGGGGCATGTCGTGCCGCTCGAGCGCCCGGCGGACACGACCCGCGCGCTCGCCGCGTTCCTCGCGAGGCTCGCCGCCGGAGGCGCCCTTCCCCGGCGCGGGGCGCCGGGCTAGGCTTCAAGCGTGAGTGCCGCGCAGAAATCGGATCAGACCCAGCCCTTCCGGCAGGGTTTCGTCGGCTACGCCAACGTGGACGGGCGGCAGTGGCGGGTGCTGGTGCGGCTACGGCTGGAGGACGAGGCCTGGTGGCGGGGTCGCCTGTGGTTCTGCGAGGCGGGGGGCACGGAGGTCTGGGACAAGGAGGAGCTCCTGGGGCGGAGCCCCGAGGAGTTGCTGCGTCAGGCTCGTGCCCTTCCGACCGCGGAGCTGGTGCGGCGCTTTCAGGAATCGTATGACGAGCGGCGCCGCTACTTCGCACTGCGGGCGCTCGTGGACGACTTCGTCGAGGCGGCCCGGGGGCTGAACCGCGTGGCCGTGCGCGCAGGAGTGGACGGGGCCTACGGGCTCGGGACCACGCGCGAGCTCGATCGGCTGCAGCGACACATGCAGTTCCTCGTGGCCGGGATGCGGCAAGTCGCTGGCAAAGAGGGCCGGGCGATACCCTGAAACGGGAGAACCCCGGAGCTTGGCTCCGGGGTTCTCCGTCTTCAGGATCCCTTGCGCTGCGGCTTCCCGGGGGGGCTGGCGCCCTGGAACACGTCCCGGTTTTTGGCGATGTAGCTCTTCCACTGCGGTGGAGTGTCTTCCTCCGGGAAGATCGCTGTGACCGGGCACTCCGGCTCGCAGGCCCCGCAGTCGATGCACTCGTCCGGGTGAATGTACAGCTGGTCCTCCCCCTCGTAGATGCAGTCCACCGGACACACGTCTACGCAGGAGCGGTCCTTCAGGCCGATGCAGGGTTCCGCGATGATGTACGGCATGCGCGTCCTCGGTTGTCTCTTCACCCCGTTCGCGGGGCCGAATCGCAAACATAGATTGGGACCCCCCCCAGTCAAGTGCGCGTCGCGCAGTCGCTTCGCATCCGGCGCCAACGCTCGGACGCAGCGCCTTGTGGGAACGGCGCGCGTGCTTGCGAAGCGACAACCGAAAACCACGAACGCCTCGCCGTCCCAACGCGCTCATGATGAGGGACTCGGTCTCCGTCGTCGGGATGCTCGTCCTCATCGTCGCGTGCCACCATATCGCGGCGCCACGGCGCGACGTCACGCGATCTTCTCCGACTGACGCGGGGCGGCCGCGTCGTCGTCCCCATGGTTGCGACGGCGCTGCGCCCCGAAACCGGTCGCCCGGCTGGCGGTTGGGATTCTGGGCGGTATCTTTGATCCCTATGGGTATCATTCGGGCGAGGCGCAAGAGCGAGACGCGCGTGCTGCTGCTCGAGGCGGGTCTACGTGTGCTTGCCGAGCGAGGCGTCGAGCTCGGAAGCCTCGATGACGTGGCCGACGCGGCGGGCTTCACGAAGGGCGCCATCTACCGCCAATTTCCGTCCAAGGGAGCGTTTCTCCTGGCCCTGTTCGAGCAGTACGCCGCGGTGGCCCGGGCGGGCTCCGGGGCGCGGCGGGCGCCTTGGTTCGTCCCGCTGACTCTGGAGTTCGCCGCCCGGGCGCTGCGGGATCCGCTGCTGCGACGGCGCCTGGCAGTAGTCCTGCGGGAAGCGCCGGAAGGGGGCACGCCGGAAGGACCCCTGCTCCGGGCCCTGGCCCGCGTGCTCGCCACGCCTCCGGCCGCTCCATGAATCACCGGTCGCCCAGGCTGATCGACCTCAGCCACACGATCGAGCACGGGATGGTGACCTACAAGGGCCTCCCCGCGCCCGTGATCGGCGACTGGCTGAGCCGCGACGCCTCGAGCGCCCGTTATGCCCCCGGGACGACGTTCCAGATCGGCAAGATCGGAATGCTCGCGAACACCGGTACGTACATCGACGCACCGTTTCATCGCTTCGAAGACGGGAACGACATCGCCGCTTATCCGCTCGAGGCGGTGGCGGACCTGCCGGGGGTCGTGATCCGGGCGACCGAGCGAGACGGTCGGGCGCTCGACGCGCCGCGGTTTCGCGGGCGGGAGCTGCGCGGGAAGGCCGTGCTGTTGCACACCGGCTGGGACGTGCACTGGCGCACGGATCGGTACGCCCGGGGCCATCCCTTCCTGACGCGCGCCGCGGCCGAGTTCCTCGCGGAAGGCGACGCCGCGCTCGTCGGGATCGATTCGCTCAACATTGACGACGACACGGACGGCGCGCGCCCCGCCCATACGATCCTGCTGGGCGCGGGGATCCCGATCGTCGAGCACCTGTGTGGCCTGGGGGACCTGCCGGATGAGGGATTCCGGTTCTTCGCGGTGCCGGCAAAGGTGAAGGGGCTTGGAAGCTTCCCGGTGCGCGCCTTCGGGCTCATCGGCGGGACGACGGTGTGAGTCTCTCCTGGTCTGGCTGGCCCATATCACGGTGATTTCACGCGGCGGCTCGAGATCCCGTAGTCGGGGGTCAGTCCGCCGGCACCGCCGCGCTCCGCTCGAGGGGCTCCCGCTCGCCGAGCTTGCGCTCGATCTCCCGCGTGATGTGCATCGAGCAGAACTTCGGCCCGCACATCGCACAGAACTCGGCCGACTTGAAGTACTCGGCGGGCAGGGCCTCGTCGTGCAGCTCGCGCGCCCGTTCGGGATCGAGCGCGAGGCGGAACTGCTCGTTCCAGTCGAACGCGTAGCGCGCCCGGCTGAGCGCGTCGTCGCGGTCCCGAGCGGCGGGGCGGCGCCGTGCGAGATCCGCCGCGTGCGCGGCGATCTTGTAGGCGATCACGCCCTCGCGCACCTCCTCGGCGTTGGGGAGCCCGAGGTGCTCCTTGCGCGTCACGTAGCACAGCATGTCCGCCCCGAACCAGCCGATCATCGCCGCGCCGATCGCGGAAGTGATGTGGTCGTAACCAGGGGCGACGTCCGTCACGAGGGGCCCGAGCGTGTAGAACGGCGCCTCGTGACACAGTTCCTTCTCGAGCCGGACGTTCACCTCGATCTGGTGCATCGGGATGTGGCCCGGTCCCTCGATCATGACCTGCACGTCCTGCGCCCAGGCCCGCGCCGTCAGCTCGCCCAACGTCACGAGCTCGGCCAGCTGGGCCTTGTCCGTGGCGTCGGCGAGCGAGCCAGGCCGCAAGCCGTCGCCGAGCGACAGCGTGACGTCGTACGCGCGCGCGATCTCGAGGATGCGGTCGAAGTGCGTGTAGAGCGGGTTCTGCCGATTATGATGCATCATCCAGTACGCGAGCAGTGACCCACCCCGCGACACGATCCCCGTGACGCGGCCGAGCGCGAGCGGCACGTGCTCCCGCAAGATCCCGCAGTGCACCGTGACGTAGTCCACGCCCTGCCGCGCCTGATGGTCGATCATGTCGAGCAGGTCGTCCGCCGTGAGGGCCTCCACCGAGCGCGCCGCCTCGACCGCCTGGTAGATCGGCACCGTCCCGACCGGTACCGGCGACGCGTCAATGATCGCCTCTCGGATGGCGTCGATGTCGCCGCCGGTCGACAGGTCCATCACCGTGTCCGCGCCGTAGTGCACGGCGTTGTGGAGCTTGGCGAGCTCCTCGTCGAGGTTTGCCTCGACGGCCGAGCTCCCGATGTTGGCGTTGATCTTGACCTTCGCCACCGCCCCGATGGCCATGGGATCGAGCCGCTTCGCGAGGTGATGGACGTTGGCGGGGATGATCAGCCGCCCGCGCGCGATTTCGTCGCGGATGAGCTCCGGGGGGAGCCCCTCGCGTTCCGCGACGCGGCGCATCTGTGAGGTGATCGTGCCTTGGCGGGCCGAGACGAGCTGCGTGATGCCGGTCATATGCGACTCCCTTCGCCGGTGCTAGCCGGATCAGGTTCAAAGGGTGTGATCTCAGCCCGCTCGCGGCGGGCACCCCTGTCGTGTCGCAATCTAGCGGGCGGGCGGCGCTACGGAATCGCAGCCTAGTGATGTGATGATGTCGCGATACTGGCTGCCAAGGGCGGCCTTCAGATCTCCCTGGGTTTTGGCGGGCTGTAGCGCTCCGGGTCCCTGTGGAGCTTCTCCCACTCCGTCCGGAACGCGAACGGGTCGAGGCCGCTCGCCCGGTCCACGGCGAGGATCCCGTCCAGGTGGTCGATCTCGTGCTGCAGCAGTTCCGACATCGGGCCGTCGAGCTGCATCGTGTGCTGCTTCCCCTTCAAGTCTGTATACGTCAGCGTCGCCGTGTACGCGCGCGTCACTCGCACCAGCAGGTTGGGAAACGAGAAACAGTCGTCCCATACGAGGAAGTCGTCGGGCCCCACGTCGGTGATCTCGGGGTTGATCATCGTCCAACGCTGCTTGTCGACCTCCACGAACACGATGCGCACCGGCGCGCCGATTTGGGAGGCGGCGAGCGCCCGGCCCATTCTGTATTTCCGCTTCGCGGCGCGCAGCGTGTCGCGCAGGTCGTCGGCGATGAGCCGCGTCGCGGCGGACATCGGGTCGTGGACCCGCTCGCAGCGGGCCCGCAGCACGGGATCGCCCAGTTGGCGAATGCGGCGGACTGCCATGGGGCGCCAATTTGGGGATTTGCGACCGACCTGCAACCCACGGTAACCTACAGACCCCTCATGTCCCTCGCGGGGCTGGTGTTAGCGGCCGGGCGCTCGGAGCGCATGGGCACTCCCAAAGCCCTCTTGGACTTCCGGGGCCAGCCCTTCGTGATCCGGATCCTCGAGGCGCTGGAGGCCCTGGAGGTCAGGCCCCGCGTGGTCGTGCTGGGGCCCGACGCCCCCCGCATTCGTCCTGCACTGGCGGCGCACGACTGCATCGTCGTCGAAAACGCCGACGTGGCGGGCGGGTCGATCGCCTCGCTGCGAGCCGCGCTGCGGGCGCTCCAGACCGTGCGACCGTCCGGGCTGCTCGTCTGGCCGGTGGACCTCCCTCACGTCCGCGTCGCCACCGTCGAGCGGCTGATCGAAGCGTATCGCCGCACTGCTGCCGCCGCGGTCGTCCCGACGTTCGGCGAGCGGCGCGGTCACCCGGTGATCTGGGACCACGAGCTTTTCCGGGAGCTCGCGTCGAGCAACGATGCGACGCGGCACGGCGCCTGGGCCGTGCTCCAGGCTCACGCGGACCGGATCCACTGCGTCGCGGCGGACGATCCCGCTGTCATCGACGACCTCAATACGCCCGCCGACTACGAGCGCTTGGTGCGGGAGGTGAATCGGGACATCTACTGAGCGGTCAGCCTTCAGCCGTCAGCCGAAAGCTGATGGCTGACAGCCACTTGCGAATTCACGCCAAGGTCCTTTCGTTTAGTTGACAATCCCGACAAATGCACTTAGGATTCCCAGGTGATGCGCAACACACTACCGCAACTCGCTGTCCACAAAGGACTTCGGGGCGATATCCTGCTCGAGCTGAAGCGCTCGCAGCCGCGCACGGCGACCGAGCTGGGCGCGAAGCTCGGCGTTTCCGCCAACGCGATCCGCCATCACCTGAAAGAGCTCGTGACCGAGTCGCTCATCACCTACGGCCGCGAGCAGCGTGGTGTGGGCGCCCCCACGTACGCCTACCGCCTCAGCCCCGACGGTGAGGCAATCTTCCCCAAGCGCTACGAGGAGACCCTCACGGAGCTCCTGGGGCGAGTCGCGCAGAAAGACGGGCGCGGCGCCGTGGTGGAACTGTTCGCGGACCACTATGCCGCGCTCGCTCGCAAACTCGCGGCCGAGCTCGGGGACGCCCCACCCGCGGAGCGGCTCGCGGCGGTGGCCCGGCTGATGAGCGACGCGGGCTACATGGCGGAGTGGCAGCCGGGCACCGCGAGCGGCACGTTCCTGCTCGCGGAGCACAACTGTGCGATCCGGGCGGTGGCGGAGCGGTTCCCGGAGGCATGCGCCGCGGAGCGGCGGTTCTTGCGGGCCGCCCTCGGGGCCGCGGTCGAGCGGCGCAGCCATATCGTGGCCGGCTGTAACGCGTGCGAATACACCGTGAGCTTCGGAGCGACTGCGGGCGCGACACCGGCGCCAGGGGAGCGGACATGAGCACCGGGATCGAAGCGCAGGTACTGCAGCCTTACAAGTACGGGTTCGTCACCGACATCGAGGCCGACGTCGTTCCGCCCGGCTTGAGCGAGGACGTCATCCGGGTGATCTCCGCCAAGAAGGGCGAGCCGGAGTGGATGCTCGAGTGGCGGCTCCGGGCCTACCGCAACTGGCTGAAGATGCCCGAGCCGCACTGGGCGAACGTGCGCTATGGGCCGATCGACTACCAGGCCATCAGTTACTACGCGGCGCCGAAGAAGCGTCCGCAGCTGGAGAGCCTGGAGCAGGTGGACCCCAAGCTGCTCGAGACGTTCGAGAAGCTGGGGCTGCCGCTCGAGGAGCGGAAGCGACTCGCCGGCGTCGCGGTGGACGCCGTGTTCGACAGCGTCTCGGTGGCGACGACGTTCCGGGAGACGCTCGCGCAGCAGGGGATCATTTTCTGTGCGATCTCGGAGGCGATCCGCGAGCACCCGGACCTCGTGCGGGAGTACCTCGGCTCGGTGGTGCCCTACAACGACAACTTCTTCGCCGCCCTCAACTCGGCCGTGTTCACCGACGGCTCGTTCGCCTACATCCCGAAGGGGGTGCGCTGCCCGCTCGAGCTGTCGACCTACTTCCGGATCAACACCTCGGCCACGGGCCAGTTCGAGCGCACGCTCATCGTGGCCGAGGAGGGGAGCTCCGTGAGCTACCTCGAGGGCTGCTCGGCGCCGATCCGTGACGAGCACCAGCTGCACGCGGCGGTGGTCGAGCTCGTCGCGCTCGACAACGCCACCATCAAGTATTCGACCATCCAGAACTGGTACCCGGGCGACGAAGCGGGCCGCGGCGGGATCTACAACTTCGTCACGAAGCGCGGGAAGTGTCTGGGCAAGAACTCGAAGATCTCCTGGACGCAGGTGGAGACCGGGTCCGCGATCACCTGGAAGTACCCGGGATGCATCCTGCAAGGGGACAACTCGACCGGGGAGTTCTATTCGGTGGCGGTGACCAACAACCGCCAGCAGGCGGACACGGGCACGAAGATGATCCACCTGGGGAAGAATACGCGCTCGACGATCGTGTCGAAGGGGATCTCCGCGGGTCATGGACAGAACACCTACCGCGGGCTCGTGAAGATCCTGAAGGGCGCCGAGGGGGCCCGCAACTACTCGCAGTGTGACTCGATGCTCATCGGAGATCAGTGCGGGGCGCACACCTTCCCCTACATCGACGTGCGCAACAGTACGGCGATCATGGAGCACGAGGCGTCGACCTCCAAGATCGGCGAGGACCAGATCTTCTACTGCAAGCAGCGCGGCCTCGCCGCGGAGGATGCGGTCAACATGATCGTGAACGGCTTCTGCAAGGAAGTCTTCAAGGAGCTGCCGATGGAGTTCGCCGTCGAGGCGCAGCGGCTGCTCGGGATCAGCCTCGAGGGCAGCGTCGGATGACGGCCAAGGTCTTGCTCGAGGTCAAGAACCTCCACGCCGGCATCGACGGCAACGAGATCCTGCGCGGCGTCGATCTCACGGTGCGCGCCGGCGAGGTGCACGCCATCATGGGACCGAACGGCTCCGGGAAGAGCACGCTCGCCCAGGTGCTGGCCGGTAACCCTGCGTACACCATCACGACAGGATCTGCACAGTTTCTCGGCAGGGACCTCACGGCGTTGAAGCCGGAGGAGCGCGCCCGCGACGGGTTGTTCCTCGCGTTTCAGTATCCGGTGGCGATCCGCGGCATCACCAACGCCTACTTCCTCCGCTCCGCGCTCAATGCCATCCGCAAGTCCCGCGGCCAGGAGGAGCTCGGGCCTGTGGAGTTCATGGACGGGCTCGAAGAGAAGCTCAAGCTGATCGGCTGGGACGACAGCTACCTGAGCCGGCCCGTCAACGACGGCTTCTCGGGCGGCGAGAAGAAGCGCAACGAGATCCTGCAGCTGGCGGTCCTCGAGCCGAAGCTCGCCATCCTCGACGAGACCGACTCCGGGCTCGACATCGACGCGCTCAAGACCGTGGCGCACACGGTGGACAAGCTCCGTCGCCCGGACAGCGCCACGGTCCTCGTCACGCATTACTACCGCATCCTCACCCACATCATGCCGGATTACGTGCACGTCCTGTCGGGCGGCCGGATAGTGAAATCGGGCGGCAAGGACCTGGCGCTGGAGCTCGAGGAGAAGGGTTACGACTGGGTCCGGGACAAGGCGCCGGTCGCATGACACGGCTCGCGGACACGAGGGAGCGTTACGTCGCGGCCTTCAGGACGTTCGCGGGCAACGGAGCGGCGGGGGCGCCGGCGTGGCTCAAGGAGATGCGCGAGGCGGCGATCGCGCGTTTCGCCGAGCTGGGCTTCCCCACGACCAAGCAAGAGGAGTGGCGCTTCACGAGCGTGGCGCCGATCGCCGAGACGGCGTTCACGTTGAGCCGAGGGCGCGACACCGCGCATGTCACGGCCCAGCAGCTCGAGCCCCTGTGCGTGGGCGGGCGGCGGGCGGTGCGGGTTGTGTTCGTGGACGGCGCGTTCGCGCCGAGCCTGTCCGCCGTGGCAGGCCTCTGCCGCGGCGTCCGCGCGGAGAGCCTCGCAGCCGCGCTCGAGCGCGACCCCGAGCTCGCCCGCCAGCATTTGGCGCGCTATGCGCCCTATCAGGCGAGCCCCTTCGCCGCCCTGAACACGGCGTTCCTGTGCGACGGCGCGTTCGTGTACGTGCCCGCGGGCGTGGAGTTCGATCGGCCGATCGAGCTCGTGTTCGTGGCGACGGCGGGCGACGGGCCTACGGTGTCGCACCCGAGGAGCCTCGTGGTCGTGGAGCGCGGGGCGCGAGCGACGGTGGTCGAGAGCTACGTCGCGCTCGCGGATGGTGTGTACTGGACCAACGCCGTGACCGAGGTGGCGGTCGGCGATGGGGCGCGACTCGAGCTCTACCGGCTGCAACGCGAGAGCCGGCAGGCCTATCAGGTCGCCACCACCCACGCCACCCAGGGCCGGGACAGCGTGCTTCGCCTCCATCCGATCGCCCTGGGCGGGGGGCTCGCCCGCCACGATGTCCAGACGGTGCTCGCGGGGAGCGGCGCTGAGCTGATCCTGAACGGGTTCTACCTGCTCCACGGCAGCCAGCACTCGGACCATCACACGGTGATCGATCACGCGCAGCCGCACTGCGCCAGCCACGAGTTCTTCAACGGGATCGTGGGCGAGCGGGCTCACGGCGTGTTCAACGGCCGGATCATCGTGCGGCCGGGCGCCCAGCGGACGGACTCGAAGCAGACCAACAACAACCTCCTGCTCTCGACCGAGGCCCGCGCGGACAGCCAGCCGCAGCTCGAGATCTACGCCGACGATGTGAAGTGCACGCACGGCTCGACCGTGGGCCCGCTCGACCAGACAGCCCTCTATTACCTGCGAAGCCGTGGCCTCTCGCCGGAGACCGCGGCGGGCATGCTGACCTACGGCTTCGCCGCCGAGATCCTGGGCCGGATGGCGCACACGGAGCTGCGGGAGGAGCTCGACCGGGTGGTGAGGGCCCGCCTGGCCGACCGCTCGCGCGGGGGACGGAGGGCGTAATGCTCGACGCCGCCCGCTGTCGCGCGGACTTCCCGCTGCTCCAGGGGCAAGAGCACGGGCACCGTCTCGTCTACCTCGACAACGCCGCTACGACACAAAAGCCGCAGGCGGTGCTCGACGCGATCCTCGATTATTACCGCACCACGAACGCGAACGTGCACCGCGGGGCGTACGGTCTCGCGATCCGCGCGACCGAGGCGTACGAAGCGGCGCGCGAGCGCGTCGCGCGATTCCTGAACGCCTGGGCGCCGGAAGGCGTCGTGTTCACTCGCGGGACCACGGAGGCGATCAATCTGGTCGCTGGCGCGTACGGGCGGGCGAACCTGCGCCAGGGCGACACCGTGGTCGTGACGGCGATGGACCACCACTCGAACCTGGTGCCGTGGCAGATACTCTGCCAGGAGAAGGGCGCCGCGCTGCGGATGGTGGAAATCACGGAGGACGGGCGCATCGATCTGTCCGACTTCGGGCAGGCCCTGGAGCGGCAGCCGAAGATCGTGGCGTTCCCGTACGTGTCGAACTCGCTCGGGACCGTGAACCCTGCGGCCCAACTGATCCGGCTGGCGCACGCGGTGGGGGCGGTCGTCGTGGTGGACGGCGCCCAGTCCACCCCGCACCTCAAGGTGGACGTGCAGGCGCTCGACTGCGACTTCTACGCCTGCTCGGGCCACAAGATGCTCGGGCCGATGGGGTCGGGCGCGCTCGTCGCGAAACCGGCCCTGCTCGAGGTGATGCCGCCCTATCACGGCGGCGGGGAGATGATCTCCAAGGTGTGGGACGATCATTCCACGTACAACACGATCCCGCACAAGTTCGAGGCCGGGACGCCCAACGTCGAAGGCGCCGTCGGGCTGGCGGCCGCGATCGACTACCTGGAGCGGATCGGCCTGGACGCGATCGCCGAGCACGAGCAGGCGCTCGCCAAAGCGGCGATGGAGCGGCTCTCCCAGATCGACGGCGTCGTGGTGTACGGCCCACGCGGCCACCGGGCCGGCGTCGTCTCGTTCACGTATGGCGACGTCCATCCGCACGACATCGCGACCATTCTTGACCAGGACGGGATCTGCATCCGCGCCGGCCACCACTGCACGCAGCCGCTGATGCGCCGGCTGAACGTCGCGGCCACCGCGCGCGCCTCCTTCTATCTCTACAACGACCTGGAGGACGTGGAGGCTCTCGCGACGTCGCTCGTCAAGGCCGGAGCGCTGTTTGGATACGTCCCCGCCTGAGCCCAAGCTCAGCGCGCTCTATCAAGAGCTGATCCTCGACCACTACCGGCGCCCCCGCAACAAGGGGACGCTCGAGCACCCCACCTACGCCGTGTCGCTCAACAACCCGCTGTGCGGCGACGAGATCGACCTCCAGCTCCTGGTCGAGGACGCCGTGATCCGGGACGTGCGCTTCGTGGGCCGGGGCTGCTCCATCAGTCAGGCGTCCGCGTCGATGATGACACAGCTGCTCAAGGAGAAGTCGGTGCCGCAGGCGCTCACACTCGCCGGGCGGATGAGCGCCATGATGCAGGGCGACGACGCCGCCGCCAAGGACAAGGCGCTCGGCGACCTCCGGGCGCTGGCCGGGGTGGCCAAGTTCCCGGTGCGGATCAAGTGCGCGCTGCTTCCCTGGAACGCGCTGACGGACGCCTTCAAGAGCCGCGCGTGAGCTCCCCGGTTCTCGTCCTCGACCGCGTCACCAAGCGGTTCGCCGGGCACACGGCCGTGGACGGCCTGTCCCTGTCCGTGCCGCGCGGCGTGATCTACGGCCTGCTCGGGCCGAACGGCGCCGGCAAGACGACCACGATCCGGATGATCATGGACATCATCGAGCCTGACGAGGGGTCGGTGCGGCTCTTCGGCGAGCCCGGCACGGGCCGGGAACACTCCGCGCGCGTCGGATACCTGCCCGAGGAGCGGGGGCTGTACCGTAAGATGCGCGTGCTGGACCTGATCGTGTTCCTCGCCGAGATGAAGGGTGTGGAGCGGCGGCGGGCGGGGGCCCGGGCCGCCGCCTGGCTGGAGCGGCTGGGCCTGGGCGCGTGGCGCTGGCGCCGGGTGGACGAGCTGTCGAAGGGCATGCAGCAGAAGGTGCAGTTCATCTCAACCATCCTGCACCAGCCCGAGCTGGTGGTGCTGGACGAGCCGTTCGCCGGGCTCGATCCTGTCAACACGCAGGTCATGAAGGACGCCGTTCTCGAGCTGCGGCGCGACGGTGTCACGATCCTGTTCTCGACCCACATCATGGAGCAGGCCGAGAAGCTGTGCGATCAGCTCTGTATCATCGCCCGCGGCAAGAAACTGGTGGACGGTGCGCTTGCCGACATCAAGCGGACACAAACTGGACACCATCTCGTCATCGGGTTCGACGGTGCTCCCGGGGCGGCAGCCCAGTTGTTCGCGGACAGGCGGGTCGTGCGGAAGCTGGACGATTACGGTCAATATGCCGAGCTCGAGTTGGCACCGGACGCCGACCCGCAGCGCCTGCTTGCCGCACTGGTGAGTTCCGGAGCTCGGCTGGCGCGGTTCGAGCTGAGCGAGCCGTCACTGCACAAGATCTTCATCGACCTCGTGGGGCCGGAAGCGGCGACGCCCGAGGCGGGGCCCCAGCCGGGAGAGCTTCGTGCGTAAGGTCTGGGCCGTCATCCGGCGCGAGTTCGTGGAGCGGGTCCGGAGCAAGTGGTTTTGGATCTCCGCGCTGCTCGGCCCCGTGTTCTTCGGGGCGATGATCGTCGTGCCGGTGCTGTTCGCGGGGGCGGGCGGCAGCCGCCGCATCGCGGTGGTGGACGGCACCACGGGAGCGTTCGGGGAGCGGGTCGCGGCAGGGCTCCGGCATGGCAAGATCTTTCGCGCGACCCGCGTGCCGGCGGGCGCAGGCGTGGTGGACTCGCTCACCCAGCTCGTGGGCGCGAAGCAGCTGGACGGTTTCCTCATCCTGACCGACGCCGTGGTCGAGACCGGCACGGCCGAGTACCGCGCGTCCAACGTGTCGTCGTTCCGCGACGTCGCCGAGCTGCAGGACGTGCTCGCCCGGCTCGCGATGGCCGCCCGTCTCGAGCGCCAGGGCGTGGACCCCGCCCTGGTGGGGCGTGCCCAGCTGCGGATCAGTCTCGAGACGAAGAAGATCTCCGGCTCGACGACGACCGGCGAGAGCGCCGCCCAGTCGTTCGCGCTTGCCTACGTGATGGGGGTCGTGCTCTTCCTCGTCATCACGATTTACGGCGTGAACGTGATGGGCTCGGTGGTCGAGGAGAAGACGACCCGCATCGTCGAGGTGCTGGTGTCGTCGCTGCGGCCGTTCCAGCTGATGATGGGGAAGGTGCTGGGTGTGGGAGCGGTGTCGCTCTTCCAGTTCGTGCTGTGGGGCCTCGGCGCGAAGCTATTGCTGTCGCAGCGCCGGGCGCTGCTCGCAGATCTCGGCGGTGTGGAGGAGGCGCGTCAGGTGTTCCAGATGCCCCACCTCTCCGCGGCGACGCTGGGCGTGTTCCTCAGCTACTTCTTGGGCGGGTTCTTCCTCTATTCGGCGATGTACGCCGCCGTGGGCGCGATGTCCTCCAACGAGCAGGAGGCGCGCCAGGCGCAGCAGCCGGTGATGTTCCTGCTGCTGGTCGCCTACGTCTCCATGTTCGGGCTGACAAACAACCCGGAGTCGACCTACGCGGTGACGTTGTCGCTGATTCCGTTCACGGCGCCGATCGCGATGCCGGTGCGCTGGGCGGCGAGCACGGTGCCGGCGGGGGAGCTCGGGGCGTCGCTGGGGCTGCTGGCGGCGGGCATCGTCGCGGTGACTTGGATGGCGGCGCGGATTTATCGGGTGGGGATACTCATGACGGGGAAGCGGCCGAACGTGAGGGAGCTGGTCAGATGGGTTCGAGCCGGCTAGACGGCGAGGCAGACGCCAAGGCACCGAGACGCTGAGTAGATGTGAGGTGCAAGCAGAAGGCGTAGGAAGGGCACGCTGCGCGCACGTTTGATGCCGTGCCTTTCCTGGCGTGGTAGCAGGTTGAGTCAATGGCGCACTACAAGACCCTGAAGGCTTGGCAGCATGCGCAGCGCCTCGCCATCGAATGTGTCAAGGCCGCCCGTGCATTTCCTGATTATGAGCAGCATGCACTGGCAGATCAGTTACGGCGTGCTTGCTACAGCGTCCCCCTAAACATTGCCGAAGGCAACACTCGGCAGGGCTCGCGCGAATACCGGCGGCTCCTGGACACGGCTCGGGGCTCGCTTGCCGAGGTGGAAACCATTATCGAGATGGCCCGCGAGCTGGAGTACATGAGGCCCGCCGAGTTCGGGCGCCTGGAAGCGTTGGTCAACGAAACGGGCAAGACCCTGTTTGGCTTGCTTCGGAAGGTGAGTGGGGCGGCTCTGCGAACTCCTGCTACCTAAGCTCCTCAGACCCACTCCGCGTCTCGGCGGCTCGGCGTCTCCCTAGTAGTCGGGGCGTCTACCCCCCTATTATTGGGCCATGCCTTTCGACTATGACGTCCTCATCGTCGGCGCCGGCCACGCCGGCACCGAAGCCGCCATCATGTGCGCGCGGCTCGGCGCCCGCACGCTCGTCGTCACGTCCAACCTCGATACCATCGGCCAGATGTCCTGCAATCCCGCGATCGGCGGGATCGCGAAGGGGACTGTGGTGCGGGAGGTCGACGCGCTTGGCGGTGTGATGGGTCGCGCCGCCGACCGCGCGACGATCCAATTTCGCATGCTCAACCGCTCCAAGGGCCCGGCGGTGTGGGCGCCGCGCGCGCAATGCGACCGCACGCTGTACCGCCGCGCGGTACGCGAGCTGGTCGAGGGCTTCCGCGATCTCGATCTGACCCAGGGGATGGTCGCCCGGCTGGTAGTGCATGGTGACCAGGTCGGAGGAGTGGAAACGACCGATGGACGCCGGTTCACTGCGCGGGCGGTGATCATCACGGCGGGCACGTTCCTGCGCGGTCGGATTCACGTGGGCACAGATACGACGATCCCGGCCGGCCGCGCGGGGGATCAACCGGCAGTCGATATTGCGCAACACATTGCAGCACTTGGCCTTACAGTGTCGCGCTTCAAGACCGGGACCCCGCCGCGAGTGGACGGGCGGAGCGTCGATTGGTCCAAAGTGGAACGGCAAGACGGTGACCAGGATGACTACCGGTTCTCGTTCTACCAGCGCCTGGAGCGGCCGCGCCAGCTGCCTTGCTGGATCACGTGGGCTGGCGAGCCGGTGAAGGCGATCATCGAGCGGCACCTGAAGGAGTCGGCGTTGTACGGCGGGGCGATCAGCGGACGCGGTCCGCGCTACTGCCCGTCGGTCGAGGACAAAGTCGTGAAATTCCCGGACGCGAAGCGTCACCAGGTGTTCCTAGAGCCAGAAGGGCTCGACACGGCCGAACTGTACGTGAACGGGCTGTCCACTTCCCTGCCCGTCCACGTGCAGGTGGAGTTCCTGCACGCCGTGCCGGGGCTCGAGCGGGCGAAGCTGACGCGGCCAGGCTACGCGATCGAATACGACTACTATCCCCCGACCCAGCTCACCCCCTGGCTCGAGACCAAGGCGCTCGAGCACCTGTGGTTTGCCGGGCAGATCAACGGCACGACGGGCTACGAGGAGGCGGCGGCACAGGGAGCGGTGGCAGGAATCAACGCGGTGCGGCGCATCCGCGGGCAGGAGCCGGTGGTGCTGGGCCGTGACGACGCTTACATCGGGGTCCTCGTGGACGACTTGGTGACGCGAGGCGTAGACGAGCCGTATCGGTTGTTTACGTCGCGCTCGGAGTTCCGGCTGTTGCTGCGCCAGGACAACGCGCTGCGGCGGCTGCTGCCGCTGGCGGAGACGCTGGGCCTGCTGACGGCGAGCGAGCTTCGGGTGGGGGAGGCCCGGCTGGGAGAGGAGGAAAGACTGCTGGTGGCCGCTCGCGAGACGACGATCACTCCCGCGCAGGCGGCGGGAGCGCTCGCGCCGACCGAAACGAAGCTCGTGGAGCCGGAGCGCGTCGCGTCGGTCGTGAAGCGACCGGGCGCATCGCTCGGCGCGCTGCTCAGCGCCGCGGGGGCAGAGCCGCGGGTCGAGGCTGACGTGGTGAGGTCGGCCGAGATCGAGCTCAAGTACGAGGGGTACCTCGTTCGCGAGCGGGAAGCCGCCCGGCGCCTTGCCGAGCTCGCGTCGTTCGCGCTGCCGGGTGACCTGCCGTACCTCGAGCTGGTGAGTCTAGCGACCGAGGCGCGACAGAAGCTCGACGTGGTGCGCCCCACGTCCCTAGCGCAGGCGGCCCGGATCCCGGGCGTCTCGCCGAGCGACCTACATAATCTCGTGGTGGAGTCCGCCCGCTGGCGACGAAGCCACGTGGCGTAGAGTGTTTCACGTGAAACTGGCCGCTTTCCTTCCCCCCTCCCTTACGCTATATTTGTAGGCCACTTAGCGAGTTTTGTTGTAACCCATTGTCCGCTAATGAGTTATAGGCATGTCCCGAGTTGTCGCGATCGCCAATCAGAAGGGTGGGGTCGGCAAGACCACCACTGCGGTGAACCTCGCCGCCTCCCTCGCGGCGGCGGAGCGCAAGACGCTCCTGATTGACGCGGACCCGCAGGCGAACTCGACGAGCGGCGTTGGTATCGAGCGCGATCGCATCCGCCACTCCCTCTACGACGCGCTGCTCGACGGTCGGCCGCTCTCCGGCACACGCTTCCCGCACGTGCACTTCCCGTTACTCGATCTCGTGCCGGCCACCCAGGATCTTGTGGGGGCGGAGCTCGAGCTCGTCAATGTATCGGCGCGCGAATCCCGCATGCGGCGGGCGCTCGACGACGTGCGGGAGGAGTACCACTACGTCATCATCGACTGCCCGCCGTCGCTCGGCCTCATCACGCTCAACATGCTCGCCGCGGCCGATAGCGTCGTGATCCCGATTCAGTGCGAGTACTACGCGTTGGAGGGACTGTCCCAGCTTCTCAACACAATCAAGCTCGTGCAGCGCAATTTCAACCCGGCGCTCGCCATCGATGGAGTGCTGCTGACGATGTTCGACGCGCGGCTCAACCTCTGCAAGCAAGTGGCTGAGGAAGCGAAGGAATACCTCGGGCCGAAGATGTTCGATATCACGGTGCCACGGAACGTCCGCCTGGCGGAGGCGCCGAGCTTCGGTAAACCGATCCTGTTGTATGACGTCCAGTCCGTGGGCGCGAAGAGCTATCTTGCGCTGGCCCAGGAGCTGATCCACCGGGTGGAGCGCGCACCGTCCCCTGCCCCGTCTGCTGCTGAACCGCTGCCGGAGGTGCCTGCATGACAGAGACCACATTAGGACGCCGTCGCCTCGGCCGTGGGCTCGAGGCCCTCCTCGGCCCCACCCGCGAGGAGGCCGAGCGCGAGGGAAGTCTCGTCGACCTGCCCGTGCGGGAGATCCGCCCCAACCCGTTCCAGCCGCGGCAGGACGTGGACGCGGCCTCGCTCGAGGAGCTGAAGTCTTCGATCCAGCAGGCAGGGCTGCTGCAGCCCGTCGTGGTGCGAACCGCGGCGAGCGGCGGGTACGAGCTCATCGCCGGTGAGCGCCGACTGCGCGCCTGCCAGGCGCTCGGCTGGGAGCGCGTGCCGGCGGTGAAGCGCGAGGTGGACGACCGCACGGTGCTCACGCTCGCCCTGATCGAGAATCTGCAACGCGACGATCTGTCGCCCGTCGACGAAGGACGCGGCTACGACCGCCTCATCGCGGAGTTCAAGCTCACGCAGCAAGACGTGGCGGACGCCGTGGGGCGAGATCGCTCTACGGTGGCCAACGCGCTGCGGTTGCTGAAGCTGCCTGAGGCGGTGCTGGCGATGCTCCATGGCGGCGCGCTCAGCGTGGGTCATGCACGCGCGCTCCTCGCCCTCGAGGATCCGCGCGTCGCGACGACGCTCGCGCGGGAGGCGGTCGCGCAGGGGCTCTCGGTGCGCGAGGTCGAAGACCGGGTGCGGGGAGGGCGCGCACCGGAGCGGCGCCCGCGGCTCAAGCGGGGAGTGGGGCAGGTCCCCGAAGTGCGGCGCATCGAAGAGGCGCTGCGCCGCCGGCTCGGCACCGACGTCCGCGTCACGTTGCGCGCGAGAGGGAAAGGCCAGATCCACGTCGCGTTCTACTCGAACGAGGACCTGGCGCGCCTGCTCGAGGTCTTCCTCGGAGCCCCGTTCGACGGATGAAGGACCGCGCCGTGACGATCGTCATTCACACGGATGGCGATCTCGACTCGCGGCAGTATCGGGTGCCGGTGTGGGCGTTCGAGGCAGGGAAGTGGGGGGCCCTGGTGGTCGCCCTCCTGGTGGTCCTGTTCTTCGCCTTCGCGGGGCCCATCAGCCGGGCCGCGGCGCGCGTGCCCGGGCTGGAGCGGCAGGTGACGCGATTGCGCGAGGAGAACGGTCAAGTGCAGCAGCTCGCCGCGGCCCTGAATCGTGCCGAGGAGAACTATCAATCCCTGCGCCAGCTGCTCGGGGTCAGAGCGCCGCCCGAGCGGACCAGCGCGAAGCTGGGCGTAGAGTTGCTGCGTGCGGTCGCGGTGCGCGCGCGCTCACCAGCCGCGTCGCCGCGGTACGAACCCGGGCCGTCGCAACCTTCACATTGGCCGCTCGACGTGGCCGGTTTCGTCACACGAGGCCAGGTGCGCCCGGGCGACGCGGCGGAGTCGCATCCGGGCGTGGACATCGCGGTACCCGAGGGCACGCCGGTACGCGCGGCCGGCGGGGGGATGGTCGCGGCCGCGGGCATCGATCCCGCCTACGGCTTGTTCGTGCTCTTGCGCCATACCCAAGGGTATGAGACGATGTACGGGCACGCCTCGCGGCTGCTGGTACGCGAGGGAGACTCGGTGCAGGCAGGGCAGGTGATCGCGCTGTCCGGGACCTCGGGGCGATCCACGGCTCCGCACTTGCACTTCGAAATCCGGCGTGACGGACGGTCGCTCGACCCTCTCACTGTCGTGAAACAGGAGAATTGACATGGCGATCTTCACGGAGAAAGGGCACGGCGCGCCTGAGTCCGAAGCCGGACTCTCGATCATCGGGGCCGGCATGCGTGTGGAAGGCGACATCGTCGCGGAGGGGGTCGTGAAGATCGAAGGAACGGTCGTGGGCACGGTGCGAGCCGGCCGCCAGGTGCTCGTGGCGAAGGGCGGGGAAGTAGAGGGGGACGTCATCACGAAGGAAGCCATCATTGGTGGGGAAGTGCGCGGCAGCGTCCGCGCTGAGGAGCGGATCGAGATTCAGGCAGCCAGCGTCGTCCACGGGGACCTCGCCTCGCGGCGCCTGCAGGTGCAGGAGGGGGGCGAGATCAACGGCGTGGTACGGATGGGGGAGGGTGCGTTGGAGAAGGAGGCAGAGCACTCGGGCTCCCGCTGAGCTCCATGGCCACATATCCACATGTCGCCCCGAGTTGCGTGTGGAAATTTTAGTCCGCTGTGCAGCAGTGAGTTACGCAATCGGTCGTGTGGGAATCTCCCCTTAATTGGCCGTCACTGTCCCTAATGTGGCGCGATAATGTCGCTATACTGTAAGCGCACCTCACGCGGCGTGCTGCGCCGCGGCTTCCAATGCGCCTAGGCGAGGTGACCGAGTATCTCGATGACTACCTGCGAGTCCGAGAGGTCCCTGACGCCCCGCAGGCGCTCAATGGGCTGCAGCTGGCGAACGGCGGAGAGATCACGCGCGTCGCAGCCGCCGTGGATCTCTGCGAGGCGACCGTACGGCTCGCCGCCGAGGCGCGGGCCGACTTGCTGCTGGTGCACCACGGCCTCTTTTGGGGTGGGCCTCGTCCCCTGACCGGTCCCGCCTACCGGCGGGTTGCTGGCCTGCTGCAATGCAACATCGCCGTCTACAGCGCGCATCTGCCGCTCGATCGGCACCCGGAGGTCGGGAACAACGCGGTGCTCGCTCGGCAGCTGGGGGTGCGCGTGCTGGGCGAGTTCGGCGAGGAGTACGGCGTCACGATCGGCGTCTGGGGGGAGCTCGACGTGGAGCGGGTGCAGCTGCGGGAGCGACTCCACGAGTTGCTCGGGTCGGCGCCGCGCCTGATGGCGTTCGGCCCGGCGCGCACCGGGCGCGTCGGCATCGTGACGGGAGGCGCGGGGTCACTGATCGGCCAGGCTGCGGCGGCGGGATTGGACACCTATATCACGGGTGAGGGAGCCCACCACACGTACTTCGATGCCGAGGAGCTCGGCCTGAACGTCTTCTACGCCGGTCATTACGCCACAGAGACGGTGGGCGTCAAAGCGCTGGCCGAACACCTCCACCAGCGCTTCGGGCTGCCCTGGGTGTTCCTCGACCATCCCACCGGCCTTTGACGCCGCGTCGCGTCCTCCCGGTGCTCGCGGCCGCGGAGCTGCTGGCGATGGCGCCGTGGTTCAGCGCATCGGCCGTCGCGCCGGTCCTGGCCGCGCGCTGGGGTCTGGGCGGGGCGGGGACGGCGTGGCTCACGATCTCCGTGCAGCTGGGCTTCGTCGCCGGCGCGCTCGTGTCGGCGGTGCTCACGCTGAGCGACCGCTGGTCGGCGCGGCGCTTGATCGCCGGGTGCGCGGTGATCGCGGGGCTCGCCACGGTCGGCGTGGCGGTCGCGCCCACGGCGGGCGTGGCCATCACGTTGCGGTTGCTGACCGGGGCGGCGCTCGCGGGGGTCTATCCGCCTGGCATGAAGCTGACGGCGGGCTGGTTCCGAGAGGCGCGCGGCTGGGCGATCGGCGTGCTCGTGGGCGCGCTCACGGTAGGGTCGGCCCTGCCGCACCTGGTGCGCTGGTCCGTGCCGGGCGACATGTGGCGTGCGGTGCTCGGTGCCGCCGCGGCGAGCGCGTGGGTGGGCGCGGGCCTGGTGCTGGTGGTGCCGCACGACGGACCGTATGCGGCGCCCGCGCCCGCGTTCACGTGGCGCGCGGTGCCCCGGATCCTGCGCGACCGCGCGCTCACGCTCGCGAACCTCGGCTACCTCGGACACATGTGGGAGCTCTACGCGATGTGGACCTGGATGGCCGTGTTCATCGCGGCGAGCGAGCAGGCGCGCGGGGGCGGTGCGGCGGGCGGCGCACTCCCCGCGCTGCTGACGTTCGCGGTCGTGGGGAGCGGAGCGGTCGGGTGCTGGCTGGGCGGGCGGTACGCCGACCGGTGGGGGCGCACCGTGGTGACCAGTGGCGCCATGGTGATGTCGGGCGCGTGCGCGCTGGCCGCCGGCGCGGTGTTCGGGCGCCCGCTTGGGGCGCTGGTTCCGCTCCTCCTCGTCTGGGGCGTGACGGTCGTGGCCGACTCGGCCCAGTTCTCGACGGCCGTGAGCGAGCTCGCGCCGGCCGACCACGTCGGCACGGCGCTCACGCTGCAGACGAGTCTCGGGTTTCTGCTCACGTGCGTGACGATCTATCTCTTGCCGGCGGTAGCCACTCGCATCGGTTGGCGCTGGAGCATGAGCGTGCTGGCCCTGGGCCCGGCGTGCGGGGTGTGGGCGATGCTGGCGCTCAGGGGCCGGCCGGAGGCGGCGCGGCTGGCCGGGGGGAGAAGGTGAACAGCCGAGGAGGCAGTGGGGAGCGTCGTGAAGAGATCCGCTACTTCAGTGGAACCACGAAGCGCACGGTGACGCTCTCCGCCGTCTGCGGGGCCACGGTGCAGTAGCACTGCGCCCCGATCAACTTCTTCACGCCGAGCACTTCCGCTTCGGCGATCCCGGAGACGTCCCGGAACGTTATCTCGAACACTTCGCCGTCGAGCACGCGATAGCTGACGGGCCGGCCGAGCAGGCGATGGTGTGGATCGATCATGGCGAGTCCATCCACCAGGCGGTGCCGGATGTCGCTGAGCTGCTCGGCCGAGAGCAGGGGCGGGGGCGCGTCGCTCATCGGCGGTTGGTCGAGACGGCCGCGGCGTTGCGACGGATTCCATCCGAGCCGGCGCGCTCGAACGCGGTGTCGCCGAAGCGGCGGTCGAATTCTTCCGGCTCCATCCGGAGCAGCGTGTCGAGCTCGGGTGCGGAGAGTTCCAGCCTGGGCGCGAGCTCCGGATCGGTCGTGGGAGTCGCGAAGCGAACGTTCCACGGGCACACGTCCTGGCAGACGTCACACCCGAACAGCCAGTCGCCGACCATTCCCTGTTCAGTGCCCGTGAAGCCGCCGCGATGCTCGATCGTGAGGTACGAGATGCAGCGGCGCGAGTCCAGCACCCGGGGGTCCGGGAACGCGGCGGTCGGGCAGGCTTCCAGGCAGCGGGTGCACGTTCCGCAGCGGTCGGCCTCGAACGGCGCATCGGGAGCGAGTGCCGCGTCGGTGAGGATGACGCCGATGAAGGTGAAGGAGCCGAGCTTGGGGTGGATGAGCATCGTGTTCTTGCCGATCCAGCCGAGCCCGGCGCGCTGCGCGAGTTCGCGCTCGGGCACCGGCCCGGCGTCGACGTAGCAGCGAGTGCGGGAGTCCGGCACGAGCTCGCGGACGGCGCTCGCGAGTCGCTCCAGCCGCCGGCCCACGACGCGGTGATAATCCACCGCCCAGGCGTACTGGGCGACCTTCCCGTGATCCCGGGCCGCCGGCCGGGGATCGGCCGCGCCGTGGAAGTAGCTCGTGAGGGTCACCACGGCCACCGTGGCCTCGGGCATGATGCGGTGGGGCAGCTTCCGTTGCTCCGCTTGGCGGTGCAGGTAGCTCATGGTGCCCGCGTACCCCGCGGCGAGCCAGCGGTCCAATGCGTCCGCGTGCGCGTTCCGCTCCAGTGAAGCGACGCCGATGGCGTCGAAACCCAACGCTTCTCCTCGACGCTTTACCGCGACGGTGTTCCGGACGGGATTCATAGGTGCATCACTTCCCGTCGCCAGCGCGCGAACCGCACCACGTCCTCGAGCGGCGGCACGGCCGCTTCGTCGCCGTACGCGGTGAGCATGCGCCAGCGCAGGTACTCGCGGGGCGGCAGCGGAAGAAACGGCGGGCGGCGGAACCACCCGCGGGCGCGGAAGCTCCAAGCGAGTCGCAGCAGATCCACGGCGAGGCGCGGATGCGCGAGCGCTCGCATCGCGAGACGCAGGGACAGCGACGGCCAGCTGGTAGGGTTCCGCATCGCCCCTTGCAATTTACACGCGCGGTCGCGCAGCCGAGCGGCGCGCGCGGTGTCGAGGGCGCCGCTCGTCCTGTATATTGACCGCCTATGACGCTCGCAAGTGGCCTCACGGCGACCCGCCAGGCCGGCGCCCATCCGCTCGCCCACTATCGGGGCGAGTTCCCGATCTTCCGGGACAAGATCTACCTCAATACCTGCTCGCTGGGCGCGCTGGGGGAGCGGACTCGCCGGCGCATCGCCGAGTTCCTCGATCTCTGGCAGGAGCGCGGGGCGTCCGCCTGGTACGACGTGTGGTGGGCCGCGCTGGGGGAGTTGCGCCGTCGCTACGCGCGCGTGATCGCCGCGACGCCCGAGGAGATCGCCCTCGGCCCGAGCGTCTCCGTTGCGCTCGCCTCGGTGGCGGAGGCGTTGGACTATGGCAAGCGCCGCCGGGTCGTCGTCACTTCGCTCGACTTCCCCACCGTCGCCTACCAGTGGCTCGCCAAGCGGGCGCGCGGGATCGAGCTGGTCGTGGTCGAGAGTCCGGATCAGGTCACCGTGCCCGTGGAAGCGATCGCGCGCGCGGTGGACGAGCGTACCGCGCTCGTGGCGACGTCCCACGTCTACTTCACGAGCGGAGCGATCCAGGATATCGCCGCCGTGGCCGAGGCTGCCCACGCGAGCGGCGCGCTCTGCCTGATCGACGCCTACCAGTCGGTGGGGCAGGTACCGGTGGACGTGCATGCGAGCGGGGTCGACTTCCTCACCGCGGGCGGCCTCAAGTGGCTGCTCGGCGGCCCGGGGGTGGTGTTCCTCTACGCGCGGGAGGACCTGGCGCGCCGCCTGATGCCGGGCGTCGCCGGGTGGTTCGGGCACCGGGACCAGTTCGCCTTCGACCCCCGACGGCTCGAGTTTCACGACGACGCGCGGCGCTTCGAGCTCGGAACGCCCGCGCTCGCCGCCATCTACGCTCAACTCGGCGGGCTTGACTACATCGACGAGATCGGGGTGCCGGCGATCCGGGCCGTCGCCGCGGCGCTGACGGAGGACCTCATCGCCCGCGCCCGGGAGCGGGGTTTCCATCCCAAGGTCGGGGCGCACCCACAGCAGCGCTCCGCGATCGTGATGCTCCCCGCCGCGGATCCGGCGGCCAAGGTGCGCCTGCTCGCCGAGGCGGGGATCGTCGCGGACGCGCGGCCCGGGCACGTGCGCCTCTCCCCATTCTTCTATAACGTGCAGGATGACCATGTCGCAGCGCTCGAGCGGCTCGCAACGCGCGCCGGTCACTGAAGACGAACGCCTGCTCACGTCCGCCCCGCAAGCGGAGCGGCGGGGATTCACACGCACGGACCCGTGGCGGGTGCTGCGCATCCTGGGCGAGTTCGTGGAAGGGTTCGACACTCTCGCCGACGTCCACAACGCCGTCACGATCTTCGGCTCGGCGCGCACGCCGGCCGACGACCCGTTCTACGAGCGGGCGGTCGCGACGGCACGTCTGCTCGCCCGCGAGGGGTTCCCCGTCATCACGGGGGGTGGTCCCGGTATCATGGAGGCGGCGAACCGCGGCTGCCAGGAGGGGAACGGGCTCTCGATCGGCTGCAACATCGAGCTGCCCTTCGAGCAGGGGATCAACGCCTACGTTGAGCGCGCGATCAACTTTCGCTATTTCTTCGTGCGCAAGACGATGTTCGTGAAGTACTCGACGGCGTTCATCGTTTTCCCGGGTGGCTTCGGAACGATGGACGAGCTGTTCGAAGCGCTGACGCTCATCCAGACCGGAAAAGTGAAGCACTTTCCCGTCATCTTGTTCGGCAACGACTACTGGGCCGGCCTCGTGGAATGGCTGCGGGAGCGGGTGGCAGGGGAGGGGAAGATCGACACGGCGGACCTGGAGCTGTTTCACGTGACCGACGACCCCGAGGACGCGGTGCGCCGCTGCGTCAAGGCGCGCGCCCGCCGCACCGAATCCTTTGCGGTGGAGAGCCGATGACGACACGCAAGGACTACCTGCGCGGCCCGCGTATCGACCCCAGGCCGATCACTGGCAAGGAAACGGTCACCGAGCTCGTCGACAACGCGTTCCTGGCTTACAACGCGGGCCGGCTGGCCGAGGGCTGTCGCCTGTTCGCGGAGCGAATGCTCGCGGAGGACGTCACGGTCGGGATGAGCCTGACCGGTGCGATGACGCCGGCGGGGCTCGGCATGTCCACGATGATCCCCCTCATCGAGGCGGGGTTCGTCGACTGGATCGTATCGACGGGCGCGAACCTGTATCACGACTCCCACTTCGGGCTCGGCCTCACGATGCACAAGGGCACGCCCTTCGCGGACGATGTGGAGCTGCGCGAAGAGGGCGTCGTCCGCATCTACGACATCTTCTTCGACTACCAGGTGCTGCTCTCCACCGACGCCTATATCCGCGAGGTCTCGGCCCGACCCGAGTTCCAGCGCCCGATGAGCACGGCGGAATACCACTACCTGCTGGGCGGTTACGTCCGCGAGCGCGAGCAGGCCTTGGGGATCGGGCGCAAGTCGGTGCTGGGCGTGGCCCACGAGTGCGGCGTGCCGATCTACACCTCCTCTCCGGGGGACTCCTCGATCGGGATGAACGTGGCGGAGCAGGCACTGACGGGCTCGCAGCTCCGCTTCGACGTGAGCGCCGACGTGAACGAGACCTCGGCCGTCGTGTTCCACGCCAAGACCCACGGCGGCAAGAGCGGCGTGTTGATCATCGGCGGGGGGAGTCCCAAGAACTTCGTGCTCCAGACCGAACCGCAGATTCAGGAGGTGCTGGGGATCGGTGAGAAGGGACACGACTACTATCTCCAGATGACCGACGCCCGCCCCGACACCGGCGGACTGTCGGGGGCGACGCCGTCCGAGGCGGTGAGCTGGGGGAAGGTCGACCCGGAGAAGCTCCCCGATACCGTCGTGTGCTACCTGGACAACACGGTCGGCTTCCCGATTCTCGCCGCCTACGCGCTTGCCAAGCGCAAGCCGCGCCGCCTCAAGCGGCTGTACCACAAGCGCGACGAGATGCTCCGCGAGCTCACCGAGGCGTACCAGGAAGCGAAGGCCGACCGCGACGCCCGCGCGGAGGCGACGCCTGTCGGGCGCCAGCCCTAGGCCCGGCTCCGACCCCAAGCAGTCGAGGGCGTACGCCGTCTACGCCCTCGGGCTGCTGACGCTGATCAACCTCCTCAACTACACCGACCGCAACGTCGTCTTCGCGCTGTTCCAGCCGCTGAAGCGCGAGCTCGCGCTGACCGACCACGAGCTCGGCTGGCTGGGCTCGGCGTACGTGATCGTGCTGTCGCTCGCGGCGCTGCCGCTCGGTGTCGTGGGCGACCTCAAGTCGCGTCGCGCGGTCATCGCCTTCGGGGTGGGGCTGTGGAGCGCGTTCACGGCACTCGGTGCCGCGGTGAGCGGCTTCTGGCAGCTCCTCGTGTGCCGGGCGATGGTGGGCGTGGGGGAGGCGGGCTACGGGCCCGCGGCCCAGGCGTTGATCGCGGAATTCTTCCGCGGGCGGCGTCGCGCCTTTGCCATCGGGGTCTACTCGGTCGGCATGGCGTTCGGGGGCGTGCTCGGCATCTGGCTGGGCGGCGTGCTGGCGGAGCGCTACGGCTGGCGCACGGCGTTCATCGCGATGGGCGCACCGGGGCTCGTGCTCGCGCTCCTCGCCTCGCGGCTGCGCGAGCCCCGGCGGCAGGCGCCGGCGTCCGTCTGGGCCACCCTCGCCCGCTGGTACGACAGCGGCGTCCGCAACCTGGTCCGCCCGGCGCTGCCGCTCGCGGGCCTCACGCTCGCGGGCGCCGCCGTGAGCGGTGTGATGGCGCTGTTCCAGCGCATGCCTTCGGGCGTGGACACGGCGGTGTTCGGCGGCTTCGTGACGGTCGGCGTGGTGTGGACGGTGATGCGCTTGGTGCCGATCGCCATCCGGCGCACGACCGAGGCCACCGTGGTGGCGGCGACCGCGTTCGAGGACTTCCTCCAAGCCGCCGCGACGGTGCTGCGCACGCCGACCCTGATCTGGATGTTCGTGGGCGGCGCCCTGGTGACGTTCGCGGTGAACGGGTTGATCGCGTGGGCCCCGAGCTTCATGGAACGGGTGCACGGGTTCTCCGTCGGGCGCGTCGGCCGGGAGTTCGGGATCTGGGGGCTCGCCGGCGGCGCGCTCGGCGGGCTGTTCGGGGGGCGCGTGGGGGACTGGCTGCTGGGGCGCTGGCCCGGCGGGCGGGTGCTCGTGTCGGGAGCCGGGTTCGTGCTGGGGGGCCCCGTGTGCGCGGCATTGCTGCTCGTCGAGGGGCTGCGCTGGTTCGTGCCGCTGTTGTTCGCGACGTTCTTCCTCTACACGTGGTACAACGGCCCGCTCTCGGCCGTCATCCTGGACGTGGTGCCGCCCGCCGTGCGCGGCTCGGTGCTGGGCGCCTTCCTGTTGTTCTCCCACCTCGCGGGCGACGCCATCGCGCCGCCGCTCGTCGGTTACCTGTCCGACCGCTTCGGGTTGCGCCCCGCGATGCTGCTGTTGCCCTCGGCCGGGCTGGTGGGCGGCCTCGTCATCCTGGTGGCGTTGCGGACGGTGGCGCGGGACATGGCGCGGGTGAAAGCATGAAGATCGCCGTCCTGTTCGACACCCAGCATCCCGACTGGAGCGACGCGGACTACAAGAAGGCGATCGAGACCAAGGTCGAGGAGGCGGAGTACGACGTGGGGCGGGCGCTCGTCGCCAAGGGGCACGACGTGTTGATGGTGGGCGTGCACGAGGCGCTCCCGCCGCTGCTCGATCGCCTCGCCGGGTTCCAGCCGAAGCTCGTCTTCAACGGCTGCGAGGCGTTCCGGGGGCGCGCCCACCACGAGTATGGGCTCGCCGCGGTGCTGGAGATGCACGGCTACCGCTACACCGGCTCGTCGCCCACCGGGCTGCTGGTCGCGCGCAACAAATCGCTCACGAAGAAGATCCTCGCGTACCACGGCATCCGCGTCCCCGCCTTCGCCGAGTTCCACCCCGGCGAGAAGCCGCTGCGGCCTTCGGAGCTCCGCTTCCCGCTGATCGTCAAGCCCTTGCTCGAGGACGCGTCGATCGGCATCGCCCAGGCATCGGTGGTCGAGGACGACGGCAGCCTGGCGGACCGGGTGAAGTTCATCCACGAGAAGTTCAACCAGGCGGCGATCGTGGAGGAGCTCATCGAAGGACGGGAGCTGTACGTCGGCCTGCTCGGCAACGACAAGCTGCAGGTGTTACCGATCGTCGAGATGACGTTCGGCGAGGCGGAGGCAGCGGAGCAGCGCATCGCCACCTACAAGGCGAAATGGGACGAGGAGTACCGCAAGCGGAAGCGCATCAAGAACGTGTTCGCGAAGGGCCTGGCGGACGACCTGACCGCGAAGATCGGGGACCTCTGCGCCACGGCCTTTCACGCGCTGTGGCTGCAGGACTACGGACGGGTTGACCTGCGGTTGACCCACGACGACGAGGTATACGTGCTGGAGGTGAATCCGAACCCGTTCCTCGCGTTCGAGCACGAGATGGCGAACGCCGCCGAGAAGGCGGGCCTGTCGTACGACGAGTTCATTCAGCGCATCGTGGACGAGGCGATGAAGCGTGACCAGGTCCGCTAGGGCCGCGCGCCGCCGGCACCGCGAGGTGCCCACGCCCGAGCTTCGCTGCCCGACGTGCCGGGCGGAGCTCGATCGGTTCTGGTCGTACTGCTCCGACTGCGGGCGCCGGCTCGAGTGGCGGGACGTCACGCGGGAGACCGGGGCCGAGTGCTACTACTGCGGCTGGGTCGTCTCGGACAGCTTCTCCCATTGCCCGTGGTGCGGGCGCGACATCGCCGACCGGGACTCGAGCGCCGTGCCGCTCAAGGCGCCGAAGGGATTCAAGTTCCACCGCCGCTGCCGCTGGGGCTGCGGCGGCGGCGTCATGTATCCGATGCGCTACTGCCCCTGGTGCGGCCGGCCCGAGAAGTGGCGCCACGACGAGTTCCAGAACGTCTGCCCCCACTGCAACAAGGGCGTGAACGACTGGATGAACTGGTGTCCCTGGTGCGGGGAGGATTCCACCGGACAGGACCTGGTCCGCCAGGCACTCGCGCGCGCCCGCCGGCTGCTCGTGACGACGCGGGTCAGGGACTGGCATTATCGCGTGCTGCTGCGGCCGGGCGTGTCGGGCGTCACGCACAGCTCGCCCAAGGTGATCGAGATCGAGCGGCGCTACGTGACGGGGAAACGTCGGCGCGACGAGATCTCCTGGACCATGCTCACCGGACTCATCCTGCACGAGCTCGGGCACTCGTTCCTGTTCCACAACTGGCGCCTCACCCGCACCGGGCGGTTCCGGCGCGCCTTCGGCGAGGTGCGGAAGGCCTACCGCGTGTCGGACTCGAAGTGGGTGGATTTCGAGTTGCGCCACGTGACGACGACCCTGCCGAATTACGTCACCGCCTACGCGGCGACTCACCCCCAGGAGGACTTCGCGGAGACGTTTCGCGTGTACGTCGTCCGGCGGGGCCGGCTGCGGGAGCTGTTCGGCGAGTTCGGCCGGAAGCGCAAGGGCGTGGTGCTGTTCGAGAAGTTCCTCGTGTTGCACGACTACGTAAGGTCGCTGTGGGGTTGGCGGTGAAACGACGGGGCAGAGGGAAGGAGGAGGGCGGAAAGGGGAAGGGGCCCGCGGGAGGGGGAGGGGGAGGGGGAGGGGCGAAGCACATCGGGATCGTGGGGGTGAGCGCCGAGGGGGCGGCGCTGTGCTATCGCACGATCTGCACCGAGGCCGCGCGCGTGATGGGGGAGCACAACCATCCCGAAGTCACGATGCATACGCATCCCCTGGCCGACTACATGCGTCACATCCGCCGCCACGACTGGCGTGGCGTCGCGGACTTGATGCTCTCGTCCGCCCGCAAAGCGGCGCAGGTCGGCGCCGCGTTCGCCATCAGCCCGGACAACACGGTCCATCAGGCGTTCGCGCTCGTGGAGCCCGAATCCCCCATCCCCTGGCTCCACATCGGCCGGGTCGTCGCTCGGGAAGCCGAGGGCCGCCGCTTCCGACGGCTCGGGATCCTGGGCACGCGGTACTTGATGGAGGGCCCCGTCTACCCCGAGGCGCTCCAACCCGCCGGGATCGCGACCCTGACCCCGGAGCCTCCGGAGCGCGCGCGCATCGACGCGATCATCATGGATGAGCTCGTGAACGGCCGCTTCCTCGAGGCGTCGCGGGCGTACGTCCATGACGTGATCGCGGCGCTGGGCCGGCGCGGCTGTGATGCCGTGGTCCTGGGGTGCACCGAGATCCCACTCCTCGTACGCGACGGCGAGGCCCCTCTCCCGGCGCTCGATTCGACCCGGCTGCTCGCGCGGGCCGCACTGCGGGAGGCCATCGGCGCGAGCTAAGCGCGCCGGGGCGCGTGATCAGGGTTTGCTCAGCCTGGCCACCTCTTTCAGGTACGCCCGCGACTGCGCCACCTGCTTCGCGTAGTCGGCGATCTCCTCGGAGCGGCGGGCCGCATCCCAGCCGAGCAGCTCACCCAGATGGTCCGCGACGGCACTCGTGACGGGGACGGCCTGGTCCCGGGTCTCGGAGAAGAGGTGGAGCCGGCGCATGAGCACGTCCCCGAGCCGCAGCGCCATCTCCCGCTCCACCGCGTGCGTCACTTCGGCCCAGATCTCCGGCCGGCCCGGGATGATCGGCTTCCCGAGGGCGCGGTCGCGCTCCACGAGGTTCAGCACCGCCGGCGCTTCGCTTCCGTAGGCCTGCACCAAATGGCGCGCCGTAGGCTCGGGGACCTCGCGGGCACGGGCCGCCTCTACGAGCACGGCGAGATCCGCCGTCTCGCCTCCCGGCAGCGGCACGCGATCGGTGGGGGGCCGGCGCGGGATCGGCCGGCCGTCGAGCTCGTGCAGCCGCCGGGCGACGCGGTCGACCATGTCGCGCCCCATGACGCGGAACGTGGTGAGCTTGCCGCCGGCGATGGTGATCAGGCCACTGGCGCTCTCGACGATGCGGTGCTCCCGGGAGACCGCCGACGCGGCGACCTCGCGCTCGGGGGCGAGCAGGGGCCGCAGGCCCGCCCAGCTGCAGATCACGTCGTGCGGGGCGAGGCGGGCCTGCGGAAAGAACGCGTTCGCCGACCGCAGCAGATAGACGACGTCGCTCCCGGACGCCCGCACGTCGTCGGGCGGGGCGACGTCGTCCGTGTCGGTGGTCCCGACGTAGCTCAGGTCCCCCCAGGGGAGCACGAACATCACTCGCCCGTCGATCGGCGACGTGAGGGTCACCGCGTGCGCATTCCCGATCCGCCCGCGGGGCACGGCGACGTGCGCGCCCTTCGTGAGCCGGAGCAGCGGCGGGGCCTGCGGGTCGTCGAGCCGGCGCAGGGCATCCACCCAGGGTCCCGTCGCGTTCACCACGATCAAGGCACGCACGGTCCGGGCCTCGCCGGTGAGCGCGTCCCGCAGCGTCGCGCCTCGCACGCGGCCATCGGGACGGACGAGGCTCGTCACCTCGGTGTAGTTCGCGACCAGAGCGCCGGCCTGGGCCGCGCCGCGGATGGCGGCCAGCACGAGCCGCGCGTCGTCGGTCTGCGCGTCGTAGTAGACCGCCGCTCCCACCAGGCCCCGCTCCCGCAGTCCCGGCTCGGCCTTGAGCGCGGCCCGCCGGCCCAGCCAGCGATGCAGGCGCACGTTGCGGAAGGCGGCGAGCAGGTCGTACAGCCACATCCCCGCCCGCAGCCGCCAGGCCGGCACCCGCGCCCCGCGGTAGACGGGGAACAGGAATGCGAGCGGCCGTACGAGGTGCGGCGCCAGGTCGAGCAGCAGGCGCCGCTCCCGGCTTGCTTCCCGCACTAGATGGAAGGCGTACTGCTCGAGATAGCGGAGACCGCCGTGGATGAGGCGCGACGAGCGCGACGATGTCGCGCCTGCGAAGTCGCCCTTGTCCACAAGCGCCGTGCGGAGGCCGCGCAGCGCCGCATCGCGCGCGATCCCGGCGCCCGTGATCCCGCCGCCGATGACGAGCACATCGACGGGCTCAGCGGTCATCGATGCGAGCGCGCGGGCGCGCGTGCGATGCGAGAACGGTGTCTCGGCCGCCAACTCCCCTCCCCTCGGAGCCGATGCTAGCTTTCGACCGGGCGCGAAGGGAGAATGTAATGCCGGGTGGAAACGGACGTCGCGTGGCGGTCGTGGCCGGATGTCGCACGCCGTTCTGCAGGGCGGGCAGCGTGCTGAAGCAGGCGCGCGCCGTCGATCTCGCGCGGCTCGCCGCACGCGAGCTCGTGCACCGCACGAATCTCGACGGCGCGGAAGTCGACCAGGTGATCTGGGGCCAGGTCGTCCCGTCGGCCCTCGTCCCCAACGTCGGCCGCGAGGTGAGCCTGCTACCCCAGTTCCCGAAGGAGATCCCCGCCTACTCCCTCAACCGTGCCTGCGCCTCCGCCAACCAGGCCGTCACGGCCGCGTACGACCAGATCGTGCTGGGCCACGCGGACGTGATCCTGGCCGGGGGCGTGGAGAGCCTCTCGGACATTCCGATCCTGGCCTCGCGCCGCCTCGCCGACATCCTGGTCGAGGCGAGCAAGGCCAAGACGGCCCTGCAGCGTGTCAGGGCGTTCGCGAAGATCCGGCCGCGCGACCTGATCCCCGTGTCGCCGGCGATCGCCGAGCCCTCCACCGGCGAAACGATGGGCCAATCGGCCGAGAAGATGGCCAAGGAAAACCGCATCTCCCGCGAGGCCCAGGACCGCTGGGCCCTGCGCAGCCATCAGCTCGCCGCGCAGGGCGGCGCCGACGGCCGGCTCACCGCGGAGATCGTGCCGGTCTTCCCGAGCCGTCCGGGCGACCCGATCGTCACGGAGGACAACGGCGTCCGGCGCGACACGTCGCTCGATCAGATGGCCAAGCTCAAGCCCGTGTTCGACCGCCGCTATGGCAGCGTCACCGCCGCGAACTCCTCGCCCCTCACGGACGGCGCCTCGGCGGTGCTCCTGATGAGCGGCGAGGCGGCCCGGGCCCTGGGGTACGAGCCGCTCGCCTACGTGCGCTCCTACGCGGTCGGCGCGGTGGATCCCGGGTGGCAACTGCTGCAGGCGCCGGTGTTCACGGTGCCCCGGGCGCTGGAGCGGGCCGGCGTCGCGTGGAAGGACCTGGGGCTGATCGAGATCCACGAGGCGTTCGCCGCGCAGGTGCTCTCCAACCTGAAGGGCTTCGAGGAGCGGGGCTGGGAGATCAATGAGGACATCATCAACGTGATGGGCGGCTCGATCGCGATCGGGCATCCATTCGGCGCCACGGGCGGCCGGCTCGTCACCACGCTTGCGAACGAGATGAAGCGGCGCGACGTGCAATTCGGGCTCATCTCGGTGTGCGCGCAGGGCGGGATGGCGTCCGCCATCGTGCTCGAGCGGCGCTGATGCCGGGACCGGCGCTCACCTGGGAGCCCGCCGACGGCGTCGCCATCGTCACGTTCGACCTGAAGGACTCCCCCGTCAACAAGTTCTCCCGCGCGGTGAAGGATGAGTTCATCGCGACCTTCATGGCGCTCGAGCACGACCCCGCGGTGCGGGCGATCGCCGTGTTCTCGGGCAAGCCCGACAACTTCATCGCGGGCGCGGACATCGAGGAGTTCGTGACGATCGGGAGCGCCGCCGAGGCCGAGCGGCTCGCGGCTGAGGGGCAGGAGATGATGGACCGCATCGCGCGCTTCCCGAAGCCCGTCGCCGTCGGCATCCACGGCGCCTGTCTCGGCGGAGGACTCGAGTTCGCGCTCGCCTGCCACTACCGCGTCGCCACGGACCACCCCAAGACGCAGCTCGGCCTGCCCGAGGTCCAGCTCGGCATCCTTCCGGGGGCGGGCGGCTGCCAGCGACTGCCGCGGCTGATCGGCGCGCGGGCGGCGCTCGACATCATCCTCGCCGGCAAGAGCGAGCGGGCGCCCAAGGCGTTCCGGCTCGGGATGGTGGACGAGCTGGTGCACCCGGCGATCCTGCAGGACATCACCGTTGCTGCGGCGCGGCGCCTCGCCGACCGCTGGCGTCCCAGGCGGCGGCGCCGGGGCGGCATGCTCGGCTGGCTGCTCGACCGCAACCCGCTGGGCCGCCGCTTGGTGTTTCGCGCGGCGCGGCGGCAGGTGCTCGAGCGCACGAAAGGCCAGTACCCCGCGCCGCTCGCCGCCCTCGAAGCCGTCGAGCACGGACTGAAGCACGGCATGGCGGAGGGGCTGAAACGCGAGGCCCGGCTGTTCGGGCAGCTCGCGGTCACCGACGTCTCCCGCAAACTGGTCCAGATCTTCTTTGCCACGACCCAGCTCAAGAAGGACTTCGGCATCCCCAACGCCCCGCCGCCCGCTGCGGTGCAGCGGCTCGCGATCGTCGGCGCCGGGTTCATGGGGTCGGGGATCGCGGGCACGGCGATCGTGCAGGCGGGCGTCGACGTGCGCATGAAGGACGCGGACCTGCCCCGCGTGGCCCAAGGGCTCGCCGCCGCCCGCGGGCAGCTCGACGAGCGGCTGCGGCGCCGCCGCATCACGAAGTACGAGTACGCCCGCCTCGCCGCCCTGCTCTCGGGCGGGGACGGCTACGCCGGCTTCGGGCGCGCCGACCTCGTCATCGAGGCGGTGTTCGAGGACCTGGGGGTGAAGCAGCAGGTGCTGCGCGAGGTGGAAGCGGCGGCGCGGGACGAGGCCGTGTTCGCGTCGAATACCTCGACGATCCCCATCGCGCGCATCGCCGAGGCGGCGAGCCGGCCGGAGCGCGTGATCGGCATGCACTTCTTCTCGCCCGTCGACCGGATGCCGCTGCTCGAGGTGATTCCCGCGGCGCGCACGGCGCCGGGCGTCGTGAGCACCGCGGTCGGCTTTGGGCGGCGGCTGGGGAAGACGGTGATCGTCGTGAAGGACAGCCCGGGGTTCTGGGTGAACCGCATCCTCGCCCCGTATGCGAACGAGGTCGGTCACCTGCTCGCCGAGGGCGCCTCGATCGAGGAGATCGACGCGGCGGCGGTGGGGTTCGGGTTCCCGGTCGGGCCCGTCACGCTGCTCGACGAAGTGGGGCTCGACGTGGCGGAGAAGGTGGGCCAGGTGATGGGCGCGGCGTTCGGGGAGCGGCTGCAGGCGACCGCCGGCGTGGCGGCGCTCGTGAAGGCGGGCCGGCTGGGGCGCAAATCGGGGCGCGGGTTCTATCGCTACGGGGGCGGCAAGAAACGGGGTGTGGACCCCGCGGTGTACGAGCTCCTCGGCGTCCACCCGAACGGCGGCCCCCGCCTCGCCGATATCCTGCAGCGCCTCGTGGACGGCATGCTGAACGAGGCCGCGCGAGCGGTCGGCGACGGCGTGGTGCGCACGCCCCGCGACGGCGACATCGGAGCGATCTTCGGGTTCGGTTTCCCGCCGTTCCGTGGAGGCCCGCTCCGCCACGCGGACGACCTGGGCGCGGCCCGACTCGTGGCCGAGCTGGAGCGGCTCGCCGAGCGCTACGGACCGCGCTTCGCCCCCTGCGAGGTGCTGCAAGAACAGGCCCGCCGGGGAAGCCGGTTCTACTCCTAACTGCACGGGCCCGCCCCAAGGTGCTGCGCGCCGGCCTCCTCTGGCTCAGCGAGCAACCCCGCGTCTTCAGGTTCGTCCGGGGGAACGGCCTGGCGCGTCGCTTCGCGGCGCGCTTCGTCGCGGGAGAAACGGTCGACGACGCCGTCGCCGCCCTGAAGCGGCTCAACGCCGCCGGCATCTCGGCGAGCCTCGATCTCCTGGGAGAGGCCGTGGGCGGCGCAGCGGAGGCACGAGCAGCCCGGGACGTCTACCTCCAGACGCTCGATCGCGTCCACCGCGCGCGCGCCGACGGCAACGTGTCCGTGAAGCTGACGCAGATGGGGCTCGACATCGACGAGGGCCTGTGCGTCGACAACGTCCGCGCCATCGGCGCGCGGGCCCGCCAGTACGACTCGTTCGTGCGCATCGACATGGAAGGCTCGGCCTGCACCGAGACGACCCTGCGGCTCTTCACGGAGCGCTTCCACCCGGAGTTCGGCAACGCGGTCGGCGTGGTGCTGCAGTCCTATCTGCGGCGCACCGAGCGCGACGTGGCGGACATGATCGCGCGCGGGGCCCGGGTGCGGCTCTGCAAGGGGGCGTACAAGGAGCCACCCGAGGTCGCGTTCCCGGCGAAGGCCGATGTCGATGCGAACTACATCCGCTGCATGGAGCAACTGCTCGAGCGCGGCACCTACCCCGGGATCGCGACGCACGACGTCAGGATCATCGCGCACGCGAAGGCGTTCGCGCGCCGGCGAGGCATCGCGCCGGCCCGCTTCGAGTTCCAGATGCTGTACGGCGTACGGCGCGACCTCCAGCACGCGCTGCGGCGCGAGGGGTGGAACGTCCGCGTCTACGTCCCCTTTGGGGAACAGTGGTATCCTTACCTCATGCGTCGTCTCGCCGAGCGCCCGGCCAACATCGCCTTCCTGCTCGGCAACGTCGTGAAGGAGTCCGTACGAGCGAGCTGACGGACCTCACCCTCGGCGGCTATCAAAGGGTGCACGAGCGTGCGCCCGCCTTCGGGGGTGAAGATGGCTCGTCCTACTCCGTCGCCACGTTCGTGGACGATGCGCCGGACCCGGACGGACGCTACGGTGCCGCCCTGCTCTTCATCCGGTGGTCAGAGGCGGGGGACCACCCCGTCGGCCATCTCGAGACCGATTACATCGGCTTCGGGCGGACGCCTGCGGACGCGCTCGCCCCGGTGCTCGCGCTCACGCTGCACGACGTGAAGGCGCACCTCGACGCCTGCGTCGCAAGGGCGGGAACGGGGAACTGGGAAGGGGGAAGGGCGTGACCACGGGCGTCGTGCTGGCTCGGACAGGCTCGACGTATCGCGTGCACGCGGAGCGCGGGGAAATGACGGCGGTGCTGCGCGGAAAGCTCAAGCGCAAGGACGATGACCGCGTGGTCGCGGGGGATGTGGTCGAGCTGGACGTTCGCGGCGACGGCCCGGCCGCCATCACCGGCGTGCACCCGCGCCGCTCGCTGCTCGCGCGCCGCTCGTCCGGCGCGCGCGGGCCCGGCCGGCGGCAACCGATCGCCGCGAACGTGGACCAGGTGGTGGTGGTCGCCGCGGCACGGGATCCCGAGCCGAACTTCCGCATGCTCGACCGCTTGCTCGTGATCGCCGAGGCGAATCGCATCCCCCCGGTGCTGGTACTCAACAAGCTCGAGCTCGACCGCGCGGCGTTGGAGCTGTTCCGCCGCCGCTACGGGCCTGCCGGCTACCAGGTACTCGCGACGTCGGTGCACGCGGCCGAGGGTCTCCCCGCGCTGCGCGACCTGCTGCGGGGCCGCGCCTCCGTCCTGGCCGGAGAATCGGGGGTGGGGAAGTCGAGTCTCGTGAACGCGCTCCAGCCGGGCCTGAATCTCCGGATCGGCGAGATCAGCGAGAAGTGGGGGAGGGGGAAGCACACCACGCGCGCGGCGCAGCTCGTGCCTCTCGCCGGGGGGGCCGGGGGGGGCGCCTACGTGGTGGACACGCCGGGCCTGCGAGAGGTCGCGGCCTGGGGCGTCGACCCGGAGCTGCTCGCCCCGTGTTTTCCGGAGTTCCGCCGTTTTCTCGACCAGTGCCGCTTCGACAATTGTCGCCATCTGGCTGAGCCGGATTGCGGCGTGCGCACGGCCGCGGAGCGGGGCGCGTTCGACCTCGATCGGCTCGTTTCGTACCGGCACATCTACGACGAGGTCAGCGTTCCTTCCTGGTCCAGCGGTCGGCGTCGCGGGCGTTGACCTTCGCCATCATGGCGTCGAAGGCCTGATCCAGATCGATCCCCTGGGAATTGGCGAGGCAGACGACCACGAAGAGGATGTCGGCCAGCTCCAAGGCGAGGGACCCCGCGGGCTCCTCATGCTTCTTGGGTTTCTCGCCGAAGCGGTGGTTGATCTCGCGGGCGAGCTCGCCCACTTCCTCCGTCAGCCGGGCGAGGTTGGTGAGCGGAGAGAAGTAGCCTTCCTTATATTGCCCGATCCATCGATCGACTCGCTGCTGGGTTTCGCTCAGGGACAAGGGGAGTCTCCTCCGTGGTGAACGCCGACTTGCCGCCGCTCGCGGCGCCGTTCCGGGGTGAGCGCTTCGCTGCCTCGTCGCGCCTGAGCGCGCTGCTCGCGCCCCCCTACGACGTGCTGTCGCCGGAACAGCGCGCGCAGCTTGCCGCGCGGGACCCTCACAATATCGTGCACCTCACCCTCCCGGAAGCGCCGCCGGGAGAGGATCGCTACCTGTGGGCCGCGAGCCAGCTCGCAGCGTGGCGCAGGGAGGGAGTGCTCCGCGCCGACCCGGCCGACGCCGCATACGCGGTTGCCGAGGACTTCGCCCTGCCGAGCGGGGAGCGCCGCACGCGGATCGGGATGTTCGCGGCGGTGCGGGCGGAGAGCTTCGAGACGCGGCGGGTGCGGCCGCACGAGAAGACGCACGCCGCGCCCAAGGCCGATCGCCTCGCGCTGTTGCGGGCGACCCGCGCCAACCTCGAGGCGATCTTTCTCCTCGCTCCCGATCCCGACGGCGCGCTCGCGACGGGGCTGGCCGCGGTGGCCCGGCGCCCGCCCGCGGCGCGAGCCGAGCTCGACGGCGTCGCGCTGCGGCTCTGGGTCGTGGCCGGCGCCGAGGCGGAGGGCCTCGCGGCAGCCGCCTCTCGCCACCCGCTCTACATCGCCGACGGCCACCATCGCTACGAAACGGCGGTCGCCTACGCGCGGGAGAACCCGCGGGCCGATCGGGTGCTCGCCCTCGTCGTGGCCGCCACGGATCCCGGGCTCGTGATTCTGCCGACGCACCGCATCATCTTCGGCGCGGGCCGGGATCCCGCGAAGCTGATTCCGGCGTGGCGCGAGTGGTTCGACGTGGGCCGCGTGGCACCCTGCGCCGACCGCATCGAGCGGCTGGCAGAACTGGGGCGCCAGGGAACGGCGTGCATCGTGGCCTTTCCCGGCGGCTACGACGTTACCTTGGTGCTGAAGCGGGACGCGCCGCTCGACAAGCTTCCCGAGCTCGGGCGCACGGAGGCCGTGCGCGGGCTCGACGTGGCGCGCATCGAGGCGCTCGTGGTGCAGTACATTCTCAGCGCCGGCACCGCCACGCCGTCGCTCGCCTACACGGCCGACGCCCACGCGGCGTTCGACGCCGTGCGCAACGGCCGGGCGGCCGCGGCGGTGCTGCTCAATCCCACGAGGGTGGACCAGGTGTTCGCGGTGGCGGACGCCGGCGGGGTCATGCCGCCCAAGTCCACTTACTTCGTGCCGAAGGTGGCGAGCGGCCTGGTCATCAAGACGGCGGAGGGGACGTGAGCTTGAACGGCAAGAAGGTCCTGCTCTTCGCGGGCCCGCTGTACGAGGATCTGGAGCTCTGGTACCCGAAGATCCGGCTCGAGGAGGAAGGCGCCGCTACCACGGTGGCGGGTCTCGGGGAGAAGACCTACCAGGGGAAGCGCGGCTATCCCATCACGGTGGACACGAACGTGGATCAGGTGAGCGCCGCGGGCTTCGACGGGCTCGTGATCCCGGGCGGGTTCGCGCCTGATCAGCTGCGGCGCTACGACACGGTGCTCCGGATCACCCGGGAGATCTATCAGGCCGGGAAGCCGCTCGCGTTCATCTGTCACGCGGGCTGGGTGCCCATCTCGGCAAAGATCCTCAAGGGCAAGCGGGCGACCAGCGTCCGGGCCATCAAGGACGACATGGAGAATGCCGGAGTCATCTGGGAAGACGCCCCCGTCGTGGTCGACGGCAACCTGATCTCGTCTCGCACTCCCGCGGACCTGCCCGCGTTCTGCAAGGCGCTGATCGCGGCGCTCCGGAAGGGCCCGGTGGACTGATGCCGCGCGCCCGCGATCGCATTCTCGCCAACCTGGAATCCGTGTACCGCGAAGCCTACGAGCGTGCCAACGCGGCCGGAGACCACGTGCGCATGGCGGACCTCGACGCCGCCTATCAGCGGGAACAGCTCCTGCTCGAGGTGCTCCTCGACATCCGCGACGCCCTCGCGGCCCCGGGCGAGGCGAAACCGGAGCAGGGGCCGGGCCCGCTCGCCGCGCTCGAGACCATCCGCCGCATCACCAAACTGCGCTGAGGGAGCCCGCCATGTCGCGACGCTTCTCCGTGCCGGGGCTGTTGCTCATGTGTCTCGCTGCCTGCGGCCGCCAGGCCGACCTCGTCATCACGGGCGGAGTCGTCTGGACCGGCCTCTCCGGCGGCCAACCGCAGCCCGGCGCCGTGGCGGTCAGGGGCGGGAGGATCCTGGCGGTCGGGGACACCGCGGCGGTGCGCCGCTACGTGGGCGGAGAGACGCAGGTGCTGTCCGCGCGGGGCGGGCTCATCATGCCCGGGTTCTCGGACGGGCACACCCACTTCATCAACGGCGGCTTCCAGCTCGCCTCCGTCGACCTGCGCGATGCCGCCACGCCGCAGGAGTTCATCCGGCGGCTCAAAGCATACGCCCAGAAGCTCAAACCGGGTGAATGGATCACGGGCGGCGACTGGGATCACACCCTCTGGAAGGGCGCCCCGCTGCCGCGGCGCGAATGGATCGATTCGGTGACCCCGAACAATCCCGTGTTCGTGGACCGGCTCGATGGGCACGAGGCGCTCGCCAACAGCGCCGCGATCAGGGCGGCCGGCGTCATGAAGGACACGCCCACGCCCCTCGGAGGTGAGATCCTGCGTGATCCGCGGACCGGCGAGCCGATCGGGATCTTCAAGGACCAGGCGTTGGGCCTGATCGGCAAAGCGGTCCCGGAACCGGGCCCCGAGCAGCGCGACTCCGCGCTGGCGCGCGCGCTCGCCTATGCCGCCTCGCTGGGCGTGACCGCGACCTCCCATGTGTCCGCATCCTGGGCCGACCGCGCGAGCTATCGGCGGCTGGAGAAAGCCGGGCGGATGACCCTGCGCGTGGCCTTGTACCTCGATCTCTCCGACTGGCGCGCGGTCGCCGACACGATCCGCCGCTCGGGCCTGGGCGACGACTGGGTCAAGATCGGCGGGCTCAAGGGGTACGTGGACGGCTCGGCCGGCTCCCGCACCGCGTATTTCTTCGAGCCCTATGCGGACTCGGCGGGCTACGCGGGGCTCATGCAGTATGCCGAGCCGGACCTTCGCAGCTGGGTCGGCAACGGCGACTCGGCTGGGCTGCAGGTCACCGTGCACGCCATCGGCGACCGCGCGAACGCCATCATCCTCGATATCTACGACAGCGTCGCCAGGGCCCACGGGGCGCGCGACCGGCGCTTCCGGGTCGAGCACGCGCAGCACCTGCGGCCTCAGGACATCCCCCGCTTCGGCCGCCTGGGCGTGATTGCGTCGATGCAGCCCTACCACGCGATCGACGATGGCCGCTGGGTCGAGGGGCGGATTGGACCGGTCCGCATCAAGACCACCTACGCGTTCCGCACGCTGCTCGACACCGGAGCGAAGCTCGGCTTCGGGTCGGACTGGACCGTCGCGCCGCTCGATCCCATCCTGGGCGTCTATGCCGCGGTGACCCGCCGCACCCTCGACGGCAAGCACCCGAACGGCTGGGTGCCCGAGCAGAAGATCACGGTCGGGGAGGCGCTTCGCGCCTACACGGAGGGGAACGCCTACGCGACCTTCAACGAGGGAAAATGGGGGACGCTCGCCCCGGGCTATTACGCCGACCTGGTCGTGGTCGATCGTAACCTGTTCACCGTACCGCCCGACTCGCTCGACCGGGCGAGGGTGAGCTACACGATCGTGGGCGGGAAGGTTGTGTATCACAAATAATGCGGAACGCGGAATTCGGAATGCGGAATTGCAATGCAACGTCGTGCCGCACGAGCTTCGCTCTGACATTCCGCATTCCGCACTCCACATTCCGCACTTGATTCACCCCGAGTACTTGAACCCGGCCGCCTGCAGCGTGAGCGCCGCGCCCTCCCGCTCCACGCCTGCCTCCACCACCTCCCCCAGCACGAGCGTATGGTCGCCGCTCGGCATCGTGGCGACCACGCGACATTCGAGCCAGCCGAGCGCTTCGGTGAGGATGGGCGCGCCCGAGACGGGGGTGGGCTTGGTCTTGATCCCCTTGAGCTTTTGCGGGGTGTTGGCGGAGGAGCGCCCCAGCTTGCCGGCCAGTTCGCGCTGGCCCTCGTGCAGCACGTTTAGGCCGAAATGGTGGGCGTCGCGGATCAGGTCGATCGTCTTCGAGGTGTTCTCGACCGCGACCACGACCATGGGCGGCTCGAACGAGGCTTGCGTCACCCAGTTTGCGGTCATGCCGTGCTCCTCGCCGCCGTGAGTGACGGTGACGGCGTAGAGGCCGTAGGGAAAGCTCCGCAGCACCGTCTTCTTCGCGGCCTCGTCCATGCTCGTCCTCGCGTGGTGGGTGGGTCCTGCGCGCGGTGAAATATTGACCGGCCCTCCCGCGGCCGCCATCTTGCCCCCGAACCAGCTATTTTGCTCTCATGTCGACGCGTACCAAGCCGCAACCGAAGGCCGCGAAGCCGCTCGCCAAGGCGGACCTGCTCGACATGTTCCGCCTCATGTACCTCTCCCGCCGTCTCGACGATCGGGAGATCCAGCTCAAGCGCCAGAACAAGATCTTCTTCCAGATCTCGGGCGCCGGGCACGAGGCGGTGCTGGTCGCCGCCGGCCGGGTGCTGCGCCCCAGCTACGACTGGTTCTACCCCTATTACCGCGACCGCGCCCTATGCCTCGCGCTGGGCATGACGCCGACGGAGATGCTCCTTTCGGCCGTCGCCGCGGCCGACGACCCGAACTCGGGTGGCCGCCAGATGCCGTCCCACTGGGGCCACAAGGCGCTCCACATCGTGAGCCAATCGAGTCCCACGGGGACCCAGCTGCTGCAGGCGGTGGGCTGCGCCGAGGCCTGGCTGCGGTACGATCGCAGCGACGGCATCGCGGAGAAACCGATTCGCGGCGACGAAGTCGTCTACTGCTCCGGGGGCGACGGCACCACGAGCGAGGGCGAGTTCTGGGAGGCGATGAACACCGCGAGCAATCTGAAGCTCCCGGTCCTCTTTCTGATCGAGGACAACAAGTACGCGATCTCCGTCCCGGTCGAAGTGCAGACGGCCGGGGCCTCGGTCTCGAAGCTCGTGGCCAACTTCCCGGACCTCTTCATCGAGGAGGTGGACGGCTGCGATCCGATCGCGTCCTTCGAGGCGCTGACCCGCGCGGTTGCGCACTGCCGGCAGCGCCGCGGACCCGCGCTCGTGCACGCCCACGTCATCCGGCCGTACTCCCACTCGCTCTCGGACGACGAGGTGCTGTACAAGCCGCCCAAGGAGCGTGAGGAAGAATCGAAGCGGGATCCCATCCCGACGTTCTCCAAACGGCTGGTGGCGGAGGGAGTCGCGACCGGGCCCGAGGTCGACGCGATCAAGCAGCAGGTGGATGAGGAGGTGGAGGTCGCGGCCGACATGGCCCTCGCCTCCCCCCAGCCCCAGCCCGAGACGGCGCTGCTGTACGTCTACTCTCCCGATGTCGACCCGACTTCGGAGCAGTTCGACACCGAGGACGATCCCCAGTTCGCGGGGGATCCGACGACGATGGTGGACCTCCTGAACATCTGCCTGAAGGACGAGATGGCCCGCGACCCGCGCATCCTCCTCTTCGGCGAGGACGTGGCCGACGTCAGCCGGGAGCAGTACCTCGGCCAGGTGAAGGGGAAGGGTGGGGTCTTCAAGGTCACCTGGGGGCTGCAGCGGCAGTTCGGGAGCGGGCGGGTGTACAACTCGCCGCTCGCGGAGGCGAACATCGTGGGGCGGGCGATCGGGCTCGCCACGCGGGGCCTCAAGCCGGTCGTGGAGATCCAGTTCTTCGACTACATCTGGCCGGCCTACCACCAGCTGCGCAACGAGCTCGCCACGCTGCGGTGGCGCTCGCACAACGCCTTCAGCTGCCCGGTCGTGGTGCGCGTCACGTATGGTGGCTACCTGAAGGGCGGGGCGATCTACCACTCGCAGACGGGCGCCGTCGTGTTCACCGCCATTCCCGGGCTGCGCGTCGTGTGTCCCGCCACCGCCCTCGACGCGAACGGCCTGCTCCGCACCGCGATCCGCTGCGACGACCCGGTCCTATTCCTCGAGCACAAGCACCTCTATCGCCAGACCTACAACAAGGCGCCCAATCCCGGCCCGAACTTCATGATCCCCTTCGGCAAGGCCAAGGTCGTCAAGGAGGGGCGCGATCTCACGGTCGTCACGTACGGCGCCGTCGTGCAGCGGGCGCTGGTCGCCGCGAAGGAGCTCGAGGAGCGAGACGGCGTGCGGGCCGAAGTCATCGATCTGCGGAGCCTCTCGCCGGTCGATTGGGACGCGATCGCCCGGTCGGTGCAGAAGACCAACCGGGTGCTCGTCGCCTACGAGGACGCGCTCTCCTGGGGCTACGGCGCCGAGATCGCGGCGCGTGTCGCGGACGAGGCGTTCTCGTGGCTCGACGCGCCGGTGAAGCGCCTCGCGTCCACCGACACGTTCGTCGGATACGCACCCACGCTGGAAGACTACATCCTACCGCAGGTGGAAGATCTCGCGCAGGCGATGCGCGAGCTGCATGCGTTTTAGCGCCGCCCGCGGCTACAGCCTCCTGTTCTTCCTCTCCGGGGCCACCGGGCTCGTGTACGAGCTCCTCTGGGTCCGGCTCCTCTATCAGGCGTTCGGCTCGACCCTCGAGTCGGTGACCACCGTCGTGGCCGCCTACATGGGCGGGCTCGGGCTCGGCGCCTGGCTGCTCGGCCGGCGCGGCGACCGCCACCCGCGGCCTGCGGCCCTCTACGGCGGGCTCGAGATCGCAATCGGCGTGTTCGGCCTCGTGTCGCCCTTCGTGCTCGCGCTGGCGCACCGCATCTACGTAAGTGCGGCCGGGGCGCTCGGCCTCGGCGGGGGGGCGAGCGTGGCGCTGCGGTTCGCACTCGCCGCGCTGGTGCTGCTCGTCCCGACCACGCTGATGGGCGGCACCCTCCCGGTCCTCACCCGCGCGTTCATGGGCACCGAGCGCGACCGCTTGAAGCCGTCGCTGGGCTGGCTGTACGGCATCAACACCCTGGGCGCCGTCGCGGGCACGGCGCTCGCCGGCTTCTTCCTGATCGAATACGTCGGCATTCGGGCGAGCCTCTGGGCCACGGCGGCGGTCAACCTCGGCCTCGGAGCGGTGGCGCTCGCGCTGGCGCGCCCGCTCGACCCCGTTCCCGTCCCCGTGCACGCCGATGGGCCCGTGGCGCCGGGCGCGGCGGCCGGTCGCACGCTGCGCAGGCTGGGGCTCGGGCTGCTCGGCGTGACCGCGTTCGCCGCGCTGCTGCACGAGATCGCGTGGACGCGCGTGCTGGTGATGATCGTGGGAGGCTCGACGTACGCCTTCACGCTGGTGCTGCTCGTCTTCCTGCTGGGGATCGGCTTGGGCAGCGCGGTGGTCGCGCGCCGCGCCGCCGCCGCCTCCGAGACGGCCGCCGACGCGGCCCTCGCGCAGGGTGTGACGGCGGCGGGCGCGGCGCTCTTGTTCGCGTTCTTCAGCCTGCTTCCCCGCTACATCATCGCCGTCTTTCAGGCGCAGTCGTGGGGCGCCTCCCAGCGACTCGTGGCCCTGGGCCTCGCGATCGGCGGCGTCGTGCTGGTTCCGGCGATCGGCATGGGGATGACCTTTCCGCTGTTGACCGATCTCGTGGCGGCCGGCGGCACCGCCCGGGGAGAAGACGTGGGGCGCGCCTACGCCCTGAACACCGTGGGCAGCATCGCCGGGGCGGTGCTCACCGGCTTCGTGCTGGTCGTGGCCCTGGGGACCGATGTCACGCTGCGCCTCGGGCTGGTGGTGAGCGCCGCGGCGGCGCTCACGCTCGCGGCGCTCGCGGCCCGCGGCGTCGCCGAGGGCTCGGCCCAGCACCGCAGCCTGCGAACCCGCGTGCTCGGGGCCGGCGTGCTCGCCAGCGCAGGACTCATCGCGGCGCTCGGCGCACCCCGCTGGAGTACGCGGCTGATCGACCTCGGCCCCGCCATCTACGCGCGCGAGCCGATGGATCGCGCCGCCGTCGCGACGTTCCTCGGCCATCCCGGCGCTCGGCAACTCGCCTATCGTGAGGGCCGCAACGCCACCGTGTCCGTGTGGGAGAGCGGCCCGGGCCGGAGCCTGAAGGTGAACGGCAAGGCCGACGCCTCCGACCACGGCGACATGGACACCGAGATCATGCTCGGACTGGCCCCGGTCGCGGCCCGCGCGCAAGCGACCAGCGCGCTGGTGATCGGCTACGGCAGCGGCGTGACGGCCCGCGTGCTGGCCGACATGCCGGGCATGCAGCGCGTGCGCGTCGTGGAGATCGAGCCCGCGGTGCTCGCGATGAGCCGCTTTTTCGAGCACGTCAATGACACCGTGCTGGCGCGGCCCGGCGTCTCGGCGGTGGTGGACGACGCGCGCAGCGCGCTGCAACTCGACCGCGCCCGCTACGACGTGATCTCGTCCGAGCCGAGCAATATCTGGCTGGCTGGGGTCGCGACGCTCTACACGCCCGAGTTCTACCGCATCGTGCGCTGGCGCCTCGCGGACGACGGCGTCTTCTGCCAATGGGTGCAGTTGTATCAGGTGCCGGTGCCGGTCGTCGCGGGCGTGGTGCGGAACATCCGCACGGTCTTCCCGCACGTGGAGGTGTGGTTCAGCTCGCCGGGCGACGTCCTGATCATCGGCTCACTCAAGCCGCTGACATACGATGCGGCGTGGCTGGCGCGGCTGGTGGGGCCGGGCGGCGCGCTGAGCGGGCTCGCACGGGAGTACTTGGCGGTGGACACGCCGGAGCAGTACTTCGGCCACCTGCTGCTCGACTCGATCGGGGTGGCACGACTGGTCGAGCGGGCCACGATCGTCCATCGGGACGACCGGCCCCGGCTCGAGTTCGTGGCCGCGCGCCGCTTCCTCGACACGGGAACGCAGGGCGTGTTCGACTCGCTCGCCGCCATGGCAGGTGCGGCGCCTGCCCATGTCTCGCCGCTGCTCTTCGCCAGGGCCCTGACCGCGCGGCGCGGCGACCTCGCGGCCTGGCGTTATGTCGAAGCGGCGCGGCGCCAGCGCCCCGACGATCCCTTCTGGACGGTCCACGCTGCGGCCATCCGCCTCGGGGCCGGCGACACCACGTTCGCCGACACCGCCCTCGCGCGGTTCGTCCCGCGGAGCGCGGACGCCGCGCTGCTCGCGGGGCTCGTCGCCGCGAAGCGGGGGCAGGCGGAGCGTGCGCGAGGCCTGCTCGCGCGGGCCCTCGCCGGGGGGGCGGATAGCGCGGAGACACGGGCGGCGCTCGCGACCTTGGCCGCGCGGGACAAACGGTGGAGGGAGGCCGCAGCCCTGGCGCGGGCTGCGTTCACGGGGGCGCCGGGCACGCTGCGCCACCCCTATCCCCGAGCGTGGTTGGGGGAGGCGTTGACCAGCGTAGTGCAGGCCGCCCCGGCTGAGGCGGCGGACAGCTTGCTCGCCGACGCCGTGCGCGGTCGCCCCGGATGGTCGACGCTGCACGAGCTGCGCGCGTTCGCGGCGCTGCGCGTGGGACGCTGCGACGTGGCGGTGAAGGAGTTCCTGCTGCTGCTCGATTTCGGGGTCGAGCGCGACGACGGGCCGGACCTGGTGATGCGCTGCCGTCGCGGCCTGAAGCTCTAAGCCCTGGGCCGGTCCCCCAGCGCCTCGCGGATCTCCCCCGCCGCGGCGATCGCGTGGTCCACGTCGCGTGACAGGGCCCGCGCCTGTTGGGTCGCCTGCGTGAGGTCGTCGAGCACGGCCGCCACTCCCGCCGAACGGAGCCGCAGCAGGTCGAAGCGCACGTTCTGCATCGCCAGGACACACGACTCGATCTGATCCTCGATCAGCTGGCGGCGCGTCACGAGATCGGTGAGCGTCTGCCGCTGCCGCGCGAGCAGGCCGAGCTGTCGCTCCCGCTCCGGCCCCTCCCGCTCCTGCTTCGTCGCCGCGATCTTCCCATCCAGCCGCGCCAGCGCGCTCTGGTCCACATCCGCGCTCATCGTATGGAGCATGCGGGCGAGCTCCTCGGCACGGTGCAACAGTGCGTCCACGGTGTGCACCACGTCCGGCAGCAGCTTCTTCTCCGACTTGGGTACGCGCTCGAGGATCTTGAGGATCGCCTTGCGGTCATTGCGAGCCTGCTGGACCGCGCCCGTCTGGCGCCCGAACTCGCCGCTCGTGGCGGGCGGGAGCTCGACCGGCTTCGCACCTGTGGCGAGACCGAGACGGACATCGGCCGCGTCGGGTGCGGACGGCCGGTACAACACATCGCGCCAGGAGTAGCCGGCATGCCAGAGCCTGATGTAGCGCGGCACGAGACCGAACGCGGCCATGAAGCCCGCGACCATCAACGACCAGCTGGGCACGTGATGGCCCGTGAGGACATCAACGAGGAGCAGCGACCCACTCACCGAGGCCCACCGCACGAAACTGGCGCGCGCCTCCCGCACGATGGCCGCTTCGCCGGCCTCTCCCAGCGGGACGGGGTGCTCGACGCGCCCCCGGCGGCTCGGCCGACGGTCCCGCTCACGGCCGCGCTGCGCGGGCGGGCCCGGCGGCGCCGGCAGCGGGGGGGCGCCGCCGTAGCGGCGGGTGCCGGCCGCCGGCGGGTGGCGCGGCTGGTACGCGGTCGCGGTGCGCGCCTCCAGGGACCGGCGTAGCGCGTCGGCGGTCGGCCAGCGGTCTTCGGGATCCTTCTCGAGACAACGCATCACGCAGCTCTCGAGATCGGGCGGGCAGTCGGGCCGTTTCGCGACCACGCGTGGCGCCTGCTCCGTGATATGCTTCATCAGGATGCCCGGCACCGTCGGGGCCGAGAAGGGCAGTTCGCCCGTGAGCGTCTGGTAGGACACGACGCCCAGGCTGTAAAGGTCGGAGCGGCCGTCGATTTCCCGGTCGCCCGCCGCCTGCTCGGGGCTCATGTAGTGCGGCGTGCCGATGGCCACACCGGTCGCCGTGAGCGTCGCGGAGCCGGTGGTGGAGGACAGCGCCTTCGCGATTCCGAAATCCGTCACGACCACCCGACCCCGGCTTCCTTCGAGCAGGATATTGTCGGGCTTGACGTCGCGGTGGATGATACCGACCGCGTGCGCGGCGCCCAGCGCGTCGGCGGTCTCGATCATGACGCGGCGCGCCTCCTCCGCAGGCAACCGGCCCCGGCGTTTGAGCCGGGCCGCGAGCGACTCCCCGTCGACGTACGCCATCACGAAGTAGACGAGGCCGTCCGGCCCTTCGCCGACGCTGTGGATCGGGACAATGTGCGGGTGGGACAGCCGGGCGGCGGTCTCCGCCTCGCGCAGGAACCGGATGCGGATCTCCTCGCGGAAGGCGAGCTCAGGCGGGAGTACCTTGATGGCCACCTGGCGTTTCAGGCGCTCGTCACGCGCCTGGTACACGACGCCCATCCCGCCGCGGCCGATCTCCCCTTCGATCGTATAGGAGCTGCCCAGCGCCTTGCGCAGGCGCGTCACCAGAGAATTGTCGGCCTCGGCCATGCAGTTCCGCGAAGGGGTGCGCGCATAGATTTAGCGGCGCGGGGGCGGTCCTGCAACCTTCAAAAAGGGTTGGACTTAGAAGACATGACAGCGCCTGCGGCGATCAGCTTCAGCGGCTCCGATGCGCCAGCCTGACGGCTGACAGCTGACCGCTGACGGCGCATTGGCAGTCGCCTGCCTCATTGACCGCTTGCGGCCGGAACGCGACGCCTGGCCGCGGCGTTTCTAGTGGCACGGTCGATGCTGTGTCGTGTGGCACGTGGTGTTACACGCCGGCTCCAACTTGAGAGATCGCAATGCCTGAGCGACTGACGCTCCCGGTGCTTCCGCTCCGGGACATGGTGCTGTTTCCCGGTGTCACCGCGCCGATCGGCGCGGGGCGGCCCGCCACGCTGCGAGCCATCGAGGCGGCGCTGAAGCATCCGTCCCGCCGCGTCTTCGCGGTTGCCCAACGGGAGAACGTCGACGGGGTAACGCCGGCCGCCCTCTATGGGATGGGCACGATCGCGCGGATCGGCCAGGTGCAGCGCGGGCTCGGCGGCGTGCAGCTCATGCTGAACGGCGACGTTCGAGCGGTTGCGCTGCACTACCGCGAGACCGACGGCTACCTCGAGGCCGACCTGCGTGAGGCCGAAGAGCTTCCGCCCCTCAATGCGGAAGACCCGGCGTTCGTGGCGCTCTACCGGGAAACCCGGCAGCGCGCCGCGGAGCTCGGCCAGAAGTCCGGGCTACCCGAAGACGTGGTGAAGCAGGTCCTGGAGGGAGTCACTGATGCCGGCCGGTTCGCCGACCTCGTGGCGGGCTACCTCGACGTGAAGGCCCCCGAGCGCCAGGCACTGCTCGAGATCCTGGCGGTCGAGGAGCGCCTGCGGCGCGTGCTCGTTCAGATGCAGCGCCAGATCGGCGTCCTCGACGCTCAGGAGGAGATCAAGTCGCAGGTGCAGGAGGAGCTGGGCGAGCGGCAGCGCGAGATGTTGCTGCGCGAGCAGTTGAAGGCGATCCGGAAGGAGCTGGGCGAGGAGGACGAGGGCGGCGAGGTCGAGGAGCTTCGGAAGCGGTTGGCGGGGCTGGAGCTTCCCGAGGCGGCGCGCAAGGAGGTGGAGCGCGAGCTCGAGCGGCTCGAACGGGCGAACCGCGACTCGATGGAGGCCCAGGTAATCCGAACATACCTGGAGACCATGGCGGAGTTGCCGTGGGGCAAGCGGGCCGACGAGTCGCTCGACCTGAAGCGTGCGGCCGAGATCCTCGAGCAGGACCACTACGGGCTGAAGGACGTCAAGGACCAGGTGCTGGAGTTCCTGGCCGTGCGCCAGCTACGGCAGCGCGACGTCCCCTCGGCGGATGCGAAGGAGCCCGCGCCCGGTGACGGGCGCCGGCCCCAAGGGAACGAGGACGACAAACAGAAGGGGCACATTCTCCTGTTCGTCGGCCCACCGGGGGTCGGCAAGACCTCGATCGCCAAATCGATCGCCCGGGCGATGGGCCGCCCCTACGTGCGCATCTCGTTGGGCGGCGCGCGCGACGAGGCGGACATCCGCGGCCATCGCCGCACCTACGTGGGCGCGATGCCGGGCCGCATCATCCAGGGGATGAAGCAGGCGGGCGCGAAGAACCCCGTGTTCCTGCTCGACGAGGTGGACAAGCTCGGCATCTCGTTTCAGGGAGACCCGGCCGCGGCGCTCCTCGAGGTGCTGGATCCGGCCCAGAACGACTCATTCACGGACCACTATCTCGGCGTCCCGTTCGACTTGTCCGAAGTGCTGTTCATCGCGACGGCGAACTTCCTCCAGAGCATCCCCGGTCCATTGGTGGACCGCATGGAGGTTGTCAACTTCGCGGGCTACACCGAGCGGGAAAAGCTCGAGATCGCCAAGCGCTACTTGGTACCGCGCCAGCTGCGCGAGAACGGGCTGGCCGCCGACCAGCTCGCGCTCACGGAACCGGCCCTCTCGGAGATCATCGCGAGCTACACACGCGAGGCGGGGGTCCGCCAGTTGGAGCGGGAGATCGGCAAGCTGGGGCGCAGGGTCGCGCGGAAGGTCGCGACCGGTGAGGTCGAGCGGGTGACGGTGGACCGGGCCGATGTGGGCGACCTCATCGGGCGGCCCAAAGTCCACCCCGAGCGCAAGGCGCGCGAGGACCAGATCGGGGTCGCGACGGGGATGTACTACACACCCGTCGGGGGCGACATCATGTTCGTCGAGGCGAGCGTGATGAAGGGCAAGGGCGAGCTGGTGCTCACCGGGCAGCTCGGCGACGTCATGAAGGAATCGGCCCGTGCCGCCCTCACCTACGCCAAGTCGCATGCCGCCCTGCTCGGCATCCCGGAGGAGGCATTGAACCGCACCGACATCCACATCCACGTTCCGGCGGGCGCGATCCCGAAGGACGGCCCGTCGGCCGGCGTGACCATGGCCACGGCGCTCGTGTCCGCGCTGTCCAAGCGTGCGGCGCGCCACGACATCGCGATGACCGGGGAAGTGACGCTACGAGGGCGGGTGTTGCCGATCGGCGGCGTCAAAGAGAAGGTGCTGGGCGCCGTACGGGCGGGGATCCAAACGATCATCCTGCCGAAGGAGAACGAGGCCGACCTGCAGGACCTTCCGGAAGACGTGCGCAAGTCCTTGGACGTCCACGCCGTGGAGGAACTGGGCGAGGTGCTGAGCCTGGCCCTGCGCGGCGCCCGCTTCGAGGAGGGGCATCTCGTCTTCGAGGGCGAGGCCCCGGTCGAGCCGAGTCTGGTCTCTAAGAACTGACGGCGCGCACGCCGTTGACCACGAGATCCACCGCAGCCTCCTTCCACCGCTCTCGCAGCGTAGGCTCGTCCGCGCCCAGCGGGGCGGCGCTCGCGGCGATCAGCGACTCCAGCTGCAGGTAGGCCACCATCAGCACCAGTGCTTGCGCCGCGGTGACGTGGGGATCGAGATCGTCCCGCACCTCACCCAGGCCCTGCCCCTCCGCCAGCAGCACGACGAGTCGCTTGATGGCCGGCGTGAAGGGGCGTGCGTCAGAACGCGCCGCCTGGCTGAGCACCGTGACGAGCTCGGGGTGCGATGCGAGGAAGTCGAATTGCGCCCGCAGGGCGTGCCGCAGCCGTTCCAGGGGCGGCCCCGAGGGGGGCGCGATGGCGGCGAGAGCCCGCTCGAGCAGCGCCGCGCCGCGCGCAAGTACGGCCTGGAAGAGTCCACGCTTCGAGTGGTAGTAGTAGAACAGCAGCTGCTTGTTTACCCCGGCGCGGCGCGCAACCCGCTGCACCCGGGCCCCACCGTAGCCCTGGCTCGCGAACTCGTCCTGGGCTGCCGCGATGATCCGTAACGCCCTACCATTACTCAACTTGGGCGGCACGCAGTCAAGTCCTCAACCGTCCGGTTGAGGAAATCTAGCGTCCTGTTGCCACCGACGCCAGGTTCTCCGGTACGCGCGGTAGGCCCTGCGTGAGGAAGCGAATGAGGAGCGGGTTCGTCTCTGCGGGGGCCTCTTCCTGCACCGCATGGCCGGCGTGAGGGACGATCACGAAGGCCGTGCGCTGGAGCTCAGTGGCAAACCGGCGCCCCGCGCCGAGGGGAACCCAGCGGTCGTCGGCGCCCCAGATGAGGAGCGTCGCCGTCTGGATCCGCTCGAGGCGGCCGTCTAGGGCGCTGAAGTCGAACTCCCGCAACACCGCTCGCAGCGCGGTGCCGTAGGCCGGGTCGGCGACCGGAGCGTAGTACTGATCGACGTCCCCGGGGGTGACCTTCGCGGGATCGGCGTAAGTCGACCGGAGCAGTCGCTCAGTGAGGCCCCGGCCGCGGAACGAGACCATGAGGGGGCCGAGCAGCGGCCAGCGGGCCAGCTTGAATAGCAGGGGTTCGCGGGCTCCCAGTCCGGCCGCGCCGATGAGCACGAGGCCGCGCACGCGCTGCGGGTCGCGGATCGCCACCTCGGCGGCGACCGCGCCGCCCATCGAGTGTCCCACCAGCACGGCGTCCTGGACGTGGAGCGAGTCCAGCAAGGCGATTGCGAGCCGCTCGTAGTCGGCGTTGCGGTACCCGGTAGGCGGCTTGTCGGAGTCCCCGAATCCCCGGTTGTCGAACGCGATGACGCGAAACCCCGCGTGCATGATCGGCTGGAGGGTGTAGCGCCAGGTGTAGAGCGAGGCGCCGAGGCCGTGCAGGAACACGACGGGTGCCCCCGTTCCGGCGTCGACATAGCGAATCCTGGTCCCATCGACGGTGACGAAGCGCGCGCTGAACGCTGTCCCGGCTGGGTAGCGAGCGGCCTCGGGAAGGGGCGCGGCCCGGCACGCCAGGGCAAGCGCGAACAGGGCGCAGGGCATGCGACTCACGACGCGCCCCCAAGGGCACGGCGGGCGAGGGCCACGATCGCGGGGTGCGAGGTCCACACCGCCGCGGGCCCGTCGGCCGAGCCGACGGCGGCGAGCGCCTGGGTGTTGTCGATGACGAGCACGGTGGGATGATCCGGGGGCGTGGTGCCTACGACGAGCTCGGGCGCCTCTGTCGGCGCATCGCCGGCGATCCGGAGCTCGACTTGGGCCCGAGCCGCCGCGCGCCGCCACGCCGGCAGGGTCGCTCTCCACAGCTCGGCGGCGAGCACTCCCTCGACCCGGTGCTCGGCCCGGGCGACGAGCTGCAGCACCACGTTCGCGACGGCGCGCGCACCGGCGAGGGTCTTGGTCTCGGGTTCCGTGGAGCGGGCGGCGTCGGCGAGGGCCCGACTGAGGCGGTCCAATGCTTCGCCGTGCGCGGCGGTGATCTGGGCGAGGAGCGCCTGAGGATCAGCGGGGCGATAGCGCGTGGGCCGACCCGGGATCCTGACCGCGGCGCCGCGACTCACCAGGCCGTCCAGAGCCCCGTAGGCGTTGGCGCGGGCGAGACGAACGGCGCGGGCCACCGCGTAACCCGTGGCCGGGCCGAGGCGCAGCAAGGTGCTGTAAACCAGGGACTCTGTGGCGGTGAACCCAAAGGGCATGAGATCGGCAGGCATAGTAGTAGCCCAAGCTACTACTTGCTGCTGTCAGCGACAACTACCGGCCCCCTTTAGATGACCTCGATGGGTAGGCCCATGAGCTTCGCGATCAGGGCGAGGCGAAAGGTGACGTCGGTCTGGCGCTGCGCCGGACTCTTCCCCGGCCCTTCCAGGGGGAAGTAGTGGGCGGTGAGCAGCGTCGTGGGCTTGGGGAGGGCGCGCAGGCTCTTGGGACTCCAGATGCCCTGGTCGTCGCACTCGCTGAACAAACGGGCGAGCACCCTGCTGGCGCTCGCGGCCTGCCGCACCAGGCCCAGCCGTGCCATGAGCTCGAGCCAGTAGACGGCCAACGGCACGTCGCGGATGTGCCCCTGCGCGTCGGCGCGCATCGGGTCGCCGAGCAGCTCGAACACCGGCTTGAGCAGCTTCTTCCCTGCCAGGATGTAGAAGGCTCGACGGGGCGCTGGGGAGGAGAAGTAGCGGCCCAATCGCTCCACGAAGCCCGCGCGCTCGCGTTGCAGTGAGGGTAGGAACGCGAGCATCTCGACGGCGAAGATGGTCGGGGGGGTCGCGGCGGGATCGAGGACGGTCTTGCCGTGAGCCTTCTTGAACGGCTTCTCGGCCAGCTCGCTGCGCAGAAACTGCGAGATGTCGCTCACGATACGGTGTGCACTGCCCCGCAACCGGGGGTCCTCCTCGTGGCCGCCCCGGGCGAGCGCGCAGGCCGCCCCCTCCCGGCCCATGCGGCGCGCCCAGCGAGCGAGAGCGAGGTCGGTCTTTCCAGCCTTCTGGAACTCGACGAGCAGCTCTGTGGCCCGCTGGGCCACGTCGCGGTCCGGGTCGTCGGGCTCGATGCGCGAGAGGATCTGGAATAGCCACCGGTCGGCCAAGCGGAAGGCCCGGTCCTCAGGCGGCCACCCCAGCTCGAGCAGGCGGCGGTACTGGTAGACGGTGCCGACCTCGGTCCAGCCGTGTGCCTTGGACGGCCCAGGACCCAGCAGGTTCGTGCCCCAGAGCCCGCTCGCCTTTTGCCTGCGGAGGATTTCACGGGGGATCCTGTAGGCGAGCAGGGCCTCACGCAGCGCCGCCAGGCGCTCCGGTTCGCGCCCGGATTGCGGTACGACCTCTGTGTAGGCGCGATATTGGATCGGAGGGCTCGCCGCCTCGAGCAGCCAGGACAACGGCAACCGATGGGAAGTCGGAAGTTCCAGGTGCTCGCTCCGCTGAGTAAGGCCGGCGGTGGCTGTCAAAAAGCGGGCGCAAACTTATGCGGGGCGGGCGCGCTAAGCAAACGGGCTTGCACGCCTGCGGGGCTGGGGCCGTATGCCGGTGCTGCTAGCTGGCTTACAGCCGGCTCGCGCGATGCAACTTATTGCACGATCCGGTTTGCGCGAGGGCTAGTGCTGCCGCTGGAACTCGGAGCTTGGCAACCACTGGGGTAGTTGGGGCGCATTCGCCACGGCGACGGCCACCCGCACGGCGACGCGCACCTGCTGCGCCATGCCCTCGTAGCGGAAGGCGGCGGAATACTCGTCGCTGGGCTGGTGGTAGCGGTGGGTGTTGTACTCCTCCTCCTGCTCCTTGCCCCACCCCTCGGGGCGGTTCACGAAGTCGAGGCCCGACTTGAACGACAACGCGGGCACGCCAGCGCGGGCGAAGGGGAAGTGATCGGAGCGGTAGAAGGAGCCGCGCACGTCCGGCAGGTGACGCACGTCGAGCGACTCGGCGCGCGCGGCCGCGCGGAATGCGTCACCCAGCGTTGAGCGCTCTATGCCGAGCGCGTCGATATCGCGCGTCGCGCCCCGCACGTTCGTGACGTCGAGGTTCAGCACGGCTGCGGTTCGCTCGAGCGGAAACAGGGGCGCCTGCACGTACGCCTCGCTGCCGAGCAGGCCGCTCTCTTCGGCCGTGGTCGCGATGAAGAGGACGGTCCGGCGGGGGCGCGGCGTGGCCTCGACCAGGGCCTGCGCCGCCGCCACCATCGCCGCCACCCCGGAAGCGTTATCCTCCGCGCCGTTGTAGATCGAGTCGCCGCTCACGGCCGGGCCGATCCCCTTGTGATCCCAGTGAGCGGTGAAGAGGACCGCCTCGGCCCCGAGCCGGGCATCGCTCCCCGGGAGCTTGGCAACGACGTTGTCCGACTGCACGTGACGGAGAGCGCTCGCGATCTCGAGCGCCGCGTGGATGCCGGTCGAGACGGGGCGGAAATCGCGGCGGCCGGCGGCTCGCGTGAGGGCGTCGAGATCGAGGCCCACTTGGGCGAGGGCGCGCTGCGCCACGTCGTGCTGCACCCAGCCCGCGAATGCGAGGCTTTGCGGCCGCGCGCGGTCGAGCATGAACTGCTCCACGGACCACGATCCCCGCACCACCTCCCAGGGGTAGGTGGCGCTCTCGGTCGTATGGACAAGCAGCGCGCCGAGCGCCCCCTGGCGGGCCGCCTCTTCGAGCTTGTAGGTCCACCGCCCGTAGTAGGTGAGCGCCTTGCCATTGAAGATCGTGGAGTCCTGCAGGCCGGGATCGTTGACGAGCATGAGCAGCACCTTCCCGCGGAGCGGTACGCCTTTGTAATCGTCCCACTGCCACTCGGACGCGCGGATGCCGTAGCCGACGAAGACGACGTCACCGTCGACGGCGATGTGATCCTCGGGCCGCTCGGCCCAGGCGACGAAGTCGTCGCGGTAGCGGGGCGTCGCGGTGTCGCTGCCCTTCCCCCACGCGAGGGTGGGCTGCGGCGTCATCCCCACGAGCGCCACCGGCTGGAAGTAGGAGCCGCTCGGTCCTGCGGGCTCGAGCCCGAGGGCCTGGAACGCCGCCGCAACGTACTTGGCCGCGAGCCGTCCGCCGCGTGTCGCCGGGGCGCGACCCTCGAGCAAGTCGTCCGCGAGGTACTTGATGTGCGCGTCGATCGCCCACGTGTTGATGGATGGCAGGGACGGCTCGCGCGCGGCGCGGCGCTGCGCGGCCGCATGCCGGGCGAGCGGGAAGGCGAGGGCGAGGCCGAGGGTGAGCGCACGACGACCGAACGTGACCACAAGAAGCCTCCGGGGCGGTGGTAGAATCGGCGTGAACGAAATCCGCTTGCTCGGCTCCGAGCAAGGGGTGATTATTCGGGCATGCTCGAGGCACTGCGGCGGCGCGCCGTCCGCAAGCTTCCCCAATCGGTACGGCTCGAGGGGCGGATCCTGTTCCTCACCGAGGGGCCGGTCGAGTTGCGGAGCCAGCTCGAGGGCCGGGACCTGGAGTGGCGACCCGGCATCAAGCTGCGGGACGACATCTCGACCGACGAAATCACCCCCGCCTATATCTGCTACTACTACGACGAAACGTTGGGCGACTTTCCCTACTTGGGCCTCAAGTGTCGCGACGAGTTCCCCGTGGACCGAGGGTCCGTGAAGCGGGGAGGCTTCGTCGCCTCGGTGAGCGGCAAGCGGCGCGGCAAGGGATCGTCGCGGGAGCAGTCTCCCTACGCCGAGCTGTGCGCGGGGATCAAGCTGGTCGTAGCGGAGAACATCGAGCGCATTTACCGCGAGAACTGCCAGAACCTCGGAATCCTCACGACGACCGATTTCTCGGTGATCGACAGGGTGCGGCGCGGTGAGTCGATCCCGCTGGCGGCCTTCAGCGCAGGTGAGGGGGAGATCACCCGCGGGATCATCGAGTACGGCGGGCTGTTCAACTTCAACGTCGCGCGCCTGCAGGGAGCGGTGGTGCTCACGCCGCCTCGCACGCCGCCGCGGCCGATGACCCTGGGGGAGAAAATCTTGGCCCGGCATTGGGTGGTGGATCCCGCCCGGGGGAAGATCGGCGTCCCGGCGGTCGCGCCGGGGGACGAAGGGTTCGTCGTCACGGACGTGCGGTTCAGCCACGAATACGTGACGCCCATGGCGGCGATTTTCTTCGAGCAGCTGGTGGGTCGCGATGAACCGGTCCAGGACCCCGCCACCGTCCTGATGTTCCGCGACCACCTGACCTTCCTCCCTGAGGCGATGACACCCGAGCGCATCAAGGAGGGACTACTCGACGTCGCGCTGCAGCTCGAGAAGAAGCAGCGGGACTTCGCGGAGAAGCAGGGGATCAAGCTGTACGGCGAGCTGCGCCTGGGGCGTCACGGCTCGGAGGCGATCTGCCACTCCAAGATCCTGGAGGGGCACGCCGAGCCGGGCATGGTGATCATCGGCAGTGACTCACACACGCCGCATGCGGGCGCGGTCGGCTGCGTCGCGTTCGGCGTCGGCACGACCGCCATCTTCAACTCCTGGATCACGAAAGACGTCCGGATCACGGTGCCCGAAACGGTGCGTGTCGTGGTGCGCGGGAAGAAGCCCGACAACGTGACGGCCAAGGACTTCATGCTCGAGATCCTGCGCCATCCGTACGTGAAGAGCGGCAAGGCGATCGGCAAGCTGATGGAATACTGTGGCGATGCTGTCGAATCGCTGTCGGTGGACGAGCGGGCCACGATGACCAACATGACGGCCGAAGTGGGCGGTTTCACGGGCTACGTCGCGCCCGACGGGCGGACGGTCGAGTACCTGATGGAGTACCGCGGGATGACGCGCGCCGCGGCGGAGCGGCTGTGTGAGGGGTTGGCGAGCGATCCCGCTGCCCGCTACTGCGAGGTGATCGAGATCGACGCCGCCAGCCTGCGGCCGATGATGGCTCTGCCCGGCGATCCGGGGAACGGCCTCGACGTGGACGAGGCGGAGCAGCGGATCCGCGTGGACATCGCCTACGCCGGCTCCTGCACGGCGGGCAAGAAAGAGGACATGGACATGTACGCCCGGGTGCTGCGCGAAGCGGCGGAGCGCGGAGAGCGCGTCGCGTCGTGGGTGCGGTTCTACATCCAGTGTGGCTCTCAGGACGTGAAGCGCTACTGCGAGGAGAACGGCTATCTGGAGCTGTTCCGCCAGGTGGGCGCCACGTTCCTCGAGCCCTCCTGCGGCGCCTGCATCAACGCGGGCCCCGGGGTCTCGAAGACCCGCGACGAGGTGACGATCAGCGCGATCAATCGCAACTTCCCCGGGCGCTCGGGTCCGGGGCAGCTGTATCTCGCCAACCCCTACACGGTCGCGGCGTCGGCCATCGCGGGCTACATCACCACCTGGGAGCCGGGGAAGGTCCTGGCCGAAACCTGAAAGGCGTGGGGAGTGGGGAGTGGTTCGATGCGGTGCACACGGGCTATCCGCTTTGGCACCGTCACGTACCACTCCCCACTCCCCGCAGTGTTGGTTCTAGGGCACCGTTCCCGTAATCCGGAGCTTGAGCGCCTGGATCCCGCCCGCGAGGCTCGCGGCGGCGGACACGTCGGGCGGCCCTGGAACGGGGATGGGATGCCCCGTGAACTGGAAGTCCCCTTTGAGGGTGCCGCGGCTCGCCGTGAGCACGAGCCCCGTGCCGTAGGTCGTGGTGGTGGGCGTACCGTAGGAGCTGCTCGTCACGTGCAGCGTGCCGGTGTACGAGAGCCACGCCTGCAGGCTCGCGTCCGGGTTCTGCTGGACCACGTAACCGATGCCGGTGCCCGGGACGTCGGGGGAGAAGTGGTCGCTCAGCTGGTCGTCGACGGGCGGCGGGGTGATCCCCGTGCCCATCAAGACGAAGGCGGTGTCGATCGTCTGCGTCGTGGACGAGTAGCCGCGCCACCCGAGCAGCGTCGCGAACTTTGCCACGACCGGGGTGCCGGCCTGCACCGCATCGATGTCGAGCTCTATCCCCACAAAGCGCGCCTCCCCGTTCACCGTGCTCACGTGCGAAGCCCGATCGATGAAGGGGAACACGAGGAACGCGAGCGTGGGATAGAGGGGGTCGTCCTTGAGCGCGACGTTGAGGGCCGCTTGGACGGCAGCCTTCTCTGCACCGTCGATGGCGTCGGGGTCGACGGCGACGCTGTCTGACGAACACGCGACGAGCGCCGCGGCGCAAAGCGGCAAGAGGCGATTCATGTTGTGGGAATATCGTGCTACTCGCCGCCGCTCGATAGCTGAGCGGGACCGCTCGGGCGCCGCTTGGGGCGGAGCGAGTCGCGCTGGTAGACGCTACGGGGGTTCCACAGCACCCAGGAGGTGATGCCCAGCTCTTCCGCCGCGCGGATCTGCTCGCGGATCTCGAAGGGGGTGTAGCGCGGCAGCCGCCGTCCCAATGTGAAGGCCTGCAGGTAGGGACGGATTTCGGCCGAGCTGCCGCGTGGGCGCGAGCGGTCCAACGCCTCGCGCAGCGCGTTGCGGACCACGCGATAGGGCTCGGCATTGGGGCGCGCGAACCCGTAGGCGCCACGGTAGTAGTGACTCGGGTACACCATCGGGAGCACGACGTCCGCCACGGCGATGAAGTCCTCCCACACCTGCCCGATGCCGAGGTCGCCCGTGGCCGACGCGGTGAGCCCGAAGATGTCGAACGTCACGGGAGCGCCGAGCGGCCTGAGCCGGTCCCGGAGCAAGGTGATGTGCGCGCGCACGGCGTCGCGTTGCGACTGACCCGGGCGGCGGGCCGGGAAGACGGCCGTCTCGAGACGCTCGCGCGGCTCGTCGGGGAAGCGCACGTAGTCGAATTGCACCTCCTGGAACCCCAGCTTGACGGCCTCACGCGCGAGCTGAGCGGCGTAGATCCACACCGAGTCGTTGTAGGCGTCGACCCATGCCATCCCGATCCGGTCGCGCCACAGGCCGCCGTCGCGGTGCTGCACCGACCACCCGGGTTTGTGCTCGGCGAGGAGAGGATCCTTCGCGACGACGAACCGCGCGATCGGGTAGATGCCGTGCGCCACGAGAGTGTCGAGCCGGGCGCGCGCATCCTTGGTGCGTGCGCACGCGTTCGCGCCGATCTCCTGGGCGGTGGGCACGGCTGACGGGTAGAGCATGCAACCGGTGTCGTCCTTCACGTCGACGACGAAGGCGTTGATCTCGGTCTCGTCCGCGAGCCGTACCAGCTGCCACAGCTTGGAGGAGCCGAAGGCCCACGCGTTGACGTACAGCGCCTTGATCGAGGCCGGCACGGGACCGAGAATGGGCTGCGGCTGCGCGTAGCGGAGATCCAGAGGACGCAGCGCCACCTTGAGCTGATCGGCGGCCGCGACCGTGTCGCCGGGCGGCAAGATGCCCTGCGCAAAAAGGCCGCGACTCGTGAAGAGCGCGGCCCAGAGCAAGAAGGCGCTTGCCTGCCGCCGGACCAATCTCATAAAGGGGCTACACGATAGGGAGCGCCGCTCCCGGGGACAAGGGCGGCCGTCACCGAAGCTGTAAGCTGTTGAACAGCAACGGGTAAGTCGCGATGCTCTGGCCGCGGTACTGGGGCCGGAAGCCGAACAGGATGACCCGTCCGGAACCCAGGTGCACTTCGAGCAGAGCCGCCCGGCCGGCCACCCTCTCAGGGTGCAACACCCAGCCTGAGGCGAGCACCTTGTCGGGGTCGCTCGGGTAGCGGGCGATCACGCGCACAGCCGTCGAGTCCACGACCTCGAACGCTGGGCCGTTCTCGAACCAGGCGATGTTGTGGGCGGGCGTCCCCTTCGCCACCGCTTGCGCCGTGTCCACGTCCAGCCGGAAGATGGAGCCCGGCGCGTAGAAATCGTCGTCGGGCACACCCTCGAGCACGTTGCGCACGGGCAGGAGCAGCTGGTCCATGACGAAGCGGCTGGCCTGGTTGAGTGCGATGAGCGTGCCACCGTCCTCGACGAACTGGCGCAAGGCGCGCGCGCCTTCCGATCCCAGGCCGCCGGGGTAGGGCGCGGGGTAGCTCTTCGGCAAGCCATCGAGCAGCTGCCGCGGCTCCTGGTCGGGGAGCAGGATGGCGTCGAACTCCTCCTTCAGCTTGCCCGCGCGGACCACGGAGTCCACGAGCGGCTGGTAGGGCACCTTCCAGGTGTCGAACACCCAGCGCGTCCACCCTTCGTCCATCGATGCGTCGTACGAGCGGTACAACCCGATGCGCGGCGCCTGGCCCTCACCGAAACCCGGGTAGCCGGGCGTCGCGCCCGGCGGCTCGACCGGGGCCGACAGCGGCACGCGCAGTGAGTCGGGCGCCGGCACGGCCGCCACACCCATGAGGAGCGGCAGGGTGTGGGCCGTGACGTCGTACGGCGGAGTCGGCGGGCCGCCCGGCGAGACCCGCAGGTCGGGGTAGTGCTGCGGCTCCAGCAGCGTCTTGGCGAATGCCGCGTACGGTTGGCGCAGGACCACGACGTAGCTGCCGGCGGCAAACCGCTGCCCGCCGAGCGTGAAGGGCAGCTGGGCGGTGCGGATCTCGACCTGGCCGCGGTGCAGGATGCCGAGCAGCGCGGCGAGTGCCACGCTGTCCTGCCGCTGCTTGGGGATGACGTACGCGTACGGCCAGCCCTTCCAGCCGCGCACCGCGTGCGAGCCTACCGTCAGGAACGTCGCGAGCCAGCGGTCGCGGTCGCGCGCCGCGTTCTGGAGCAGGGCGTATGCCGCCTCCGTCTGGTAGCTCACGATGTCCCGCAGGGTCCAGCGACCGCCCGGCCAGGGCGCGGTGAAGTTCCAGGAGCGCTCCCGCGGGTTGTAGCCTCGCGCGCGCGCCTGCAGCTCGTCGAAGCCGACATCGATCGGCGAGGCGAGGTTGGCGCTCGCCGCCTCGGACAGGATCCGTACGCCGCCGTGGTAGTGCTGGTAAGCCCGGGCCGGAGTCCAGGCGTCGTAGATTGCGTTGATCGCGATGCCCGTCTTCCCCTGGTCCGAGAGCGCCCACGCCACCGCCGTCCCCAGCGCGTTCACCCCGTCGACGAGCAGCGGATCAACGTTCGGCTCCACGGGATCCAGGTAGGGCGGGAGGAACAGCCGCGAGCCGTCCGAGTCCTGCTGGTGGATGTCCTGCACGATCTGGGGATGCCACACGTTGTACAGCGAGTCCACGGCCAGGCGTGTCTCCACCTGGGTGAAGGCGTACCAGTCGCGGTTGTTGTCGTGTCCCGCGTAGTGGTGGTACAACTCCGGCGGCTCAGCGCCCTCGGCGGGCGTGCCGAGCGTCCGATTGTACCAGCGGGTGACGATCGTCACGCCGTCCGGGTTGAGCGACGGAACGAGGAGCAGAATCACGTTGTCCAGGATGGCTCGCGTGGCGGCGCTCGTGTCCGTCGCGAGCCTGTGGGCGAGCACCACGGGGGTGAGGTGGCCGCCCACCTCGGTCGAATGGATGCCGCACGTGATGAGGACGACGGTCTTGCCGTCCCGCAGCGCCTCCTCCGTTTCGCGGGTCGAGCGCGGCGTGCGGGGGTCGGCGAGCCTGGCGTTGAGGCCGCGCAGGCGATTGAGCCGCCGCAGGTTTTGGGGGCTCGAGATCACGAGCGTCACGAAGGGGGCGCCGAGCGTCGTCTTCCCGAGCTCGCGGTACTGCAGGCGGTCGCTCGCTTTGGCGAGCGCCTGATAATAGCGGACGAGCAGGGGCCACTCCGCGAGCTTCCGGTCCTCGCCGGGCTCGAAGCCGAGCACCGATTTCGGCGTGGGGATCCGCGGTGCCGGCCGCTGCGCCGGCCGTCTCCGCTGCTGCGCCCCGGCTGGAGCGGTGAGCAGCGCCGCGCAGGCGAGGGCGGCGAGCCCGCGCGCGATCATGGATCGATGCGTCACGAGGCTAGTGCAGCGCGCCGGCCGCGGAGGGCGTCTCGCCCGTGCCCAGCCAGTGCGCGAACCAAGTCCGGATCCGCTCCAACCGGTCCACCAGGAGCCAGGGCGGCCCGGTGCGGGACAGCCCGTGGAACGAGCGCGGATAACGCACGAACTCCGCCGGCACGCCGCGCTGGCGCAGCAGCAGGAACAACTGCTCGGCGTCGGTGATGGGCGTGCGCCGGTCGTCCTCGCTGTGCACGATGAGCATCGGAGTGCGCATGGCTTTCGCGTAGGTCATGGGCGACAGCGCCCGATACAGCGAGTCGCTGCGCCACGGCTCGCCGAAGAACTCGTAGTCCGTGAGGCCCTGCGCGTCGGAAGAGCCGTACCAGGAGTACCAGTTGAAGATCGAGCGATCGGTCTCCGCCACGGCGAAGCGGGTGGTGTGCCCCACGATCCAGTTCGTCATGAAACCGCCGTACGAGCCGCCCAGTACCGCGAGCTTCGTCGTATCCACCTCCCCCCGCGCGATCACGACGTCCACCGCCTGCATGAGATCCCTGTAGTCCTCCATCCCCCAGCGGCCGCGTGTCGCGAACGTGAAGGCATGACCGTAGCCGCTCGAGCCGCGCGGGTTCGTGAACAGCATCCAGTAGCCCTGCCCGGCGAGCATTTGGAACTCGGGGAAGAACACGTTGCCGTAATTGGAGTGCGGCCCGCCGTGGATGGACAGCACGAGGGGGTACTTTTTGCCCGCCTGGTAGCCGGAGGGTCTCATCAGCCACCCCTCGATCCGCAGGCCGCCCGTGCCCGCGAACCAGAACGTATCGGCCGGGATGATGGCGAGCGGCGCGAGCCAGGCGTCGTTGAATGAGGTGACGCGCCGCTCCCGTCCCCCGGCAGCCGGCGCCACGTACAGCTCGGTCGGGCGGGTGACGTCGCTTGCGGTGTAGGTGAGCCACTTCCCGTCGGCGCTGAAGGAAAAGCCGCGCAGCTGCCGCTCGCCGGTCGTGACCTGGCGCACGGGTCCCCCAGCCGCCGCCGCCGCGAACAGGTGCAGGTTCCCCCGCGTCTCGGCGAAGCAGTAGACCGTCTTCGAGTCGCGCGACCACTGCACCCCGCCCGGGTCGAGGTCCCAGGAACCCGTCAGGTTGCGGACCGCCCCGCCGCCCGCGGGCACGACGCAGACGTCGTTCTCTTCCCCGCGGCCCTTCGAGCACTCGAACGCGATCCACTTCCCGTCCGGCGACCATGCCGGTGATGCGTTTTCCGTGTATCCCGTCTCGAGCCGCCGCACGCTCCGGTCGGCGAGGGTGAGCACGTAGAGCTGGGGCCGCGGCTGCACATCCAGTTCCACCGTCTCCGTCGAGTCCTGGACGAACACGACCGCCCGGCCGTCCGCCGACCAGGCGGGATCGGTCTGAGCCACCTCACCACTCGTGAGCTGGGCCGGGTCGCCGCCATCGAGGGGCGCGACGTAGAGGTGCCGCGGCCGCCGTGTCTCGCGAGGGGGGACGAGACCCCGCTCGTCTGCGACGACGGGGAGAGACGTGTACACGCGCCCGTCGAACCGCTTGGGATCGGGCCCGCGGGTGATGGCCGCGGGAGAAACGCGCTCGCGCCATGGCTGCTGCTTCAGGCTGTCCGGCTCGGGACCGCGCCATTCGTACAAGAGCCGCCGGCCATCCGGCGAGAACACGGGCAGCGCGTGTACGCCGGCGATCTGAAAGGCTTCGCCGCCCGGGGCGCCGCTGCGAAGGAACCACGCGTCGTCGTCCGCGCCCTCGCGCTTGCTCGTGAACGCGAGCAGCGATCCGTCCGGCGACCAGCGCGGGCTCGACGCCTCGGTCGCAGGGCTGGTGTAGCGGTACGGCTTCCCCGAGCCGTCCGCGGACGCCATCCAGATCTCGCTGTGCCGCTTGTCCTTGTCTTCGACCACCGTCGTGACCGCGAAGGCCACGCGCCGCCCGTCGGGAGAGAGCGCCGGGGTCGCGACCACGACGAGCTTGTAATAATCCGTCGCCTGGAGGGGCCTTTGGGCGGTTAGGCGGTGAGGCGGATAGGCGGATAGCAGCAGCGCGGCCGCGGTGGCAGCGCCGCGGTGGAGCGGACGCATCGGGGACAGCTCCATGCTCTTTCGGGGCTCGAAAGATACTGGAGCCGGCCCCGAGGCGCGACGGGCGGATAAGCGAGGGCTATCCGCCTATCCGCCCATCCGCCTGACTACGGCAGCTTGCGCAGCTCCACCCTCCGGTTCTGCGCCCGCCCCGCCGCCGTGGTGTTCGGCGCAATGGGGTTCGCCGGGCCGTAGCCCCGCGCGATCATCCGCGAGGGACTCACGCCTTTGCTCGCGAGGTACGCCCGCACGCGATCGGCGCGCGCCTGCGACAAGCGCCGGTTGAGGGTGGGGGAGCCGGTGTTGTCGGTGTAGCCCGCGATCTCGATCTGGATCTCGGGATTCGCGACGAGCGACGCGGCGACCTGGTCGAGCACGACGTACGACTGCGGCTTCAGGGCCGACTGGGCGGTCGCGAAGGTCACGCCTAGCAGGATGAGCGTCGGGCGCGCCGGCGCGCCGGGCTGCGGCGGCCCGGCGGGCTGCGGCTGGAACAGGATGATGCAGCCCTGCGCGTCCACCTTGGCGCCGGCTGGCGTGTGCGGGCACTTGTCCAGGGTGTCGGGCACCCCGTCGCCGTCCTCGTCGCCGGGCTGAGCGCGCACGATCTCGTTCGAGACCGGACACCCGGTCGCGTCCACCGTGGTGCCCGGAGGTGTGTTGGGGCACTTGTCGAGCGAATCCGGCACGCCGTCGCCGTCCGAGTCCTTGCCGATCGGGCAGCCCGTGGAGTCGACCGGTGTGCCGGCCGGCGTGTCCGGGCACTGGTCGATGCCGTCGGGCACACCGTCGTGATCCGAGTCGATGGGGCAGCCGCTCGAGTCCACCTTGGCGCCGATGGGTGTGTTGGGGCACTTGTCCAGGCCGTCGGGCACGCCGTCGTTGTCTGCGTCGCTCGGACACCCGTTCGCGTCGACCGTGGCGCCGGCCGGCGTGTTGGGGCACTGGTCGATGCCGTCGGGCACGCCGTCGTGATCGGAATCGACGGGACACCCGGTCGCGTCGACGTGCACGCCGGGGGGTGTGTTGGGGCACTGATCGAGGCCGTCGGGCACGCCGTCCTGGTCGGCGTCAGTCGGGCAGCCGGTGGCGTCGACGTGCGCGCCGGGCGGCGTGTCGGGACACTTGTCGAGGCCGTCGGGCACGCCGTCCTTGTCGGAGTCGATGGGGCAGCCCCGTTCGTCGACCTTGGCGCCGACGGGCGTGTCGGGGCATTTGTCCTCGGAATCGACCACCCCGTCCTGGTCCGAATCCTTCGTGGGGCGCCCCAGCTCGAAGAAGGAAAGGCCGACGGTCCCGACCCAGTGCGTGGCGGACGAGCTGAAGGACGACTGCGTGCTGGGACTGTAGTAGCCGCGCGCCTCGAGACGGAGCGCGACGCGGTTCGTGAGAAAGATGCGATCGCCCGCCGCCGCGTGCATCGCGTTGTCGGTGAATTTGTAGCGCCCCGTATTGCCGAAGTCGAGGCGTGAGTAGCCCCCCAGCACGTAGAACACGTTGCGCACGCCGGAGAGCAAGTTGACCACAAGGCTGGCGCTGCCGATGATCGGCTCGAGCGTGGAGCTGGTCCCGGGCACGGCGTAGTTCGGCTGGAACAGGACCTCGCCTTCGAGGCCCACGGCGTCGGCCACGAAGTAGCCGAAGCGCGCGCCGCCGCCGACCTTCTTCGCGAGGCCGAACGCCGGGTCGTACCGCGTGTACGAGCCGAACGCCCCGATCTCGTACTGGTGGGCCCGCTGGGCCGCGAGACCGGGGGCCGTGAGCGTGAGCGCCGCCGCCAGCACCACGAGCTTCCTCATAGACCGCTCCTGCGCGCCTGTGCGCCTAGGGGAGTTGATGCAGCTCGACGCGCCGGTTCTGAGCGCGGCCGTCGAGCGTCGTGTTCGGTGCGATCGGGTTCGCGGCCCCGTACCCCCGGGCCACCATCCGCCCGGGCGCCACACCGCGCCCCGCGAGATAGGCGCGCACCGCCGCCGCCCGCGCCTGGGAGAGCCGCAGGTTCGTCGCCGGTCCGCCCGTGCTGTCGGTGTAGCCCGCGATCTCGATGCGGATGTCCGGGTTGTCGAGCAGCGACTGAGCCACGATGTCGAGCACCGTATGGGACTCGAGCTTCAGCGCCGAGCGGCCCGTCTCGAAGGTCACACCTCGCAGGATAACGGGAGTCCGCTCCGGGGTGAAGAGAATCGGGCAGCCGGAAGCGTCTACGCGCGTCCCGGGGGCGGTGCCGGGGCATTTGTCCTTCGTGTCGTCCACGCCGTCGCCGTCCGAGTCCGCGATCCTGGTGCACCCGACGGCGTCCACCTCGGTGCCGGGCGGGGTGTTGGGGCACTTGTCCAGGCCGTCGGGGACGCCGTCCTTGTCGCCGTCGAGCGGGCAGCCTGCGGCGTCCACCACCGCCCCGGCTGGCGTATTGGGGCATTGATCCACGCCGTCCGGCACGCCGTCGCCGTCCCCGTCGGCGGGGCAGCCCTTGGCATCGACGCGCGCGCCGCTGGGCGTGCCGGGACACTGATCCAGGCCATCGGGAACGCCGTCTTTGTCCGCGTCGAGCGGACAGCCGGCGGCGTCCACGGTCGCGCCGGGCGGCGTGTTGGGGCACTGGTCGAGGCCGTCCGGGATGCCGTCGCGGTCGGCGTCCGACGAGCATCCCCGGGGGTCCACCGTGGCGCCGTGCGGCGTGCTGGGGCAGGCGTCGCGCTTGTCCGGCACGCCGTCGCCGTCCGCGTCGGAGGGCGGCCCGCCGCCCGCGAACACCGAGAGCCCGAGCGATCCGACCACGTGGCCCGCCCAGCCGGACCCGAAGCTCGCGTGCGTGCTGGGCGCGTAGATCGCCCGCACTTCGAGCCGCAGCGCCGCGCGCGAGCCGAGAAACACGCGGTCGCCCAGGGCGCCGTGGACGGCGTTGTCGGTGAAGCGATACGGCGGGGTTTTCTCGAAGTCGAGTCGGGTGTAGCCGCCGAGCATATAGAGGAGGTGGCGCCCGCCGGCGGCGACGTTCAGCACTAGGCTGCCGCTACCGTGCGTCAGCTCGGCCGTCGCCACGCCGCTCGTGGCGTTGGGCTCGACGTAGCCGATGTCCAGCTCGGCACCCACCACGCGGCCGAAGAAGTAGCCGAGCCGGGCGCCGCCGCCGAGCTGGTTGTCGAGACCCAAGGCGCGGTCGTAGCGGGTGTAGGACCCGAAGGCACCGAACTCGAACTGATGTGCGTGCTGGGCGGGCAAGGCGCTGACCCCCGCGCCAGCGAGCAGCGCGGCAAGGGCGGTCGTGAGTGTGCGCATCGGCCCCCAGCCCCCCGACGAGCGAGTGATCTACGGTAATAAGGTGCCGGATGCGAAGAAACCCCGGCCGGGCGCCGCCGGCCGTGCGCCACATCACACCGGCGGGGGCCAGGCGAGCCTAGGGGTGTCCGTTCTCTCCGCGCACGAACCGCACGGCCTGGGCGAGATGGCCGGCGAGCGCCGCGAGTTCGCCGGCACCGTGTGCGAGTTCCTCGATCGCGCGCAGCTGCTCCGCGGCCGCCGCGGCGACCGTCTCCGCCTCCTCGGTGGACGACTGGGCGCCCGTGCGCGCCCGCTCGAGCGATTGCGCGTTGCGGCTGGCGAGCTCGGCGATGCCGCGCGCCAGCTCCTCGGCCCGCTTGCCCGCGCGCGCCGTGCCGGTCGCGGCTTCGGCGATGGCGTCGAGGTCGTGCACCCAGGCACCGGAGCTGTGCGCCACCTCGCCCAGGTCCGTGCGGATGCGCTCGAGCAGCTGCGCCGCCCGATCCAGCGCCCGCCGCGTCTCCTGGGCGGACTTGCCGACGTTGCGCGCCTCCCGGCCGCTCGCCTCGGCGAGCTTGTGTACCTCGTCTGCGACGACGGCGAAGCCGCGGCCGTGCACGCCGGCGCGCGCCGCCTCGATCGTCGCGTTGAGGGCGAGCAGGTTGGTCTGGTTGGCGATGAACCCGATCGTCTCCGAGAAGCGCTCCACCTGCTCGGCGACATCCCGCAGGCGGCGCACTTCGCTGGCGCTCTCTTCGGTCGTCACGCCGAGGTCGGTCAGCCGCCGCGCCGCGGCGTGGGTCGCTTGCCGGACGCGGTCCGTGGTCTGCTCCATCTGGGCCCCGGCCTGGCGCGTCTGTTCCCCGGCCGCCACGACTTCTCCGGCGCGTTGCTTCAGCTCGTCGGACTCCCTGGCGACCGCGCTCACGAGACCTGCCGCCTCGCGGGCGCCGTGACTCGCCCGCTGTGCCGCCGCGGCTACCTCCTGGCTGCTCGCATGGATCTCCTGCGTGGTGGAGGAGAGCGTCTGGATGTAGGCGCTGGTGCGCTCCGAGGCGCCGACCATCGGCTGCACCGACCCGTCCACGGCGAGCATGAGCGCGAGCTGGGGGGCGAGCAGGGCGAGCAGGTCGCCGTCCGAGTCGCGGTACATCGCGGGAGCCGAGTGTCGCACGCTCCACAACCCGACCAGTTGACCGCCGTGGTACAGCGGGACGAGCACCTCCGAGCCGGGCTGCTGCTGGCCCGGTGGCCCCCCCGGCTCGCCGCGCGTCCCGCGCGCGACCAGGGGGCGCCCCAGGCGCACCGCCTCACCCGCCACGCCCGCCTCCGCGTCGAAGCGCGCGCTGGACCGCTCGCCGGTGGGAAGCGCCGTGTCCGCAATCAGGGCCATTTCGTTGGTCCGGGCGTCGTAGCGCGAGAACCCCATCTGCTCCCAGGGCACGAGGCGGCGCGTGAGCTCCTGAATGCGGGCGAAGCTGCGCGCGAGGTTGATGTCGGCCGCGATCGCCTGGGAGAGCCCCTGGACGAGCTGTAACTGGTCGGCGCGCGCGGCGCGACGGATGACGGAGAGGCTCCCGACGGTGGCGATGGTGAGCGCGAGCGCGAGGGGCAGGGCCGCAGCGACGCCCAATTCCGCGTGCATGAGGCGCAGCCACCCGAGGGCGAGCAGCGCGGAGCAGGCGTACACCGTGCCCTCCCAGCGCACGGTGAGCCGCGGGTCCACCCAGGCGCGCGCGGGGCCCAGCGCGAGCTCGAGGTAGAACGTTCCGTTGATCACGACGGGCAGCACGAGCAGGACGGCGGCGAGGGCCGGCAGGTTATTGGCGCCGAGCGCCTCGGCGCCGATCGCGCCCCCCAGCCGCGCGTACAGGAGGCCGGCCGCAGCGGTCCCGGCCGCGAGGTGCGCGGCGTTGCCGAACGCGGCGCGCGGCGGCAGGCGGCGCAGCCACAGATCGCCTGGCAGGACCGCGAGCGGCGCCACGACGGTCGCGAAGGCCCAGCCCCGCGCGAGCAGGGCGTACGCCACCACGCCCAGGACGTAGGAGGAGAAGCCGTTGCCGGGGAGCGGGATGCCGTAGCGGCGCGTGAGCGCGCCCACGACGGCGAGCGCCAGCAGCTCCGTCGCGAACCCCGGCCCCGCGCGGGCGGCGCCGGACGCGTATCCCAGTGCCGCCCAGCCGATCGCGAAGAGGGCCCCGAGCGAGACGAGCGCGCGCGGGAGCAGGGCCGGCGACGCTTGGACGCGAGGGAGGGAACTCATGCCGGTCGCGCAAGCTCGGGCGTGTGGCGCGGCGTGTCAAGCGCGACTAAGCTTCAACGCATGCGTGTCACGATCGAATACTGCGTCGTTTGAAACTACGAGCCCCGGGCCGCCGGTCTGGCGGCCGAGATCCGCACCGTGTACCCGCACGCGGACGTGAAGCTAATCCAGTCCTCCGGCGGCGTGTTTGAGGTCGAAGTGGACGGGCGCAAGATCTTCTCCAAGAAGCAGCACGGGCGCCACGCCCAGCCGGGCGAGGTGCTGCGGCTGATACAGCAAGTCGCCCCGCCCGCGGCGCGTTGAAGATCGCCATCTCGACGGGGGGCGGCGACGCCCCCGGTCTGAACGCCGTGATCCGCGGAGCCGTGCTCGCCGCCATTCACCGCGGCTGGCAGTGCGTGGGCGTGCGCCGCGGCTATGCCGGACTCCTGGGCGAGGACCGCGTCGTCCCGCTCGACGCCAACGCGGTGCGGGGCATCACGCACCTCGGCGGGACCATCCTCGGCACGAGCAACCGCGGCGACCCGTTCCGGTTCCGCGTCCAGCAACCCGACGGCACGTGGACGGAGTGCGATCGGTCGGACGAAGCCGTCGCGGCGTTTCACGCCCTGGGACTCGACGCCCTGATCGCGATCGGCGGCGACGGGTCGCTGCGCATCGCGCAACAGCTCCAGCGGAAGGGCGTTCCCGTGGTCGGCGTTCCCAAGACGATCGACAACGACGTAGGCGGGACCGTCGCGACGTTCGGCTTCGACACCGCCGTCCAAACGGCCACCGAAGCAATCGACAAGCTCCACTCGACCGCCGAGAGCCACGAGCGCGTGATGGTGGTCGAAGTGATGGGCCGCTACGCCGGGTGGATCGCGCTGCACTCGGGAATCGCGGGCTCGGCCGACGTCATCCTCATCCCCGAGATCCCGTTCGACATCGCGCAGGTTTGCGACAAGATCCGCCGGCGTGAGGAGGAGGGCCGCCATTTCAGCATCGTCGTCGTGGCGGAGGGCGCGGCGCCCAAGGGCGGGTCGGTGTCGCTCATCGATCCGGAGCACCAGCGCCTCGGCGGGATCGGTGACAAGGTGGCGCACTCGATCGCGGAGCTGACCGGCAAGGAGACGCGCGCGCTGGTGCTCGGTCACCTGCAGCGCGGCGGCAGCCCCACGACCTTCGATCGCCTGCTGGGCCTGCGGTTCGGCGCGGCGGCGGTGCGGTTCATCGCCGAGGGCAAGTTCGGCTCCATGGTGGCCCTGCGGCCTCCCATTGTTACCGCCGTCCCGATCGAAGAGGCGCTCGCCACGCCGCGGCGGGTGCCGCTCGACTCCGACACGATCGCCACCGCGCGGGACCTGGGGATCAGCCTGGGCGACTGATCGTGCACCTCGCCCGAGATCACTTCCTTCCTCCTGATCCCCAGGCATTCCTCGCGGCGGAGCCCGCCACCGGGCGCGTCATCGTCATCGCGCCGACGCGGGCGGCGTGCGAGACCATCGAGCGCGCCATGGGGCTCTCCCTCGACACGCTGCTCGAGCGCGAGCACGGGGAGGACATCCGGCGCCTCGCGGCCTCGGGCCGCGGCTTCGGGGTCGTAGCGGGGACGGGCACCGGCAAGACGCTCGCGATCCGACCCATCGCAGAGACCATCGTCCGGGCGCCGCTCAGGGTGGGCGTCGTGAATCGCGAGCGCGAAGCGACGCCGGAAACGCCGACGTGGAACGTCGTGATCGTCACGACGGGGATCGCGCGGCGCTGGTTCGAGGACGGCCTCATCACGGCGCGCGACACCCTGATCGTGGACGAGATACACCAGACCTCGGCCGAGATGGAGCTCTGCCTCGCACTGGGCAAGCGCGCCGGCTGCCGCTTCATCTGGCTGTCCGCGACCGTCGACCCGACGTTCTACGCCCGCTATCTCGATTCCGCCGAGGTGCTCGAGACCCGCGCGTTCGACCCCGCGCGCGCGGCGGCCGTACGGGTGCTGCCGGAACAGCCGCTCGAGTTCCTGAACGAGCGCTTCATCCGGCGCGCCATCCGCGAGCGGCGTGGCGTGGCGGTGTTCGTCCCCACGCGCGCCGAGGTGGAGCAGATCGCGGGCGAGCTGGGCGACCGCTGGCAGGCGCTCGCCACGGCGTTCTACCACGGGGGCGAGCCGATCCGCGTGATTCGCCCGTTCCTGGACGGCGAGGTGCACCGTCCCTTCCTCCTCGCGATGACCGCGGCGGGTCAGTCGGCGCTCAACATCCGCGGGCTCGACACCGTGGTGATCTACGATGCGCGCTACGCCAACGTGGTGGCGCGGGGGCGCAACGTGCTGACGCGCCTCTACCTGGGGGCGAACGAGATCCTCCAGATGGCGGGTCGGGTGCACGGGCGCGTGGAGGGGGGCGAGGTCTACATCCTGAGCGACCGCGACCTCGCGTTCGACGAGCTGCGCCCCACGCCGCCCGAGTTCCAGCTCGCGGGCGACGCCGAGCGCGTGGCCATCACCTGCGCGGCGCTGGGCGTCGACGCGCGAGAGCTCGATCTCCCGGTTCCGCTCGACCGGCGGGCCTACGGCGAGGCCCTCGAGCTCCTGACGGCGCGGGGACTGATCGAGAAGGGTCGACTCACGCGCTACGGACGCGAGGTGGAGGCGATGCCGGTCGAACGCCCCTGGGGCGAGCTCCTGGTCCACGCCGACGGGGATCTCGTGCCGGTGGTCGCCGTCGCCGCGAACATCGAGTCGCTCCACCGCATGACGCGGGAGGAGCGGGATTTGCGCGGGCTCATCGTGTCGGGGAGCGACCATCTCACGGCCTACAACGTGTACGCGGAGGCGGTCAACAAGCACGGGTACCTGGGCGAAGTGTACGGGCTGCCCCGTCATCTGTTCGACGAGGGGATCGACGAGTGGGCGGAGGGGCGCGGCGTCCTGGTCAAGGCGATCGAGGACGTCGCGCTCGGCACCGCGTCGGTGTACCGGCAGCTGGAGCTGCCGCTTCCGGAGCGGCTCGCCCACGCGGGCCAGCAGACGCTCGCGGCGTTCGCCGATCTCGTGGCGCGGATCATGCCGTTCGACCTCGTGATCGACGAGGAGACGGCGGACGGGCGCGAGGCGCGGGTCAGCCGGGGTTCGGTGTGCGGCAGCTGGGGCGCGGTGGCGGGGACGCTGCGCTATTTCGCCGACCGCTTCGGGACGCCGCGGGCGGCGATCGAGGGGACTCAGTTGCCGGAGCGCCTCGTGCGGCGCTACGCGCGCCGCGGCGCGGCGTCGGTCGCGTTCGACCGCCGCCGCCGCCACGAGGGCCTCGTGCGGGTCCGCACGGTGGAGTACTTCGGGTTCCTGCTGGAGCGCGAGACCGAGCCGCTGCCCGAGCCGTTTCCTTCCGAGCTCGCCGAGGCGGCGCGCGCCGCGCTGCGCGACGCGCTGCTCGCCGGCGAGACCGCGCATCCCAACCAGGCGCGCCTGCGCCGCGCGCTCGAGCGGTTCGGTTTCTACTGGCGGCGCTCGGGCGGGCAGGTCGCCGCCGCCGCGACCGAGCGCCTGGCCGCCGCCCTGGACGCCCAGCTCGCCCGTGTCCGCTCGTGGCAAGACTTCCTCGATACGCGCCTCGACCTCGACGTCGACGCCGCGATCCCGGCCGACGTGCGCGCCGCGCTCGAGGCGCTCCCATCCTCCCTGCATTTGTATGGAGACCGCGTGCCGCTCGAGTACGACGTGGACCAGGGCCGGGGGGTGGCCCGGCTGCGCCTCAAGGAAGGGCAGGCCCGCCGGCTGCAAGCTCGCGACCTCCCTCGGTTCGATCGGCCGCTGCGTTTCACAGTGGTGCGTGGCAAGCGGGAGGCCCTGCGAGCCGACAGCCTGGAGGAGCTCCGCCGTCAGCTCTCGGGGCTGCCGCGAGAAGAGCGGGCCCGCCTGCAGCGGTCGGGCCGCCGCTTTCGGCGTCGCTGAACACACCCGCCGCCGTGTGACCTTCCCGGTCCGCGGGGGTCTCTTACCTGACGACGCCGAATGAAACCCTCACGACGCCGAGTGAAACCTTCGCGGGACCCTGCTGGTATCTGGGACGGACCATGACACCGAAAGACACGACTGCTTCGAGCGCGTCCTTGTCGCCGCTCGCACGGGCGATTCTCGATTCCCTGACTCAAGCGTTGGTGGTGTTCGACCCGCAAGGCCGCTTCCTCTACGCCAACGGGGCCGCCCGTGCGGCGTTGCAGGAGGCCGGGGACTTCGCGGGCCGGCGGCTCGACGCGCTGCGGCCGCGCCTGGCATCACTGGGCGCGCGGATCGTGCCGCTCCGGTCGGGGGCGACCGAGTTCGGCGTGCTGGCGCACGCGAGCGCCGAGCGCGCCGCGACGCTGGCCGAGCGCGAGCGCCAGGCGATCGTCGAGATGCTCGATGGCACCAGCGGCCGGCTCGCCGAGACCGCGCGGCGCCTCGGCATCAGCCGCACCACGCTGTGGCGGCGTCTCAAGGCCTACGGCTTGCAGCCCAACGGCCGTCGAGGCGGGAGCTCCCCCGCGCGCGTCTGAGACGGCGCGCTCCGCTGGCGTCGCCCTCCCCCCCGCTCTAGCTTCCCCGCTCCGTCGCGCCGTCGGGGAAATCATGCCGGCCACGCCGTTCGTCATCGAGGAGTATGTGCGGTGGTCCGACGTGGACGCCGCCGGCATCATCTTCTACGGGTCCTACGTCCGCTTCTTCGAGATCGCCGAGACGGAGCTGTTTCGGGCCTGCGGGCTCGCCTATTCCGATTTTTTCGACCGCTACGGCATCTTTCTGCCCCGCAAGGTGGTCCACAACGAGTTCTACTGGCCCGCGCGGCTGGACGACCGGCTGCGCGTGGCGGCTTACGTGGGGCGGGTCGGCACGAGCTCGATGACGCTGAACTTCGACGTGCTGCGGCACGGCTCGCCGTCGCTCGGCGCGGCCGGGTGGATGGTGCTCGTCTGCGTCGGCCGCCGCGATCTCAAGCCGCGGCCGCTGCCGGGAGAGCTGCTCCAGGCGTTGGCGCGTCACACGCTCTCCCCCGAGGCGGCCCGCGCCGCGCTCGGTGTCACCCTGCCTTGACCCGCCTCCCCCTCGCCGCGCTCGCCCTCGTCGCCTGCGCGGGGGCGGCGGAGCGGGAGGGGACGCTGCGCGCTCGGGTCGCGTTCCCGCCGCAGGACACGGTGCGCTTCACGGCGGCGGCCACGGCGCGGCCGTGCGGGCGCCCGGGCGCGCTAGTCGCACACGGATCTTCGGGAGGCAACGGCGTGTTGCTGTGGCTGCGATACGGGGACTCGCTCACGAGCGGTGACTATCCGGTGCTGGTGCGCGGCGACACGGCAACGTCGCACGGCGCCGTGGCGGCCGTGCGGTTCATGACCGGCCCCCTCACGCACGGGACCGCGCTCGACAGCGGCGTGGTAACGGTGTCGCGCGCCCGAGACCGGCTGACGGCGCGGGCCCGCGGCTCGGGTCCGGAGCTCGGAGGCGCGCGCCGCGCCAGGGTCGAGGCCGATTTCGAGGCCGTGGTGATCGGCGGCGACACCGTTTCCTGCCGCCCGATCCCATGACGCTGCGCGTCGGGGTGATCGGGACCGGGTTCGCGCGCCGGGTGCAGCTCCCCGGCCTGCGGCTCGTGCCGGAGGTCACGGTGACGGCCGTGGCGAGCGGCCGGCGCGAGAACGCCGAGGCGACGGCGCGCGAGCACGCGATCCCCCACGTGTTCACCGACGGCGCGGAGCTGGCGCGCTCGGGTGAGGTCGATCTCGTCCTCGTCTCGTCGACGCCGGACACGCACGCCCGCTACGCCGTCGCGGCGCTGGAGGCCGGGAAGCACGTGCTGTGCGAGAAGCCGACGGCGCTCAACGCCGCCGAGGCGCAACACATGCTCGACTGCGCTCGGCGCCATCCGCGCCAGATCGCTTGGATCGATCACGAATTGCGCCACGAGCCCAACCGCCGCAAGGTGCGCGAGCTGATCGCCGGCGGGGCGATCGGCGAGGTCCGCCACCTCGAGCTCGTCCTCAGGCCCTACCTGCGCGGCGACGGCCGGCCGCAGACCTCCGCGGCGCCCTGGACCTGGTGGTTCGACGCGGCGCGCGGCGGCGGCATCCTGGGCGCGGTCGGCTCCCACTACATCGATCTCGTGCGCTACTGGACGGGGAGCGAGCCGTCGCAGGTCGCGGGCGCCGCGGCGACCTTCGTCAAGGAGCGGCGGGACGAGCGCGGCATCACGCACCGGGCGACGGCGGAGGAGTTCGCGAGCTTCACGATGCGGATGACCGGCGGCGCGGTCGCGACGATCCTCCTCACGAGCGTGGCCCACTACGGGCCGGGGCATTTCGCCCAGGTCACGGGCAGCGACGGGACCTTCGTGCTCACGGGGGAGTCGAAGCTCGAGATGATGAAGCCGGGCGGGCCGCTCGAGGACGTGAGCGCGCCGGACGACCTGTGGGAGCGACTCACGCCCAACACGATGTGGGCGCGCTCCTTCGTGCGGCTGGTCCGCGATCTCGTCCGCGTCGTTGCCGGCGCCGCCCCCACAGTGCCGCCCGCGACGTTCGAAGACGGCTGGAGGATCCAGCGCGTGATGGACGCCGTGCGCGCCGGGGGAACCACGCCGTTAGATTGAGGGCCGTGGAGCAGACCTACTTCCGCAAAGGCTTCGGGCTGAAGGGCGCGATCGAGGGCGCGCTCGCCGCGGACTACCACAGCCGCGTGGTCGATGCCATTCGCGGCGCGGGCTACGAGCTCGGGGTGGGCGACCTCACGTTCAAGCTGGCCGGGGAGTTCGGCTTCTGCTACGGCGTCGACCGCGCGGTCGAGTACGCGTACGAGACCCGCACCAAGTTCCCGGCCAAGCGCGTCTTTCTCGTCGGGGAGATCATCCACAACCCCCACGTGAACTCCAAGCTCACCAGCATGGGCGTGCAGATTCTGCTGCGCCGGCCCGAGGGCGACTTCGACTTCGGGACCGTGACCCCGGACGACGTGGTGATCCTCCCGGCGTTCGGCGTAACGGTGCAGGACTTCGAGCGGCTGCGTGCGATCGGCTGTGTCCTCGTGGACACGACCTGCGGCTCGGTGCTGAACGTGTGGAAGCGCGTCGATTCCTACGCGCGGGACGGCTTCACGGCCGTGATCCACGGCAAGTCCTACCACGAGGAGACCAAGGCGACCTCGAGCCAGGTGACCAAGTACCCGGGCGGGAAGTACCTGGTGGTCCGGGACATGGCAGAGGCGCGGGAGGTCTGCGACTACATCGAGGGAGCGGGGAGCCCTGAAGGACTCCCTGACGGTCGCGGGGAGCGGTTGCTGCGGCTCTTCAGGGAGAAGATGTCGCCAGGGTTCGACCCGGAGCACGATCTCGTGCGCGTGGGCGTCGCGAATCAGACCACCATGTTGTCCGGCGAATCGCTCGCGATCGCCGCCGAGCTGCGCAAGAGCATGGCGAAGCGCTACGGCGAGGCCGCCCTCGCCGAGCACTTCCGTAACTTTGACACGATCTGCTCGGCCACTCAGGAGCGCCAGGACGCTGTGCTCAAGCTCATCGGGGGCGCGCTCGATCTGATGGTGGTGATCGGCGGCTATAACTCCAGCAACACCACGCACCTGGCCGCCATCTGCCAGGAGAAAGTCGCCACCTTCCACATCGAGGACGCGAGCTGCATCGATGCCGCGGCCGGGACCATCCGCTTCCGGCCCGTGGGAGCGAAGGTCGAGCAGCGTCGCGAGGCGTGGCTGCCGCGGGGGCCGCTCACGATCGGCGTGACGGCCGGCGCCTCGACGCCCAACAACAAGATCGGTGAGACGATCGAGCGCATCGCGGCGACGCGCGGCGCCTCGCTGGGAGCGGTCGTCGGCCGGTAGCCTTCGGGGAATTTTCGGTAGATTTGAGTCATGCCACTCTCCGGTTTCCACCCAGCCGTGACGCGCTGGTTCGGTGAGCGCTTCAGCGCGCCCACCGAGCCCCAGCGGCACGCCTGGCCGGTGATTCAGGCAGGCCGCGATGCCCTGATCGCGGCGCCGACCGGCTCGGGGAAGACGTTCGCGGCGTTCCTCGCCGCGATCGACTCGCTGGTGCGCCAGGGACTCGACGGTCCCCTCCCGGACGAGACGCAGGTGGTCTACATCTCGCCCCTCAAGGCGCTGTCGAACGACGTTCAGAAGAACCTGGCCGAGCCGCTCGCCGAGATCCGCCGCACGCTGGAGCAGCTGTGCCTGCCCGACGTCGCGATCCGCACGCTCGTGCGGACCGGCGACACGCCGGGCGCCGAGCGGCAGGCGATGGTGAAGCGCCCCCCGCACATTCTCGTCACGACGCCCGAGAGCCTGTATCTCCTGCTCACGGCCGAGCGCTCGCGCGAGATGCTGCGCACGGCGCGCACCGTGATCGTGGATGAGATCCACGCCGTGGCGCGCGACAAGCGGGGGAGCCACCTCGCCCTCTCGCTCGAGCGCCTCGACCACCTCGCCGGGCGCCGGCTGCAGCGCATCGGTCTCTCGGCTACACAGAAGCCAATCGAGGAAATCGCCCGCTTCCTCATCGGCAACGCCCCACGCCCTACGACCGTCAGGGAGTCCTTTAGGACGCCCCACGCCCCTTGCGAGATCGTCGACTCGGGGCACACGCGCCGCCTCGACCTCGCGCTCGAGATCCCCTCGTCGCCGCTCGAGGCCGTGATGGCGGCGGAAGTGTGGGAGGAGCTGTACGACCGGTTGGCGCAGCTGATCGGCGAGCACCGCACGACGCTCGTGTTCGTCAATACCCGGCGCCTGGCTGAGCGGCTCACGCTGCACCTGTCCGAGCGGGTCGGTGCCGAGCACGTCACGTCGCACCACGGCAGCCTCTCGAAGGAAAAGCGGCTCGACGCGGAGCAGCGGCTCAAGGAGGGCAAGCTCAAGGCGCTCGTGGCGACGGCGTCGCTCGAGCTCGGCATCGACATCGGCACGGTGGACCTCGTGTGCCAGATCGGCTCGACGCGCTCGATCGCCACGCTGCTGCAGCGCGTGGGGCGCTCGGGACACCACCTCGAGGCGATTCCCAAGGGCCGGGTGTTTCCGCTGTCCCGCGACGAGCTGATCGAGTGCGCGGCGCTGCTGCGCGCGACCCGCGGCGGCCGGCTCGACCGGCTCATCATCCCCGAGCGGCCCCTCGACATCCTAGCGCAGCAGATCGTCGCGATGGCGGCGTGCGAGGAGTGGGACGAAGACCGCCTGTACGACGTGGTGCGTGGGGCCTACCCGTACCGCGGCCTCTCGCGCCAGGACTTCGACGCGGTCGTGCACATGCTCGCCGAGGGGTTCACGACACGGCGCGGGCGGCGCGGCGCGTACGTGCACTACGACGGCGTGAACCGGCGGCTGCGCGGCCGCCGCGGAGCGCGGCTCGCCGCCCTCACCTCGGGGGGCGCGATCCCGGATATCGGCGACTACCGCGTGGTGCTCGAGCCGACCGAGACCTTCGTCGGGACCCTCAACGAGGACTTCGCGATCGAGAGCATGCCGGGCGACATCTTCCAGCTCGGCAACGCCTCCTACCGGATCACGCGGGTCGAGTCCGGCCAGGTCCGTGTGGAGGACGCGCAGGGGCTACCGCCTTCGATCCCGTTCTGGGTGGGCGAGGCGCCGGCGCGTACGGCCGAACTGTCGCAGGAAGTCTCGCAGCTGCGGCAGGAGGTGGACGCGCGGTTGGGCGATCCCGCCGTGGCGATCGGCTGGCTGTGCGACGCGACGGGCGTCGCCGAGCCCGCGGCGCGGCAGATCGTCGAGTATCTCGCCGCCTCGAAGCGGATCCTGGGCGTCACCCCGACGCAGCAGACGCTCGTGCTGGAGCGGTTCTTCGACGAGGCAGGCGGCATGCAGCTCGTGCTGCACGCGCCTTTCGGGAGCCGGGTGAACCGCGCCTGGGGCCTGGCGCTGCGCAAGCGCTTCTGCCGCAGCTTCAACTTCGAGCTCCAGGCGGCGGCTACCGAAGACGCGATCGTCCTCTCCCTCGGCCCCCAGCACAGCTTCGCGCTGGCGGACGTGTTCCAGTACCTGAAGCCCCAGACGGTGGAGCACCTGCTCGTGCAGGCGATGCTCGACGCGCCGATGTTCGGTAGCCGGTGGCGCTGGAACGCGACACGCGCCCTCGCGGTGCTGCGCCAGCGGGGCGGCCGCAAGGTCCCGACGCCACTGCAACGCATGGACGCCGAGGACCTGATCGCGGCGGTGTTCCCCGACCAGCTCGCCTGCCCGGAGAACCTCGTGGGCGACCGGGAGATCCCCGATCATCCGCTCGTCAACCAAACGATCGCGGATTGCCTGCTCGAGGCGATGGACTTCCCGGGCCTCAAGCGAGTGCTCGAGGAGATGGAGGCCGGTCGCTTCACGCTCGTCGCGCGGGACACGCCCGAGCCGTCACCCCTCGCGCACGAGGTGCTGAACGCCAAGCCGTACGCCTTCCTCGACGACGCACCGCTCGAGGAGCGCCGCACCCAGGCCGTGATCACGCGCCGTGGGCTCGACGTCAAGAGCGCGGACGAGCTCGGCACCCTCGACCCGGCCGCGATCGAGCGGGTCAAGGACGAAGCGTGGCCGGATGCGGGGAGCGCCGACGAGCTGCACGATGCGTTGCTCGTCATGGGGGCCATTCCGAGTGCGGAGTGCGGAATGCGGAATGCGGAGTTTCAGGCGCTCTTCGGGGAGCTGGTGAGGGCGGGACGCGCAGCGACCCTCCAGACGGAGGCGCGCCTGTGGGTGGCGGCCGAGCGGGTGCCGCTGCTCGAAGCCGTGTTCCCGGGCGTGAAGATTGAGCCCCCGCTCGTCCCGCCGGAGCGCGAGCGGGCGCAGGCCTGGACCCGCGAGGACGCGGTCCGCGAGCTGGTGCGCGGGCGGCTCGAGGCGGTGGGTCCCACGACTGCCGCGGCGCTCGCGGCGGCGCTCGGCCTCGCGGCGGGCGACGTGGATGTGGGACTCGCCGCGCTCGAACGGGAAGGGTTCGTGCTGCGCGGCCGCTTCACGCCGGGCCTGACGGAGCTCGAGTGGTGCGAGCGGCGGCTGCTGGCGCGCATCCACCGCTACACGCTCGACCGGCTGCGCAAGGAGATCGAGCCGGTCGCAGCGGCGGACTTTCTCCGCTTCCTGTTCCGCTGGCAGCGGGTGGCGGAGGAGTCGCGTGCCGAGGGGCCGGAGGGGCTGGCCGCGGTGCTCGACCTGCTGGACGGGTACGAAGTCGCCGCCGGCGCGTGGGAATCGGACGTGCTGCCCGCCAGGCTCGAGCAGTACGATCCGCTGTGGCTCGACGGGCTGTGCCTCTCGGGTGAGATCGCGTGGGGCCGCGTGTCGGCCGCCGGCCCGTCGAACGGCCACAAGTCCGGCCCGATTCGCACCACCCCCATCGCGTTGTTCCGGAGGGAGCGCGGAGCGGTGTGGCGGTCCCTGAGGACCCAACCCGAGCCGGCGCAGCTCGCCCTCTCGCACTCGGCCCGGGCCGTGCTCGAGGCGCTCGACGCCCGCGGCGCGTCGTTCTTCGGGGACCTCGTGAACGCGACGGGCTTGTTGCGCACGGCGGTCGAGCAGGGACTCGCCGAGCTCGTCGCGTGGGGGCTCGTGACCTCAGACAGCTTCGCCGGCTTGCGGGCGCTGCTCGTTCCCTCGGACCGGCGGCGGCCGCTCGGCGGGGCCACGCTGCGGCGGCGGCGCGGTCCGGTGGCGCCGTTCGGGGTGGAGACGGCGGGGCGGTGGGCGCGCGTGGCTCCCGGGTCGCCCCTCTCGGAGGAGCAGGTCGCGGAGGCGGTGGCCTGGCAGCTGCTGCGCCGCTACGGCCTCGTATTCCGCCGCCTGGTGCAACGCGAGAGCTTGCTCGTGCCGTGGCGCGACATCCTGCGCGTGTATCGGCGCCTCGAGGCGCGGGGCGAGATCCGGGGCGGCCGCTTCGTGGGCGGGTTCTCGGGAGAGCAGTACGCGCTTCCCGAGGCGGTGGGATCGCTGCGCGCGGTGCGGCGCGACAAGTCCGCCGGTGAGCTCGTCGCCGTGAGCGGCGCCGATCCCCTGAACCTCGTCGGCATCCTCACGCCCGGTGAGCTGCTCCCGGCGCTCGGCGCGAACCGCGTGCTGTACCGGGACGGCGTCCCGGTCGCCGTAAGCGGGGAAGGGGGAAGGGGAAAGGGGGAACGGTTCCTGGTCCCGGTGACGGTGGACGAGGAGGAGGCCCTGCGTGGGGCGCTGGTGCGCCGGCGTGCGGCGCCGCTCGTGCGGGCGTACCTCGGAAAGACTCGGACGCGGATTCCGCGCTAGGTCACGGCCGCCGCATCAGGCGCCAGGCATGACCCGCCACGCGACGCAGCGTGCCGCGGCGTTCCGAGCGGAAGACCGCGCGGAGATGCACGTCCGGTAGCACTCTGTCGAACCCCGCCGCGCGGTCGGCCGCGTTGCGATACCAGGCGAGCCCGCCAAACAGCCGCACCGCCCAGTACAGCGTGTACTTCACGGGGCCGCTCACCCCGAGCACGCCCATCGCCTCGAGGAAGATCGCGTCCGCCTGCGGGCGCGGGCGCGCCTGCGTCCAGTACAGCCAGTCGTGAATCACCGTGGCGTTCCCGTAGCGGCCCCACTTCGGCAGGATGATCCAGAAGGGCCGCGGGATCGTGGCGAAGTCGGTCTGGAACCCGACGGCCACCTCGATGTGGTCGCCGCTCGCCTCGGCGCCGACGTCGTAGCCGAAATCGCGCATGATCACCCACGTGCTGCCGTCAGCGAGCGGGGAGACGAGGAGGACGTCCGTGAAGCGGCTCATACGGCCGCGTCAGCTCACGGGCTGCTTCAGCTTCTCGAAATAGTGCTTGCGGAGCTTCGCCACCTTGGGCGCCACCACCGCGCGGCAGTAGGCCTGGTTCGGGTTGCGGCGGAAGTAGCCGCGGTGGTACTCCTCGGCGGGATGGAATTCGGTGAAAGGGACGAGCTCGGTCACGATGGGGTCGTCCCAGACCTTCCCCACCTCGAGCTCCTTGATCACCTGCTCGGCGACGGCGTGCTGCTCGGCGCTGTGGTAGAAGATCGCCGAGCGGTATTGCGTGCCCGTGTCGGGCCCCTGGCGGTTGAGCGTGGTGGGGTCGTGGAGCGTGAAGAACACCTCGAGCAGCTCGCGGTAGGTGACGACTGCGGGATCGAAGGCGATCTGCACGACCTCCGCGTGCCCCGTCGTGCCGGTGCACACCGCTTCGTAGCTCGGATGGGGCACGTGCCCGCCCGCGTAGCCCGACGTCACGCCCGCGACGCCCCGCAGCTGCTCGAACACGGCTTCGAGGCACCAGAAGCAGCCGCCGGCGAGGGTGGCGAGTTCCATGCTACAATCTAACTCACCCCCAGTCCTTCGACTCCGGCGCGACGCGGCGCATGGACTTGAGAAAAGCGAATGCGGAATGCGGAATGTTGAATGCGGAATCGTCAGCCCGACCATCAATTCCGCATTCCGCACTCCGCATTCCGCATTGCAATCCCCTCACCTCCTCCGCAAGCAGATTCACCGTCCCGTCGTCCTTCGCGAGCTTGCCGCGCACCCACAGCAGCGGCTCGCCGCGGATCGCCGGCCGGTGGCGCTGGTACACGTCGGGCCGGACGATCACGTTCACCATCCCCGCCTCGTCCTCGAGCAGCACGAAGATGAACCCCTTCGCCGTCTCCGGCCGCTGGCGGGCGACGACGAGTCCCGCGACCTCGACCCCTGAGCCGTGCTGCAATCCAGGGAGGCGATCGCTCGACACCACGCCGGCCGGGAGCGCGTCGCGTAACAGCTGCAGCGGATGGCCGCTCGCCGCGAAGCCGAGCACGGCGTACTCGGCGAGCAGTCGCTCGCCGGCCTCGAGCCCGCCGAAGCGCAGGTGCTCGAACGGGTGGTTGAGCGGCAGCTCGAGCTGGCGCCGACGGCGGGCGTCGTCCCCCGGGTGGGCCGTGGGCGGCAGCCACAGGCCCACCTGCCACACGAGCTCGCGCCGGGTGAGTCCGAACCCGTCGCACCCGCCCACCCACACCAGGTGCTCGATCGCCGGGCGCTTGAGCTGCGGGGGCGCGCGCCGCACGACGTCGCCCACGCTCCGAAAAGGGCCGCCCCGCTCGCGCTCGGCCACGACCGCGGTCGCCGTCTCCTCGCTCCAATCTCGGATGAACGCGAGGCCTACCCGCACGACACCAGCTCCCCTTCCCCCTTCCCCGGCCTTCAACCGGCCTTTTCCCTCGTCTGCAACCGTGCACCACACATCGCTCACGTTGACGTCGGGGAGCCGGATCTCGATCCCGTTCCGCTTGGCGTCCCGCCCCAGCGCGTCCAGGGAGTAGAACCCCATCGGCTGGTTGTTGAAGAGTCCCGTGTAGTACTCGGCGGGGTGGTAGTGCCGCAGCCACGCCGACTGGTAGGCGAGGAGGCCGAACGCCGCGGCGTGCGATTTGGGAAAGCCGAACTCGCTGAAGGCGATCACCTGCGTGAACACTTTCTCGGCGACGCGCTCCGTCACGCCGCGGGCCGCCGCCCCGCTGCGGAACTCCTCCCAGAAGCCCGCCATCAGCTCGCGGCTGCGCCGGCGGCTCATGGCGCGGCGCAGGGCCTCGGCCTGCCCCGCCGTGAAGCCGGCGAGCGCCTGGCACACCTGCAGCACCTGGTCCTGGTAGAGGATCACGCCCAGCGTCTCGGCGAGCACGTCCCGCAGCAGCGGGTGGTCCGCGGGCGGCTCGTAGGGGCGGCCGGCCTCGCGGGCGCGGCGCTGCTCCTCGCGCCGCCGCACGTAGGGGTTCACCGCCCCGCCCACGATCGGTCCGGGCCGGACGATCGCCACTTCGACGGCGAGATCTGCTAGGTCGCGCGGCCGGGTGCGGCGCAGCATCTGGATCTGCGCGCGGCTCTCGATCTGGAACAACCCCACCGTGTCGCCCCGGCAGATGCGGTCGTAGACCGCCTGGTCGGCGAAGTCAATGCGCGACAGGTCGGGCGGCTCTCCCTCGCGCCGCGCCACGAGCTCGACGCACTCCTCCACCAGCGACAGCATCCCGAGGGCGAGGAAGTCGATCTTGACGAAGCGCGCATCGTCGCAGGAGTCCTTGTCCCACTGGCACACGACGCGGTCCGGCATCGCCGCGCGCTCGAGCGGCACGAGCTCCACGAGCGGCCGGCTCGAGATGATCATCCCGCCCACGTGCTGCGACACGTGGCGCGGCAGCCCCGCGATCTCCTCCGCCAGCTCGCACAGCTCCTTCCACAACGGGGCGTTCCTGCGGCCCTCGAAGCCGGGGAGCTGATCGAGCTCGTCCGCCAGGCCGCCCGCGACCGCCAGGGAGTCCTTTAGGGACCGCCTACGACCGTCAGGGAGTCCTTTAGGGTCCGCCAGCTTCGCCACCTGCTCGATCTCTCCCGCCGGCAGATCCAGCGCCTTGCCGATCTCGCGCACCGCAGAGCGCAGCCGGTAGGTGGGGAACGAGCAGACGAGCCCCACGTGCTCGGCGCCGTAGCGCGCGTACACCCGCCGGATCAGCTCCTCGCGGATCTCCCGCGGGAAGTCGAGATCGATGTCTGGCACCGACGCCAGCGTCTCGTTCAGGAAGCGGCCGAGGAGCAGCCGGTTCGCGACCGGGTCGATGTGCGACAGCCCGAGCAGGTAGCACACGATGGACGACACCGAGGACCCGCGGCCGCGCCCGGGGAGCAAGTTGCCCGTCGCCCGGCGCGAGCCGCGCCGCACGTCGGCCGCCACCTCGCGCGCCAGGTCGAACAGGTCGTGGTAGACCAGGAAAAATCCGCTGAGCCGGTGGTGCTCGATGAGCGTCAGCTCTTGCTCGAGCCGGCGCTCGGCCTCGCTGCGGTGCTCGGAGCCCTGGGCGTAGCGCTGCTCGAGCCGTGACCGGCACAGCTCGGCGAGCGCTCGGGGGGCGGGCGTCCGGTCGGCGCCCCGGAAGTCGGGGAAGCCGTAGCCCAGGTCGTGCGTGAGATCGAACGCGCGGCAGCGCTCGGCAATGACGCCCGCAGTGGCGACAGCATCGGGACAGTCACGGAACAGCACCGCGACTTCTTCGAGCGGCCGCAGGGAGAATTCGCTGTTCGGTCGCCGCGCGCCGTGCGCGCCGTCGAGCGTAGTGCGGTGGCGGGTGGCGACGAGCACGTCGTGCAGCCTGTGACGCTCGCGGCTGTGGTAATGCACGTCACCCGACGCCACGACGCCAAGTCGTGCGTCATGAGCGAGGTCGGTGAGGGCTCGCGTGAGCGCGAGATCGCCCCGCACGTAGTTCCGCTGCAGCTCGACGAAGAAATTCTCCTCCCCGAACACCGCGCGGCAGCGTTCGGCGCAGGCCCGCGCGGCGGCGCGCCCTTCTGTGCGCAGCAGCCGCGGCAGGAGGCCGTCGCGGCAGCCGGACAGGACGATCAGCCCCTCGTGGCGCGCTTCGAGCGCGGCGAACTCGAGCCGGGGGTCGCGGCGATCGGCGCGGCCGAGGTGGGCCTCGGTGATCAACCTGCATAGGTTCGCATATCCTTCAGGCGTCTCGGCGAGAATCGTCACGTGAGAACCGTCGAGCAGCGTCAGCTCCGCACCGGTGATCGCCTGGAGGCCGAGCGACTTCGCCTCCTGGGCGAACGCCATTGCGCCGTAGATGCCGTTGTGGTCGGTGAGCGCCAGCGCCGGGTAGCCCAGGTTCGCGGCCGTGAGCGCCAGCTGCTCAGGGAGGGAAGCGCCGTCGAGAAACGAGTATGCCGAATGACAGTGGAGTTCGATGTACATTGTGAAAGACGTGGGGGAGTGGGGAGTGGTACTCGACGGTGCGTGCTCAAACAGCGGGTCGCTTGATCTGGCACTGGATGGAATCACTCCCCACTCCCCACGCAGTTTACGGTTTCTGCATCCACCACTCTCCGGTGATTTGGTCCTCGAACAACACCAGGCGCCCACCCCCCTCGAGTACGACCTCGACATAGCGTCGAACGATTGGCTGTCGCCACCATTCATCGTTGATGCGCCACATCTCGCCAACTGCCTCCACTCGTGTTGCGCTTCCCGTTTCTCGTTTAACGATTGCGGGTATTCCACGCCCGTCCACTTCCACTTGCACCCGTTGCGGCACGTTGAGCGCCCGAAGTCTATCAGGCCCATTCCGCATCCCGCACTCCGCATTCCGCACTAGGGTTCATAGTCGATCAGCGCGTAGCGGCGTTCCGGAAGACGGGACCATGGCTGGACCTCGATGACGTGATGCAGCATGGGACGTTTGAGCCGGAGCGTGATCTCCTGGACGGCGCTCCGCAGGGCGCGCCGTTGGCCGGCCCGCGCGGCGGCGCCCGCGTCCCGGGCGAAGAGCTGCAGCTCGGCGGTGCCCGGGGCGAAGGCGGTGAACTCGACGACGAGCCGCTCCACGGCGCCCGCGGGCGGCGCCTGCGCCAGGCGCGTCTTGAGCGGCGCGGCGATGTGGTCGCGGTCCGCGGAGGGGTCCTTGAGCGTGGCCGCGGCGAGCCACGAGGCGGCGCGCTCGAGCTCGGCCCGCGCGCGCACCGCCTGCACGCGCCACCCCGTGCGGCGCGGATGCCGCAGCGCGCGCTCGATCAACCGCTCGAGCGCGAGCACGAGCATCTCCCGGTCCGCCACCGGCGTGAAGAAGGTCAGGGAGACGCTGATCGGCTCGGGGAGCACGCGGCCGACGACCGGCTCCGTGGTCGCGCCCGCCGCGAGCCGCCACCAGCGGCGACCGGCGCGCCCGAACTGCGATACGATCGCCTCCTCGGGCAGCGCGGCGAGCCGCCCCAGCGTGCGGAGGCCGAGCTGCCGGAGCCGCCGGTGCGCGTCGGGATCGAGCGGCAGCACGGCGACAGGCTGCGCGGCGAGGAACTTCCCCTCCTCCCCCGCATGGACGATGATCGCGCAGCCCGGCTTGGCGCGGGTCGCTGCTACCCAAGCCACGAACTTCCCCTGACCCCACCCCACACGGAAATACGGAGTGCGGAATGCGGAATGCGGAGTATTCAATGCTGCGTGCGGCATCGAAGGGCGGACGTCAAACTCCGCACTCCGCACTCCGCATTCCGCATTAAGCACTCGGATGACGAACTCGACTTGGCGCTCCGGTCTCCCGTACAGCCCTTCCAAGCCGTCGGTCCCCACGTACGCGAGCCCCAGCTCCCCGGGCTCCACCACGGGGCTCACCCGGGCGAGCGCGGCCAGCAGCAGCGCGAATCGCTCGTCGTAGTGAACCGGATCGGGCTCGCACAACCGCAGTGCGGGACAGAGACCGATCGCCTGGCTCACCGTCATTCCCGGCCGCACCCCCGCGTGACGGGCGAGCGGCGAGACCTGCCACACCACCCGGCGGCTCGCGTCGGGGGCGAGCAGCGCGCTGGGCTGGGACGCGAGCTCGGGCCGCCGCGCCTCTTCGCAGCGCAGCGCAAACAGCGGGATCCAGACGCAGACGGCCACACAGCTCGTCGGCGGGGGAGAGAGATACCGATCCATCCGGGTGTCTTAAAGTGACCCGAATATATCCCGAAGATGAGCCAGCTGCAAGGCTCGAGGCAAATTTCATAAGTATATGATTTACAGATCGTTATGTCACACCTGTCGGAGCCATGAGCAAACGCATAAGATGACCCCGATGGATCAGTACCAGCCGTCGCTCTTCGCGGAGACGCTGCCCGCGCCGCGGCCCGAGTTGGTCGAGCTGGCGCGGCGGCTGCCGCCGAACGTGCGCTTCGGAACCTCGACGTGGACCTACGACGGGTGGGCGGGGGACGTCTATCATCGCCGGTACCGGGGTGCGCAGCCCGCCAGGCGGCTGGAGGAGTACGTGCGCTACCCGCTGTTCCGCACGGTGGGGATCGACAGCGCGTTCTACGAGCCCCCCTCCGAGGAGGCGCTGGCGGCCTACGCGCGGGCGCTGCCGCCCGGGTTTCCCTGTGTCAGCAAGGTGTGGGACCGGATCACGGCCAAGCGACTCAATCTCGAGGGGCGGTGGGGCCCGCTCGCGGGGCAACGGAATCCCGACTTCCTGAACACGGACGTCTTCAAGGACGCCGTGCTCGGCCCCTACGAGCGCGCGTTCGGCGATCACGCCGGGGCCTTCGTGTTCGAGTTTCAGGCGATGCGCGGCAGGGATCTCCCCGATCCGCTCGAATGGGCCGATCAGCTCGATCGCTTCTTCGAGCAGCTGCCCGCGGGGCCCCGCTACGCCGTCGAGCTGCGCAACCCGGAGCTGTTCACGGACATCCACGGCGAGGTGCTGAAGCGGCATGCGGTGGCGCACGTCTTCAACTCGTGGACCGACGTGCCGACGATCGGGGCGCAGCTCGCGCTCGGGTGGACGTTCACCGCGCCCTTCACCGTGGCGCGGGCCCTGCTCAAGCCGGGTCGGGCGTACAGCGACGCGGTCAAGCTGTTCGAGCCCTACGACCGGCTGCGGGAGCCGTTGCCGGAGTTGCGCCGCGATCTGGTGCGGCTCATCGACGAGACCGTGCGCCGCCGGACGGAGGCGCTCATCCTCGTGAACAACCGCGCCGAGGGCTACGCGCCGGGGACGATCCGCGCGCTGGCGGAGCTGTGGGAGGAAGGGGAGGAGGGAAGGGGGGAGGGAGAGGGATGAAGCAGACCGTTCCGTCCCTCCCCATCCCCCTGCTGCGTGACGCGGTGGCGCGGCAGGCGGCGCGCGTCTCGTTGCGACGCGCCGCCCGCGAAGTCGGCGTTTCTCCGAACGGGTTGCGCAACTTCCTGAACGGCGCTGCGCCCCGCGGGACGACACGCGGCAAGCTCGAGCGCTGGCTCGCGGCGAGGAGCGGGCCGTTGCGGCCGCCGACGGTGGGCCGGCTGGTCCGCCTGCTCAACGAGCTGGCCGGCGATCTCGCGCCCGAGCAGGCCGCGGCCCTGGGCCGCGACATCGCCCGCCTCCTGGCCGTGGCGTACGAGCAGCGGCGCGTCTCGCCGCCCAGGTGGGTCCAGGAGCTGGCCAAGCAGTCCCGCCGCCGCGCCGCCTCCGGGCCGGACGTCGCCTGATCGGGCCCCTTGCTGGCCACCCGGTTCGGCGCTTTTGTTAGTGGTGAGATGGTGCAGTTCGTGCAAGTCAGCGTGCGCCCGCCACGCGGTTACATGGATCACGTCCCCTCGCAGCCGACATTCGACATGCTCACCGTTCTCGTGGTGGACGACGACCGCGAGCTGCGGGAGAGCCTGTGCGCTTTCTTGCGGCACCGTGGCTGCTCGGTCACGGCCGCGGCGGGTGGCGTCGAAGCGCTGCAGGCGGTCATCCTCGACACCTTCGACGTGGTGGTCACCGACACGCAGCTGCACGGCAGCGAGTGGTTCTGGCGCCAAGCGACCACCCTGCGCCCGGGACTGCGTGGGCGCTTCATCTTCTGCACGGCCGAGCAGCTGTCGCTCGGTGTGGACGGCCCCACCGACTCCGAGCGCTTCATTCTCAAGCCGATCCGCTCCGACACGCTGTGGCAGCAGGTCCAGGCGATCGGCGCGCGCGGGCGGAATCCCTCATAGGCCGAGCTCGCGTTGCGCCGGCTCCCGGCGGGGCCGGTAGCGGTCCCGCATCCCGTCGTTCACCGGAAAGCCGAATCGCTGCTGGAGGCGCTTGATGCGCCGCGTCAGCGCTGCGGCGTAGGTGCGCGGCGCGGCGCTCTGCCGGGCGTACGCGCGCCGGTAGCGCGCGGCGAGCTCCGGGAAATGCTGCTCCAGCACCGGGAGGAAGCGGTCGCGGATGGCGGGGTAGAGGCGGAGCGGCCCCGCGTGGAGGAACCGGGCCCCAGCCTCGCGCGCCGCGCCGAACAGCGCCTCGAGACGCGGCAGGTCGTCCGTGACGCCCGGCAGCACCGGCGCCACGATCAGCCCCGCGTTGAGTCCCGCGGCGGTCAGGCGGCGCAGCGCCCGCAGCCGCACCGCGGGCAGCGGCGTGCGCACCTCGACCCTCCGGATCAGCGCCGCGTCGACCGTGATGAGCGAAACGTAAATCTCGAGGTCGTTCCGGTCTTGCACGCGCTGCAGCACGTCGATGTCGCGGGCGACGAGAGGGCTCTTCGTGATCAGCCCGACCGACAGCTCCTCGCAGCGCGCCAACCGCTCGAGCACCTGGCGCGTCAGTCGGAAGCGCCGTTCGGCGGGCTGATACGGGTCCGTCGCGGTGCCGATGACAATCGTGTCGGACGGTCGGACAGTCGCACCGGCGGACCGAAAGTAGCGCTGGAGGTCGCGCTCGAGGGCCGAGAGGATCTGCTCCTTGACGAAGATCCGCTGCTCGAACGCCTCCCAGCCGTGCGGCCCCCGGAACTCGCGCAACTGGTCGTCGCTCAGCTTCCCCGCGTCGTGAGCTCGCTCGACGACGTAGCGATGGGCGTAGCGGGCGTAGCAGTAGCTGCACCCGAACTCACAGCCGACGTAGGGATTGAGCGACCAGAAATCCATCCCGGTCTGCGTGGGGGAGTTGAGGATCGAGCGCGTGCCGAGCGCCACGAACTTCGTGCCGCGCAGCCGCTCGTCGAGAACCGGGAGGGCGTTCGTCACCCGCAGCTCGAGCAGCCGCACTCGCGGCACACGAGGCACCCCGACTGGTGGAGCAGCGGGACTCCGCAGTCGGGGCAGGGCCGGGACGCGGGCAGCCCTAAAGGACTCCTTGACGGTCGCCCTAACGGACTCCCTGACGGGGTGCGGGAAGGATCCGGAACAGGCAAGATTGGTTGCATGGTGGGCGGCCCGGGCTTAACCCGAATATATCCCGAAGCTGGCTCACGGCAAGGATCGCTGCCAGTTACCATAATGCAATGTCGAACAAGCGGATAGCATTCCAGGGAGAGCCCGGCGCCTACAGCGAGGAGGCGCTCTATCTGCTGCACCCCGATGCCGCGTCCCAGCCGCAGCGGGAGTTTCGCGACGTCGTGGACGCGGTGCTGGGCGGGCGGGCAGACTACGGACTCCTGCCGATCGAGAACTCGTTGGTCGGTTCCGTGGCCACGAACTTCGACCTGATCGCGGAGTCGGGGCTCGTGGTGGTGGCCGAGGTGGTGAGCGCCGTGCATCACTGCCTGCTGGCGCTGCCCGGCGCGCCGTCCGGTGGGCTGCGGCGCGTGATCTCGCATCCCGTCGCTCTGGCGCAGTGCGAGCGGTTTCTGCGGGGACTCGCGGGAGTGGAGGTGGTGGCGTTCTACGACACCGCCGGGGCGGCGGCCGAGGTGGCGCGGTGCCGAGATCCGGCGCTCGGCGCCGTCGCCGGCGCGCTGGCGGGGCGGCGCTACGGGCTCGCGGTCGCGGCCGAGCGGATCGAGGACGAGCCGCACAACCAGACCCGGTTTCTGCTCGTGGCGCGGGAGCCCGTGTCGCCGGCGCCGGGCGTGGCGGCGAAGACCACGCTGCGCTTGAAGCTCCCGCACCGTCCGGGGACGCTGGCGCGCGCGCTCGCCCCGTTCGCGGACGCCGGGCTCAACCTCACCAAGCTCGAGAGCCGGCCCGACCGCGCGACGCCGTGGCAGTATCTCTTCTATCTGGACGTGGAGGCGCGCGCCGCCGAGCCCGCGATGCGGGATGTGCGCGCGGCGCTGGAGCGGCAGGGGGCGGAGGTGAAGCTGTTGGGCGAATATCCGCGGTTTACGGGGGCCTCCGCTACCTGATGTAATTCAGGTCGGCGTTCGTGTCGTCGAAGTAGCTCACGTGCACGCCGCCGCTCGCATCCACGGCGAGCGAGGTGTAGTCCTCCCCCCCGAGATTCCCCGTGTGGTCGAGGGCGGTGGTCTGCCAACTCCCAGGACTCGTGCAGTCGGCGGCGCAGGTGGCGTACTTGAGGTCGCCGTTCGTGAAGTCCGCGTAGCTCACGTGCAGCCGGCCGCTCCCGTCCAAGCCGATATCCCCGGCCTCGTCGGCCGCGACGGTCTGCCAATTGGCCGCAGTCGTGCAGTCCGCCGCGCAGGTGGCGTATCTGAGGTCGCCCTTCGTTTCCTCGAAGTAGCTGACGTGCAACCGGCCGCTCCCGTCCACCGCGAGCGAGGTGTAAACGCCGACCAACCCGCTCTGATCGATGGCGACCGTCTGCCAGTTCGCAGCGGTGGTGCAGCTCCCGGCACAAGTGGCGTATTTGAGGTCGACATTCGTGCCGTCGGAGTAGCTCACGTGCACCCGGCCGCTCCCATCCAGCGCAAGCGAGGTGTATGCACCGAGATCTCCGCCCTGGTCGACCACGACCGTCGCCCAGCTCGCGGCCGTCATGCAGTTCGCGGCGCAGCTGGCGTACTTGAGGTCGGTCCCGTCCCGGTAGCTCACGTGCACGCCGCCCGTTCCGTCGACCGCGAGCGAGTTGTAGGAGCCCCCGCCCTGGTCCACGGTGACGGTTTGCCAAGTCGCGGCGGTCGTGCAGCTCGCTGCGCAGGTCGCGTACTTGAGCTCGCTGTTCGTGTCGTCGAAGTAGCTCACGTGCACTTGGCCGGTCCCATCCACGGCAAGCGACGAGTACCGCCCGACCGTACCGGTCTGGTCGACGGCCACCGGCTGCCAAGTGCGAGTGGTAAAGCTCCAGGCGTGGGCTGCGGGAAGGGGTGTCCCCCCGACATCCCGGATCCCGGTCAGCACCGTCGCGTCGTAGGTCTTCCCGGGGAGGATCGGCCCGGAGAGCACGGCGGCCTTGTGCCCGGCGTCGTAGGCCACCTGACTGGCGAGGTCGCTGGCCCCCGTGCTCAGCGTGAATGTCGCGCTCGTCACGGTGCTGGGGTTGAGGGCCTCGTTGAAGTACGCCCGCACCGTGGTCCCGGCTTCGACGCCGGTGGCGCCGGCGGCGGGCTGGGTCGACTCCACGGCGAGGGGCCCCGCTCTGGGGCCCGGGCCCCCGTCGCCGCAGCCGAGCGCCCCCGCGACGAAGGTCGCCGCTGCTAAGAGGAAGGTTTTGCGCACGTCGCCGTCTCCGTCAAACCTGTCTCCTGACCATGGCCCGCCACCCGAAGTACACGGGCACGCCGATCAAGACGCACAACAGCCCGAGCCCGCTGTAGGTCGTCTTCTCGACGAGCAGCGCGAGCGCGATCAGCCCCGTGGCGGCGACATACAGCGCCGGCAGCCAGGGATAACCGATCGCCCTGACGGGCCGGGGCACGTCGGGCCGCCGCACGCGCAGCGCGAACAGGCCGACCGCCGTGATCAGGTAGAACACCAGCGCCGCGAAGATGACGAACTCGAGCAGCTGGCTGTACGTCCCCGAGAGGCACAGCACGCTCGTCCACACCGCCTGCACGATCAGCGCCACGGCGGGCGTCTTGTAAGTCGGGTGCAGCAGGCCCGCCGACCGGAAGAACAGGTCGTCCCGCGCCATCGCGTAGTAGACGCGCGCGCCCGACAGGATGAGGCCGTTGTTGCAGCCGAACGTCGAGATCATGATCGCCACGGCCATGATGTACAGTCCCGCGGGGCCGAGGATCGCCTCGAGCGCGGCGGTGCCGACGCGGTCCTGCGGGGCCGTGGCGATCGCCTGCCCGGGAAGCACGTTGAGGTAGGCGACGTTCGCGAGCAGATACAGCGCGGTCACGACCAGCACGCCCACCGCCATCGCGAACGGCAGGTCGCGCTTCGCGTCCTTGAGCTCGCTGCCGGCGAACCCGACGTTGTTCCACGCGTCCATCGCGAAGAGCGAGCCCACCATCGCCGCGCCGATCACCGGCCACAGGGCGGCGGTGATGCCGCCGGCGGGCCAGAAGTGGTCGCCGAAGTTGGCGGCGACGGCGGCGGCGTTCCGGCCCACGGTGAGCCCGAGCAGGATCAGCCCGGCGAGGGCGGCGGTCTTGATCGCCGTGAGCGACGTCTGGATCACCGCCGCGGTCCTCACGCCGCGCACGTTGATCCACGTCAGCACCGCGATGGAGGCGATCGCGAGGATGCGCTGCGGTGACAGTCCCACGGTGATCGCGCCGATCGGCGGCGGCAAGACGATCGTGCCGCCCAGGAACACGTCGGGCGAGAGCGCGGGGAAGAGCACGGCGGTGAAGCGCGCGAACGCCACGGCCACGGCGGCGATCGTGCCGGTCTGGATCACCACGAACAGCGTCCAGCCGTACAGGTAGCCGAACAGCGGTGAGATCCCCTCGCGCAGGTACACGTACTGGCCGCCCGCGTTGGGAAACATCGCCGCGAGCTCGCCGTAGGCGAGCGCCCCCATCAGCGTCACCAGGCCCGAGAGTCCCCAGACGAGCAGCAGCAGGCCGGGGGCGTGGACGTCGCGGAGGATCTGGGCCGAGACGATGAAGATCCCCGACCCGATCATCGAGCCCACGACGAGCGCCGTGGCGTCAAGCCGGGAAATCGCCTTGACGAACTCGGCCTGTGGCTGCTGGGTCGTGGCCATGCGGTGGTGGTAACCTAGTGACTCCCGTCGGGGGCCGCTATCTTCTGTGCCGACCGCCCCCGGAGATGCGCGTGCGCCTGCTACCGAGAGAAGAGGAGTTCTTTGATCTGTTCGTCGCGGTCGCGACCCGCAACAAGGAAGCGGCGCAGCACCTGCGCGACCTGTTCGACGCGCCCCCGGAGCGCCGCACCCCGCACGTCGAGGCGATCAAGCGCCTCGAGCACGAGGCCGATCAGGTCACGCATGAGGTGGTGAACCGCCTCGACCGCACCTTCATCACGCCGCTCGACCGGGAGGACATCCACCAGCTCGCGTCCGATCTCGATGACGTGATGGACGCGATCGACGGCACCGCTCGGCGTTCACAGATCTTTCACCTCGGTCCCGCGCCGCAGGGTGTGAAACAGCTCACCGAAGTGATCCAGCGCATGGTGGCGGTGCTCGCCGAAGGCGTGAGCCGCCTCAAGAAGGGCGACGACGTGATGCGCTTCTGCGTCGAGGCGAAGCAGCTCGAGGAAGAGGGAGACGCGATCTACCATGAGGCGCTGGGCCAGCTGTTCGAGAAGGAGCGCGACGCGCTCGAGATCATCAAGTGGAAGGAGATCTACGATAACCTCGAGCAGACCCTCGACCAGGGCGAAGACGTCGCGAACGTGCTGGAGTCCGTGACGCTGAAGCACGCCTGATGGCAGGCTCGATCGCCTTCGTCCTCGCGATCGTCCTGGTCGCGCTCGTCTTCGATTTTATCAACGGGTTTCATGACAGCGCGAACTCGATCGCCACCGTGGTGTCGACCCGGGTGCTGTCGCCCACGGCCGCGGTGGTCTGGGCGGCGGCGTTCAACTTCATCGCCGTGTTCGTGTTCGGGACCGCGGTCGCCAAGACCATGGGGAAGGGGCTGGTCGACCTCTCCGTGGTCGATGCCAGCGTGATCCTGGCGGGCCTGCTCGGCGCCATCTGCTGGGACCTGATCACCTGGTGGGGCGGCCTGCCGACCTCGTCCTCCCACGCCCTCATGGGCGGGTACGGCGGGGCGGCCGTCGCGAAGGCCGGTTTCTCGGCGATCCTCGTCGCGGGATGGGTGAAGCCCGTGGTCTTCATCGTCGTCGCGCCGTTCATGGGCCTGACCATCGCCCTGCTGCTGTACGTCGCGCTGTCGTGGCTGTTGCGGCGCGCCCTGCCCCGGCGCGTGGACCGCGTGTTCCGGGTGTTGCAGCTCGGCTCCGCGGCGGCCTACTCGCTCGGCCACGGGACGAACGACGCTCAGAAGACGATGGGCATCGTCGTGGGCCTGCTGGTCGCCGAGCAGCGCCTGTTCGCGGACTTCCCGGTCCGCGCGCTACACGTCACGACGGCCGACCACGTGCCGACCTGGGTGATCCTGCTCGCGGGCGCGGCGATGGGGCTCGGGACGATGGCGGGTGGGTGGCGCATCGTGCGGACCATGGGACAACGCCTCACCAAGCTGGTGCCGTTCGGCGGCTTCTGCGCCGAGGCGAGCGGCGCGATTACGCTGTTCGTCGCTTCGCACTTCGGTATCCCAGTGAGCACGACGCACACGATCACCGGAGCGATCTCGGGCGTCGGCGCGGCGCAGCGCATTTCCGCCGTGCGGTGGGGGGTAGCGGGTCGGATCGTTTGGGCGTGGATCCTCACGATCCCGGCTGCGGCGGGAATCGGCAGCTTGAGCTACGTCCTCTTGCACGCGGCGCTGCGGTGAACGGGCGGCCGGCGCTCAGCCGTCGGCCTCCCGCTCCCGCGCGCCGGGCAGCTTCCCTAGGTCGATCATCGCTACCCCCTCCGCGTACTCCGTGGTCGGCGCGGCAGAGAGGTGCACCAGCTTGTCCATGCTGTCGCGGATGCGCCGGGTCATGCGCAGGATGCTCTGCAGCGACTCCTTGTCCTCGGGATGCGTCAGCACCGCGTCGGCCTCGAGCAGCTCCCCTTCGGCGAGAATCGTGGCCAGCGCGTTGTTCACTTCGTGCCGCATCGTCACGGCGACCTGGCTGATCACCGCCACCCGCTCCCCCTGGATCGCCCGAGCGTAGAACAGGTGCAGCTGCTCGGAGAGCCAGCCGACGGAGATCGCAATCACGCCGTATGCGACGTAGATCGGCACCGTGATGCGCCAGTCCTCTGGCTCGAGGTTTAAGGCCACGAGGAACTGGATCGACGTGAACAGCACCGTACCCATCACGAGGCCGGCCACGGCTCCGCGCAAGCCGTAGTGCAGCGACAACAGGTACGCGGGAACGAGCGTGAGCAGCCAGACGAGGTCGCGATAGGGAACCTCCGTCGCCGGGACGACCTGCAACACCAGGCTGGGCGCGAGGAAGGCCACGCCACAGTACACCCACCAGCGCTTGGGGAGCGGCGGACGGTGGCTCACGGGCGTGAACCCCAGGAAGTCGACGAGGCGGTAGCGATGCCCGCTCATAGCCCCAAAGCCTCCACGAGAGCCTGCGCCACGGCGGCGTCCTGCACGCCGACGCCCGTCAGATCGGCGACGGTAATCTCGCTCGCCGTTTCCCGGCCCGCGAGCCGCCCGGCGGCGAGGTCTCCCAGCTCGCCGTATACCTGCTGGCGCGTCAGCGCCTTGGCCGCGAGCGCGTGATGCAGGTTGCCGTAGCGCTCGGTCTGCACCAGCCGGTCGGCGACGAGCTTGTCGGCCTTGGCGAGGAGGGCCGGCTCGAGCTCCGCCTTCTCAGGGCTCCCCGTGCCAACCGAGGTGACGTGGGTGCCGGCCCGGACCCACGCGGCCTTGATGAGCGGCGTGGTGCTCGCCGTCGCGGTCACGACGACCCGGTGCCGGCGCACCGCCGGCTCGAGCGCCGGCGCGACTCGGGTGGGGACGAGCGAGGAGACGTCGCGGGCGAGCGCGTCGGCCCGTTCCGGGGTGCGGTTCCACACCGTGAGCTGCTGCAGCGGCAGCTCCGCCACCATGGCCCGCGCCGTGATGCGGGCGAGCGCACCCGCGCCCACCAGCAGGGCCTCCTTGGCGTCGCGCGGCGCGAGGTAGCGCAGCGTCAGCGCGACCGCCGCCGCCGTGCGGAGGTCGGTGAGGTAGCCGTGCTCCTCCAGCAGCAGCTCCGGCACGCCGGTCTGAGCGTCGAGCAGCAGGAACAGCCCGTCCCCGGACGGCAGCCCGCGCTCGCGGTTGCCGTAGAACCCCGTCGCGAGCTTCAAGACGATGTGGCGCGCCCCGCGCAGGTACGCGCCCTTCACGTGCACTTCGCCCGAGAGCTCGGCCAGCTCCATCACCAGCGGGTCGGGCAGGGTCGCCTCCCCCAGCGCCAGGGCGCGGAAGCCGCGCTCCACCGCCGCGACCGTCGCGGCAATGGAGAGCTTGTCCCGGAACGCCTCTAGCGGGACGACCCGCATCCTAGTCGGCGAACACCCGCCTGAGGGCCCGCTCCGTCTCCGCCAGCGCTTCCTGGAGGTGCTGCAGCTCCTCGCCGTAGCCGAACCGGATGTGGTGGGGCAGGCCGAAGTGCTCCCCGGGAACGAGCAGCACGCTGTGTTCGGCGCGCACTTTCTCCACGAGCTCCAGCGCGTTCACCGCCTGGCGGTACTTCACGAGACAGATCGCCCCCGCCTGTGGCGGCTGCCAGGTGAAGGTGTCGCCGAAGCGCTTGAGCCACCCCTCGAGCACCGGGTAGTTGGCCTTGAGGATGCGCCGCGTGCGCTCGAGCAGCTTGTCCCGCACCCGGGGCTCGAGCGCTACGGCGGCGAGATGGTCCGTCGCGCCGGACGGGCCGATTGTGGTGTAGTCGTGCCGCGCCCACGCCTCGGTCGAAAGAGCGGGTGGGGCGACGATCCAGCCGATCCGCAGGCCCGGCAGGCCGTAGGCCTTGGAGAGGCCGTTCACGGCGATCACCCGCTCGTAGCCGCCCCAGAAGGAGGGCGTCGTCCTGCCGTCGAGCTCCGCGCCCTGGTACACCTCGTCGGCGAGGAGCCAGGCGCCCACCTCGGCCGTGCGCTCGAGGATCGTGCGCCGCGCCGCGTCGGACAGCACGTGCCCCGTCGGGTTGTGGGGGTTCGTGACGACGACGAGCTTCGTCCCGGGGGCGATCGCCGTGCGGATCTCCTCGGCGAACGGCTCCCACGCCTTCTCCGGGTGCAGCTGGAAGCCGCGCACCTCCGCGCCGAAGTTCTGCGCGAGGCCCCAGGTCTGGAGGTAGTTCGGGAGCATCAGGGCGACCTTGTCCCCCGGCTCCACGAGACGCCAGCAGACGAGGAAGTTCGCCTCCGAGCTGCCGGTCGTGACGAGGATCTGCTCGGGGGAGGCGCCGGGGTAGAGGGCGGCGATGCGACCGCGCAAGAGGTCGGTGCCGTTCGACTGGCTGTAGCCGAGCCGCACCTCGAGCAGCGGCAGCGCGGAGGCGCCCGCGATGCCCAGCAGCTCCTGCACGGTGAGCGGGTGCACGCCCGACTCGGAGAGGTTGAAGCGCACGCGGTTCTCCCACGTGCTCTGCCAACGCTCCAGCTCGAACGGGACGAAACGCAAAGCACACCTCCTGACTGCGCTTTCGGCCTTCAGCTGTCAGCCGTCAGCGAGCGGATGTCTTCCGGCCGTTCCAGCCAATAATCTGGTTCCAGATCGGCCAGATGCGAGCGGTCGAAGGGCCCCCACAGCGCGGCGGCGGTCTTCACCCCCGCGGCGCGGCCGCACTCGATGTCGTGGCGGGAGTCGCCGATGAACACGGCGTCTGGGGCGGGGACGCCCAGCTGCTCGAGCGCCTTGAGCACGGGCTCGGGGTGCGGCTTGGGGTGCGTCACCTCGTCGGAGCCCACGATCACCTGGAAGGCATCTTCCAGGCCCGCGACCTGCAGCCCGCGCAGCGCGCCGCTCCGCATCTTGCTCGTGACGAGGCCCAGCGTCTTGTCGCGGCGCTTCAGGTCGCGGACGGCCGCGACGACGCCGTCGTAGGGGCGGACCATGGCGTCGTGGTGCTCCAGGTTGTAGGCGCGGTAGGTCGCGACCATCGCGTCGATCTCGGCGGGATCTTCTGTCCAGTGCCGGAACTGCACCCACAGCGGCGTGCCGAGGCCCTGCATCCAGACCTCGTCCGGGGGCTCGAGGCCACGGTGGGTGCGCATGGTGTGTCGATACGATCGCAGGATCAGCTCGATCGAGTCGATGAGCGTGCCGTCGAGGTCGAACAGGAAGGTGGAGAGCGCCACGCCGGAAGGTAGCTTTGGGAGGCCCAAACGCCATGCACGGATTCGAGACCGTCCTCGCGCTCTTGGTCGGCGTCGCCTTGCTCGCGCTGCTGGCGCGCCGGCTGGACGTCCCGACCCCCGCCCTGCTCGTCGGGGGCGGGCTCTTCGTCGCCCTCGTCCCCGGCCTGCCGACGGTCCAGTTCGACCCGCAGCTCGTGTTCCTCGTGTTCATCCCGCCGCTTCTGTACCGCGCGTCGTTGCTGGCGTCGTACCGCGACGTGCGCGCCAACCTGCGGCCGATCCTGTCGCTGGGGATGGGACACGTGCTGTTCGTGACCATCGTGGTGGCCTGGGTGGCGCACCGCGTGATCCCCGGACTCCCGTGGGCGGCGGCGTTCGTGCTCGGCGCCGTCGTCTCGCCGCCGGACGTCGCCGCGGCGACCGCGTTCCTCAGGCGCCTGCCGGTGCCGGGGCAACTCGTGACGATCCTCGAGGGCGAGAGCATGCTGAACGACGCGGCGGCGATCGTCGCATACCGCATGGCCGTCGCGGCTACCGTGACGGGGACGTTCTCGTTCGTCCACGCGGGCCCTCGGTTCCTGGTGGTGGGCGCGGGCGGGATCGCGGTCGGGCTCGCCGTGGGATGGCTGCTCGGCGCGGTGCGCCGCCGCATCCACGATCCCGAAGTCGAGAACACGATTTCGCTCCTCACCGGGTACGCCGCCTTTCTGCCGGCCGAGCACCTCGGCGTGTCGGGCATCCTGGCGGTCGTGGCCACGGGGCTGTACCTGGGGCGCATGGGACCCCGCTTCGTGGCGGCGGACACGCGCGTGCAGAGCTCGGGGATGTGGGACGTGGTCGTGTTCGTGCTCGAGGGGCTCATCTTCGTCGTGATGGGCCTGTCGCTGCGGCCCATCCTCGGAAGCCTGGGTGGTGCGCTCGCGCGGGAGCTGGCGCTGGGGGCCGTCCTGGTGAGTCTTGCGGTGATCGTGGCGCGGTTCGTGTGGGTGTTCCCGGCGGCCTACTTCCGGCGCCTGAGCCCGCGAGTGCAGAGACACGAGCCGCGTCCCCGCTGGCAGTTCGTGACGGTGGTCTGCTGGGCGGGACTGCGCGGCGGGGCGTCGCTCGTGCTCGCCGCAGCCATTCCCACCGTGACCGCGGCTGGTACGCCGTTCCCCAGCCGCGATCTGATCATCGCGATCACGTACGCCGTGATCCTCGTGACCCTGCTGGGTCAGGGGTTCACGCTCGCGCCGCTGCTGCGCTGGCTCGGCGTGCGGGAGACGGGCGAAGAGGAACGGCGCGAGGAGATCGCGGCACGGCTGCGGGCCTCGAAGGCCGCCCTCGCGCGACTCGAGGAGCTCGCGACGGCGCAATGGATGCATCCGGAGACGCTCGCCCACACGCGCGACCGCTACCGCCATCGCACGCGGCGGCTGCACGGCCAGGCGAAGGGCGTCGCGGACGGCGGTGAGGAGACGATCTCGGTCGCCGACCGCCGCCTGGCGCGGGAGCTGCTCGTGGTGGAGCGGCGGGAGCTGCTGCGGCTGCGCGACGACGGCACCATCAGCGACGCCGTGATGCGGCGCGTGCAGCGCGAGATCGATCTCGAGGAGCTACTGCTCGGGGACGCCTGACCGCCGGCGCGGCGCGGCCGGCCCGATGGCGAGTGCGGCGACGAGCTCTACCCGGGGCGCCTCGGATGGCTCGCGCGGGGGCGGCAGCCGCTCGTGCCAGGCGAGGACGTCAGCGATCGCGAGCGCGGCACGGCGCCTCAGCAGCTCCTCGAGCAGTTGCTCCTCGCCTGCCGTCATTCCCAGTGCGAGCCGGGAGACGAGGCCGTCGAGCCGCGCCAGCTCCGGGACGTCGCGCCGCCGGGCTGCGCGGCGGCCCGCGGCGAGCACCCACGGGATGAGCCGGCGCGCGAGCCGATCACGGTCGCCGGCGCGCCAGCGGGCGGTCGCCACCGCAGCGAGCCGGGTGCGAACCAGGGGAGCCGCCCGGCGGATTGCCGCTTCGATCGCCTGTCGGTCGAGCGGCGCGTCCGAAGCTGACGCCGCGGCCTCCAGCATGTGGGTCGCTCGCAGCGGATCGGCGACGGTCGCTTCGCCCACTACGACCAGCGCCTCGACGAGCGCTCCGATCCGGATGACCAATACCACAGCTGGCTCGTGTCCCCCCACTGCGGCGCAGGCTCCGGCCGCGGCGGGTGGCTCGGCGTGTGCCGCGAGCGACTGCAGGCGGTCGCACCAGTCGAGCCCTGCGGCTCCGGATACCTGCCCGGACGGCGATTCGACCTGCGCCGCGCCGGCCGCCTGCTGCGCCGCGACTTTCGCCGCCATGCGGCGCTCCACGGCGAGCGCGCGCTCGATCGCAGGGTGGGGCAGGAACGTGACCGTCTCGATGCGGCCGTGCGGCGAGCCCAGCCGGTCGATGCGACCGACCCGCTGAGCGAGGCGCGCGGGGCTCCAGGGCAGGTCGTAGTGAATCACGCGCGCGGCGTCTTGGAGGTTCAGCCCCTCCGAAAGGAGGTCGGTGGCGATCAGCACGTCGGTCTCGAGCGCGGCGGGCGATGGGCCGGCGCCTTGCGCGAGCGGTGCGAATGCCCGAAGCGCCTCCGCGCGGCGGCCAGGGCCTCCCGCGAACAGCGCCGTCTCGCCGACGACACCCGCGACCCGCCGTCCCCGCAGGCACCGGAGCAGGTGTCGCACCGTGGCGGCGGCCTCGACGAACACGATCGTCTTACCGGGGCGCTGGCCGAGCACCGCGGCGAGCGCGTCCGCCTTGGGATCCTCCTGGGCGCGGGCGATCGCGCGCAGGTCCCGGGTCGCCGCGAGATCGTCGGGCGGGGCGGACCCCGCCCCCGCCTCCAGCAGGATTGCGAAGAGGGCCAGCTGTGTGTCGCCCGCGTCGCCGACCGCGCAAAAGCGGGAGAAATCCCGGGCGTCGAGCGTGCGACCCTCCTGTGCGGCTGCGAGCGCCAGATCGAGGAAGGCCTCGTGTCGCGTGAGGCTTGAGCGAAAGGCGGCGAGGCTCGACGCGAGCCGCCGCAGCAGGGTGATTCGGAGCAGCGGCGCCGCGGGACCGCCCGCACCGAGGCGCTCGACCCCGGCGACGCACGCGAGGAGCAACGGCTCCGGAGCCACGCCGGCGCGCACGCGCTCGCCCGCCGCGCGCTGGGGGAATGACAGGGCCAAGGGCCCGCGGCCGTAGCCGGCTCGCACGCGGTCGCGGGAGCGAGCCACGGTCAGCCGCGCCGCCACCGCGGCCAGCGTCGCCGGATCGACGTCTCCCGCCGCGGCGCGCCGCAGCGACGCGACGCCGAGCGCCGCGAGCTCGTGGTCCCGCAGGAACAGCCGGAACAGGTGGAACAGGTCGGCGAGGCGGTTGTGCACGGGCGTCGCCGTCACGAGCAGCACCCGCGCTCCCACGACGAGCTTCGCGAGCGCGCGGTAGCGACGCGTGTCGGGGTTACGAAAGCGGTGGGCCTCGTCCACGATGAGAAGCCGGTAGGGGGCGGGAGAGGGCGGTAGGCGGTAATCCCTCGTGCTCAGGGATTCGTGCGTGATGATCCGCGCGGCTGTGTTGTGCTGCGCCAGCAGCGTTCGCCATTGCGGCGCCAGCACGGCCGGGACGGCGAGCGCGAACGGCTCGCGCCGGGCGAGGGCCACCGCGAGCGCCACGTACGACTTGCCCAATCCGACGGCGTCGGCGAGGAGGGCGCCGCCGTAGCGGTCGAGGATCGCGGCCAGCCGCTCGGCGGCGGGGCGCTGATGTGCCGCGAGCCACGAGGGCCAGCTCGAGCACCGCCCCTCCGGGAGGTCGAGCAACGCCCGCGCGGCCCGGCGTACGACCGCGCCGGCGTCCGCCACGGCCCCCGGTCGGAGCAAGAGCGCGAGCGGCTCGACCGGGAGTTGCAGGTCCTCAGAGAGGATCCGGGGCGAGCCGTTCCAGGGCGCGCTGGTCGGAAGCATCGAGCTGGAGCAGCTCCGCGACGAGCCGGTCGTCGGTCTCGCGGCGGCGGCCGCACTCGGCGAGGGCGGACCAGCCGGCGGAATCCGCCGAGGGCACCGGCAGCTCGCGCACGACGCTGGCGTTGAAGCGCCGGAATCCCCCGCGCGCCGGGTCGGCGCGCAGCCGCGCCAGTGCCGTGAGCCACCGGCTGTTGAGCCACGCGGCGAGCGCGCAGGCGTCGTCCGCAGTGCGCGTGGCGACGCCGTACGCCGTGTTGAGCGGTACGGGCTCGTCGTCGGGGACCGCGGCGGCGAGGCGGCGGGAGAGATCGGGCCACACGACGCGATGGCGGGCCAGGGCGAGCGCGGTGCGAAACACCTGCCACGGGGCGCCGCCGCGGTAGTCCGCGCGCCGCCGCAGCCGCTTGAGGTGCGGCTCGAGGGCGCGCTCGAGCAGCGGGGGCAGGTGCGCCAATGGGCGGCCGTCAGGGCCGTGCGTCCACAGGAGGAAGCTGCTGGGCTCCGCGCGCCACGCGGAGAGGTCGCGGCCCCGCAGCGCCGGACGCGTCCCGGGCACGGACTCCCGCACGAGGAACACGTCGTCCGCCCCGGTCTTCACGCCGAGCTGCGGTGTCCACCGCTCGCCCACGGTGGGGAGCGTGGCGCGCACCCGGCGGGCCACGCGCGTGGCATCGGCGTGGAGCACCCAGGGTCCCGACGCCTGGAGGGCGCGCTGTGGCACGCGCGGCGCCGCGCTCCGTAGGCCGAGCGCGGTGACTGTCTCGTCGGCCGGACCGGGCTCGGCGCGGGTCGCGATCAGCGCCATGGGGTACACGGCGGCGGCGCCGAACGCGCCGGCCGCGTCGCCGAGCGGGGCGGCGCGATCGATGCGCGTACCGTGCGACAGCCGTTGCCGCAGTGGCTCCGCATAGCCGCTCGACGCGAGCTTCGCCGGCACGAGCAAGGCGACGCACCCGCCCGGCGCCGCGAGCTCGAGGGCCCGTTCGACGAACGCCACGGCCAGGTCGGGGAGGTGGCCGAACCCCCGCACGGCGGACGGGCGCCAGGAGGGGTAGCGGTGAGCGAGTGTCTCACGCACGCGGGCGGGCAGCCGCTCCCCTCGCACCCACGGCGGGTTCCCGACGACGAGGTCGAAGCCGCCGCCCGCCACCACGTCGCCGAAATGGGACTCGAACGCGAAGCACGGCGCGCCGCCCTCCCGCGCAAGCCGACGGGCGGCCGCGCGCAGCTCGCGACGGCTCGCCCGGAGGCGGCGCAGGCGCCCGCGCTCGTCGCCCGTCAGGCCACGCCGCCTGCCGAACAGGTCGCGGTCCTTCCCAGCGGCCACGAGCTCCGCGACAGCGGCGTCGAGCAGCCGCACGGCGCGCGCGAAGCCATCCGCTGCGAGGGCCGCCACGGCGCGCTCGACATCGGCCCGCGCCCGCCGCTTGGCCGCGCCGGTGAGGTCGAAGAGGGCGCGGCGCGCATCCGCCAACCGCGCGGTGTGTTCGCGGGTCGCGCTCGGCGCCCGAGCGCCGCCCAAAGCCGCCGCGAGCGCCAACGGGTCGAGCAGCACGTCTCCTTGGCGCACGTGGCCGTCGAGGTTCGGCAGCGGCGCAATGCGGGCGAGGTCCGTCTCCGCGTCGTCGGCTACGAGCGCGAGCCACAGGCGAAGCTCGGCCAAGCGCACGGCGGTGAGCTTCAGATCCACGCCGAAGAGCGAGCAGGCGAGGACGTCGCGCTTGAGGCGAACGAGCGGCCCCTCGCCCGCCGCCCGGCGCAGCGCGACCAGCTCCTCCAGCGCGCCGAGCAGGAATGCACCGGAACCTACGGCGGGGTCTACTACCTTGAGGCGCCGCAGGTCCGGGAGCTGCGGGGGCGGCGGGGGCCGACCGTCGTGGATCCAGCGCTCCGCCGCCTCTCGGGCAAGGCCGAACCGGCCGACGAGCACGGCCTCGAGCCCCGCCCGCACGAGCTCCCGCACGAGCGCGGCGGGCGTGTAGAAGCTGCCGCTCGTGCGGCGCTCGTCGGGATCCATCACTCCTTCGAACACGCGGCCCAGCATGTCCGGCGCCACCGACTCAGCTGCGTCGGCCTCGTGGACGGAGAAGTGGAACCGCTCGAACAGCTCGTCAAAGGCCTCGCGCCAGTCCCCGTTGCTCCATGAGGCCACCCCGTGGCGCCGCTCCAGCGCGGTCGGCTCGAACAGCCCGCCGTTCAGGAACGGCAGCCGGCCCAGGGCGCGGGCGTGCCTCGAGCGCTCGCCGGGCGGCCGATTGAGTGCGCCGAAGCACAGCGGGTCGAAGACGTGGCGCTGAAACGTGCTGGGCCCACCGAGGGTCTCGTCGACCCGGTGGATCAAGTAGCGACGGTCGCCGTCCAGCCATCCCTTGGCCTGCACGAAGTAGAGGAACAGCACACGCGTGAGGGCCGTGAGGGCGAGCGCATGGCGCTCGCTACGGCTGCGCGGTTCGGGCAGCCGGTCGGTGAACCGCTCGAGCACGCGGCGGAACGCCTTGAAGAAGCGGGGCGTGACGCCCTCACTCGCGAGCGCCTCGGCGACGCGCAGCGCCAGCGCGAGCGATGTCTCTCCCGGCAGGGGAGCGCAGCGCTCGAGGGCGGCGAGAAAGCTCGCGGGGACGCGGTCGAGGGGGACGGCCAGCGTGCGGACGCCCAGCGGCCCCCGCCCGCCGTGGCGCCAGGTCGCACACACGAGCAGGCGCGACCGACCCGCCACCGCCAGAGCGCAGGCGAGCCCGCGTTCGGCGCCCTGGGCGAGCCGCTGCGCGGCGCTGCGCGCGGCCCGCTCGGGATCGTCCGCCTCGAGGCCGAACACCCGGTAGGCCTCGTGACGCGCCACCAGAGCCGCGCGCCGTACGCCCGCCGCTGCGGCCTGGGCAGCGCCGAGCCAGGGCCCGGGTGGCACGGTCTCCCACGCCGGCTTGAACCCGAGCGCGCCAAAGAGGTCGCGTAGATCGTCGATCTGCTCGGTGCGGGTGACGAGCTCGCGCAGCACCACGGGCCCCTCGAATCGGACGGGGTCAAGGTGTGCCGGCGGGCTTCAGGCACCGGTACCGCTTTATTGCGTCCCTAACCGGGATTCTGCAGTGAAAGGCCCGTGAAAAGCCGGTGAAGAGCCGGGGAAGGGCGATGGGCAGACTACGAGCCACGCAGCAAGCTTCGGATCAAACCGATGATCAGTCCGATCAATCGTTCACAACTGTCGACCGCCTCGGCGGTCGGCTTGGCTGGAGAGAGATCGAGTTGCTGGATGAGCTCGAGGTGGGTGCGGAGCTCCATCGCCGAGCCAAGGGCAATTCGAAGGCATCGTACGAATTGGGGCTTCGTGGTGAGACCGTAACCTTCGGCGATGTTAGCGGGAATCGATGGCGCTGCTCGACGGATCTGGTCGGCTAGCGAGAAGTGGCGGCTGAGCGGAGGCTCCAGTGTGAGCCGGTAGGCTGCTTCGGCGAGCTGACGAGCTAGTCTCCATGCTTCGAGAGATTCGAGTCTCCTCACGTTCGAGAAGCTAGCCCACCGCAAGGCCGCACTCGCATTCGCTGCAACGCGGGCATCATCTTATCATTGCGTGGCCTTTCCCCCTTCCCCGGCCTCTAACTGGCCGTTCACGGTCGTTGTCCCCTTCCCCGGCCTCTCACGGGCCTCTACCCGGCCTTTCTCAGCCGAATGTTGCCGTTGACTGTTGAAAGAGCTAGCTGTCGCCCGCCACTGCCGATCGTGCCGGTGACCCGGCGTGGCCCCAGCTTACCGGTGACCATCAGCGGGAAGTCCGTGAAGATCTCGCCGTTCACCGTCTCCGCCCGCACCTCGGCCGAGAGGCTGGGCGGCAGGTCGAGCGTGATGCCGCCGTTCACCGTCCGGAACTCCACGCCGTTCGTCCAGCTCGCCTTCCCCATCGCCGCCACGATCGACCCGTTCACCGTCGTCGCCTCGGCGTAGCCCGACGTCGAGATGTGGATGCCGCCGTTCACGGTCG